>Ga0172382_10009947_pt1 | contig 12860 bp, 7 predicted proteins | sample Leawel138RmetaG_FD_122245 | JGI IMG/M metagenome (GOLD analysis project Ga0172382, IMG submission 122245) | Leachate microbial communities from a municipal landfill in Southern Ontario, Canada - Leachate well 138R metaG | ecosystem: Engineered > Solid waste > Landfill > Unclassified | place...
GCAAGATCCTTTGAACGCAGGGGAACCAGGGATGTGCTGGGTGATCCCGAAAGGTGGCAGCTCGCTGCCCACCCCGAATGGTTCTGGAAGGCAACGACCAGCTCTGATGAAGCCATTGGCCATATTTTCTCTTATGGTGTGATTGCCGAATTGGTGGATCATGAGCCCACGAAAAACAAAGCCATCATGTTGATCGACACTTTGATGGGGCATATCGTGAAACATGACCTGTACATGGTGGATTATGATGGACAGCCAACCACCTGGGCCCGCTGGAATCCGGAATATGTCAATGAATTCCCCACTTCAGTGGGTGACCGTAAACTCAACTCCTCCAATATTATAGGAATGTTGCAAACTGCTTATCATTTTACTGGCAAAGAACTGTATAAAGAAAAGGCATTCGAACTGATGGATGAGCATGGTTATCTTGAGAACCTGATGCGACCCATGAGCGAGATCGGCGAGGCGCCCAATGAATCCGATGATTGGAGCAAAATGCTCTCAAGCGGGTGGAATCACTCCGATGACGAAATGTATTTCGCCGGGTATTGGGGGCTTTACCGTTATGCATTCAACGATACCCTAAAAGCAAAGTACAAAGAAGCAATCTTGGACCATTGGGAAATAGAACGTCCGGAAAAAGAAGGTGCCTGGAACATATTTACTGCAATTACCGGAGTGCCGGAGTTTGATTTGGACGAAGCAATTTGGTATCTGCAGGAGTATCCTATGGATCTGATCAATTGGTCGGTCAGCAACAGCCACCGTAAGGATATTGTCAAATTGGAGCCTAATTTCAGAAGTCAGACCCTGGAGACCGTTTTGCCACCGGATGAGTTGAGAATTACAAGACACAATGCCAATCGATTTTCTTTGGACGGGGGACGGGATGGCAATGCGGAAAATAGTGCCGGCGATATCTGGCTGTTCCCTTACTGGATGGGTCGTTATCTGGAAGTAATTGGTGGGGACAAATGAATATTATAGTATTATGTCCCTGAATATGAGGCCATATGCTAATATATTCCATATAAATGATAACATTGTACAATTCAGGTTGGGTATTTCCCTATATATTTGAAATGTACGGCAATACCAATTGTTAATACGTAAACCAAAAACTGAATTATGTCAGCTAAGCACCTTGCCGAAGACCTTCATTCTCCAGTAAAGGAAGCGAACAGACTATTGTCTCTGGATGCTTTCCGCGGTCTCACTATAATTGCCATGATTCTGGTCAATACTCCAGGGTCCTGGGATTACGTTTATGCGCCTTTGCTACATGCGGAATGGCATGGGGTCACGCCTACCGATTACATTTTTCCGTTTTTTATTTTTATCGTAGGGGTGTCTATAGTGCTCTCCTATAAAAAAATGTTGGGTAGAGGGGCCTCCAAAGGGAAACTGATCGTCAAAACGATCAAAAGGGCAACGATTATATTTGCAATAGGCATTTTCCTGGGCCTTTTCCCGGATTTCAACTTTTCAGAAATTCGTATTCCCGGGGTATTGCAAAGAATAGCCTTGGTTTTCTTAGCCTGTGCATTACTGTACTTATATTCGAACTGGAGGCAGCAGGCGATCATTGGTGCCGTTTTACTGCTGGCCTATTGGGGGCTGATGGTATTGGTTCCTGTGCCAGAATACGGCGCCGGAGTGCTGGAACCAGGTAAGAACCTGGCAGCATGGATCGATAGCCTGTATATTCCCGGCTCCATGTGGCAGGGCACCTGGGATCCTGAAGGAATATTGAGTACTATACCTGCTATCGTAACCGGAATCACCGGAATGCTGGCTGGTCGTCTTTTTTCTGACGAGACGATCTCTTTATCCGGTAAAATCCAACTGTTGTTTGTGGGTGGATTCATTGCTTTTGCACTTGGTTCGGCCTGGGGTTGGATATTTCCTGTCAATAAAAATCTTTGGACCAGTTCTTACGTTATGTTTACTGCAGGGCTGGCAGCGATGACCTGGGCCACATTGTCCTATTTCATGGATGTGAGGGGCCAAGTCAAATGGACAGGCCCTGCCCTGGCCTTTGGTTCCAATGCGATCACTGCATATGCCATTGGCAGCATGTTGCCTTCTCTGGTCCAACCCGTAAATGACTGGTATGTTGGAGCCTTTGTTCAAGGGGCGGGCAATCCTAAGGCAGCTTCATTGATTTGGGCAATTCTGATTATTCTGTTGTGCTACATACCTATATTTATATTATATAAAAGAAGAATATTTATTAAGGTTTAAGGGAGCGAAGGGTTAAAGTTGAGAATTGATAAAGAGTTAATATTAAGTTGGGATACGGAATATAAATTTGTGAAATGTCAAATGCGATAGGATTGATGAGGAAGTTTCTGGGATTGGCTGCTATGGTTTTAGTAGCAGGCTCTCTCCTTGGTTGCGGGCAGGGGGAAGCGGAGAAGCCCTGGGCTGGAGGGGTGCTTGTTGGACCATCGGTTACTGTATTTGGAGAAGACAAAACCTTTGCCCAATCACATGCCTCTACGCTTATCCGATTGGATGACGGCCAATTTTTGGTAGCAGCCTTTGGCGGAACTGCCGAAAAAGACGATGATGTGGGAATTTGGATGACCCGCGGCGACGGCCGATCTTGGTCAACACCCATTGAGGTGGCGAAGATCCGGGAAGATCCGCATTGGAATCCAGTGTTGTTTGAAGATCCTGAGGGTACGATTCATTTGTATTTTAAGGTAGGCAAAACCATTCCCAAATGGGAAACCTGGGTCATGACTTCCAGCGATGGGGGACACACCTGGACCGAAGCGCGTGAACTTGTGCAAGGAGACCTGGGAGGCCGCGGCCCGGTGCGGAATAAACCCATCGTGCTTTCAAACGGGGATTGGTTGGCCGGGGCTTCACATGAGGAAGGCCAGTGGGATGCTTTTGCGGACTGGAGCCAGGATGGTGGACAGACCTGGAATAGGACAGAGTATCTCACTCTGGACAGAGAGGAAGCCACAGGAAAGGGAGTGATCCAGCCTACCCTATGGGAGTCTGAAAACGGAACTGTTCATATGCTCCTCCGCAGTACGGCTGGGGCAATATACCGAAGTGATTCAGATGATTTTGGACGCAATTGGAGCCCCGCTTACCGTACGGAGCTCCCCAATCCCAATTCAGCCATTGATCTGGTGCAACTGGACGACGGCACATTGGCCCTGCTTTACAATCCTGATGAAGAAAACTGGGGGTCACGGGCAACGCTGACTTTGGCATTTTCTTTTGATAATGGGCAGACTTGGCCTGAGCAGGTGGTGGTTGGACAGTCTGAGCTTGAGGATGGTGAGCTTTCTTATCCCGCTATCATCCATTGGGGTGATGAGTTGGCATTGACCTATACCTGGGAAAGGAAAGATATAGTATTCCGGCAGGTGACTGTCCCAATACGGAAATAAGCCAAAGTTTGAAATATTCAAATGAATAATGATAAGCAAACCAATTAATTAAAGATATAACATAAAGAACAACAAGGCCATGAAACAAACAAGATTTTTTACGATGATGCTTGCCTGTTTTTTCCTGATTTTCTCCGGCTGTAAAAAGGAGGAAGTCAAGGATGATATCAGAGAGACCAAGCTGGAGTGGATTGCCGGCACCTGGAAACAAAAAGACATAACATTGGGGGCTTCTGCCCGGGTGTCCGGAATCGACCTGATTCAGGGATCAAGCCTGGTCAGTGACCCAATGCTGAATGCGGTGTTCACTGCTTTATTTGGAGGGAACCCTTATCTATTGACCGCCAATAACACCTATACTTTCAATAGGAATGGAACTTATTCCATGGAAGGATCAATGGATTGGGTGTTTCCGAAATCAAAGGATGGAGGAACCTGGATACTGGAGCTGCATGACACGGTTATTTCCCTTTTTCCATCCCCATCCGTGAGGGATCCGCACTGGATTACAACAATCCGTCCTAATGAAATGGAATTGGTCCTCTCGGTCAATTTCCCGGGACTTGGAGATGTGCCGCTCAATCTATTATTGGAAAAACAATAAGCTGGGTCAACTAACTTAATATTTAAAAGATATACTCACTATTATGAGAAAATATTACAAAACACATCGAATACTTCCGCTAATGGTTCTTGCGGCTTTAGCCGGTATTACGATGGGCGTAGAAAAAGCACAGGCAGGCTCTGTGATGCCAGGAGCTAAGGATAAGGTTGCCAATGTCAGCCAGACTACTATAGTCGTTAGCGGCCAGGTCAGTGATGACCGGGGTCCGGTGCAAGGTATTACGGTAAATGAAAAGGGCACAAATAACACAGTGGTGACCAATACCCAGGGGATTTTTGAAATCCGGGTTGCAGGAAGCCAAAGTGTGTTACGTTTTACGGGAGTAGGTTATGAAGCCCACGAAGTCACTGTTGGCAACCAAACCTCAATCAACATCACACTGCAGTCTTCCACACAACAATTGGATGACGTTGTGGTAACGGCATTGGGTATTACCAGAGAGAAAAGAGCGCTGGGCTATTCCATTGAAGAAGTAAGCGGGCGTGAACTGAACCGGGTTGCACAAGAGAATGTGCTGAATGCCATGTCCGGAAAAGTTGCCGGGGTCACGATCAACCAAACCAGTGGGGCGGGATCTTCCGTTTCCATGGTCATTCGTGGAGCCACTTCACTGAATAGCGACAATCAGCCCTTGTTTGTGATCGATGGGGTACCAATTGCCAACTCCCTGAACAACGTCAGTCAGGTAGGTTCCGATAACCGGGTGGATTATGGGAATGCCATCGCAGGCCTCAATCCGGATGATATTGATAATATTTCCATCCTGAAGGGACCAAGTGCAGCGGCAATTTACGGATCACGGGCTGGTAACGGGGTCGTCTTGATTACTACCAAGAGTGGGCGGGGCCTGAACAAGGCTACTGTCAGTGTTTCCTCAAATACCGTATTTGACACTCCATACAAATTTTTGGATTGGCAGTATAAATTGGGACCAGGTCTGTTCTCCGGTATTCCAGTTGAATTGACCGGAAACCCATATACTAATCCACTGGGATCTGTTATTGATGAAGGTGCAGGAGGGTTGTTTGGTGGGGAATTGGACAAAGGATATACCGGTGCTCAGTGGAACAGTCCATTGGATGAAAGAGGGAGAAAAATTCCTACACCACTCGTTTCCTATCCAAATAACGTGAGAAACTTTGTGCAGACCGGAATCACCAGCACCAACAGTGTCTCCATTGCGAATAGCAATGAAAAGATGAACTACCGTGTTTCCTATTCCAATATGCAAAATAAGGGGATTATTCCGAGCGCAGATTTGTTTCGGAACACGCTTAATATCAATTCGGGGCTGAATGTCAATGAGTCTATCCGAATCAGCAGCAATATTGACTTCAGTCGCAACAATGCCAATAACCGTCCGGCCGGGGAACGGGGAACGAACCCGCTGCAATGGGCCTACAATGTTCCTTCCCACGTCAATATCCTGGATCTCAAAGATTATTGGGTTGAAGGGCAGGAAGGGTTGCAACAATTGACTCCACGCATAGGCATGTATGACAATCCGTATTTCCTTGCCAATGAAGTGAAAAATGGTTTTATGCGGGACCGGGTTTATGGAAATATCAAAGCTGACTGGAAAATCTCCGATGACTTGAATTTCATGATCCGATATGGTTTGGATACTTATAATGAGCAGCGTGAAACTAAAATTGCCAACAGTTATACGGAGGATCCCCGGGGAGCATACGGGTTGATCAACCTCAAACATTTTGAGAGCAATGCCGATTTCCTCCTCACCTATTCCAAGCAACTGGATGATTTTAATATTAGTATTTCCGGTGGAGGTAATACCCGTTTCCAGAATGGAAGCACTATCCGCAATGCCAGTATCAATGGAACCGGCCTGATCGTTCCGGGGATTTATACCCTGAGCAATATTCTGCCTGCCAACCTTGATTTTTCAAGCTATACTTTCAAACGAGGGGTAAACAGCTTATATGCAATGGGAAGCTTTGGGTATAAGGACATGGTTTATTTGGATGTGAGTGGTCGTAATGACTGGTCCAGCACCCTGCCTGACGCCAAATCCTATTTCTATCCATCTGCATCCCTGAGTGTACTGGCCAATCGGATTTTGGGGATAAACTCCAGCCAGGTCAACCTGTTTAAGCTTCGTGCAGGTTACGCACAGGTGGGTAGCGATGCCAGCCCTTACAGTTTGTTGCCGGTATTGGGCAATGCGGGCACCTGGGGAGATGTTCCCCGGCTGGGCACCTCAGGAACCCTGATGAATGCCAACCTGAAACCAGAGCAGGCTACCTCCTACGAAGCAGGTATAGATTTGTCACTATTCAAAAACAGGTTGAGTTTCTCCGGTACTTATTATATTCTTGATAATGAGAATCAGATTTTCCGTACCAGCCTTCCGCCTTCCAGTGGTTTTGGTTCGGTCAATGTCAACGCGGGACTTCTGCGTAGCCGTGGATGGGAGCTTTCTTTGGGTGGTACACCGGTGCTGAGCAATGATTTCCGTTGGGATATCAATACCAACTGGACCCGCAACCGGACACGGATCATGTCCCTACCGGATGAAATGCCATTCTTTACCTTCTGGGAAGACGCCAAAGGTGGGGCATGGACCTATCCTGGTGAGGATATCGGTGATATTTATGCGCCGGAGATCCGTGTGGTCGAAGATCGCTCTTCTCAATACTATGGATGGCCTTTGCTCGAACTGGATGGTACGAATGGCTGGGCTACCCTGGCGGTTGCCAAAGAAGGCCAGGCCAGCCGCAATAAAGTGGGAAACTTCAATCCCAAGTTTGTCATGGGCTTGCAAAACTCCTTCTCCTGGAAAAATCTCAACCTGAGCTTTACCATGGACTGGAGACACGGCGGTCATTTTGTATCCCAGACCCATCGTTATGGAATGAGCAACGGACAATCCGCCCTGCCTATGCAACGGATGTTTGATGCAGGCCTGATGACCGGCAAAGAATTGGCCGACTATCTGAAAGCCAATGCGGATGAATTGATCAAGGGGGGTAATGGTTTCAATACCATGATTGGGTGGCCTACTCCGGAAAAACGGTCATTCCCTATATTCTATGGAGCGGTTTTGCCTTACGGGGGTGTAATCATTCCGGGTGTTTATGCAACGGAGTGGGATGCCAACGGAAACCCAACGAAATATGAGGAGAATTTGGGAGAAAACATCAATCCGTCGGGTCGGCCTTTGACCCAGGGAGGAGGTACACAACCGGTTCCTTATGCCACTGCCGTTAACTGGGATCTTTTGCAACCAACACTGTTCTCGGCTTCTTACCTGAAGCTGAGAGAGATTTCCTTCACAGTTGGATTCCCTGCTGCGGTTGCACAAAAATTGAGAATGCAGGATGCGAGTATTTCCTTCTTTAGCCGGAATATTATTCTCTGGACAGAAGCAAAGATCAATATTGATCCGGAAAACGCATTTCAGCCATCCAGTGGAGCTCAGGCAGGAACCCAATTCAAACAGGGAATCGAACGTTATAATGTCAATCCCTGGGTGATTCCATTCGGAGTGAAACTGAATCTTACATTTTAAGTTTAAAAAATATTTCAGGTATGAAAACTAAATATATATTTCCGATACTTTTAATAGTCCTGATGGGCGGGATGCTTTCCTGTACCAAGGAGCTGTTGAAAATGAATGAAAACCCGAACGGAGCCGACCCCCTGACAACCAATCCAAACTTGGTGTTTTCTACGGTGTTGTCTGAGGCGGGTAAAGCATTTGTCGAACTGGGTTACCAGGACATTGCCGGAGTGATGCAGCACACCCAAAAGGATGGCTGGGCAGACGACCACAACGCTTATGACTGGGGCGGCAGCAATAGCTGGGCCGGTTATTACAGTATTTTGCGCAACAATAAATACGTATTTGAACGGGCAATAGAACTGGATTATACTTTCCATCAGGGGGCAACACTGGTGATGAAGTCCCTAATGTTTGGGCTGATCACGGACTTATGGGGCGATGCTCCGTATTCCCAGGCCCTGCAAGGTGACGAGGAAGGACGTGAAAACCGTTTTCCTGTTTATGATAGCCAGCAAAGTATTTATGCAGGAATTCTGGCTGATTTGGAAGAGGCAAACGACATTCTATCGGGTGAAGTGACCGGTGCGCCTGGCAGTTCTGACATCTACTTTAACGGGGATGTATTGAAATGGAGAAGGTTTGCTAACTCATTGGCTCTGCGATATTACATGCGCCTCTCTGAAAAAATGCCTTCGGTGGCCCAGGAAGGGATCGAGCGCATAGTGGGCAATCCATCAAAATATCCAATCATTACCAATGTGGCCGATGATGTGGCTATGGCATTCCCCGGCAATAATAATGGTGACTCATGGCCAGCCAATGCCACCTACGACAGTGACAGCACCAATTACAGGCGCATAAAAATGGGGCAGACTCTTGTTGGTAAGATGTTGGATGTTAACGACCCCCGACTGGGCGTATATGCAAACCGGGTAGAGATCCCCATCAGGGTGGACGAGACCCTGCCTGTCGGTACGGACCGTATTGTGACCATGACGATCAATGGTGAACAGCGCCGGGTCCGTGAGGTACACCCAAGTGTGTTGCCCGCCGGATCATCTATAAATGATATCAATCAGCATCCGGATTATGTGGGCCTACCGCTTTCCCTTCCCTTGCCATACACCTATAACCTGAGTCCCAACCCTACCCAGTCTTCCCGGAACCCTCATGTCTCCTGGGTCAACTCGGCGTTTGCCAATGCAAAAAGTGGGATAAGAGTCAGGATTTTATCCGCTGCTGAAGTCAATTTCATTTTGGCAGAGGCATCGGCAGTCTATGGTTGGAATGCAGGCAATGCAACGAACCATTATAATCAGGGCATACAGGCGTCTTTCGCCGCATGGAATGCCGGAAGTCCGGCTGCTTATCTGGCACAGCCCGGGGTCGTTTTTGATGGCTCACAGGAGCAGATTCTGACCCAGAAGTGGATTGCGAGCTGGTCGGTGGCTGCCGAAGCGTGGTTTGACTGGCGCAGAACGGGTTATCCTCAACTACAAGGGGCTACCCAACAGGGAGTGCTGCCAGTAAGGTTTTACTATCCTTTGGATGAACGGAACCTGAATGGGGCGAATGTAGCAACTGCGATCGAAAGCTTGCAGGTAAGCGCTCTGGACGATCCATGGAGTGGAGGTACGAAAAACAGTATCTGGGCCAAGCCCTGGATCATTCAGGGAACCGGCAAGCCCTGGTAAATTTTTGAAAAATGACTGGTTTAGCAGCCCTCAGGGCAAGAAAGTTTCAATTGTTGATGGTGGGGTTTCTTCTGTTCTTTTTATGGACAGGAGAAGCCTTTGCCCAACCGCAGCTTATGGCTGGGGCCTCGGTCCGGAATATCACTCCGGACCCGTTGCTACCTGTTTCCGGAGGGATCGGAACTCCCAAACCTGCACAGGAAAAAAGAGGAGACCTTTTTGTCAGAGCGATGGTTTTGGTCAAGGGCGATGTGAAAATCGCAATCGTGGGGATTGATAATTTGGGGTGGCCATCCGTTTTGGGTGATAAAGCCCGGGCACTGATCGACCATATTCCAGCAGAAAATGTGTTGATTGGGGCCACGCACACACATAGCGCACCGGATGCTTACGGCTTTCCGGACGAAGAAGGAAACCATCACGCGGACCTGTCCTACCTTGAGTTTTGCACACAACAAATTGCTGAGGCAGTCAATGAAGCCTATTCCCGCTTGCAACCCGCAGACCTGAAGATAGCCATGGGCGAGGCAAAGGGGAAAATCGCTTTTAATTATTATGCTGAAGATTTGTATGACCCTCGTTGTGGAGTGATCCAGGCTAAGGTCAAGGGAACCGATCAAACCATTGCTACACTGGTGAATTATGCCATTCACCCAGAAGTTATGGGGTCTAAAAGGGGAGTTCTGAGTCCAGACTTGTGCGGGCCGCTTTACGAGCGTATTGAATCACAAGCGGGAGGAGTTGCTATATTTATGAATGGTGCCCTGGGCGGAATGGTTACAGCCGACAATCGCCATGAAACTATCAAAAGCAGTGACGGTGTGCCCAATGATCTGATGTGGTCGGAATGTGTGCGGATCGGCAACTTGTTAGCTGACGAAGCGTTACGAATCGTCAGCCAAGCTAAGCCTCTGTTGAACCCGCAACTCCAGTCCGTTTCCAAAATGGTGGATTTCCCGGTGGGTTCTCCCATCATGCAATATATCCTTGCCAACTCTCCGCTTAGCTATATCAGTGCAAGCCCAAACCAGGTGAGTACCAGGGTCAACGCGCTCCAAATCGGCCCCGCCAGAATACTGACCATACCCGGTGAAGCCTTGCCCAATGTGGGGTACTACCTCAAGCGCAACATGGACACCCAGTTTCCATTCCTTTTTGGCTTGACCAATGATGCTTTTGGGTACATGATGGCAAAAGTTGATTATGACAGTTTCCGAAAGTATGATTACATTACTCGTACCAGCTTGGGTGAAATGACGGCGGAGATTTACATGAAAGAGGCCTTGGAGCTGGTTGGAAAGTTAAGAGTGGAAGTAGGAATGGAAGAATAACCCCATTCTATTAATATACAAAAAATTTACGAAAAATCAAAATGAAAAAATTTTTATTGTGCATCGGCTTAGTGTTATTCTTATTTGTTGGAGTGGGCTATGGACAGGCCGGAGACCGCACAGTCACACCCGAAACTGCTTTGGAAAGCTATCTTGAACGCTTGGATCCAAGCTATAGCTGGAAGATACACGAGCAATTCAAAGAGGGGCCGGTGACGGCCTATATGGTGGAGCTGACTTCCCAGACCTGGATGGGCCATGTATGGAAACACCAGCTCACGGTGATTGTTCCCAAAAAAGTGCGGAGTAAAACGGCCTTGATGTTTATTGACGGGGGCAGTTCTGAGGATGATGGTAGTGTACGTTGGCGGGATCCCCGTAAAGATGGGATTGTGTTGGGTGTGGCAAGGATTGCAGTACAAAATCGGGCGATCGTTGCTATTTTGAAGAATGTGCCCCGCCAGCCGTTGTATGGTGGCAAAAGGGAAGATGCGCTGATCTCCATGACCCTGCACAATTTCAAGAATGACGGAGATTATACCTGGCCACTACTGTTTCCAATGACAAAGAGTGCGTTGCGGGCCATGGATGCCATTCAGGAATTTTCTACCCAGCATTTAAACAAAACAGTTGACGGTTTTGTGGTTTCCGGAGCATCCAAAAGGGGCTGGACGACTTGGCTGACAGCTGCGTCGGGCGACCCCCGCGTTAAAGCGATAGCACCTATGGTCATTGATATTCTGAATATGCCAGACAACTTAGACTATCAGTTGGAAGCATATAATGAGTATAGCGAGGAAATTCAGGATTATACAGACCTGGAAATTCCACAGACAGTGGACAGCCCTTCCGGCAGAGCCATAACCACTATGATCGACCCTTATTCTTATCGGGACCGATTGACTGTACCCAAAATGATTTTTAATGGCACCAATGATCCATATTGGGTGATTGATGCTATTAAACATTACCTCCCCGGCATTCCGGGCGAGAACTTTATCCATTATGTGCCCAATGCAGGCCATAATTTGGGCGACGGGAAGCAGGCTATTAAAGCCCTTGGCTCCTTTTTCAGCCATACTGTCAAAAACAAACCATTCCCCAAAACGTCATGGACTACTTCGGTAAGCGACGGTAGTGTGCTGGTCAATGTAGAGGCTACCAAAAAGAAACTGGTAGGGGTCAAATTGTGGGAAGCCTATTCCACTGATCGGGACTTTAGAAACGAAGAATGGGTTTCCACAGATCTGGGTATCAAAAAAGCAGATCAATTTCAGGCTGGTGTGAAGCTACCCGAACAAGGTTATAAGGCCTTTTATATAGATTTGATTTATAAGGACGCCAATGGCAATAAATACAGTCAGAGTACCCGTGCCTTTATGACCGACAACCAAAAGATTTTGTAAGATAATCAACCTTCCGGGCCCCTGGCACATGTTGCCGGGGGCTCTTTTTTGATTTGATTTACTGGGTCAACAATCAAATTTATTGGGTCAATAATCAAGTAGATATACTCGATTCGGCGATTCACAAATCCGGGAAATGAATTCAAAACTCGGATTTGTGTTTTCGTCACTACACTATTTCCCCAAATTTGTATGAATATGGGGATTTGAAATTCCGCAAAAAATAGGTTTTTGCGGGGGAACAGGAGGACCCTATCTACTCAGGAACATCGATTTTTTCGCGTACAATTCCCGGAATAAAGGATCATTCAGGTCCTTGATAAAGCGAATTGCCTCCCCGGTTGATTTCATTTCCGGCCCCAGCTGTTTATCAACCTCCGGGAATTTGTCAAAGGAGAACACCGGCTCTTTAATCGCATACCCTTCCAGTTTCCTTTCGATCTTGAAATCGGACAGTTTGTGGGTGCCTAACATGATCTTGGAAGCGATGTTGATATAGGGCACATCATATGCCTTGGCAATAAAGGGAACTGTTCGGGATGCACGGGGGTTCGCTTCGATTACATAGACTTTTTCGTCTTTGATGGCAAACTGAATGTTGATCAGTCCTTTTACGTTGAGGGCCTTTGCCAGCTTGATCGAGTATTCTTCCATTTTCTCCTTCACATTATCCGAAAGGCTAAATGGTGGGAGTACCGCACTGGAGTCTCCGGAGTGAATCCCTGCTGGTTCGATATGCTCCATCAGTCCGATAATATGGACATCCTCACCGTCAGAGATCGAATCGGATTCGGCCTCCTCCGCCCTATCCAGGAAATGGTCGATCAGTACCCGGTTGCCGGGCAGGTTTTTCAGCAGGTTGACC
>Ga0172382_10009948_pt1 | contig 12857 bp, 10 predicted proteins | sample Leawel138RmetaG_FD_122245 | JGI IMG/M metagenome (GOLD analysis project Ga0172382, IMG submission 122245) | Leachate microbial communities from a municipal landfill in Southern Ontario, Canada - Leachate well 138R metaG | ecosystem: Engineered > Solid waste > Landfill > Unclassified | place...
ATCTGGTTCTCGGCGCTGGGGATCACGCCCAGCTGGAAAACCGCGGTGATTGCGCATCTCGTGTGGATCACCCCGATCACGACGCTGATCATCGCAATCAGGGCCTATGGCTTTGATCCCGCGTTGGAGGAGGCCGCGCGCGACATGGGGGCTTCAACCTGGACTATCCTGCGCGAGATAACCCTGCCCCTGCTGATGCCCGGGATCGTGTCGGCGGGCCTTTTCGCGTTCCTGCTGTCATGGGGCAATTTCCCGCTGTCGCTGTTCACCTCGGGTGTCGATGCGACGCTGCCGAAGTGGCTCTATTCGCGGATGGTGTCGGGGTTCACCCCGCAGGTGCCGGCGCTGGGGGTGCTGTCGGTGGCCGGATCGGCCGTCCTTGTCCTTATAGGTCTGATCATCGTGCGGCTTATGCGCAGGAAAACATGAAATCTCGCTGAAATCAAAAAGGGGGGAGGAGAATATGCTTACATCCATGGAAGGGCGCAGCGTCATCGTGACCGGTGGCTCAAAGGGGATCGGGCGCGGCATTGCGCGTGTCTTTGCTCGCGCCGGTGTCAAGCTGACAATTGCGGCCCGAAATCAGGGTGAGATCGACGACGCAGTCGCGGAAATGAATGACGTCGGGGGCGTCGCCCGTGGCGCCATTTGCGACGTGACTGATTATGCCTCGGTCCAGCGTATGGTTGACGAGGCAGCCGAGGCTCAAGGCGGTCTGGATGTGATGTGCGCCAATGCCGGTATCTTCCCGCAGGTGAAGATGGTCAACATGAATGCCGACGATTGGGACCACGTCATGGCGACCAATCTCCGCTCGGCCTTCTTCTGCGTCAAGGCGTCGATCCCGCACTTCGAGCGCCGTGGCAAGGGGCGGGTTGTTCTTACCTCGTCGATCACCGGTCCGCTGACCGGTTATCCCGGCTGGACCCATTACGGTGCATCCAAGGCCGGCCAACTCGGGTTCATCAAGACCGCCGCGATGGAGCTGGCGCCCTATGGCACGACGATCAACGCCGTCATGCCGGGCAACATCATGACCGAGGGACTGAAGGACCTCGGACAGGAATATCTTGATTCCATGGCTGCATCGATCCCCTTGCGAAAGCTTGGTGCCGTTGAGGACATCGGCAATGCGGCGCTGTTCTTTGCTTCGGATGAGGCCGGCTACATCACCGGCCAGCAGATCGTCGTCGATGGTGGCCAGGTCCTGCCCGAGTCGCAGGACGCGATCGCAGAAATGGGTTGAGCAGGGGGAAGATACTATGTCTGCCGGGACCATGCCGCTTCAGGAAATTCTGACGCATCTCGAAGTGATGGCTAATGAATCGCTGCCGCTGTGGAACGTTCCAAGGCAAGCGAAGGCTCGCCTTATCAACGTTTCTGAAAATGCCACCTATCTGGTCGAGGCGGAGGACTTCCGCTCGGTTCTACGGATCCACCGCCCAGCCTATCACAGCCGGGAAGGGATCGGGCAGGAACTGGCGTGGGCACAGGCACTTGCCGAGGACGGAATGGTCCGCACTCCGTCGCCGATCCCCGGACGGGACGGTGAACTTGTGCAAGAGGGGCGTGTGCCGGGGCTGCGCGAGCCCCGGCTGATGGTGATGTTCGAGTTTGCTCCCGGCCGGCAACCGGACGAGAACGAGGATCTGACCGCTCCCTTCGAGCGGCTGGGCGCCATCGCTGCGCGCACGCATATCCACTCGCGGAACTGGACGAAGCCCGAACCTCTGAAGCGGTTGGTATGGGATACTGACGCGGTTTTCGGCCCCAAGGCATATTGGGGCAATTGGCGCCATGCTCCCAATGTCACGCCGAAAATCCGGGCGTTGCTGGAAAAGGCCGAGGCTCTGGTGTGCGAAAGGTTGGCCGATTTCGGCAAGGGACCGGACCGTTACGGGCTGATCCACGCGGATATGCGCTTGGCGAACCTGCTGATCGAGGACGACAACCCAACGCTGATCGACTTTGACGACAGCGGATTGGGCTGGTTTCTTTACGATTTCGCCACCGGCGTGAGCTTCATGGAAACGCATCCCCAGGTCCCGGCCCTGCGTGAGGCGTGGGTGCGAGGTTACCGCAGCGTCCGCCCCTTATCCGACGAAGAAGAGTGCGAGATCGACACATTCGTGATGCTGCGGCGGATGGCGCTACTCGCTTGGATTGGTAGCCATCTCGAGGCGCCCGAGCCCCAGGCGATGGCGCCACATTTTGCCGAGGGCACGGCAAGGATCGCACGCGAGTATCTTGCGCAGTTCACGTAAAGGCGCGCGCAAGCGGGAAGGGGAGGACGACAAATGAAACTGGCCGTATCCGGGATCTCCAAGCGTTTCGGGGGCGTGACGGCAGTCAATGAGGTTTCGCTTGAGTGCTCCTCGGGTGAGATCGTCGGGTTGATCGGGCCGAATGGCGCGGGAAAGACCACGCTGCTCAACATGATTTCGTCGCTGCTTAAGGTGGATTCCGGGACGGTTACCCTTGATGGCGTGCCGGTCCAGAATATCGGACCACGACGGATGGCGCTTGCCGGAGTAGCCCGAACGTTCCAGAATATTCGGCTGTGCCCGAACCTGACGGTGCGCCAGAATATCATGGTCGCCTTTGTCACGGCGCAGCGCCATCGGCGCGACCGCTTGGGGACGATGACCATCGAGCAACTGATGCAGCAGATCGGCATCAGCCATCAGGCCGAGAAGAAGGTGAGTGAACTCGCCTATGGCACACAGCGCCGTGTCGAAATCGCCCGCGCGCTGGCACTGGCGCCCGAATTCCTGCTGCTCGACGAGCCGACCGCCGGCATGATCGAGGAAGAGACGCAGGAGCTTATCGACGCGCTCAAGGACATCCGCGACTGGATGGGCTGCGGGGTGATCGTCATTGACCACGACCTGTCCTTTATCTCCAGCGTGTGCAAGCGAATCTATGTGGTCGATATGGGTCGGCTGGTCGCTTCGGGACCCCCAAGCGTTTTGCGCGACGACCCTAAGGTCGCCGAGATTTATCTAGGCCGAAAAGCACGTGATCGGGCGAATGCTTCCGCGCGGTCAATTGCATGATTGGTTCTTCAAACTGAAGGGAGACGACACATGACCAAGAAAATACTGAACCGTACTGTTCTTTCGACAGCGGCAATCGCCCTGGCTTGCGCCCAACCGGTCGTTGCGCAGGGTAACGAGGAGGTAGTCATCGGCCATGTCGCGGCCGCCACCGGCGAACTGGCGCCATACGACAGTGTCACCGGCGTGCAGTGCATGGTGGATGTCATTAACGAAAAGGGCGGTGTGCTTGACGGGCGCAAGCTCAAGCTGCTGACTCGCGACATGAAAAGCGACGCGGCCCTCGCGGGAACTGCGGCGCAGGAATTGATCGACGCCGGGGCAAAGGTCCTGCTTGGTCCTCCCACCGACGATGGGCTGATCCCGATGGGGATGCTTGCGATGCCGCTGTCGATTCCGGTGATTTCGGTCGGCTCGACCCAGGTGCAATGGCCCGATGCAGTGCCCGGGATCGCGTATCTGACTGCCTATGGCGATAATGCGTCGGCTGCTGCTGCTGCGGAATATGCGACGCAGCAAGGATACAAGACGGCACTGCTGATGATCTCGCATGATGTGGGCAGTTACTCCATCGCCACGCCCCGCTATTTCGGCGAGACCTTTGAGCATCTTGGTGGCAAGGTTCTGGGTGAGTTGAACTGGAACCTCGGAACCAGTGACTATTCGCCACAAATTACAGAGATTGCGGCGATGGACCCGCGGCCCGACATGATTTTTGCGGCTCTGGTGATGCCGGACGGAGGGGCCTTCTTGCGACAGGCAAAGGCGGCCGGGCTCGATATCCCCGTGTTCGGCACCGACACGTTCGACGATCCCGCGATGCTGTCTGCGGCGGGGCCTGGTGGCGCGCTGATGAATCTGGCGTCCCACGGGTATCCCGCCGAGGGCAGCAAGCTGAAGGAGTTCTTCGACGATTGCACTGAGCGTGGCTACAAGATCGACAACGTATTTTTCGGCCTCGGCGGTGAGGCGGTCGAAATTGTGCGCACCGCCATCGAAGTTGCCGGTACCGACGATCCTGCCGCAATCAACGAAGCAATCTCCAACCTCGATAACATGGCAGGCATCACTGCCGATTCGATTACCTTCAAGGACCGAGATGGCGTGCCGCTAAAGGACGTGGTGATCATCAAGGGGACTTCTGAGGGCACATTCGAAATGGTGGACCGGATCAAGCCCGACTGGGTGCCCGAAGCCGAGTCGACCTGGAAACCCCTGAATGCTGCAGAGTGACGGGAGGGTGCCCTTGCTGGAACTGGATTCGATCTGTGTTGAGTACGGCGCCGTAAAGGCGGTCCAGTCGGTCAGCATGAATGTCCTGAAGGGCGAGGTCGTCGCCCTTCTCGGCCCCAATGGCGCAGGAAAGACTTCGTTGATTTCAGCTGTCATGGGGATTGTTCCGGTTGCCTCAGGCAATGTCCGCTTTGAGGGACGCGACATCACCCGGGTCTCGCCCGAAGAGAAAGTACGGCTCGGCATCGGCATCTCGCCCGAGGGAAGGCGAATCTTTGCCAACCTGACGGTGGCAGAGAACCTGCAACTGGGGGCCAGTTCGCAGCCCGACAAAACCCTGCGTGAAGAACTGCTGGGGCGATACCTGGCAATGTTTCCCATCCTCAAGCAGCGTTACCAGCAAAAGGCAGGAACGCTGTCCGGGGGCGAGCAACAGCAACTTGCACTCTCGCGCTGTCTGATGGCGAACCCGCGTATCGTCATGCTGGACGAGCCTTCGCTGGGTCTTGCGCCGGTTATTGTCGAGAAGATCTTCGAATTGATCGACCAGTTACGGGCAGCGGGGCTGACTATCCTTCTGGTAGAGCAAAATGCCAGCGAGGCGCTTGCAGTAGCCCATCGTGCCTACCTGATCCATTCGGGCCGGCTACGCTTTGAAGGTGCCGCGAGCGAACTTCTCGAGTCGGGGGATCTCATGGGCCACTACATGGGGATGGAAAGGCGACAGTAATGACGGCGTGTCGGGGAGATTGACCATGGAATATTTCACGCAGCAGATCCTGAACGCCCTGAGTATCGGCGGGAACTATGCGTTGCTGGCACTGGGCCTTGCGATCGTGTTCAGCGTCATAGGGCTGGTGAACTTTGCCTATGGTGAGGTAATCGCTGTCGCCGGCTACGCCATGTTTGGTGTTTACGTGGCGACTGGCATCGGAAGTGCCCTGCTGTTGCTGCCGGTGGGCATCCTGGCCGCCGTCGGAATGTCGGTGGCGCTGGAAAAAGTCGCGTTCCGGCCTGTACGTTACGCGCCTGCGGCTACGGGACTGCTGACTGCCTTTGGCGTCAGCATGGTAATTCGAAGCTTCTTCATCACCCTGGTAGCAACCCGTTCCAAAGCTGTGCCGATGCCAGAGTGGCTGGGGCAGCGTATTGACCTGGGTTTCGTGCGCATCCAACTTATCCAGATCATTGAGACTACGGCGACTGCGGTGGCACTGCTCTTGCTGGTATTTATCCTGCGTCGCACCAATATTGGCTTGGCGATGCGGGCGGCTGCGCGCGATTTCGACATGGTCCGCATGGTCGGCATCAACGCCAACAAGGTGATTGCCGCTGCCTTTGCGGTGTCTGGGTTTCTGGCCGGGCTTGCTGCGATCTTCATCATTGCGCGGCGCGGTGCCGTTGATCCATTCATGGGGTTTGCCCCAGTGCTCAAGGCTTTCGTGGCAGCGGTGCTGGGCGGTTTCGGGTCGCTTGGCGGCGCGGTCCTTGGCGGCTTTATCCTCGGCGCGCTCGAGGTGTTTTTCCAGGTCCTGCTGCCTTCCGACATTGCCGGTTATCGGGATGCTTTCGTGTTTGCGCTTGTATCCATCATCCTCGTTTGGCGGCCTCAAGGTCTGATGGGCACCAGGCACCAGTTCGGAGACAAGGACGAATGACAGACACACTGCGTTCCCTCAGAGGGGCGGCGTTTGTCGCTCTGCTTCCCGTTCTCATCGCGGTGTTGGTCATCGCATTTGGCACCGGGGCACACGAGCGTATCTTCAATCTGTTTCTCATCAACATGATCCTGGTAATCGGACTTCAGATGTTCATGGGAAACTCCAGCATTGTGAACCTGGGTCATATCGGTTTCATGGGGATCGCCGGCTACACTGCTGCTATTCTTACCATCCCTGTCCAGATCAAGGCAAAGATCATCCCCAATGCGCCTTTCGGCCTTGCTACCTTCCAGCTGGGACCGGTTGAGGCGGGAATTGTGGCCATTCTGGTCACCATGGTTTTCGCCCTGTTGGTCGGTGTGCTGATCGTACGAGAGTCGGGGATCTCGGCAACGATCCTGACGCTCGCGTTTCTGGTGATTGTACACACGGTTGTTGCCAACTGGGTCGAATTGACTCGGGGGATGCGCGCCCTCTACGGGGTACCGATGACTGTTAACAAGTGGATCCTGTTGGCAGCTGTGATTGCGGCGATTTTCTTCGCGCGATGGTTCAGGGATTCGCCGATTGGGCTTCAGTTGCGCGCCAGCGGAGAAAGCGCGATCGCGGCTGAAAGCTCGGGGGTGAATGTTCGATTGCTGAGATTGGTCGCTTGGGTCCTCAGCGCAGCCGTCGTCGGACTCGGAGGGGTATTCTATGTTTATCTGATCGGTTCGGTTAGCCCGAAGAGCTTCTATTTCGACACCACATTGCTGACGCTCGCCATGCTGATCCTGGGAGGGATGAGCAGCATTTCTGGGGCGGTGGCCGGAACGGTCGTGGTCACAGCCGGCTTTGAGCTCACCCGCTATTTTGAAAGCGGCCCGGTAATGTTTGGCGTGAAGCTCCCAGAGTTTCTTGGCCTTACAGGGTTTTTCCTGGGCCTTATCATAGTGCTTTCAATGATTTTGCGTCCAAAAGGTATCACCGGCACAGACGAGGTCGACGAGAGATGGTTCCGACATAAAATGTAAGGACTGGTGGCCATTCGGGGAGACGCGGCCGTGTCTAACATTCGCGCTGAGCGGCTCGGAATGATTCCGATGAAGGTAAAGAGCTGAGCCAATGCCAAATTGCCGCGGATAGAAATCGCGAACGGTGGTGCAAAGGTCAGTTAGCTCATCGCCGCCCAGAAGGGTAAGTCTTCACTTCCTTGAAGGTTACGGCACCGGGCTGTGCCGTTGCTGATGTGACGCTTTTCCCAGAAGATCCTTCAGAACCACATTGTCGAGCATGACATCGGCCACAAGGCGCTTCAGCTTGGCGTTCTCGGCCTCGAGCTGCTTGAGACGATTGGCATCGGACAGGTCCATCCCCCATACTTGGCCTTCAGCTTGTAAAACGTCGCAGGGCTCAGCCCATGCTTGCGACACAGCTAAGCCGTCGGCAAGCCAGCCTCCTGCTCTTTGATCATCCCGATAATTTGCGCTTCAGTGAAACGGCGTTTCCTCATCTCGTTTGCTCCTTCAGGTTGGGCAGACTCTACATCAGACTGAGGGAACTTCCGGGGGGCAGGTCATAACACCGAACGCCCGCACTCGGCCTTGGATTACCAGACCCCGGCCGACTACGCTCGGACCCTGACCACCGCAATCGCCCGCCCCGCTGCGCGAGATGATGGCTCCGCGCGTCGGGCGATTGCTCAACCTGCGCCAATCGGCGTAAACACCAACTGGGCTCCGGTCGCGGCTGGATGAAAGTCCAGTGGCAGGTCAGCATGTCTCGGAAGGGCGCAGGTCGGCCCAAAGCTGCCGCTCAGCCTCACCTTTCGCTGCGCGGCCACATTCGCCGAAGCCGCCGCTCGACGGCTGCAGCAGCAAAACCCAGGCGAGTAGCCGACATCCATTGGAGTCCGGCACCCTGCACCGCAGCCTCCGCAAAGCAGTGGCAAAACAATGCTCTTCTGTTCGAACACTGTGGTGCATACACCACACTTGGAGCTTGGAGGACCGATATGGCGTTGAAGATGGATATGGACTCGAAGAAAGCTGAGCTTTTGTTGCGAGCGGCGTTGCTGGACGACGCGTGTAACGTCGCGGAACGACTGGCCGCGCTGTGTGCCGAAATCGATGTCGATGATGACGGTGAGGCATCGGTAGCGTTGGATCTGGATCTCTGGCCCGAAGACAAAGCCTCCCCGGAAGCTGAGGCCATTGCGAAAATGTTGTGGCTCGAGATCGACTGGTCTTCGACCGCCGGAACCTTTCCGTTTGCTTGGCCGGGTCTTGGCGAGCATTCCGACAAAACTACCGCCTACTTTAAGATGGTTCTGGATGCCTACGGCCGCCAGAAGCCCGAAAGTAGCTCTTAGAAACTTCGACCCGGATCTGCCACCAAGGTTGTGAATCAACTCCTGAGAAACTTATCTGAATCGGCTGTTCATGCATGCTGCGGAAAGCGCGCATTGGCTTCTCGCACTTCCCAGATCCTGAAAATGTTCGTGGATGTTCAAAGAAGGCAGAGATGATCAATCGACCACAATAACCGAGTATTAAAATGACCTATGCCAGCTGGAAAAAATGTGACTTCCAAGTTCATACACCTCGCGATCCGAACTGGGCGGGCGCGCGGCCTATTGGCTCAGGCCAGGTTGACCCCGCGACAGGGCAGCCGGTGCTGCCCGCACAGATAGAAGCGGCGCGCGCGCAATGGGCGGATGAATTCGTGGGGCAATGCGCTGACCGCGGACTGCAGGCCGTCGCCCTGACCGATCACCATGAAATGATCATGATTCCTTATGTCATGCGGGCCATCTCGAGCCGCATGAAGGCCGACGCCGGATTCAGTCTGTGGCTGTTCCCCGGCATGGAGCTGACCTGTCGTGGCGGTGTTCAGTGCATCATCCTGTTCGACGCGGACCTTCCAGAGAACAGTTGGCAGCTGGCGCAGGGCAAACTCGGTATCGACTACACGGCGCTTGATCCCAACCAAGCCAAAGGACCGCCGCTTACGCAGCTGGAGAGTGTTTACCCTGATATCGGCGCCGCGCTCGACACACTTCCGGGGCTGAAGGGACGATACATCATTCTGCCGAATGTTTCGCAGGGCGGTGGCCACACTGTCCTGACGGAGGGCAGCCATGCTGATTTCCGGCGGATGCCCTATGTGGGCGGCTATCTGGATCGCGGCCAAACCCACGATACCCTCTTGGCCAAGAATCGCCAGCGCCTGTCTGGTGAGCTGGAGCAGTGGTCTGTGCGGCGCATTTACCCGTTGCCGACTTCTGATTGCCGTTCTGCCGACCGCGCGCATCTCGGGACAAATAATACCTGGATCAAGGTAGCGGCTCCCACCGCTGAGGCGGTACGGCAGGCGTTTCTCGGGTTTCAGTCCCGGATTTCGATTGGTCCGCCCCGGCTGGCATCGCTGGCCGTCGCAAAGCTCAAGATTGAGGGCTCTGCGATCCTTGCTCCCACCGAACTTTCATTGAGCCCTGAACTGAATTCCTTTATCGGCGGACGCGGCAGCGGAAAGAGCTCGCTTCTGGAATACCTCGCTTTTGCCTTGGGACGCAGCAGCAGTGATGCGCAGCGTGATCACTATTCTGAAACCGCTCGCATGCGGGACCTCATCACCGACACACTGACCGCGAAGTCAGCCACCGTTACGATGGACCTGTTGCAGGACGGGGCTGTGTTCACGATCGTGCGCAGCCCGGCCACGTCGTACCAGCCGAAGATCACCTACCCCAACGATACGTCCCAGACTATCTCGACAAAGGAGTTGCGCGCTCTGTTTCCGGCTGTTGTCTACAGCCAGGGCGAGCTGGCGGAGATCGGCAAACAGGCGGGGACCAAGGCTGAACTCAGCGACCTCCTTCAGTTTGTTGATGCGGACTATAAGCGCGAGGATGACCGCCTTCTGGCCGCCATCGCTTCCGCGAAGGGCAGCGTCACCAGCGCTGTCCAGAAGCAGGAGGAGTTTTGGAGTCAGCAGGCGAACCTGCACCGGCTGCTGACCTCACGCGATTCACTGCGGCAGCGGGTCGCCGCCTTGGAAAAGACTTTGCCGACGCTGTCGGCGGAAGATCAGGCGAAGGTTGCCTTCTTTGATGAAGCCGCCGAGTTTGAGGCCAAGCGCATTCAGGCGTCCAAGCACGCGGATCAGATTGTCGGCGATCTTGTCGCTACGGCTGCCGCCCTGGATAAGAAGCGGGACCTTTCGTCCGCGCTTGTATCCGAAACGAAGGCCATCGCCGAAGGCTATGCCGCGCTCCACACACAGTTTGCAACGGGCCTGTCGGCTCTTGTCGCAGCACTGAAAACAGACCGGGCGGTGCTGACCGAAGCCGAAGCCGCGTGGAAGACCCTTTTCGAGAAGGCGCGCGTTGAGCGTGACGCTGTTCTTGAAAAGTTGGGCGCACATTCCACCGTAACGGCGCAGATCGTCAAACTGAGGGAGCAGATCGCCCAGCTGACAAACGAGATCAACGACCTAGAAGCCCTCCTGTCAGCGCAGGGCGATCCGGGCACCGCGCTGACGGTGGCGCTGAATGCATTGAAGGAGGCTGTGACTGCTCGGGCCACCCGCACGCAGGCTTGGGCCAAAGAGATCGAAACCCTGTCGGCAGGAAAGATAGAGGCTGTCGTCGATCCTGAAGGCGACATCACAGCCATCAGGGAGGCGATCGACATCGTCGCCGCCAAGACGGGATCACAGGAGGCTACGCGCATCCGCGAACTGGACGAGGGGCTCCGCGCGCACGGGCTGTGGACGTTCCTCGACCGCCTGCGGGCGGACTGTTTTTCTCTGTTGTATTGGCGGCTCCTCGGCTCAGCGACGGGGGCGGAGCCTCCGGCCTGCATGGATTTGCTGAAGGTTCTGGGCGCGAGCGACAAGTTGCGTGATGCGATTACGGAAAGGATGGACACAGCGCGCCTGGTCGCAATCTCTGCGGCGGCACCGGTGCCTGCGATCACCCTCAGCTACATCGACAAAACCCGAAAGATATCGTTCGAGAAAGCATCGGAAGGGCAGCGCGCTGCGGCCCTCTTGTTTATGCTGCTTGAGCAGCCCGGCGGTCCACTTATCATCGACCAGCCGGAGGGCGACCTCGACAACCGCATCATTGCTGAGCTTACAGACAAGCTGCACACGGCGAAGGGCAAGCGCCAGATAATTTTCGCCAGCCACAACGCGAACATCGTCGTCAATGGATCGTCGGAGCTGGTCGGTCATCTTGAAGTCACGGATACCGGAACCCGTCAGTTTGAATGCGTCGGTGCGATTGATGACCCAGAAATCCGAAAAGTTATAGCTGGGACCATGGAGGGTGGTGAGCGGGCATTTAAAGACCGGCAAAATAAGTATGGATACTGACAGAACAACGGTGTTTACCGATTAGCAACATGGCGATACCCATCCAAGTCACATCCAGCCGAATTGCTGCACGTAGAGCGAACGGCTGCTTTCATCTATCGCCGCAGAAGCGATGGTGCGCCACCAAAACGCTGCTCTCCGCCCGACGCGAAGGTGACATCGGGATCGACAAGCCCGGCCCTAAGCGGCCTTTCAGACTTTTCAGACGACTCTTCAAGGTGTCTGGCTAAATCGATAATTGGTCAATAAAGCAGCGTCCGGGACCAACGAATGTCGGCAAGGTGGGAAGAAGAGGACCGGTATCCCGTGCGGCCCGCGATCACTGTGAGATAACTGTGTCGTCTTCTTCAACATGTTGGTGCAAAGAAGTCCCGCCATCGACTGGCAATTTCTCTGGTGTCCTTCAATCTCTTTAGGGCTTTGAGATCGCGATCCACCATGTTGCAGAAATGGTGCGGTCCTAACTGAGTGTGTAGCGGGTTTCGTAGGTGCCCGTGTCGTTGGGCATATCTAGACCCAGTATCGTCCCTTCTCGGTTCTTGGGGTAGCTCTCGTGCCCAGCACTTCCCGCTCTACTTGCGGAGGAACTCCTCGCGCCTTTTCTCGATCTTGGCCACAATGTCCGTACAGATCATGTCACGATGGTCCCGGGCTTGTTTGTCCTTCATGTGTTGCGGCGCATGTCCCAGAAGGTAGCCGCGAGTCACGTCGCGGAGTGATCGCCTTCCTAGAGAACGATATCACCAAGACTGTCGATCGGGCGCAGCGGCAGTGCCGCAGATTCGGACCGCTCGACCCGGCGTGCCAGCGGATCCAAGCCCGGCAGGGTGCCGAAGTCGTAGCCCAAGGTTGCCGCCAGATCAGCCAGACGCACCTGGAAGGTACGGAACGCACCGAAGGCGAAGCCCTCGATGACTTCGCTGCGGCCCTGCCGCGCCATCATGGCCTGTATCAGCGGCCCCTGGCTGAGGACATAGGCGGTGACATGCAGGCGCAGCACCTCGTCCTCGTCCTGCGCAAGCATGGTCACGACCTTCCAAAACGCCAGGGGGATCGTGGCGCCGGTATCTCCCAGCGGCGGGTCGTCGGGGGTGAAGACCGGCCCGGCCATCACGTTGGCGCGAAAGCCGTAGGTTGCGGTGGAGGACAGGATGTAGTTCTCCAGCCCCAGCCACATCTCGGTATTGCGGTTCAGGTCGGCGTGTTGGGGCGCACAGACCGTGTAGTGAAAACTGTCGGCATCGGATTGCCGCGCTGTGTCGTCATCGGGGCCCCAATTCGTCGCCGCGCGCCGCACTAGGTGGCCGCGGTCGATCTCGGGGTCAGCGTAGTCGGCGCCGCCCAGCTGGATCGCCTCGGGCAGGCGCATGTCCTTGCCCCAGGCGATGTTGCGCCGCTTGAGCGGGCGCATCTGCCCACCGTCGATGTTGAGCGCGCAGAGCGCGGGCATCTTCTGGGTCACCGAATGCAGCACCGAGAAGTGGCGATAGCGCAGCTCGAACGGGCGCTCGGCGCTGGCGTCGAAGGGGCGGGCGAGGTCCAGCCAGCC
>Ga0172382_10009949_pt1 | contig 12857 bp, 11 predicted proteins | sample Leawel138RmetaG_FD_122245 | JGI IMG/M metagenome (GOLD analysis project Ga0172382, IMG submission 122245) | Leachate microbial communities from a municipal landfill in Southern Ontario, Canada - Leachate well 138R metaG | ecosystem: Engineered > Solid waste > Landfill > Unclassified | place...
CCCGGAATAACCTATGGGACAGTTGAACGTGTCACACAGGGTTTGAATCATGCGCAGATTCAATTCTTCAGGGGGGCAGGGATAGGAACTGGTAGTATGGCATAAAACTATGTTGTCTTCCCCCAGGATGCCCACCGCTTCTTTGATCTGCTCCATGGTGGACATGCCAGTTGAAACAATCAGGGGTTTTCCCGTGTCGCGGTGAGCTCGCAGTAATTCTCGGTCAGTCAACAGCGCCGAAGGGATTTTGTGAACAGGTGGGTTGAATTTTTCCATAAACTCAAGTGAGGGAATATCCCATGAAGAGGCAAACCAATCGAGATCCAACTCTTTGGCATAACGATTAATCTCGGTATAGTCAGCCTCGTCAAATTCAACCTTATAGCGGTAGTCAAGGTAACTGATATAACCCCAGGGGGTATCACGCATCTGTGACTGTTGTTCCGGGGGGACGCAGATTTCAGGCGTCCGTTTTTGGAATTTGACCGCATCGATGCCAGCCTTCTTTGCGGCCAGCATCAGGCTTTTCGCCACTTCAAGTTCGCCATTATGGTTGATGCCAATCTCTCCAACGATATAAATCGGATAGCCGTTGCCTATGACTCGTTCGCCAATTTTGATAGTATTTCTCATAAATTCCTCTACTGAGCTAAGTAGCTGCCAATCAGGTGCATGTCGCATTGCTCTGTGCACTTGATTCCAGGTTTTAGGTTGAAATGGTCATTGCGGAAGTTTTGGTAGGCTTTTCCATTCCAAATATCATAAAGGCTTTGCGTCCGGGTATCACCCAGGATAATTTCATTGTTGAAATCTTCGACGCATTCAGCACATTCCCCATTCGATTTGACGGTCATGGAAGACCATGGGAACTGGCAAAATTCCTGCCAGTGAATGGATTCTGTGGTCTGCCGGTTGTCTTCGTACCAGGTTTGGTCCTGACTCTTGAGGTAAACATAGACGTCAAGCCCCTCAAAGGCTTCAACCAACTTCTGATATTCTTCCTGCTGCCAGGGCTTATTGAGGTTGATCATAGTGATCACGATCGTGGTTTTGTAATTTCTTTGGGCTTTCAGTTCGAGCAGACTCAAGATGTTGCGGTAGGCTTCAGTAAAATTAGAGGCTTCACCACGCACACTTTTGTGACGAAGGTCATCCACGCTTTCGATGGAATACTTTACATATCCCAGGCCATTTTCAAAGGTTTCAATCGTGCGGGCCATATTGATGTTAGCAGGATTACATGAGAAGTAAGACTCAAGACCGCGTTCAGTCATCCACCTGACATAGGTAGGGATATTCTTATCCAAAAGCGGGTCGCCATAACCATGGAGCACAATCACTCTGGGGATGATGTAAAGGAAGAAATGGTTTTCGCTCATACCATTCCTGGGCACACCGTAATAGCCTTCAGCAAAATCCTCCCAGCGAGCCAATTGTTCCGGGCTGAAGGGAGAAAGCTGATCAATGACGCTTTTGAAAAGCTCTGGCGCCATGGTTTCAACGGGCCTGGTCATCATGGTAGTACGGGGGCACATCTCACAGCGCATATTACAGGCATTGGTAGTTTCTATGTTGTAAACCACAGGATAAGGGCTGCGATAACTTTCAATCAACCCTTCAAGTTCTAACCGTGAGAAGTTTTCACCTGCACTGAGTCGTTTTTTTAGATCGCCTACTTTTTTATAAAATTCGATATCGATCATCTTTGTTTAGTTTCCTTTGTGCATTTATTTAATGACTTTTCTTTGTTCTTCCAAGATTTTTTCAACCAGTTCACGAATCGCCCCTCTACCTCCAGGGTGTTTCAGGACGATATCTGCCTGCCTGATCACCTGAGGGTGGGCATCAGCCGGACAGGCAAAGTATCCCACAAAAGGTAAAACTGCCAGATCATTCAAGTCGTTGCCGATATAGATGATTTTAGCAGGGTCCAGATTTCTTTCTTTTATCAAGGCTTGCAGCGCCAGGTCTTTATTATTAACCGATTGAAAAACCTCTATATCAAGCTTGCGCGCGCGGGCACTCACCACTGGGTTAACTTCCCTTGAGAGGATCAGTGGGTGGGTAGCGGTTGATTCTTTAAGCAAATCGATGCCAAACCCATCAGAACGACTGCAGCAAACGCTTTCACGTCCGTCCTGGTCTACGTATACCAAATCATCGCTGAGCACACCGTCAAAATCCATAATCAGGTGGCTTACTTCGCTGGGAAATTGACGGCGACTTTTGAGTGGGTCGACCGCCTTGATGCGCGGGTCGCTGATTAACCTTGCTGAGGTCAAAAAATCATCTGGCGTGTCAATATCCACGGTATACAAAGGGTCGATCATCAAAGGCAATATCAAATCACCCGTCAGACTGTGCTTGGTTAATATGGTAGTTGAACGGATCGCGTCAATGTGCCCGGTTTGCCAATAGGTCTGCGGGAGCGCTTGCCTGGGCGCGTTGTAGGGCTCACGAAGCCCGGCAACCTCTAACAGGGGCTCCAGCTGGCCCTCGCGATTAATCCGCCACATCTTGAAGGGGTTTTGACCCGAGGGGACCACCCCGCGTACGCAGTCCGCTTCAGGGTGAGCAATGAGTTTTATGATAGCTTCATCCAGTAGCCCTACCGGTCTAATAGGTGAAGTGGGTCGTAATTGGATTACGATTTCGGGCAAATAACCCTGGTTCTTTTGCAGCCACTGCAGGGCATGCTCAAAGACAGGTAGGTCCGTGGTGTCATCCTGAGCAAATTGGTCCGGTCGCATAAAAGGCACTTCCGCGCCCCAGGCACGCGCCACTTTGGCGATCTCGTGGTCGTCGGTCGAAACAATAACGCGGGTGACCAGTTCGGACTGCAAAGCCGCGGCGATGCTGTAGACGATCAGCGGTGCCCCGGCAAAATCTCGCAGGTTTTTGCGCGGGATGCCCTTGGAACCACCGCGGGCGGGTATCAGGGCTAACACTTCCGGGCGATCTACCATGCCGTCCATCCTCCATCAACTACCAGGTTACTGCCAGTCATGTAGGAACTGGCCTCACTGCATAAAAACAGCATTGCGGCGTTCATTTCATCCAGATCGGCCATGCGTCCCAGCACGGTACGGGCACTGTATTGGTCAGTAAAAACCTGGTCGTGATTGTTGTATACACCACCAGGAGTGAGAGCGTTGACACGGATGTTTTTTCCGGCATAGTAAGCCGCCAGATAACGGGTGAAGCCGAGTACGCCAGCTTTGGTGACCGAATAAAACACTGGCTTAAATTGTCTGGAATTATCAGCTTGCTCATAGAGACGTTGGTCCGGGCCCACCAGGCCATAAATCGAAGAAATGTTCACAATCACACCCTGTCCTTGTACGAGCATGGGAATGACCGCTGCCTGGGAAGCCAGAAACATGCCGGTCAGATTTACATTCAGTGCCTTACGCCAGGATTCTAACGAGTAGGTCTCAAAAGCGTTTGCTTCCTGGTCGCTAAGATTGGCAGGATCAAATTTTGGATCCAACGCGGCACTGTTGACCAACACATCCAAGCGGCCATAAGTGGTCAGCGCATGTTGAACCATGGCTTTGGTTGAGAATGGGTCGGTCACGTCAACCTTAACTGCCACTGAGCTGAGACCCAGATGCTTTAATTCAACGGAATTTTGCGCGGCAATATCCTCATTGAGGTCTGCCAACACCACGTTTGCTCCGGCTTGTGCCAGCGCCAGGCTGAATTGCCTGCCCAGCAGACCAGCCGCACCCGTCACGAGAGCGGTTTTTCCGGTCAGGTCAAACTTCTTAAATATCGATTCTGTCATTTTCTTTTTCTGCCTGTTGATGGATTGGATTTTACCATCAGGCGGTTTTTAAGAGGGCAGCCTTACTGAGCAGCTGCTCTGCGAAGAACTTTGGCGCGCCACTTCAACGATCTTCTGCACGCGCTTACCATCAGCTAACGTACAGTGGTCAATGCGCTCTCCCCGGCAAAGCTGGACGAAATCTTCCATCTCAGCCAGGAACATATCGTTGCGTTTGAAACCCTCGGGGGGACAAAGTGTATCAACGACTTTCTCGCCTATTTCCACATTTTCAATCACCACACAGCCCGAACCATTGTCCCAACGGATGCGACCTCGCTCAAATATGATCTCCAGTGTATGGGAAGGAGGGCGCTGGTAATAATCCAGATGGACGGTGGCCATTGAGCCCGAGTGGAATTTAAGGAGCAATTCCACGTTATCTTCAACATCGAGTTCCAGTTGACTGAGGTTATCCAGGCTGGCAGACAGCGCGCGCACCTCTCCCATCATCCAGCGCAGATAATCAATTGGATGGGAAAGCGTATTGAGAGCGCCGCCACCCAGGTCGGCTCTGGCCGCGTAGGAATGGCGGTAGTCTTCCCAGGGGTGCCAGCCGGGTAAGTATTCTCCCCAATGAGCATGCGCCTTAAACGGCTTGCCCAGCTGGTCAGACTCGATTAACGCTTTTATCTGTCGTAAAACTGGATGATAGCGCAAATGAAAGCCGATTAAAGCGGGCTTGCCTGCTTCGTCAAGAGCCTCCTGCAATTCGCGAATACCGAGCAGGCTGTCTGAGACGGGCTTTTCAATCAGCAGAGCCGCGCCTGCTTTAGCCGCGGCAGTCGCAACTTCCAAATGCAAAGCGGTAGGATTCGAGACGATCACTCCATCTGGTTTTTCTGCCAGAGCCTCATCCAAATCCGTGTATGTGGGGTAACCCACCAGATCCGTGTCTGGAAGAGTAGCCTGATGGGTGCGGTAGAGCAGCAGGTCAGTCTGCCCAAGCGCTTTCAGATTGCGCAGGTGTCTGCGCCCAATCGAACCTAAACCAGCGATCAGAAATTTCATTCACTCCTCCTGTTTTGGTGCAAACCACGATAGAGCCAGTTCAGCAAACGTTGGGCCACTTTTTGGATCAGTTCGTTATTCCAAAGACCAGCTGATTTTTCAGGTGCATTTTCAGCCAGAGCAGCATGGGTGCTGATGCCATCGCCGGCAGCCAGGGCTTTTACTTCATCGTCAATCGCGTTGCCCAGCAGGCGCATGGTCTGTTCATACGTGGTCAGGCGCAGGTAACCTTTGGCGTCTATGCGATCGTCCATCTCCACCATTCGGCCCATCATCTGGTTGCTCCATCCCTCATCCAACATCTCGGGGAGAACCTCCAGCAAGATCTTCTTGGGTGTCAGAACCTGAAAATGATGAGCGGACACCCAGGCTTTAACACCCTGGTAATCGACAATGATATCGTCCACACCCTGCACTTCTCCCTGATAGCGCTCCTGGGTGCGGCCGGAATTGTTCATGTATTCTTCCTCCCACTTTCGCGGAATCAAATTGCCTCTCTGGACCAGGCCGGGGTGTTCTTTTTCATATTTTGCAACCCATGCGAGCGTACTTTCAGAGCTCATCACAACACGCTGTTTGATATAAAAGCCAGTGATTGCCCCGACACCAGGATAGGTGTCGAGAATTTCCAAGTGCTTCGGCAGCCAGCCTGACATGTGATAAACGTCATCGTCACTGTAGGCGATCAGCTCACCCTGGGCGAGATTGGTAATGCGCCAGAGCGCGTTCAACTTGCCAATATTTTGACCAGATAGGACCAGCGTGTCGATGCTGCCTGCCTGATTCAGATCACGAAGGTAATCGGTCATGGCATCGCAGGAACCATTGTCAAAAACCAATAATTCAAAAGGTTCGGGGGTGTTTTTGAGGATGCTGTCAATCGTCAGCTTGGTGACATCCAGTCGATGTTGAAAGTAACCAGAACGGTGGGGCTCGTAGACTAAAACAGCTACAGTCACACGCGGCGGGGTGAACTCAAGTTGTTGTCCTCGGGAAGGGTTGGTACCTAAACGGGCCATCAGCTCCCTCTCAATCCAGATTCTGCCAGTTTGCTGTCCATCTCGGCTTGTTTTGCCTTTTCAATTTTCGCTTTGCGGGGGTGCAGGAGACTGAAGAGTGTCTGGGTCAGTGCGTAATTACCAAATTTTAGCAAGGGAGCGTTTTGAAATTCACGCCAAAAGCGGGTCCAGGTTAGCGGCATCTTTTCGATCTTTCCGTTGACAAGTCGATGCGATGAATCGTCTAACAGGAAAGTTGTTCTTCTTCCACCGGCGAGCCGGATGTTTTCGCCGGTTTCAGGCAGCCGGTAGTGAGGCTTTCCGTCTGGTAGATGCCTGTAGTCGTGCTCCTGATGGAGGATATCCAGGTCCGCGCTGCAATCAATTGCCAACCAACCCTGCCTCCGTGCCTGATAGATCATCCAGTTATCCCAACCAGCCCGGCCCACGCTGAAATTCGGGACCTGCCGGAAACAAGAGCGGGGATATATAAAATAATCACTGCCAGTGCGCTTGTGAAGCTGCCCCTCATTGCGCATGCGCTGCTTGAGCGAAGGAATCCAATCACCTTTGAAAGTAAGCGCTTCAAGCACCTCCAAATCCCAGCGCTGACCGATTAGGAGAAATTGGTCAGCCTGACTGCCCGCAGCTCGGATCACATCAAGAATTTCGGGGAATAGAATAATGTCAGCGTTGACATAAGCCAAGAAGGGGCTTTCGTTTTCCTCCCGTCCGAACTCGAAAATAGAACTGATCAGAGGCGTGCCAAGTTGGTTCAAGCGAACATCGGGTTGATGAGAGAAACCATATTCTTTGGCGGCCTCACCAATTCCTTCTTCATTGCCAACCACAACCACGCTGACCGAGTCTCCCAAAGCCTGCCAGGAACCAAAAGCATTGTGTTGAATCAGGCTGATATGAGGGTCAGTGAAAGCCTTGGGAGCAGTGAAAAGTGTCAGAGAGGGGGTCACAATTTACCCTCCACAGGCAGCCATGCGCTGCCCGGATTGAGCCGGGTCAGAATTTTTCGTTTGAGCATAGCCAGGCGTCTTTTCAACCTGACGCCCTTTTCCGGCTTGGGTGATCTTCTGTCGATTTCCGCAGCGGGTCTGGCAAGAAGGGTCAGATAAAGCGGCAAAATTTCCGAGCGCGGCATGCCGTGCTTGCGGAAAGCGACCGGTTCGAAACCCGCCTGCCGGAGCATTTCGAGCAGCGTGTGCTCAGTAAAGCAGGAGAGATGCGCCAGCTCGTAACAATCATGCCCATAGAAATTGGGCACTTCTAATAAAAGCAGTCCCTCTTGGTTGAGCAGCTCTTTCCGAATCTGCTCCAATACCTGCCGGGGATTTTCAAGATGTTCCAGAACGTGCATGAGCGTGACCAGTTCAAAGCGCTTTGGGTGGGAAGCAATCAACGTGTCGATGGAGTTATACATGCAGAGCCCTTTGGTTTCTGCCATTGCGCGGTAAGCATCGCCAGGTTCCACGCCGACAACATTTGCATCAAATCGCCTCGCGAAAGTTTCCAGAAGTAAACCGGAGGAGGCGCCAATGTCGAGAACATTCTCGAATTTTTCCACACTGAGACTTTTCAGCCATTCGACCTGGTTGTTGGCGCGCTGGGTTTGCTGGAAAAGATCTTTTTTAGTTGGCTGTTCGCTGGCCTGATAGATCCTTCGGTAGGTCTGCTGATAGAAATCGGGACTGGCCACCTGGCTGGTTTGTGGGTTTTGGAAAACGAAACCGCAATCCTGACAGATGAGATACTCAAGAGAGTAGCCAAACGATTCGACCCGCTCAAAGTCTTTGATTCTATCGCTGCCGCATAACGGGCAAGAGATAACAGGCGCTTCGTTGCGCATAGGTTGATTCTGTGTTGCTTGAAGTGGATCCTCGTCCTTTTGTTTGCTGGCTGGTTTAGCCCTCTGGTCGGTTTCATAGAGGTCTTTATGGTGGACCAGGGCAACTTGCTGCTGCCACTCGGGATGGCGTTCGTTTTCTGCCAGCAGTTCTTCCAGGCTAAAATCGTTCCGACCTTCAAAAGCAGCATAAATCAGATTTGCCAGGTGCAGATCTTCTGCGGTGTCTACTGTGAAACGCAGGTTCCCGTGGGCGGGCTCCAGGTCAACAACCTGTACTTTGAAACGCCCCTCAGTATCATAAAGATAGGGCATAACGTGTTCGCGCTGGTAGGGCTGCTCTGCCTCTCGCCAGGCTGTTTCCAAGGCTTTCATTGAGCAGACCTCTGTATCCATACCAATCGGTGTGGTGCGTTCAAATGGCGGAGGGAGGCGGTTAGCAGCGAAATCAGCTCCGCTGGAAAGATAAGCCTGCACAACCCGATCGATCTCTTCGGGCGCGATCATAGGGCAGTCGGCTGTGATGCGCACAATCACATCTGCCTGCGCTTGCCGGGCTGCCTGATAAAAGCGGTCCAGTACGTCAAATTGATCTCCTCGATAGCAAGGAATGTCGGCGTCTTGGCAATACTGCACAAGTGGATCGTCAGTTAAATCGCTAGTCGTGGCAACCATGATTTCATCAATTAGCCTGGCCTGGCGCACCCGCGCGAACACTCGCGCGAGCATCGGCTCGCCTGCCACCTCCAAGAGAACCTTCCCTGGCAGGCGGCTCGACCCTAACCTGGCTTGGATGATTGCAACTTTTTTCAAGCTTTACCTTATCATTACTCCGCTATCGGGTCAATTTGCATAGAGCCGATGCTGGTGTTGTAGTCGGTCAAAGAAACAGCCATATTCGCGGGGGTGGTTATGAAGACACTGATCCACAGGCGGTGCTGCTCTTTAAAAAGGTAGGCGGCAAAGGCATTGCTGTCTTTGGAATAGGTAAAGCGGGTCACATCGCGTCCGTTTAGGGTCAGTGAATCCCGGTCCACTTCGGTCTGATTCCGTCCCAGCACCTGTTCCAGCCCCAGCGTAATGATACCCACCGGAAGTGCCGCCAGTGATTTATTCCTAATGACGATCAAACGGGTCGGATAGACCGCTGGCGTATCACCATCGAAACCATACCAGGCGACATTCCCTTCAATTTCCCTTATCAGGTCACGCGCAAAACCTTCACTGTCGCCAACCAGATTGGTGAGCGTTTCAATAATATTAGGGAGCTGTGTCTTGATGTCTTCTGCAATGTAACTGGGTGGCAGCATGATCTGCATACCTTGGCCATAGTAGAGCTGCATGCTCGTATCCGGAGTCGGGGTGGGCATAGGGGTGGCGGTCTTTTTGCCAACCGGGAAATTACAGGCTGTCACAACCAGTAACAGCACGCCAAAAATCAAAATTAATTTTTTGTTCATTTTATTTTCCTTCATTGGGCAGCAATTGTCGGTAACAGTCCAACAAAATTTGCCGGTTTTTTTGCCAGTCGGCTTTGCTTTCAGCAGTTGCCCTGGCGCGTTCTGCCATTTCTAAGTTTGGATGGCAGTTCAGAATGGTCTCCCTGAGAGCGTTAATATTATTGTCAGGGAAAATCCAGCCGTTTTCATTATGGTACACCCATTCGAGGTTAGCCGGTATGTCCGAGGCGATTGTGGGTAACCCGCAAGCCAGGGCTTCCATCAGCGAGACGGAAGAACCGTCCACATGACTGGGAGTGACATACACATCGGCAGCGCCATAAAACTTGACCAGTTCCTGGTTTGGAACCCGACCGCCGATAAAAACTTTGTCTTTGAAACTCTCATCCTCTAACACTCGCAAGTATTCGTCATGCAGGCTGCCATCGCCCAGTAATATCAGACGCAAGTTCTGCTTTTCAGCTGCCGCTTTTTCAAAAGCAGCCAGGAGCGTGCCGACCCCGTAGTTGGGTTCCCAACTGCGCAGGCACAACAGGACCAAATTATCCTCCCAACCCATTTTTTGCCGCCAGGCGAGACCGCTCTTGCGCGCGTTGGCAGGAGAGAAGTGCTGCAAGTTGACACCCCAGGGGAATATGCAGATATCTTCACGGGGAAAACCAAGACCGGCGGCTGCCTCTGCAGAGCAGTAGGCGTCGGTTATCAAACCTTTGGAACGCTGCAGGGCAAATCGGGTGCGGTGTTCGGTCAGCTTATCGACCCGCACATCTTTCATCAAATCGAACCCCCAACTCATCGAGAGAAGATTGGCAAAGCCTGTCTTAGCAGCCAAAAAGGCCAGGTCGTGCAACGGGCCGGCGTGAATCAGATCGGGTTGGACCTCTCGAATGGCCTGCTCTAACTTTCTCTGGGCGAAAGGCAAATTCCAGGCTTGCAAACCTCCGCCAATCCCCTGCCAATCTAAAGTTGTCACTCCTTCAGGGGTAGGGTAATCACCCGAAAGTAAGCGCCAGACAAAAGCCTCAAACTCACTTTCAGCCAGCGTCTGCATGAAACGCTGATCATGAACAGAATCTGAACGGGTCAAGTACATTATTCGCATAGGTTAATCGCCTAACTGCGTCCAGCGCAGTTCCTGCCCACGCGTGATATCTCTGAGCGCTTTAAGACCAACCACCCTGTCGACTTCGTGGGGCTCAATCGCACCGGGGGTGGCCGGGCGCAGCACAGCAATCATCTCACGGGTCAGCCTCTCACCGGTTTGTATGTCCCGTCCAGCCCTCAGGCAGCGGCGTTGCACAACCACAGTTTCTTTTTCATTGTCAGTTACAAATTTATTGCCAGAACCAAGTGCGCGTTCCAGTTGGCGGGTGTTACGCACCATTTCTGCCCAGCTTTGCGGGTTCATGGCAAAGGCATGGTCCGGCCCCTCGCGATCGTTATCGTCAGTGAAATGTTTTTCTATTACACGGGCACCCAGGGCGACCGCACCCAGCACGGTAGCATGACCGTGAGTATGGTCGCTGAGGCCTAAAATCAGCTCCGGCCAGATCTGATGGTAGGTTTTGAGCACATTCAGATGGATGTTGTCGAAGTTACCATCAGCAGCTGTGTAATTGGTATTGCACTGCATTAAAATCAATTTTGGGTTAACCGCCAGGATGGCTTCTACTGCTCGCTGGACTTCGCCAATATGGGAAGCGCCTGTTGCCAGCAGTACCGGTTTGCCTTTTTCGGCCATGCGCAGGCAATTTTCCATCCAGGTGATATCGCCTGAGCCGATTTTATAAGCGGGCACGTAGGAGTCGAGCATATCTGTGGCTTCAAAGTCATAGGGGGAAGAGAAATAGTCAATCCCAGCCTGGTCGCACTCCCGCTTGAGGATCGGCGTCCAGTTAAAGGGTATAGAGGCGTCATCATAGACTTGGGTCACGCTCTTTTTCCAATTAGCCTGGTGAGAGACCTGGGCATTCATGTGATTGAAGCCGTAATCGGAAACAATCTCTGCCCCGCGGAAGTTTTGGAACTTAGCGGCATTGGCTCCTGCTTGAGCGGCCAGGTGGATAAGATGCAGTGCGCGTTCCAGGCTGCCGTCATGATTGGCGGCGATATCCGCGATAAAGTATGTAGGATGTTTGTCACCGATCAGGTGCTTGCCAATTTTGAGTTCCATATTTTCTCCTATTATGCCAAAAAAGCTGCCAGGCGTTTGCGCAGACCGTGCTGACAGTCTGCAAACATTCGCTCCAGTCCCTCGACCACACCCGGAATTTCATGGCCAAGCGCTGTACAGAGTTTAGCGCTGCTTGCACTGAGATTGAGCGAACGGGGGATATTCAAGTTGCCCTGGGCGGTTTTTACTGCTGTGATCAGGTTTTGATCTAAACCGAAGCGATCCGCCATGGCCATGCCAAAATCATATTTGCTCAAACTCTCTCTGGAAAAGAAATGGTAGGTTCCCCGCAGATTTTTCGAGAGGGCTTCCAGGAGCAGTTCGGCCAAATCTCGCGCGTAGAGGGGGCTGAAGATCGAGTCAGTGAAGCCCTTGACCTGCTTGCCCTGGCTGAGATTATTAAAAAAGAACTCCGCCAGGCTGCGCTTGCCGCTGAGTGACCAACCATAAAAAACGACCCTGGCCACCAGCGCCTCCGGATATTCATTCCGAACAGCCTGTTCTCCAGCCAGTTTTGATTGCGCGTAGGTGTTTTGTGGGTTCGGCGGGTCTTCTTCGTTGTAGTTACCCTTACTGCCGTCAAAGACCGCGTCGGTGGAAATTTGGACAAAAGGGATACCTGCTTCCTTTGAGGCACGCGCTAACACGCCAGGTGCCTGGGCGTTAACCAAAAAAGTGTGCTGGGGATTTTGTTCCGCTTCATCCAGGTTGGCAATCGCGGCGCAATGGATGAGCGCCTCCGGGCGGGCTCTCTGAAGTGCCACAGGCAGAACCTCAAGGTCTTCCAAGCAGACGGTCTCCTGCTCGAAAGGCACACCCTTCAAAGAACGGCTGTGAGTCCAACCAACTACTTCGTGGCCCGCCCCGACAGCCTCAAGCGCCAGGTTGATACCCAGCAATCCACTCACGCCGGTGATCAGCAAGCGGGTCATTTTATTTTCTGGCCTCCGCCAGTTCTTCTTCGATCGGTTTGATGATTGCCATAATGCCTTCTACATCCAGCCAATCAGAATTGGTGCCACTATTGTAGACGAAGCCATCAGGGACAGGTTGGCCCTTTTCTTGCCAGGCTCGGCCAAACCAAAGATCCGCGCCGGCGGGCTGAACAACATACATATCAGGGAGCTCAATAGTAGTGCGGGCTTCGTCTTCTGAGATCAGACTTTCGTGCAATTTCTCGCCGGGGCGAATGCCGATAATTCGGATCTCGGCCTCAGGTGCCATTGCTTTGGCCAGGCCCGTCATTTTCATGCTGGGAATCTTAGGGATAAAGACTTCGCCTCCTTGCATTTGCTCAATGCAGCTGATCACGAAGCGCACGCCTTGTTCAAGCGACATCCAGAAACGGGTCATTCGTTCATCCGTGATGGTCAGGACGCCAGTAGGGCGCTGACTGATGAAAAGCGGAACGACCGATCCGCGCGAGCCAACCACATTGCCGTAACGAGTGCACGAAATGCGGGTTTTGCGCCCGCCGGCATAGGCATTGCTCTGCACCATCAGTTTCTCAGCCGCCAGCTTGGTGGCACCG
>Ga0172382_10009951_pt1 | contig 12857 bp, 13 predicted proteins | sample Leawel138RmetaG_FD_122245 | JGI IMG/M metagenome (GOLD analysis project Ga0172382, IMG submission 122245) | Leachate microbial communities from a municipal landfill in Southern Ontario, Canada - Leachate well 138R metaG | ecosystem: Engineered > Solid waste > Landfill > Unclassified | place...
AGGGCGTGGAGGTTCGAGTCCTCTTCTGGGCACCATTTGTTCTTCTCGGAACATCCCAAAAAGTGTATTAAACCCGCAGAAATCCAAGGGAATTGGCCCTTGGATCGTGCCGGATCGTCCCGCATTTTCTCGGGGGTTCCGCACATTTTTGCGGGCCTTTTGCGGGCCTTTGCGAAAACCACATTGGGAAAAGGCCCGCACATGCCTCTGACCGAAACTCGGCTTCGCGCACTCAAGCCAAAGGACAAACCGTACAAGGTCGCTGACGACCGCGGATTGTACATCGAGGTGTCCCCATCGGGCGGAAAACTCTGGCGATTCCGCTATCGAATCGGCACCGTTGAGAAGAAGCTCTCGATCGGCTCCTATCCCGAAATCAATCTCAAGGACGCGCGCCAAGCGGCCTACGAGGCTCGCGTCAAAGTTGCGTCGGGCGGTGACCCGGCGATGGAGAAGCGGAAGCAGAAGATCCGTTCGGAATTCCTTTCCGCCCAGACATTCGAGGCGGTGGCACGCGAGTACATTGATGAGATGATGGTGCAGAACGGTCGGGCGGATGCGACCATCATCAAGGCCAACTTCTTCCTCGACCAGCTGACGGATGCCATCGGCAACCGCCCGATCGACGAGATTGAGCCGTTCGAGGTGCTCGCTCCCCTCAAGCGCCTCGAAGCGAAGGGCAAGCACGAGACCGCTAAGAAGACCCGATCCTTTGCGAGCCGCGTGTTTCGCTATGGGGTTGCCACGACCCGCTGCAAAGGCGACCCTACGACCATGCTTCGCGGGGCGCTGATCACGCCCAAGGCAAAGCACTATGCAGCGATCCTTGAGCCGAAGGATCTTGGTGGGCTGCTGCGCGCAATCCATGACTACACTGGCAACTTCATCACCCGGTACGCCCTGCTCATCGCACCCCATGTCTTTGTCCGCCCTGGCGAGCTGCGGCATGCTGATTGGAAGGAGATCGACCTCGAAGAAGGCGTCTGGCGCATCCCAGAGGGAAAGATGAAGGCGCGCCGCCCTCATGCCGTGCCATTGTCCAAACAGGTAGTCGGATATCTCAAGGAACTTGCCGAGATGGTCGGCACCGAAGGGTATGTGTTTCCGTCAGCTCGCGCGTCCGTCCGGCCCATGAGCGAAAACACCCTGAATGCCGCTTTCCGACGGATGGGCTTCACGAAGGACGAAGTCACCGCCCATGGTCTTCGGGCTACGGCCTCGACCATGCTGAATGAAAGCGGCCTCTGGAATCCGGACGCGATTGAACGCGGCTTGGCGCACAGTGACAGCAATGCCGTTCGCGGCGTTTATCACCGCGGCAAACACTGGGATGAGCGCGTTCGCATGGCGCAGTGGTGGAGCGATTACCTCGATACCATTCGTGACGGCGGGAAGGTCATCAAGGGCGCGTTTTCGGGAAGAGCCTGACGAGGATTGTGAACACCTCTAGGTTTAGCTGGAACTGGAACGGAGCCGCCGTTCGTTGCTTGCTATTGGAATGACGGCTTTCGTCGAGAACGGGCGCTCAGGCGTGGATGAATGCAGGCAACTGAGGTTTACCCGGCCGGGGCCTATGACCCAAATTAAGAAATTTGCCGCGGAGCTAGTTCAAGATGTTCATTTTTGCGGATCACACAGGCTCTTAGTTTAGGATTCCCGGGGCCAGCGAGAAGCGCTAAACATTGCCCCTATGACTTAGGGGGCATTCGTGTTCGACGCTCAAAAATCCTTCGATGAAAATCTCGCCACCTTTAAGACGGCTTGCGAGGAGCTTGATGCCGAATGCTCCAAGATTCTCTTCGACAATATCAATATTCTGATCACGCACGGTGCAGACCGCGACGCGCGATCCCGATTTAACGCGCAGGTGAACGCGGCCCTCGACGCCCTGCCCACGGCAGAGCAGGTGCAATGAGTCGTTACTTCCTTACGCAAATTGCGATCGAAGGCTTTCGCGGCATCAACAATAACGGCGATCCGCTAACCCTTTCGTTCAAGCCGGAGTGCGTGAACTCGATCTATGCAAACAACGGAGTCGGGAAGACTTCGATCTTCGAGGCGCTCCAGTTCGCCATCCACGGGGAAATACCTCGCCTTGCCGCCTTGCAGGGAGCCGAGCAGGGCGACAGCTACATCATCAACCACTTCCATCCTGCCAAAACGGCGACGATCGATCTCAAGCTCTCACCCGACGACGGTAGCGCAGATGTGACCATCCGTATCGTACGCGATGCCAATGGAAACCGTATCGTCACCTCGCCGTCCGGCCACGCAACGCCGGAAGATGTCCTCAATGCGCTCCGCGAGGATTTCGTACTCGTCGATTACAAGACGTTCGCCGGCTTCATCGACAACACCGCGCTGCTGCGCGGCCGTTCCTTCTCGGCCCTTATCGGCCTCAGCCAATATTCGAACCTCCGCCAGGCGATCGAGGGCGCGAACAACACCGCCACGCTGCGCAACGACCTTGGGATCAAGGTTCTTAGCGCGAACATCGTCGCGCACAAGGCGAGTGTCGCGGAGACGAAACGTAAGATCATCGAAGCCTACACGGACCTGACTGGGCAGACCCTCGACCAGATTGACGATCGCCCCATGCTGGAGAGCACTGTCACCAAGGTGCTGACCGACATTGGCGCGCTGGGAGCGGTCATGGCCGGGAAGACGGTCAAGGATTTTGACCACAAGGCGGCAGTCGCCGCCCTGGAAGAAGGCTCCGACAGCGCGAACCGGCTCAAGTTGCAGAAGCTGCAGCAGGACCGGGAAGTAGTGCGCGCACTGACCTTCTCTGAAGAGCATGTCGGCCAGCTCGATGCACTCGAGGCGATCGCCAAGGAGCGTGACGAAGCGCTCACGAAGGTCGGCCATGCCGACTTGCTCTCGCTGCTCAAGAGCGCCGCCACGGTGATCGGAACACCGGCATGGCCCGCTGACGATAGCTGCCCGATCTGCGATCTGCCGCAGGAGCTGCCCCTGAAAGTGCGGCTCGACGAAAAGATCGCTGCCTATGACGTCGTTAAGGAGCTGGATGCCGAGCTCGCCAAACTGTGTATGGACTGTCCGGCCGTCGCACTGCTGAGCAAGCTCGAGAGCGCGGCCGCGCTCGGCGTGCCGGCCGAGGAGCATATCGCGGCCGGGCTGCTCAAGGCGGCGAAGGCGGGTTCGGTCAAGACTGCGGAGATCAGGCAGGTCAAGGCCGGACTCGAGACCTTGACCAAGGCCCGCGACGAAAAGGTCACGGCTCTCGAGAGCGAAATCCTCGAGTTGGAGAAGAGTCTGCCCCCATCGATCGCGGCGGCGGCGCGCGCGATCGAGAACGCCAAGAAATTTCGCGACGAGTTTGCTGTCTTCGATAGCGCCACTTCGAAGCTCGCTGCGGCCGAAGCCTCCATGGCAAAAATCGATCGCTGGCTGACGTTCATCGGCAAGGCCGACAAAATCTTTGCTGACGCGGAGACCAAGCTGTCGACCGAGCGACTCAAGGACATCGAGACGGCCTACAAGGGACTGTTCCCGCTAATCATGCGCGGTGCGCCGGATTTGAAGCCGCATCTCGCCCGCGCCGCGAAGAGCGAGAATATCGATCTTACCCTGTCGAACTTCCATGGCGAAGAGAATGTGAACGCACGCGCTGTGCTGTCGGAAAGCTATCGGAATGCTGTTGCCGCCTCCATCTTCCTGTCGGCCGCGGTTAAGCATACCCGCTCTCCACGCTTCATGGTGCTCGACGACATCACGTCAAGCTTCGACGGCGGTCACCAATTCAATCTGATGGAAGTGCTGGTAAAGGAGCTTCGCTACGGCGCAAATCCCGACGGCGTCCAGTTTATCCTGCTAAGCCACGATAGTGCGCTGGAGAAGTTCTTTGATCGGCTCGGCAACACCAAGGATTGGCACCACCAGAAGCTCCAGGGCATGCCGCCAACGGGTGCCGTGCAGAGCAGCACCCAAGGCGCCGACCGACTGAGGCAGCGTGCCACCGCGCTGCTCAACCAGGGCAGTGTCGACCTCGCCGGGCCGCTCGTTCGCCAGTATCTCGAATATAAGCTCGGCTACATCATCGCGCGGCTGCAGATCCCTGTACCACCGGACTATGCGACGCGGCCCGACAATCGCACCCTTTCCACTTATTTCGACGCCATCACGCGGGCGGTCGACCTTTATGAGAAGGCAGGCGAATGTGTCCTGAACGCCGCGCAGAAGACAGCGGTCAAGCAAACCCACGCGACGTCAATCATCGCCAATTGCATCGCACACTACGAGACGTCGGTCGGCCAACCCTTCACCGCACATATGCTGTTGGGGGTGTTGCAGGATATCGATCAATATGCAGAAAATTTCCGGCAGATCGATCCCGCCAATGCCGGTCAACGAGTTTACTACCGACGCCTAGACAAAAAATAGAGCGAACCCGAGCCTAGTCAGATGCTCTTCCGGCCCCGTCTCTCGCGCTTACGCCCCTTCGAGCAACTTTCGTTGCACTGGGGTGCCGTATGTGCGATTCACTGTTCGTTCCAATAAGCGAGTGATTGATGGCTGATGGCAGTGCAATCGAGTGGACCGACGCGACTTGGAACCCGGTTACGGGCTGCACTAAGATATCGCGCGGTTGCGACAATTGCTACGCCGAGCGCTTTGCTGAGCGATTCCGCGGCGTCGCGGGGCATCCTTTCTCGAACGGCTTTGATCTGACACTGCGGCCGGAGCGGCTGCACCAGCCCTTGCGCTGGCGACGGCCGCGAATGATCTTCGTTAATTCGATGAGCGACCTGTTCCACAAGAACGTTCCGGACGCCTTCATCGACCAGGTCTTTGCGACGATGGAGGAGGCGGATTGGCACGTCTTCCAGGTGCTGAGCAAGCGCAGCTCGCTGATGCGCGATTATTTGCGCCGCCGCTATCAGGACGCCGAACCGCCAGCGCACATCTGGTGCGGCGTCTCCGTCGAGGATGGCCAGGCCAAGGGTCGCATCGAACATCTTCGCGCCGCCCCGGCGGGCATACGCTTCCTCTCAATCGAGCCATTGATCGGGGCGGTCGGCCCAGTGAATCTGCAGGGGATTGACTGGGTTATTGTCGGGGGTGAATCAGGACCTGGGGCGAGACCAGTGCATCTCGACTGGGTGCGCGAAGTGCGCGACCAATGTATCGCGCAGGGCGTGGCGTTTTTCTTCAAGCAATGGGGTGGCACCCGACCCAAATCGGGCGGCAGGGAATTGGACGGCCGGCAATGGAGCGAGTTTCCGACTCTTCAGGCAGCCAGCGGCTGACCACCGATCTTCCCGAAGTCGGGCCATGGGCGCGCGAGAAGCTTGACGCGCTCGCCCGCTATCTCGATTTCTACACCAAGGTCCTGAAGAACCAACCTTGGCGGACGCTCTATCTCGACGCTTATGCGGGCGGAGGCCGCGCGGTGCTGCGCACTGGCGATCGGCCGCCATCAACCGGCGCGGATCTGTTCAGCGACGCTCCACCAATTGACACCGAGGCGCGCGAGCTGATCGACGGCTCGCCCCGGGTCGCGCTTGGCGTCACTTATCCTTTCGATCGCTACATCCTGGTCGATTCCGATCCGGACCGGGTGGCCGAACTGCAAGCGCTGAAGGCTGAATTTGGCGACCAGCGGACGATCAACGTGCTCAAGGCGACGGCTGCCGAAGGGGTCCACTGGGTCACCAGCCAGCCCATATCGCGCAAGACCCATCGCGGCGTCGCCTTTCTCGATCCGTTCGGCGCCAATCTCGATTGGGCGAGCGTCCAAAAACTGGCGGAGACCGGCCTGTTCGAGGTGGTCGTCAATTTCGCCCTGAGCATGGCGATCCAGCGGATGTTACCCAATTCGGGCGACGTGCCGGAGGCTTGGGCCGACGCGCTCGATGCCTATTTCGGCGACCATACATGGTTCGACGCTGTCTATGAACACAGCGGCGGCCTGTTCGGCGGAAGCAGCATCGAAAAACGGGCCGACTATTCCGAGCGTTTATTGGCGCTGTACCGGTCCAAATTGCGGACTGCTTTTGGCCATGTTTCAACACCCCGGCTCATCCGAAACACGCGAGGTGCGCCTCTTTACTATCTCATTTGGGCGGGCTCCAATAAAAAAGGTTTGGAAGGCGCTGACTATATCCTGAAGTTGGGTGAGCGGATCGGCCGGCGCACTGGGGAGACCAAGCGGGGTGGCTAGGCATTATGAATGGAAGATCGGCGAGCCGCTGCCCATTCTCGGCGCGCATAGCGTCGCCAAGCACCACATCTTCGAACAATATGTCGGGATCTATATCGAGCGACTGACCCGCACGCCCAGTCAGACCATGCTCAATCTCACCATCGTCGACGGCTTTTGCGGCGGCGGTCTCTATCTGCAGGGGCGTGACGAGGTGTGTGGCTCGCCGCTCAGGCTGCTCGGCGCGGTCGAACAGGCGGACGCCGGGCTTAACGCCGCGCGCGCGAAGGGCTTCGCGGTGCGGGCCGATTTCTTCTTCATCGACGAGAACGCGCAGCATGTCGCCTTCCTGCGCGACCAGCTCGTGAAGCGCGGCTATGGCGAGCGGATCGGGCGCGACATCTTCGTGCAATGCGCGCCATTTGAGGAGGCCTGCCCCAACATCCTCGACCATATCAAGAAGAAGGGATCCGCCCACCGGTCGCTCTTCTTCCTCGACCAATATGGTTGGAGCGACGTGAGGCTGGCGACGATCCGCTCCATCCTCGCCATGCTGAAAAATCCCGAAATCCTGCTCACCTTTGCGGTCGACGCGCTGATCGACTTTCTCTCGCTCAAGACCACTGACACGAAGGCATTGCTCAATATCGAGCTCGAGCGCGAGGATGTGCGCGCGCTGACCGAACTTAGGACCGGCGACGGCTGGCGCTATCTGATCCAGAATGGGCTTTACCGCCATGTCCAGGCGCGCACCGGCTCGCGCTTCTACACGCCCTTTTTCATCCATTCGGTGGAGGCGCATCGCGCCTACTGGCTGCTACATCTGTCCAACCACCGCCAAGCGCGGGACGAGATGGGCAAGCTACACTGGCGGCTCAACAACCGGTTCCAACATCATGGCGGCGCCGGCTTTCACGCGCTTGGCTTCGATCCGTCCTGCGACCTGCGCCAAGGCCTGTTGACCTTCATGTTCGATGACGATGCCATGAAAAGATCCGAACGCGCGGTCCTGGAGCAGCTCCCGAGAATGATCCACGAAGCGAACCGCCTCGGCGGCGGGCTCGGCATCGAGGCTCTATTCACCGAGAATTGCAACGACACGCCGGTCACCTCCGAGATCCTCAGCCGCCAGCTTGTCTTTCTGCGCGATGAGGGCGAAATTGTTATCCGCGGCGAGGACGGCGCCGACAAGCCGCGCGCACGCACCGTCGCCTGGGGCGACCGTCTGATCCTCCCACGCGAGCGCTCGATGTTCAGCCGTCTCGGCTGGTAAACGCGTCTCCGGTGGCGGTGTCTTCCGGAGCTTCGAGCATCCAGATCTTGCGGACCCCGTAACGATCACCCTCGACATCGATCGATATCAGCGACTTTCGGAGCGGCATATTTACGTCCCAGAACCAGTCGGCGATGATCTCGGTCTTGGTGGGCAGGACGCCGTCGAGCACGCGCCGCATGCGATCCTCCCAGACCGCCACCTTGCTTAACTGGGTCGAGATTTCCGAAAGCATGCCAGCGGCAAGATCGGGGATAGCGCACAGATCCTCATAATCTCGGGACGCCGGATCTTGGCCGGTCGTGTTCAATCGATAGACGCCCATCGGAAACGGCGAATAGAACGACGAAAAACGTGCCGCGGCTAGCAAGGCGTCGTCATGTCGGACCTCGTTGGCTACGAACGCATCCTCGTCGGTGATCCAGGTGACATTGGTATAAGGACGCGCCCAAAGCGAGATCAGGATCCCGGCGAGATGAACTTTGCGGGCCATGGATTCGAAGGCGCGCGGATTCCAGTTGGCCGTCAAGCCGAGCGACTGACGAAACTCATCGGCCACGTCTGGCGCCGTAGACAGCCATTTCTTCTTCTTGTCGACCGCGACTGCTACCAGGTGGCCGTCAAGGTTGGCGGCGGCGGTCAGGAAGGATACCAAAGCCTGCTGACGCATCGGGTCGCCGAGCTTCTTGTAGGACATCGTCCGGCCATCGCGCATGAATTTGGCGCGCGCGGCCCGTATTGCCTCGGACCAGCCGGCGAACCCGCCCCGGATCACGAGATAGCAATAGACGAGGTGGCTGGAACCGGAATGCTCGCCGCCGAAGTCCGAAGCGATCAACAGCTTGCCCGTGTCCCGCGGTCGCGGCTCTCCGGCGCTCACCTGCTTCTGGATCGAGTAGCCCCAGCCCCACAGCCGCCGCGCCGCCAGGTTCTGGGGCGTGAGGAGCTGCCAATGATCGTGATGGGGGCCGAGATCCAGCATCGCGCTACTTTAGGACAAGCGAGCGCGGGGGCCAGCACGCAAACCACGACGGTTCTCCGCCGCGACTGATCAATAAAGGAATGTCGGCATTTTGGGAGCGCCGATCGGCGCAAGGAAAGGCCTCAGTTAGGGCGCGTAGCGGTCGTCATCACGGTCATGGACGAATCGACCGCTTTTGGGCGTTCTGCCTTGAAGCTGGAATTTCTGAGAATGGGGCGCAAACCGGATTGGTCGCATTAGCGCATCCGATTTGGCGCTTCTATCAAAAGCGGTCATTCATGGAGGCTGTCGATAGTGACCGGTCTGGTCGGATCCTGCCGATCAATCCCGCAACAAAGGTTGGCCGATCAGTGGCACGGTCACTGTCAGCACCACGGTTCCCGACGCCCGGTCCATGTGCGAGCCAGCCCCTCACGCACAAGCTGATCGCCAAGTGATTGGCCGCCTCGAACAACAACCCGAAGCTTGCGCCCAAATCGGTCCTCATCGCGGTTTCCGATCGGCCGAACCTCGAAAGAGCCTTCGTTCAACAGGTCGCGAAGCCGGTAAGTCGCCTTCATACCAAGCTGGTATTCAGCGTCACACTTGGGTTCGCTGATCTCGGGGGTGTCGATGTCAGCGATCCTGATCTTCTCGCCCTCGAGCCAGAAGGTGTCGCCATCAACGACGCAAGTGCGGCGCGTGATTCCGCACAAATCGAAGCGCGTAGAGGTGCTTCCGGCCATCAGCGAAAGCTTAGGTGCAAGTTCTGAGGGAGCGATCGAGGTCAGACCGGACACGGGCCAATTCAATGCCAACATCCCGCCAGCGAATACGATCGAAAACGCGCCTAATCCCAACATCCACTCCTTGCGCCGACGCTTGTCGCGCTGCTTCTTCAGTTTGTCCCGGAAATCGAAGCAAACGACATTATCATCCTTCATGCCTCGATCTTCCTTTCGAGCCATCAAACTCGGCCTTCCCCACTCAATCAACCGCTTCTTCATTTATCCCTAGATGAACATCTTTCATATGCGCGAGCCAATTGCTTGCCATCGTTCAAGCACGCTGCGGACATAGCCAGGCGTCTCGCTGTTTCGGGGAATGCCGCCAGCACGCAAAACCGCTCCAGGCCCTGCATTGTAGGCGGCGAGGGCGAGATGGATCTGCCCGAACTTGTCCAGCATCTCGCGTAGGTAGCGTGCCCCTCCATCAATGCTCGCGACAGGATCATGCCGGTTCGTGACGCCGAGGTAGCGAGCCGTACCCGGCATCAACTGTGCCAGCCCCGCCGCGCCGGCAGGGCTGATCGCCATCGGATTGAACCGTGATTCGGTCCAGATCAGCGCCTGTAATAGGCCCGGGGGAATGGCGTAGCGAAGCTCTGCCTCTCGGACGTTTGCCGAATAGATCATCTCGCGAAAGGTGGGCTCAAAGGCCGCCTTGCTCGGCCCCACATTCATCTGGCCCGGGGTCGGAAGGGCCGGCTCGACAGCCTCAGGCATTGCAGCTGTTGGTCGATGCTCGAAAATCGCAAAGGATGGCGCGTCCACCTGGGCCGAGACTTGCACCGCTGGAACGGCCGCCAGGAGCATCCCGATCATTCCAAATCTGCTCATCTTCCATCTCATCGCATTGCCTCGAATCGAAATGGAACGTATGGTGAACAAGGGGGTGTAGGAAATCGCGACCGTCGTTTGAGACCTGCCGGCCAAGCAAAAACCGACATCAAGAGGCGCGCGAGCCGGCAATCGCGCTGCCTCGATCTCTTCGAGCGCCAATCAAACCGAGGATCGCGCCAGCCGAGACGGAATCTGCGCCGAAGCGGCTGAATTGTGCGCGAATCGCTGGAGGTGTCTGATTCGCGTTTTCCTAAATGTTCCGTTTATGTTCTTTTCGTTTTCCTACACCCTTCCTCTTCGCTTAGCCGGTGAGTCGATCATTCCAGCCAGAGGAGAAACAACCGTGATCGACATGGGCGTACTTGGTGAAAGCCAGACCCGGCGCGACCTCGCGCACCTTCTGCACACCGCCGTCGAACAGAGCGGTCGCAACCGCTGCGAAATCGCGCGTGAGGCAGACCTGCATAAAGACGCGCTACGCCGGACGCTGTGCGGCGAGAGAAGCCCGAGCCTTGGCGAAGCGCTGCGTATCCTGGCCTCATCGGGCATGGCGCCGCATGCGCACCTGCTGCTGTTCTTGGGTGCCGGCGGCGACCAGGCGACCCGCTGGCTTCAGACCGACATCGCCCAATTCTTCGAGGAACTCATCTGCGAGCTGCCAGCGGCTCTCGAACGCGTTCTTGGGAACCAGGTACACGACGTGAAGCCGCGGTGGGCCAAGGGTACTGCGCACCGCGTGGCGCGGCTTCTTGCCGATCATATCGATGAATTGGAGCGCAAGGATGCGCTGCTCGGCGACATCTACACTGCTACGTTGGGAGGTCGCCATGACTGAAGCGGAGCAACAGTGGGTGCCAGAGCCGAGGCGTGTGACACGCCTCATCCGGCTTAAGGAGGTACAATATCGGGTCGGTCTCGGCCGCTCGACAATCTACCGCTGGATGGCTGAGGGGAAATTCCCCAAGCCGGTCCAGCTCGGCGGCTACGCGGTTGCCTGGGCGCAGGAGGACATCGATGCATGGATCTGCAATAAAGGCGCCAACTGATTGCAAGGCGCCCCCATGTCCCTGACGATATTCGAAGAATATGCTCCTGTCCTCGCCAGCCTGAACGATGCCGAGATCGACGATCCACAATCGGTTCAAAGATTGAAAATGGCCGACGAGCGCATCGGTACGCGGCAAGTGGAGATGATATACGCTCCATTCGACCACATCAATACATCCGCGCGCGTCGTCATCGTGGGCATGACCCCTGGCCGCTTCCAAGCATCCAATGCGCTACGGTCCGCGCGCAGGGCACTGTTGGAAGGACAAACCGTCTCTGAGGCCGCCGCAGCAGCGAAGTCCTTCGCCAGCTTCTCCGGGGAACCCATGCGGACAAACCTAATCCGCATGCTCGATTCGATCGGTGTTGGACGATGGTTGGGCCTAACATCAACGGCTTCGCTGTGGTCCGAGAGAAATGACCTGGTTCATTTCAACTCAGCACTTCGTTATCCAGTGTTTGTCGATGGGCAAAACTGGTCGGGCACGCCCGACATGGTCAAGACACCCGCTCTGCGTCAGTGGCTTGAGGCCTACACCGGGCAGGAGCTTCGGTTGCTATCCGAGGCTCTCATCGTCCCCCTCGGCCCGAAGGTGGCCGAAGCCATGAAACATCTTGCAGCCAAAGGCGTGGTTGATGAAGGGCGCATTTTGGAGGGACTCCCCCATCCCAGCGGAGCGAATGCCGAGCGAATCGCGTTCTTCCTGGGAGACAAGGCAGCAGAGCACTGTTCGGCAAAGACCAACCCGGAGGCACTTTCGGCCGCTAAATCCCGTCTGGAACAGCGGATTGCAGCACTCTCACCGGCGACGATTAACTCGGTCCATGATCAAGTGAGCAGAGTTCATGGTTGAGCCGGAGAAGCTGCTGTGGAAAACGGCAAGCCTCGGTTTATTATATAAATTTTAGGCCCTACCACCCTGTTTCACATGGCGAGCCAAGTGAAAGTCACCTTAAGATCACATCTCTGCAGCGAGAAAAAAATGTGGCCGTTTAAGAAAAAGACGAATTCCAATCTCCACCCTCTTCTTCAACAGTTCAAAGAGATAATGCAGAACCCTCGCTGTATCGAGTGGTTCGAGAAGGTGGCGAACGGCCTGACGCGCAGTCTGCCCCTAGATGTCGCGAGCAGCGTTCAAGAAGCAATAAATCTGTCGAATTCGATTACGGCCATGGCGGGGATCCACTCCACGACGCTGGTCCGAGCAGCCAAGAATGACGATTTCGACGCTATCAACGAGCGCCTTCAAAATATGTCTGGCGCGCTCAATGAAAACGCCATTGACACCTCGCGACTGCTCACTCGGATCGTCGAGTGGGCTAACGACCACAAACTGCCAGAACTTCGCCCATTCGATGCGTTCTTTTACAAGGAAAGTGGTGTTCCTCGGGACATCCGCAAACTCAAGAATCTACGTTATCTTCTCGTAACGGATGATCACGGCATTACCGAGATTCCAGATGAGCTTTCGCAACTGCCATTGCTTCAAGGAATTTGCCTGACGAATAATAAGATTCGCACCATCCCCACTGCACTCTACAATTGCCCCTCGCTTCAACGCCTGGATCTTGAGGATAATGACATTTCGCGTATCGAAGATGGCATTCACGCGCTGAGCAACCTTTCCGCCATTGACCTCAGTGGGAACAAACTTGAGTACGTGACACCTGGACACCTTGATTTACCCGGATTTGGGTTCGTCATGAGCGTGAAGCACGGGGTCCTGGCCATGCTCTGACTGTGTTGCCGGGATTTTTACCCGCGTGGAGTGGATGGAACCCCGGGGCTGG
>Ga0172382_10009952_pt1 | contig 12856 bp, 9 predicted proteins | sample Leawel138RmetaG_FD_122245 | JGI IMG/M metagenome (GOLD analysis project Ga0172382, IMG submission 122245) | Leachate microbial communities from a municipal landfill in Southern Ontario, Canada - Leachate well 138R metaG | ecosystem: Engineered > Solid waste > Landfill > Unclassified | place...
CAGCCGCTTGAGCTACTTGATGGCTCCGCGCCTGCGCCCATTGCTCACGCCGCCGAATGATGGCACACAAAAGGAGAACAAGCTCGATTTACGAGTGGCCCCGAAAAAAGGGGCAGGTCACCAAGAATGAATGGGAAGTAACCGGCTTCCATTCTTGATGCGGTTCCGATGCGGTAAGTCAGTGATTGAAGTGCAACCAGAATGCCTGAACAGGACAATATGAGTCCGGCAACAACGTCCCGTCTGTTCCACTGTGATGTGCGCATGATAGTCACCTTCAATGTCGGCAGGACCGGATTCGAATTCTCCGACGGCTCGACATCTTTTCTGCCGAGCCGTGGAAGAACCTGTCCTGCTGTTCAGACAGCACTGAACGTCTGCTTCAGTGGCCTATTCGAGCGAGATCCCCGCCTCCCGGATGATCGCGGCATAGGTTTCGCGCTCTTGCTGGAGCAGCGTGGCGAATTCGGCGCCGGGGCGGAAATCTGCATCCAGGCCCAGGGATGCGAGACGGCTTTTCACGGCTTCATCTGCCAGGATTTCGCGCAATGCGGTCTCCAGCCGGGCGACGACATCATCAGGCGTTTCCGCCGGTGCCATGAAGCCGTTCCAGATGAGTTGCTCGTACCCTTCCACGCCGACTTCCTGCATCGTGGGGATATTTGCGAGACGCTCATCACTTGTCCGTGCCGTCACTGCAAGAGCCCGGAGCCTTCCTTCCTCCATCAAGGGCTGAGTGGTTATGGGGGGGTCAATCAGGAAATCAATCTCTCCGCCCATCAGGGCAAGAAGCGATTGTGAACTTCCCCGGAAAGGTATGTGTATCGCATCAACGTCCATGATCCGCTTGAACCATTCCGTTCCGAGATGCATGGACGAACCATGACCCGAACTTCCATAAGTCAATGGTTCGGTCCGCAGATGGTCCACCAATTCGCCCATCGAGGAAAACGGGCTGTCGGCATTCACGACAAAAACCATGGACGTGGAGGCAATACGCGCCAGGGGACGGAAATCCTTTTCGACGTCATATTGCACATCCGCGTTCAGCAACGGCTGCGTGATCATGGTACTGGGGCCCGCCATCACGATCGTGTATCCGTCCGGCGCCGCCGACGATGCCGACTGGGTTCCGACCACGCCGCCTGCGCCTGTCCGGTTCTCCACGATGAAAGGTTGGTCCAGCGTCGCCTGAAGGCGCTCCCCCATGATGCGGGCGACACTGTCCGTCTGTCCGCCGGCGGCAAACGGCACGACGATCGTAACGGGACGATTCGGATAGTCCTCTGCCGACGCCATTACCGGCGCGGCCAGGAGTGCCCCCAAAAGAACGATACCTTGCAGTTTCATGACCCCCTCCTCTGGTCAGTAAACAAACGTACGACCGTATATTGGGTGGTCAAACTGAGTCTGTCAATCTGAAGGATGCGTTGGTGCGGGCATAAAAGGATGGGTATCTGCCGCAATGGAGGCCGTTGCCTGAACAGCTATTACCGGCCTCTGTGCAATTCGCTTCTGGCCGCTGCAATATTCGTATCGTGATGGCGGTCCGGGGTCGAGGCTGGCGTCATCATGCGCCCCCTGCCCCGTTCCGCCCGGTCACGGAAACCGGGCGGCGGTCAGCGGGGCGGCAGGGGTTCGTTATCCGGTAATCGCCTGGTCCTCGAACCGCTTGCGCAGTTCCTTCTTGGCGATCTTGCCGCTGTAGTTGATCGGCATTTCGGCATAGTCGATGAAGAAGATCCGCTTCGGCACCTTGTAGCCCGCAAGCTCCTGCCGGGCATGGGCGGTGATCGCGTCGGCATCGCCGGGCACGCCGTTGCGGCAGACGATGACGGCGATCACTTCCTCACCCCATTTCTCGCTCGGCAGGCCGAGGATGGCGACCTCGCGCACGTCGGGGTGGCGCAGGATGACCTGTTCGACCTCTTGCGAATAGACGTTCAGGCCGCCGGTCTTGACCATGTCCTTCTTGCGATCGTGGAACTGGAGGAATCCGTTTTCGTCCATCGACCCCATGTCCCCGGTGCGCAGCCAGCCGTCGTGAAAGGTTTCGCGGGTCGCTTCGGGGTTGTTGAAATATCCCTGCATCACGCTTGGCCCGCGCACGGCGATTTCGCCGACCTCGTTCGGGTCTGCATCCGTCAGGTCGTCGCGCAGGATCTTGATGTCGAAGTTCAGGAACGCCCGGCCGATGGAGCCCGCAGGCGCCCGCTCGTAATCCTTTTCCTTCAGGACCGAGACGATGACCCCGGCCTCGGACAGGCCGTACTGGAAGAAGATCTCCACGCCGGGGATCAGTGCGTGCATCTTGTCGCGGTCGCCGCGCGACAGGTTCGCCCCGCCGACATACCAGCGCTGGAACGAACCCAGGTCCGTCTTCGCGGCGTCGGGGTGGTTGAAGATATCCCGCGCCATCGACGGCGGCGTGAAGGCGTTGGTCACCTTGTGCGCCGCAATCGCGCGAATGGCGTCGGCGGTGTCGTATTTGGGCATGATCGTCGCCGTCGCGCCAAGGTACAGATGCGGCAACAGCCAGCAGTTGAGCGCGGCGGCGTGATGCAGCGGGGTCAACAGCAGGGTGTTGTCATCCTCGTGCATCCGGGTGTCGATCAATTCGTGCAGGGTGTTCCAGAACACGTTTTCATGCGAAAGCATGACGCCCTTCGACCGGCCGGTGGTGCCGCCGGTGTAAAGGATCGCCTGCGTGGTATCCCGGCTGACCTCGACACCGGGGGCGGTTTCGCCCGCATCGCCCAGAAAACCCGCATATGAGGCCGCGTCGTCGATCAGCACCCTGCGTTCCGGGGCGGTGGCGTCAAGGGTCAGCGCCTCCATCTCGCCAGAGGTGAAGACCAGCCTTGCGCCGCTGTCGTCCAGCATCATGGCGATTTCCGGCGGGGTCAGCCGGTAGTTCAGCGGAACCGCCGTCATGCCCGCCTTGGCGATCCCGACATAGATCACCACCCAGTCGATGGTCGAGGGCAGCACCAGCGCGATCCGGTCGCCGGCGGCGGCCCCCCACGCCAACAGGGCGTTGGCGACGCGGTTCGATGCGTGGTCAAGCCCGGCATAGGTCAGTTTGCGGTCGCCCTCGATCAGGGCGGTCTTCCGTGCGTAGCGGCCCGCATTATGCGCGACATGCGCACCAACGTCCATTTGCATCATTGTGCGATCCTCCCCTCTCGCGCGGCTTCTCAGGAATAGCTGAACAGGGGCGCGCCATCGTCAACGGTCTCGCCTTCCGCCGCGATGATCTCGACGACGGTGCCCGAGTCGTCGGCCTCGATGTTGATTTCCATCTTCATGGATTCGAGGATGGCGACCGTATCGCCAAGGTCGAACACGTCGCCGGGTTTGACGAGCATCTTCCAGACGGTTCCGGCCATGCTTGATTTGATGGTTTTTGCCATTTCGGTCTTCCTCAGACGGGGTGGACGGCAGAGCGCCGCGGAATAACGTCGGCCTTGCGGCGCCGGTACACGCGGAACCGGTTGATCAGATCGTTTCGCAATTCGGTGGGCTGGACCACATCCTCGACCGCGAAAGTGTCGGCCGCGGCCTTGTAGACATCGATATCCTGGGCGTATTCGTCGCGCTTGGCGCGGACGAATTCGGCCCGTTCGCTTTCGGGCAGTTCCATGATCCGGTTGTAATGGATCGCGTTCACGGCCGCCTCGGGCCCGACCAGCGCCGGCAGGGCCGTCGGCAGGGCCAGCATGGCGTCGGGATGGGTCGGCGCGCCGGACATGGCCAGATAACCGCCGCCATAGGCCTTGCGGACCAGAACGCAGATCCGCGGGACCGTGGATTCGCAGACCGCCGACAGAAGCTTGGCGCCGTGCCGGATGATCCCGCCCTTTTCGACCGAACTGCCGATCATGTAGCCGCTGACGTCCTGAAGGAACAGCAGCGGAATGTTGTAGGCGTTGCACAGCCAGATGAACCGCGCCGCCTTGTCCGAACTGTCCGAGAAGATGACCCCGCCCTTGTGCCTGGAGTTGTTGGCGACGATGCCGACCGACAGCCCCCCGAGCCGCGCAAGCCCCACGGTCATCTCCTTGGCGTAAAGCGCCTTCACCTCGTGGAAGGTGCCTTCATCGACGATGGCCTCGATCAGGTCGTGCACATCGTAGGGCTGGTTCTGCGCCACCGGGACAAGATCGGCGATGCGGTCCGCCGCCGCGCTGGCGGCGGGGGCCGCGGGAAGGTCGGGCGGCATCTCTTCCCAGTTCATCGGCAGGTAGGAAAGATATTCGCGGGCGCTTCCGATCGCCTCGGCATCATCCCTGGCCAGCACATCGCCAAGACCGCTGAGCATGCAGTGCAGCTTGGCCCCGCCCATCTGTTCCTCGGTCACATCCTCGAAGATGGTCATCTTGGCCATGCGCGGAGAGCCGAGATAGGCCGAGGACTGCTTGTCCACCATGATCACGTGGTCGCACAGGCCCGGCACATAGGCCGCCCCCGCGGGCGAGGGCCCGAACAGCACGCAGATCTGCGGCACGCGCCCCGAGATCCGCACCTGGTTGTACCAGATGTTGCCCCAGCCGTTCCGGCCCAGAAACAGCGTCCGCTGCTCGTCGATTCGGGCACCGGCGGAATCGACCAGATAGATCAGGGGAATGCCCGCCTCGACCGCCAGATCCTGCATCCGGTTGAACTTGAGCAGCGCCTGGGTGCCCCAGGTGCCGGCCTTCACCGTCATGTCGTTGGCGATCACCGCCACATCGCGGCCGCCGACCTTGCCCACAAGCGTGATGATCCCGTCGCCCGGAAGGCCCTGTTCGGTCCCGGCAAGCAGGCCGTCCTCGAACTCGAAACCGTCGTCCAGCAAAAGGCGCAGCCGGTCGCGGACCAGAAGCTTGTTCGCGGCGACGTGCTTGTCCCGTGCCTTCCCTTGACCCCCTGCCAGCGCCACGGCCTTCCGGGCGGCCAGGGTTGCGTTCAGTTCTTCGTTTGTCATGCGGCAGCCAATCCTGGTTGAATCGTCCTGTTGGCGCAGTATAAACAAACAGTCATTCGTTTGTAAAACGCCAAATGCACCCCCGGTCCGCCGGAACGGAACAGCACCCCGCGGGCCGGGGGGCGCTGTCAGGCGCGGAACTCACTTGATCAGGCGCGACATCTGGCGGAACTGCGGGTGGTCCGCGCCGCCGATCCAGCCGAACAGGATCGCCTCGACCGTCGAGACCCCGGCCCCCAGGGCCCGCATTCCGGCCAGCGCGATGTCGCGGTCCTGCGCCTTGCGCGAGGCGACGGCATCCGCGGCGACCACGACGTTCCGCCCCGCCCGCAGCAGCCCCGTCACGGTTTGCAGGACGCAGATATGCGCCTCGCACCCCGCGACGACCAGTGCCTCGTCCGGGGCCGTCCGTTCCAGAATCAGGGAAGAGGCGTCGAAAGCCGTCTTGGCGATGGCCGGTGACGGCAGCGTGAGCGGCGGCACCGTCGCGCCCAGCTTGTCGGGCGATTGCTCGGTCGCAAGGACCGTGCGCCCCAGCAGGCCGCTGCCGGTCACCAGCTTTTGCGCGGCCTCGACCATCTGGTCCCCGTCCAGCATTGCCGGAACGAGACGCTCCTGAAGATCTATCAAAATCAGGGTCAATTCGTCCTCCTTGAGTGGTCACCTCACGCCGCCCGGCGATTCGGGTTCTTCACCGCGGGGCTTGGGCACCTTGTTTCAGACAGGTGCGATTCGGGCGGGCGCGGTCGCTGGCGGGTTGCAAGGTATCCGGACATCGTGGCTCCGGGCAATCGCCCCGGCCGGTCGAGTCGGGCAGGCCCCGCTCAGGCGACGAAACATACAAACAACCGCTTGTAAAGCGCGCTGTGCCCGGCCCCCGGCCGCCCCGTCTTACATGCCGCTTGAGGCCGCGGATACAGGGACGATAGGACGTGATCCGCTTCGGGCGCTGTGATCCGGGGGGGGTTGCTAAAAGAACTAATGTTTGTATCATAACCAGGGTGGCCCAATGCTTCGCCGGTATCAAGGCGACCGGCCACGACGCCTTGGAGGGTTTCATCTACTGATTCGGGAGCGGGCCATGGAGGCCGACTATCTTGTCGTAGGCGCTGGCGCCGCCGGTTGTGTCTTGGCCGACCGGCTGTCAGAGAGTGGTGCAAACAAGGTGCTGCTATTGGAGGCCGGTGGTTCCGACAGGCGGCTGATGGTCAAGATTCCGGCCGGTTTCTATCACCTGTTGCGGACCCCGGCGGTCGGCTGGGGCTATGAAACCGCCCCCGAGCCCGGGCTTGACGGGCGGCGGGTGGCCTACCCCCGGGGGCGCATCGTCGGCGGAAGCGGTTCGATCAACGGCCTCTGGCAATCGCGCGGCCTGCCGTCCGACTATGATGCCTGGGCGGATGCGGCGGGAAAGGAATGGGGCCATGCGGCCATGCTGCCCTACTTCCAGCGATCCGAGTCCTATGCGCCGGGGGGCAAGACCCGTGGCGTCTCGGGCAAGATCCGGGTCCAGCCCTCGGAAATCCATCCGCTGACACGCCGGTTCTTTGCCGCCGGGCGCAGCCTGAACCTGCCGTGGATCGAGGATTACAACGACACCCCCGGCGAAGGGCTGGCCGCCGTGCAGCAGACCCGGCGGGGGCGCCTGCGCCATTCGGTCGCCGATGCCTACCTGCGCCAGGCGCTGCGTCGCGGAAACCTGAAACTGACCCGCAATGCGCAGGTCACCGGCATCGCCTTCGACGGCAGACGCGCCATCGGTGTCCACGTTTCGATCGGCGGGCAGAAACCCGTTCTGATCCGCGCCAACCGCGAGGTCATCATCGCGGCCGGTGCCATCAACACGCCGCACCTGCTGCACCTGTCGGGCATCGGTCCCGCCGAGGAGTTGCGGCGTGTCGGCATCGCGCCGGTTCTCGACCTGCCCGCCGTCGGGGAGAACCTGCATGACCACTACAACGCGCGAATCTCTGCCCGGCTGGCCCGGGGAAGCAGCCTGAATCAGGACAGCCGCTTTCCCCGCCTCGTGCCGCACCTGTTCCGTTACGTCCTGACGGGGCGGGGCATCCTGACCTATTCGGCGGCCAACGGCACCGGCTTCGTGAAAAGCAGCCCGGACGAGCCGGAGCCGGACCTGCAACTGGTGTTCACCCCGGCCAGCTATGCGCCCGAGGGCGGCGGCAAGCTGGACGATTTTGCGGCGGTCAGCTGCGGCGTCTGGCTGATGCGGCCGGAAAGCCGGGGCCGGTTGCGCACCGTCTCGGCGGATCCGCGCGTCGCGCCTTCGTTCCACCTGGGGTTCCTCCAGTCCGATCCGGATCGGCGGCGGATGCTGGCCGGCCTGCGCTGGACCCGCCGCCTGCTTGCCGAGGGTTTCGGGGATGAGGTCACCGAGGTGCGCCCCGGCCCCGACGTTCAGGACGATGCGGATATCCTGCGCTACATGCAGCAGACCGGCGCGACCGTCTTCCATCCCGTCGGCTCGTGCCGCATGGGCCGGGATGAAGCGGCGGTGGTCGATCCCCGGTTGCAGGTGAACGGGATCGCGGGGCTGCGGGTGGTCGATGCCTCGGTCATCCCGGCCATCCCCTCGTCGAATACGCACGCCCCGGTGGTCGCGCTGGCCGAAAAGGCCGCCGATATCATCCTGGGCAACCCGCCTGCCCCACCCGTGGCGGCGATCCACACGACAAGAGAAAATGGGAGGAGCGAAGAATGACCCAACAAACCCCACAGGCCTTGTCGGGCTGCCGCGTTCTGGATCTGACCCAGTTCGAGGCGGGAACATCGGTCACCCAGGCAATGGGATGGATGGGCGCCGATATCCTGAAGGTCGAGAACCCCAAGGGCGGCGAACAGGGGCGCTATGCCTCGTCCGACAAACCGGGGTTCGATTCCTATTATTTCCTGGTGCTGAACGCGAACAAGAAAAGCGTGACGATCAACCTGAAGTCCCCGGAGGGCAAGGAAATCCTGATTGGCCTCATCCGTGAATGCGACGTGATGGTCGAGAACTTCACCCCCGGCTACATGGAAAGACTGGGCCTGGGCTGGGACGAGGTGCACCGGATCAACCCGCGCATCATCTATGGCCGGATCAAGGGTTTCGGCGCTGGAAGCCCGTATGAATCCTACAAGGCTTTCGACATGATCGCCCAGGCCACCGGCGGTATCATGAGCATCACCGGAGAAGCCGATGGCCGCCCGCTGAAACCGGGGCCGACCATGGGCGATACCGGCGCGGGGCTGCATCTGACCATCGGCATTCTGGGCGCGCTCTTGCAGCGCGCGCAGACCGGCAAGGGGCAGCTTGTGACCGTCGCCATGCAGGATGCCATGGTGAACTTCTGCCGTGTGGCCTTTGCCGCGCAGGCGCGCGACGGGCACGCCGCGCGGCGGGCCGGCAACCAGCTTCTTCTGGGGACCACCGCGCCCAGCGAAGCCTATGCCTGCAAGGGCGGCGGCCTCAACGATTACTGCTACGTCTATTCCAGCCGCGCGAACAATGCTCAGTGGCAGGCGCTTCTGCGGGCCATCGGGCGCACCGATCTGTCGGAAGACCCGCGCTTCGCCTCGCCTCAGGCGCGGGCGGACAATGCGGACGCGATCAACGAACTCGTCGCCGACTGGATCAAGGATTACGACAAGCACGAAGCCATGCGCCTGCTGGCCGAGGCCGGCGTTCCCGCGGGTGCCGTTCTGGACACGATGGAGCTTGCGGCGGACCAAAGCATGCACGATCGCGGTGTTTTCGTGACCATGGACCATGCCCAGCGTGGAGAACTGACGATCCCGGGCTGGCCGGTGATGATGTCGGATTCGCCGAACGTGACGACGCCCGCCCCGCTTTTGGGCGCGGATACGGAACAGATCTGCCGCGATCTGCTGGGCCTGACACCCGGGCGGATCGCCGAACTGCGTGCCCTGGGCGCGATCTGACGACACAACACGGGAGTGAACGAGATGACCACGAATGGCGGCCTGTTGCTGGCCGAGGCGCTGAAGCGTTACGGCATCACTCATTTCTACTACATCATGGGTGCCCCCATGTTGCAGGCCGAGAAAGAGGCGATGCGCCTCGGGTTGCGCGGTATTGACGTGCGGCATGAACAGGCGGCGGTGATGATGGCCCAGTCGTTCAGCCGCGTGACCGGGCGCGTGGCGGCCTGCATGGGGGCCTCGGGGCCCGGGGTGACGAACCTCGTGACAGGGGCGGCGCATGCCAAGGCGGATTGCGTGCCCGTGCTGATCCTCGGCGGCTCCGCGCCCCGTGACCAGTCGGGCAACGGCGTCTTTCAGGAAGATGTCGATCAGTTGGCCATGATGACGCCCTGCGTCAAATGGGCCGAGCGGGTCACCCATGCCCACCGGGTGCCCGAAATGGTTGTCCGCGCCCTGTCGATCGCGACGACCGGCAAGCCCGGTCCGGTCTATCTCGACCTGCCCGCCGACATGTTGTCGGCGGATGTCGATCCCGATACCGTGCGCTGGCCCGACTATTCGGCCGAAAACCGTGTCCGCCCCGGGCTGTCCGACGGCGACCTGTCCGCCATTCGTGCCGAGATCGCCGCGGCCAGCCGCCCGGTCATCGTCAGCGGCGGCGGGGCCTTGTGGTCGGGTGCCTCCGATGAACTGCGCACATTCGTTGAAACGACCGGCATTCCGTTCTTCACCACGCCGCAGGGCCGGGGGATCGTGCCGGACGACCATCCGCAGTGCCACCTTGCCGCGCGCGCCACTGCGTTCCGCGAGGCGGACCTCGTGCTCGTGCTGGGGACGCGGATGAACTATGTTTCGGGCCATATCGCCGCGCCGCGCTTTGCCGGGGACGTGCGTGTGGTGCGGATCGACATCGACCCCGCAGAGATCGCCCAGAGCCGCAACCTGACCTTCGGCGCCGTGGCGGATCTGAAGGTTGCGCTGGCCCAGTTGAACGAAGGCGCCGCGTCCGGCAATGAGCGGTTCGACGGCTGGAATGCGCATCTCGCCAGGGTGAATGCCGAAAAGTCGGCCAAGGCCGATGTCGCATTGGCGTCCGACGCGACCCCCGTCCATCCGCTGCGCCTTTGCGCCGAGGTCCGGGACTTCATGTCACGCGACACCGTGCTGTGCGTGGACGGGCAGGAGATCCTGAACTACGGGCGCCAGTCCATCCCCAGCTTCCGGCCCGGATACCGGCAGAACTCCGGCACCTATGGCACGATGGGTGTCGGGCTTCCGCTTGGCCTTGGCGCAAAATCCGCCCTGCCGGATGCCGAGGTGATCGTCCTTCACGGCGATGGCTCGCTGGGTTTCAACGTGATGGAGCTTGACACCGCCGTGCGCCACAACCTGCCGGTGATCGTGGTTGTCAGCCTGAACGGAGGCTGGACCGGCGATCCCGAAAAGGACAAGCCGGGCCGTGATCTCGGCTATACCCGCTACGACAAGCTTGCCGAAGCCCTTGGCTGCCATGGCGAACTTGTCGAGGAACCGGGCGACATCGCCGCCGCCTTGCAGCGTGCGCGCGAAGCTGTCCGCGCTGGCAGACCGGCGCTTGTGAACGTGGTGACCGACTGGCGTGCGCGGGCAACGACGGTGGCCTTCACCCGTTATTCGACCTGATGACGGATCATGTGGGGGCGCCCTCGGATTCCGCCCCCCGTGGGGACGTGCGGCCCGGTGCCGCGCGTTCCGGCCCGATCCACCCCGGATCGGGCCACCCCTGCCCTGACCGCCAAAGCAATTTCAGAAAACGTTGACAGGCTTTCGGGGTTTGGAATTGCGGTGTTGATCTTGCGTATTTATCGGGATAGCTGCCCCAGGCTGACCTGCCGAAGCAGAGGGCAAAAATTTTGCTCCAGACTTCCTGTCACTTGTCGGCCAATACGCAAGACGGACACTTGCCTTCGAAATTCCGGGAAAACAACAGCCCGAAGCTGTTTCCGCCGCTCCAGCGAAAGTTGAAACACTTTGCTGCCGGGCAGGATCATGAACGCCGCCGCAACCCGGCGCAGCCTGCGCTTGTCGCCCGCGGTGGTGAAAACAGCGCGGCCCCCCGGAAAGGAGGGCCGCGCCGTCGCCCGGAAGAAGCGACACAGGCTTTGTCAAAGGGTCGGGCCGCTGCTCAGCGCAGCCCTGCCACCGGATGAGTGTCCTTGAGCTCAAGAATCTCTTCGGTTGTGGATTCGGCATATTTTTCCGAGAGGGCCCGCAGGTCGGACACGAGATCCGTAGCGGAAGGCCCCGGACGGCCGGAATTGGCGGCGATGAAACTGTCCCACAGTGTCGCTGTCATCTCCTGGACTTTTGCCAGATCGTCGCCGCTGGCCTCGACGATCTCGACCCCGTGCTCCTTCATCTCTTCAAGGGCACGCTCGGTAAGGGCGGTATACATGTGCGAATAGTTGTAACCCGCATTCGACGCCGCCTTGTCGAAGACAGCCCGCAGATCGTCATCCAGCGATTCGTAGAATGCCTTGTTGACGGCATAGGGGATCGGCACGCGGACAATGCCGATCCGATAGTTGTAGCGCCCGACCTCATGCAGGCGATACGCTGCCATATCCGCCGTGCTGAGAGCGATACCGTCCACGACGCCCTGTTGAAAGGCGGTGTAGGTATCCGTGATGGTCATCGTGACCGGCGTGGCGCCCAGCTGTTCGAGAATCTGGGTGATCGTGGAACCGGCCGACCGGATCTTGAGGCCCCGGAGATCCTCCACCGACCTTACGGGTTTTGTCGTCAGGATGTCGTACCCCGGCGTCACCGCGTTGAAAGCCAGAACGACCCCCATCCGCTCATATTCCTGCTTGAAGTAGGCCGGATAGAGTTCATCGACCACTCTCGCGGCCGCTACGTTCGTGCGCGGCAGCGCCAACGGAAGGCCCGGTGCATGGAAAAGGTGAAAGCTGTTCGCGGAATAGACAGGATATGCCGAGGTTACATCGGTAATCCCCGACGCGACCGCACGAAAGCCGTCGGCTATGGTATGCAGCACCTCGCCCGTATAGTGGGTGACCTGGAACCGGCCGTTGCTGTTCGCCTCAAGCTCATCCCCAAGCACCTTCATCGCATTTCGCCACGCCGGAGATTCCTCCGACTGATCGAAGGAAATCCGGACGTTCACGGCTTCCTGCGCATGGGTCGCATTGATTGGCAGGGCCAGCATGGCCCCGAGACAAATGCCCCCCAGAAAATTCATCCTCATGGTGTTTCCTCCCTGTCAGGGACGGTCGATCCGTCCCTTCGCCACTCCCGACCGTTCATACCCCTGATGGGCGACCACAACGTATTTTCTGCATTATGGAAACACGCATTGATACAAACGGACGACCGTAAGTTTCCATGGGTGATATCGCTTGTCAACGACTAACTACAATCGGCCTGCGCCCGGGAAACCGGGCCTTTCAAAGGGGGGTCTGTTTCTGTAACGTTCCAACCTGATGGGGAGAACCACCTGCCCTCGCGCGGGGAGAACCGGCGACAAGCCGCGGGCGGCGCTGCGGCGGAGCGGGTTTCCTCCCACCGGCACCGCACAGGGACCGCATCCCGTGCGGTCGGCATCCGGGCCGGCGGCCCTGCGTTGCGACGGTCGGCTTCGTTGAACAGGGCAAATGTGCCAGGCGACAGAGGGCAAGCGACCGTCCGGGCGGGCGGCGGCTTGCCCGGGCCGCTGGCGCGGCGATTCCGGGCAAGGAGGAAAAGGCGAAAGGTTGCGCGCCCCGGATGGTGCTGCGCCCTGCCGGGGCCTGAAAAGGCGCGGTCGGTTTCGAGGCGGTTCCTGAAGGCCTGCGCCTATCCCCAGACCGCCGGGTCGCCCGTCAGGTCGTCGAGCCCGACCACATGGCAGTAGATCATGTTGATCACCCGCAGCTCGTGCTCGTGCAGTTCCATCGTCGCGGCGGCGCA
>Ga0172382_10009953_pt1 | contig 12855 bp, 12 predicted proteins | sample Leawel138RmetaG_FD_122245 | JGI IMG/M metagenome (GOLD analysis project Ga0172382, IMG submission 122245) | Leachate microbial communities from a municipal landfill in Southern Ontario, Canada - Leachate well 138R metaG | ecosystem: Engineered > Solid waste > Landfill > Unclassified | place...
CTACCAGCTGAGCTACTGCGGCACCGTGGCGGCCGTGGGCGAGTGCCGGACGGCCGTTTTGGAGCGGCGCACTTTATCCTCGCCCAAACCGATTTGCAAGGACAAGCATCACCGACCCTGGCATCAGCCGATCGACGGCATGCCGGCCGGGGCGAATCGCCAAGAATGGAGGGCCGGGGATCCGGCCCTCCTATTGCGGAAAATCGTCGTCAGTCCATCGGACCTTGGGCGGGAGCATCTTAGAAGGCGTAGGTGACGAACGCCACGGCGCGCGCGTCACAGACATCCGTCCCACCAAAGCACTCGCCCGTCGACAGGCTGGTGTCGACATAGCTCACGCCCAGGTCCACGCCGTCAATGTTGACCGAAGCGGTGGCCGACCAGTCGGTGTAGTCGGGAACGCCCCAGCTCGCGTTGTCCTCGATGGTCTGGTGGCCGATGGTGGCGCCCAAGGAGATCGGCAGGCCGATGTCGAAGCCGTAGTCGATGCTCGCCTGGATGTAGTGGGCGTCACCGTTGTCGCCGGAGTACTCCGGAGAATACGCATACGTGGCGCCCAGATCGAGGCCGTCCATCACCGTGTAGCCGGCGGTCAGGCTGCCTTCGAAGAAATCAAAGTTGGTGCCGTCGTTGGCGCCCGGATAGGCGTAGTAGGTGCCGCCGATGCTGTAGCTGAACGCGCCGATGGAGTTGCCCCAACCGCCGTATACATCAATCTCGGCGGTTTCGCCGGTGTTGGTGTTGAAGTCGACGTTGGACCCCCAGACCCCAAGGTACAGGCCGGCCTCATGTTCCCAGTCGATGCCGCCCTGCACGGCCGGCTTCTCGTCGGTCTGGCTGATGCCACGGAAGGTGTAGTCGGAGGCAATGCCAACGTTGCCGCTGATTTCGCCGGGCAGGATCTTGGCGTCCTGAGCCACCGCCACCACGGGAATGGCCATGACCGCCAAGGAGAGGAGAGCGATCTTTTTCATCGGGTGCCTCACAAAAATGAATCAAGGGACGGGCCGCACAAAGGGCGCCTTCGGCCTCCTTAAGCACAGCTTGTGCCAGTTTAGGAAAAACAGGTGGTGCGTTGTAAATGCTTGATAAAACACGATCTACACACCGCAAAACGGGCGGCATGCCAAATATATATGCATGTTGCGTCGCAAAAACCGGCATCTGCTTAAAAACGATCCAAAAATCAAAAACCCGGCGCCCCTAGAGGAGCACCGGGTTTTCCCGTTCAGCAAAGCAGATGACGGGCCGGCTCAGTGCCGGAAGTGGCGCATCCCCGTCATCACCATGGCAAGACCGGCTTCGTCAGCGGCCTTGATGACCTCGTCATCCCGCATTGATCCACCGGGCTGAATGACCGCGGTCGCCCCCGCTTCGGCAGCCGCCAAAAGACCGTCAGCGAAGGGGAAGAAGGCGTCGGACGCCACCACGCTGCCCTTGGCCCAGCTTTCGCTGTCCCCGGCGGTCCTGGCCGCCTGTTCGGCGCGGAAGGCGGCAATACGCGAGGAGTTGACGCGGCTCATCTGCCCGGCGCCGACGCCCACGGTCATGCCGTTGCGGACATAAACGATGGCGTTGGACTTGACGTGCTTGCCGACCGTGAAGGCAAACAGCATGTCCTTCATTTCCTGATCGGTCGGCTGGCGCTTGGTGACCACCTTGAGTTCGGCGGCGGTCAGGGCGTTATCGCGGCCCTGAACCAGATAACCCCCGGCCAGCGACTTGACCAGCAGCCCGCCGGTGGCCGGATTGGGCAGCGCGCCGGTCGTCAGCACGCGCAGGTTCTTCTTGCCTTCCAGCACCTTGCGGGCGTCGGCGTCGATATCCGGGGCGATGATGACTTCGAGGAAGATCTTGGCCAGTTCCTCGGCGGTTTCCCCATCGAGGGTCTGGTTGAACGCCACGATGCCGCCGAACGCGCTTTCGGTGTCGCAGGAATAGGCGCGCAGATAGGCCTCCTTCATCGAGGTGCCCAGTGCCACGCCGCAGGGATTGGCGTGCTTGACGATGACGCAGGCGGTGTCCTTGAACTCGGCGACCAGCTCGAACGCGGCGTCGGTGTCGTTCAGGTTGTTGTAGGACAGCTCCTTGCCCTGCACCTGGGTGGCAGTGGCGACGCCGGGCCGCGCCTCGGCATTGGCGTAGAACGCGGCGGCCTGGTGGGGGTTCTCGCCGTAGCGCATTTCCTGACGCAATTCGCCGGCCAGCACCAGACGCTGCGGGAAGGTCTGGCCGAGAACGCCGGCAAACCACTGACTGATCGCGGCGTCATAGGCCCCGGTGCGGGCATAGGCAGTGGCGGCCAGGCGCTTGCGCAGCTCCAGCGTGGTGGCGCCGCCGTTGGCGGTCATTTGGTCCATCACCACGGCGTAGTCGGCGGCGTCCACCACCACCGTCACGGCGGCGTGGTTCTTGGACGCTGCGCGGATCATGGCCGGGCCGCCGATGTCGATGTTCTCAACGCAGGCGTCGTAGTCACCGCCCTTGGCGACGGTTTCCTCGAACGGATAGAGGTTGACCACCAAAAGGTCGATCGGCGCGATATCATGGGCCGCCATGGCCGCCTCGTGCTCGGCATTGCCACGGATACCCAGCAGGCCGCCGTGCACCTTGGGGTGCAGGGTCTTGACGCGGCCGTCGAGCATTTCCGGGAAGCCGGTGTGGTCGGCCACTTCCTTGACCGGAATACCGGCCGCGCTCATGGCCTTGGCCGAGCCGCCGGTGGACAGGATCTCAACACCCTGGTCGGCCAGGAAGCGGGCAAAGTTGATCAGGCCCGACTTGTCGGACACGGAGATCAAGGCACGGCGGATGGGACGATTGGAGGACATGGCGCGAACGCTCCCTTCCCTCGGGATGTGGGGGGATCCATTAGGATCTGGGCGGATGTGCGGCGTGATAGCACGGTCGCGCGCCGCCCGCCGCAAGAAAATGCGGCATGGGTCGGCGCGGAACCAGCAGCTACTCCTTCAAAAAGAGGTAGTCGTTGGTGGTCACGCGGGCCAGCAGGCGAAAGCCCTGTTCGGCAACCAGAATGCGTTCGACCTCGGGATAGTTCTCCGGGAACGCCTCGACCTGAAGGAGCACGGTATTGGCGCGCGTCAGTCCGGCCATGCCGCGCAGTGCGGCGGCCTCATGGCCCTCAATGTCCATCTTGATCGCGATGCGCCGCCCGGTCAGAGGCACAGCACGCTCCAGCATGACCAAGGGAACCTCGATCTTCAGGGCGGTTTCGCCTTCGGCGTCGAACGGCGTCAGGCGGCTCTTGACCGAAGACGGGTTGGCCGCATCCCGCTGGGCATAGAACCGCGCGGTTCCCTCCCGGTCACTGACCGCTTCCGGCCGGATGGTGATGACATCGTCAAGACCATTGAGGAATATGGTCGCGGCAAGCTGATTACGATTGCGCGGATCGGGTTCGAAACACACGATCTCGCGGCACGGGGTGAGATGCGCAATGGACAGAGAATAAACCCCAATGTTGGCCCCCACGTCCAGGAACACATCACACCGCAGGTCCCTCACGGCAGCGCAAAACGCCTCAATAGCGGGACCTTCATAGATGCCATCCCGCAGAATGCGGCCATCAATGTAGTTGCGGCCGTCAAGGAGGTAGAGGATGCCGTGCCGGCCCCGCCACACCTGCGGCACCGTCCAGCGCCGAGTCAACCGCCGGATAAGCGACTTGCGCCCGTTGAGCAAGGGGTATGCCCCCAGTGCCAGTGTTTTCAACGCAGAACCCCACACGGGCCAGCCTCCTCAGGATAAGTTCTACGCCTGCATCACGCGGATCAGGTTGTGAGTAACTCCAGCCCTTGGGGCTTGGCGGAACACGGCGCAACTCCGGTGTACCAGCGCGGGCGGCGGGGACGGCAACGCTGACCGCACCAGGTCCAGGAACGGCGCCGACAAAATACCGCCGGCGTTTTGCCGACGATGCCACTTCCAGGCCCGCGACACGGCGCGGCGGATCATCTTGGTGCGCATGGTGATCGACAGGTCAGGGTGGTCGTCTAGGAAATTGGCCATCACCAGATTGAGGTCGTGCAGGATCTGCGCCTTGTTGCCGCTGGCCCGAGCAAGCTCACCGTCTTCGACCGGGGCAAGGGCCAGGGTCTCGGGCACATAGGCGAACGCGGTGCGGGCGGCCATGCGCAGGGCGATTGAATAGTCCTGGATGAACACCCGCGTATCGCAGCCGCCCGCCTCACGCATCAGATCGGTGCGAGCAAGCATGCAGGTCGGGTTGAAGAACATCTTCTTGCTCAGCAACTGCAGGGGGTCGGACTGAAGGATCGGTGCCACGGTGGTCGGCGTGGCGCTCAGCAGGCGATGGCAGGCCTCGGTGTCGGCCTGCTCGATGTTGCAGTAGGCAAATTGGGTGTCCAAGGTGCTCGCTGCCCCAAGCAACCGGGCAGTGGCGTGAGGGGCTAGAACGTCGTCGCCGTCAACCAACTTTATCCACGGCCGTGTCGCCTCAGCCACGCCCCGGTTGGTGGCCGCACTCGGACCGGCATTGGCCTGTGTGATTAAGCAGATGTTAGGCCAGTCAGCGGTCAGGCGTTCCAGCACTTCTCGGCTGTCGTCGGTCGAACCGTCATCGACGAAGATAAACTCCGGGTCATCCAGACCGGTCTGTGCCTTCAGGCTCTCGATGACCAGAGGCAGGAATGGCGCCTTGTTATAGACGGTAACCACAAAAGAGACAGATCCCATAAGGCGTATCCTTAGCCGAAAGATGGGGCTGTCTTTCCTGTAGCATGCGAGTTCCGCCCCCGCCACAATCGGTTGCCGGGCACCGATCGAGCCGATACACTCCGCAGCCTTTAATGCAGCCTTTTGGGGGATGCCGACTTGAGCGGCTATAGCGTCACCAAGCGCGTACTCGTCACCGGTGGTGCCGGATTCATCGGCTCACACCTTTGCGAGCGGCTGCTGGCCGCCGGGCACGAAGTTTTGTGCGTCGACAACTATTTCACCGGCCGGCGCGCCACAGTGGCCCACCTTCTAGACAACCCCCGCTTTGAGCTGATGCGCCACGACGTGACGTTCCCGCTGTTCGTGGAAGTGGACGAGATCTACAATCTGGCCTGCCCGGCCAGTCCGGTGCACTACCAGTTCGACCCGGTGCAGACCACCAAGACCAGTGTCCACGGCGCCATCAACATGCTGGGCCTTGCCAAGCGCGTGCGGGCCAAGATCCTCCAGGCCTCGACGTCGGAGGTCTACGGCGACCCGTCGGTTCATCCGCAGACCGAGGACTATTGGGGCAACGTTAACCCCATCGGCCCGCGCGCCTGTTACGACGAGGGCAAGCGGTGCGCCGAGACGCTGTTTTTCGACTATCACCGCCAGCATGCCCTGCGCATCAAGGTGGCCCGCATCTTCAATACCTACGGCCCGCGCATGCATCCCAATGATGGCCGTGTGGTGTCCAACTTCATTGTCCAAGCGCTGCACGACCGCCCCATCACCATCTATGGCAAGGGCGCCCAGACGCGGTCATTCTGCTATGTGGACGATCTGGTTGAGGGACTCATCCGCCTCATGTCCAGCGACGACACGGTGACCGGCCCGATCAATCTGGGCAATCCGGTCGAATTCACCATGCTGGACCTGGCCCAGGCGGTCATCCGGCTGACCGGGTCACGGTCGGAGATCGAACATCACCCCCTGCCGCAGGACGACCCTAAGCAACGCCAGCCCAACATAGCGCTGGCCCGTAGCGTTCTCGACTGGGAGCCTGTCGTGCCGCTGGAGCAAGGGCTGGTGCGGACCATCGACTTCTTTAGCCGTCTGCTGGAGCGCCCCATTAGGACGCTCACGTGTTAGCAGCCACTCTCTCAAAACCCGGACTGGCCCGGACGGCTGCCATCCTGCTCGGCGTGGCCGTGCCATCGATTGCCTGGGGACGGGGGTTGGTCAACACCTTCGCTGCGGTCGGCCTGGCGCTGGTCCTGGCGTGCCTGTGGGGTGACCGTCGGCGCGCAGTCCTGCCGCCGCTTTCCTCCCAGCCGCTGGCGGTCGGGCTGTGCGTCTTAGCCGTAGCGTGGTTGCCGTCGGCGCTGCTGTCCATCGCGCCCGGCCATTCTTTGGCGACGTGGGCGCTGGTGGTTTTGCTGCTGGGCGGCGGAGTGGCGGTGCATCACTTTCTGGCGGCCGATGTGGCACGCCAGAACGTGGTCCTCAAGACCGTGGTGACCACAGCCGCAATCGCAGCGGTTTATGCGGCTTTGCGGTATAGCCTGCCGCCAGCGTTGCAGCCGGGACTGCACACCGGGCACATGGCGCTGGTGTTCAAGGCAGCGTCCAACCTGTTTGCCTTGTTAATCCCCGTGTTGCTGTGGGCGGGGTGGGTGCTCCGTGGGCGGTGGCTCTGGGCGAGCGGTCTGGCGGTGGCGGGAAGCCTGTTGATGATCGCCGGTTCGGACAGCCGCGCGGCCCTTGCCGGAGTGCTCGCCGGCGCGCTGGCGGCGGCCTTCGCAGTGATTCTGAGGCGCCGCTGGTGGTGGATTCTGGTCCCCGTAGCGGCGTTGATGGCTGGCGCCTTCTGGTATCTATTTCAACGCATGGCCGGGGCCGATCTCGGCCATCTGGAAGTCTTTGCCCCGGCGTGGCTGATCGACGTCCATCGACAGCATATCTGGGCCTTTGCCCTGGCCGGATTCACCGACCATCCGCTGGTCGGGGTGGGCATGGGCGCGGCCAAGATGCTGCCCGGTGCAATGGACATGATCCCCGGCGTCGGCGGCATGTACCTTCCGGCCCATCCGCACAACTGGCTGGTCGAGGTCCTCAGCGAAACCGGCCTGATCGGGACACTTCCGCTGGTCGTGGTGGTCATGGGGCTGACCGTGGCCGCTCTCCGCCGCTGGCTGTTCGACGGAGACATCGCGGCGCTCGCCCTGTTCACGTTGGTCATCATGTTCTTTGCCGCCGGGCTGTTCAATTTCAGCCTGTGGCGGGCCTATTGGCTGATCGGGCTGATCGTGCCGGTCGCCCTGCTGACAGCGGCTTTGCGGACGGCTTACGGCGCGTCCGGCACAAGGCTGCGGTAAAGGTCCGCCACGGCGCGGCCAACCGCCCGTTCGGAATAGATTTCTTCAGCCTGCCGTCGCGCCTGTTGGCCCAGGCGCTGGCGTAGGGCGGCATCCAGGGCAAGGCGTTCCAAGGCATCAGCTAAGGCAAGCGCATCCCGCTCCGGGACCAGCAGGCCGTTGATGCCGTCCTCGACCAGGGCGCGGCACCCCGGCACGTCGGTTGTCACCAGCGGGCGGCCGCAGGCGGCGGCCTCCAGCAGGGCCTTGGGCATTCCCTCGCGGTAGGACGGCAGCACGGCGATATGGCTGGCGGCGGTCAGGGCGGCGATGTCGTCGCGGCGGCCCAGGAACTCGACCAGCCCTTCGGCGCTCCACGCCCGGACCGTTTCCTCGGGGATGGTGCGCGGGTTGGCCGGGTCGGGATCGCCAGCCACCCGGATGCGCAAGGCGACGCCGCGCGCGCGCAGCAGGTGGGCCGCCTCGACCAGTTCGCCAATGCCCTTGTCCCACAACAGGCGGGCGACACACAGCGCAACCGGCGGACCCGATGGTTCCGGGGCCGGAACGAAAGCGTTGGTGTCCACGCCCGAGCCGGGAATGAGCGCCACCCTATCGGCCAGGACCAGCCCGCGCTCCACAAACAGCGCCCGGTCGTCGGCGTTCTGCACCAGCACGCGGCTGCCCGGCCGGTTGAGCAACAGGCGGAAGGCTGCCAGGATGGCCGGGCGCAGCACCCGCGCCTTGACCGACGTGGCGGTGAACACGAACCCCATTCCGGCCAGCGCATTGACCACGGCGGGCACCCCGGCCAGACGGGCGGCCAGCGCACCGTACAGCACCGGCTTCATGGCAACATGGTGGACCAGGGCCGGGCGCTCGCGGCGGTACAGAGCCGTCAATTCAGCCACGGCGCGGGCCTCGGTCCATGGGTTGAGACTTTCGCGGCGCAGGTGGCGGAGCGGCAGGACGCGAAAGCCCTCGGCCTCGATGCGCTCTCGATGGAGCCCAGCCCGGCACGCCACGGCCACGGCAAAGCCTGCGTCGCGGGCGGCGCGTGCCATGGGCAGGCGATGCGACCAGAAGGCCCAGTCCTCGGTGACGACGAACAGCAGGAGGGGGCGGGTCGGGCGGAGGTCCGGCATGAACACCTGTGGTTTGGCTGAGGGTGACAGCAATACCCCGCGACAGTTTGCTTTGCAATCTGGTCCGGCCGCGCTATCACTCGGCCATGACCCCGCCTGAACGCCCTTTCACGGTCCTGCACGTCATCACCGACCTTGAGGTTGGTGGGGCGGAATCCATGCTGACGAAGTTGGCCCTGGCGCCGGGCCAGGACGACATCCGCCACGCCGTGGTGTCACTGATCGGCAAGGGGGTCCATGGTCCCGCGCTGGAGGATGGCGGCGTTCCCGTAACCGCCTTGGGCATGACACGCGGCAGGCCGTCGCTGGGGGCCCTGGCACGGCTGAACGGCGTCATGCGGGCGATGCGGCCGGACGTCATCATGACGTGGCTCTATCACGCCGACCTGCTTGGCAGCCTGAGCGCACGGCTGGTGCCCGGAACGCCCCTGCTGTGGAACATCCGGTGCGCCGACATGGACCTCAGCCGCTATGGGCGCGTGACCCGGATGCTGCCCCGCGTGCTGGCCCGTCTGTCGCGCCAGCCGGTGGCGGTGATGGCCAACTCGTTAGCAGGTCAGCGGCTGCACGAAAGTCTGGGCTACAGGCCCCGCCGCTGGCTGTTCATGCCAAATGGTTTCGATACCGAGATATTTCGTCCGGATGCCGGGGCACGGGCGCGGCTGAGAGCCGAATTGGGCGTTCCCGAGGCGGCGCCGCTGATCGGCTTGATCGCGCGGGTCGATCCGATGAAGGACCACGGCACGTTCCTGCGCGCCGCCGCCCGTGTGACGGCGCGCTGGCCGGAGGCGCGGATCCTCATGGCCGGGCAGGGCACTGACGACGTTGCGTTGCTGGACGGCCTCGACCTGCCGCGCGGTCGCGTTCTCGGTCTGGGCCGACGCAACGACGTGGTGGCCCTGAACGCGGCGCTGGATGTCGCGGTGTCGTCCTCGCTGACAGAGGGTTTTTCCAACACGCTTGGCGAGGCGATGAGCTGCGGCGTGCCCTGCGTCGTTACCGACGTTGGGGATTCCGCCTTGATCGTCGGGACAAGCGGGGTGGTCGTTCCAAAGGCCGACCCCGCCGCCCTGGCCCACGGCATCGAAAAACTGCTTGCCCTTCCGCCCGCAGACCGCCAAGCCCTTGGCAGGGCGGTACGGCGGCGGGTGGAGGACACGTTCTCGCTCGACGCCGTGACTGCCCGCTACAGGCAGGCCGTCCTCGCCGCCGCCGGTCGGGCGGCGTGGCCGGAGTAATTCCCGGACGCGCCTCACGTACCGGGACCGCATTTGGCGCCTTCGAGGTGGACATGCACCGCCCTTTCGGATTAGCTACCGGACAGATGTCCAGATCTTCTGATCCGCTGCCTCTCAAGGACCATTCCGTGACCGAGATCGCCACCCCGAAAGTGACTGTTGGCGTTCCTATCCGCAATGGCGCTGCTCATCTCGAAAAGGCGCTTGAGTCCCTGGTTGCGCAGACCCTGCCGGATATTGAGATTGTCATCTCTGACAATGCCTCCGACGACGGCACGGCCGAAATATGCCGCCGGTTTGCCGAGAGAGACGCGCGCATCAGGGTTTTCCGGCAACCGGCGCTCATTCCTGTGATGGAAAACTTCCGGTTTGTCCTCGACCAGGCACGCGCGCCCTATTTCATGTGGGCCGCCCACGACGATACCCGGCAGCCGGAGTTTGTCGAACGGCTCTGGGCCCGCCTGGAAGCGACACCGGAGGGCGTGCTTGCCTGCGGTGACGTGGTAGAACTGGTGCATGGCGTACCCCATGACCGGCCCCACGAGGTTCGTGACCGAAGGCATGGCACCCTGGCGCCGGATGAGCAAGGCCGCCGCCGAACAATGCTTCCACATCTATGGTCTGTGGCGGACAGAGGTCCTGCGCCCCATTCCCATGAGGACCATTCCGTGGTGGCCGGACACTCCGATCATGATCGCCGCCGCAACGAAGGGGACGTTTGTCCACGTTCCGGGCGTAACCTTCTTCTACCGCTTCAATCCGCAGCCCTTTTTCGCTGCTGGCACAAAACCGACCATGCGGAGCATCGTGACGGGAACGGCCGGGCTCGTGAAGCTGATCGTACAGTCCGCCGACACGGTGGGAACCGTGGCCGGCCCCTGGCGCGGCGCATTGGCTGCGTGGTTCACGACGCTCAAGGTGGGCCGTCAGATCATTGACTTTGCCATCCGCAGGATCTGAACCTTGAGCGTGCTGGGCCGCAACATGGTGGTCAACGTGGCGGGACGGGGGTGGACGGCCCTTGTTCAGATTGCGTTCATTCCAATGCTCCTGCGTCTCCTGGGTGCCGATGGCTTTGGACTGGTCGGCGTTTTCCTGACGCTTCAGGCGGCCTCCCAGATCCTTGAAAATTCCTATGCCCTGACCGTGAACCGCGAGATTGCCCGGCTGCGCGGCAGCGGGCAGGGCGGCATTCCGGCCGTTCTCCGTACCGCTGAAGTCATGGCATGGCTGACCGCCGTCGGGTTCGCTGCCATCCTGGCGGTGTTGGTTCCGCTGTTGAGCGGAGTGTGGCTGACCGCCGACACCCTTGCGGCATCGACCCTGACGACGGCGCTGTGGCTGATGGTGCCCACGCTCGGCCTGCAATTGGGGGCCGGGCTGTACGTCGGCGCGCTCCTCGCCGGAGACCGGCACGGCACCGCCAACCTGTTGCTGGCCACTACGGCCACCTTGCGGTCGGGCGGGGCGGCAGCCGTGGTGATGCTGACCGACGGCGGGGTACTGACGTATTTTCTATGGCAGATTGCCGTGGCGCTGTTTCATGCCGGGTCCGGGGCGCTGCTTGCTTGGCGGAGCGTCGCACGGACCGGCGCTCCCGCCCGCTTCGAGCGTGCCCGCCTGCGCCTGTTCGCGTCGTTCGGCGGCGGGATGCTGGGGATCGGGTTGCTGGGTGTCCTTCTCGCCCAGATGGACCGCATCATTCTGGCGCGCTGGGCCGGGCTGACCGAGCTTGGTTACTACACATTTACGGCCAGCCTTGCAGCGGTGCTTCTCTATCTGGCCGGACCGATCAGCCAGGGCGTGTTTCCCGCGCTGGCCGGTGCGCTGGGCCGCACCGACCGTGCCGAGGCCGAGCGTATCTTTGCCACCGGAACCCAGGTCCTGGGCGCGCTGGTCGTGCCCGCCGGGGTGGCGCTGGCGGTGTTTGGGCATGAAATCGTGACGGTGTGGACGGGCGATGCCGCCTTGGCCGCCCGGCTTGCTCCGCTGCTGGCCCTGCTGGCGGTCGGCAGCACGCTCAACGCGGTGGTCTATCTGCCGTCGCACCTCTATCTGGCCAGTGGGCGAACCCGGCTGGTGGTTGCCTTTTCGGCCATCGCGGCGAGTGTTCTCGGGGCCGCCTTGGTTCCGCTGATTGATCGCTTTGGCGCCTTGGGGGCGGCTGTCGGCTGGGTGGCGCTCAATCTGGCCTATGCGGCGGTGCTGGCGCCGCTCATCCTGCGCCGGGTGCTGCCTGGGCAGGGGTGGCCGTGGGCATTGCGCGGCGTCCTGGTTCCGCTGGCCGTGGCGCTTCCCTTGATCGGCGCGGCGCGTCTGGCCATGCCCGCCGAACCTACGTTGAGCACCACCATCGGCCTGCCGGTGGCGGGGGGGCTGGCTGCCGTTCTTCTGGCCGCCGCCGCCGCGCCGGAGCTTCGTGCCCGGCTGACCAAGGGCATGACGAATTGACAGGCACCGGGTCTTCCACTATGAGCCAAACTTTACGTCCCGGAGGCGAGGGAACAACATGAAGGCCGTGATCCTGGCGGGTGGCCTTGGAACCCGCATTTCCGAGGAAAGTACCCTGCGGCCAAAGCCGATGATCGAAATCGGCGGCAAGCCCATCATCTGGCATATCATGAGCATCTACGCCGCCCACGGCGTGCGCGACTTCATCGTCTGCGCGGGCTATCGCGCCTACATGCTCAAGGAATACTTCGTCAATCTGGTGCTGCACCACAATGACATCACGGTGGATCTGGCGACCCGCTCGGTGAAGTATCTGGACAGCTCACCGCTGGACTGGAAAGTCACGGTGGTCGATACCGGCCTTGACACCATGACCGGTGGCCGCCTGAAGCGCATCCGCCCATTCCTCGACCCCGGCGAGCCGTTCTTCATGACCTATGGCGACGGGGTCGGCGATGTTGATCTGACCGAGCTTCTCGCCTTTCACACCGGGCACGGCCTCAAGGCCACCATGACCACGGTGCGCCCTCCCGCCCGATTCGGCGCGGTGCATCTTGAGGGCGACCGGGTCAGCTCGTTCATGGAAAAGCCGAGCGCCGAGGGCGGCCTGATCAACGGCGGGTTCTTCGTCCTCGATCCGTCCGTGCTGGATTTGGTGTCAAACGATGCCACCGTGTGGGAACGCGAACCGCTGGTCGGCCTCGCCGCGCAGAACCAGCTTGCCGCGTTCCAGCACCTGGGCTTCTGGCAGCCCATGGACACCCTGCGTGAAAAGACGCTGCTGGAGGATTTGTGGTCCTCGGGCAAGGCCCCCTGGAAGGTGTGGTCCGACTAATGCTACGGTCGCCCCGCCGCTAGGCCGTATCGACATTCAGCTTGCGCGGAATGGGCTGCCGTGATTCACCGAGTCAGTGACTTCTGGCTCGGTGGATCATGGCGAAGCGATACGAACTGACATCAATGCAATGGGCGCGCATTGAGAAC
>Ga0172382_10009954_pt1 | contig 12855 bp, 12 predicted proteins | sample Leawel138RmetaG_FD_122245 | JGI IMG/M metagenome (GOLD analysis project Ga0172382, IMG submission 122245) | Leachate microbial communities from a municipal landfill in Southern Ontario, Canada - Leachate well 138R metaG | ecosystem: Engineered > Solid waste > Landfill > Unclassified | place...
TTATTTGTGGTGTTACCAGCCAGCCTTCGGCTACATTTCCCGCTCCGATATTTGAACGGTCAATATAGGCTGAGGTAGTGCCTTCACAAACCAACGTACCTGTGGTCGTGGTTCCCCATCCCGGAACGTTACCAGCTGCAGTAAGTGTTCCATTTAACGTTTTGAATGTTGCCCAATCAGCAGGGATACCGCCTTCAAAGTCCTCAACGAACTGGCTGTATCCTTTACCCGTGAACAACAAAACAAACAGTGTTGATAAGAGTAAAAATCTTTTCATAAGAGTTTTGGTTTAAAATTAAGAACCCCAAATATAGGAAGGACGTTTTAAAAAACAAAACAAAACTTTAACTTTTCTTTATAGAGTACTATCAGAAATAAATTTAGAGAAGTGCCAAAAAGCAATAGTTTGACTTTATTTACATAAGAAAACAATAGTTTTCATCACATAACACCAATAAAATTTGTTATAAAATGAATCATTTTTGATATTGTTAAAATAAAAAATCGGTCTTTGTCAACCGATTTTATAGTTTAAATTATGTTTTTTGAGGTTTTTTTCGGGCAGCCGGAAAAAGTACGTTGTTCAAAATGAGCCTGTAACCGGGCGAATTCGGGTGAAGGTCTAAAACCGTCGGAGCATCGCCTACCCGGTGTTGATAGTCTTCCGGGTCGTGCCCTCCGTAGAAAGTAAACATTCCCTTGCCACGAGTTCCGTGGATGTATCGGGCTTCTCCGGTGATTTTCATTTCGCCCAAAAGCAAAACATTCGATTTGACTTTCTCGGGAGCAAAAGCGGTTGTTTGTCCGTAAAATCCTTTGATGAGTTGTGTGTGATTCTGGCAAAGCATCGTAGGGATAGGATCCCATTTGGCGGAAAATTCCATTAAGGTAAAATAATCTTTTTCCATCGGGAAAGCCTTGGCTCGGTCTTGAGTGGTGTCAATATCAGAAAATTCATACACGACCGGATTTCGCTCCAAGACAAAATCCTTAAAAGCAAAAGTTCTGGAATAGTCTATTTTGGACTGATAATCGGGCTGACTGACATCTCCGTCAAACATCGGTTCGCAGATATCGACATCTTCGGCTGCCAAGGCAATATCAAAACTGTCTGTAGCCGAACACATCGCAAACATAAAACCACCTCCCAACACATAATCTCTGATTTTCAGAGCAACTGCCAGTTTCTGGTCAGACACTTTACTGTAACCTAATTTTGCAGCCAATTCTTCTGCTTCCTTTTTTTGTTGAATGTACCACGGAGCATGTCTGTAGGCTCCGAAAAACTTTCCGTATTGCCCGGTGAAATCTTCGTGGTGCAGGTGTAGCCATTCGTAAAGCAATAAAGCATCGTTTAGAATTTCTTCATCATAAATCTGCTCAAACGGAATTTCAGCATAGGTAAGCACCAGGGTTACTGCATCGTCCCACGGGTTTTTTCCTTTGGGAGTATAAACCGCAATTTTCGGGGCTTTTTCCAGAATTACGGTTTCCATATTCTGAGACGGACTGCTGATTTCTTCCAAAATGGCATTTGCCTGACCGTCTGTCAATAGCTCATAACTCACCCCTCTTATCTGACATTCTTTACGGATTCTCTCTGCATCGGGAAGTAAAAACGAACCGCCTCTGTAGTTCAACAACCAACTCACATTGAGTTCCTGTTTCAAGACCCAATAGGTGATTCCGTAGGCTTTCAGGTGGTTTTGCTGAGAAGTTTCATCCATCGGGAGCAAAATAAAAGAAGCCTGCCCTTTTACAGATAGCAGACAGACCAAAGCAAAAAACAAGATTCTTATAACTTTCATAGCCACAAATTTATCAAAGATAAGTAAAATACAACAATATCCTATGATTTAATTGTGTAGTAAATACCCAAAAACGTGGTTTTTACCAGCCTGCTACACCCGTCTCATTTTTATTTTACAACAATTTTCTCGGTTTGTATGCCCTTATCAGAAAAGACTTTCAGAATATAATTCCCTTTCGCTAAGCCCTGAATATCAATTGCTTCAAAATCCTCCAGATATGTTTTTATTATTCTTCCCGACATATCCACAAGCCGAACACTTTGGATGTTCAGGTTGCTGTCAAATTCAAGGTTTATTTTTTCGCTAACCGGATTGGGATAAATTTTCAGATTCATTTTGCTGATAGCATTTGTCTTTAAACCTCCTCCGTTGGTAGTTCTGTAAATTCCGTCTGTTCCCAAAGCAAAACCGACATTTTCATTAGCGAAGGCAATTTCTCTGATATTCCCGTGTGACTCAGGGATTATCTCTTGTGCTGTCCAGGTTTGTCCTCCGTTTTGAGTTTGATAGATCTCCTGATTGATATTGAGGTAGCCGACATCTTCTGAAGTAAACCAAAGAGCCGAAAGAAAGGGTTCGATAAAAGTGGTTTCCGTCCACGTCATACCTTCATTAGTAGATTTGAGAAATCTGCTATGCGGATAACCTCCACTAATTGCATAAATAGTTTCACCGACAAAAAACATGGAGCCCACAAGATAATCTATAGAAGGATTGGTCAAGGTTGTCCAAATATTTCCATAATCTACGCTTTTCTGAATTACACCACTATCAGATTCAGGAATTACAGAAGAGATATATCCGACATTAGATGGGGTGAAATGTATATCTCTGACATAAAAATTATTATTGTCAATAAGTGTATAAGAGTTTCCTCCGTCTTCCGTTTTCCAAAATCCGTTGCCCGGACCATAAACAAACCCGACATTTTCATCGATAAAATACAGTCCGTTAAACGCATACGGAGACACGGTTATATCAGAAGGAGCCGTCAAACTTTCCCAAGTCTGCCCTCCATCGGTAGTTTTTATAATAAACTTTTTTACAACTCCATAATAGGAACCACCACAGGCATAACCTACGTTTTCAGTAGGAAAATAGATGTCATTAAACCAACAAAAGCAGTCTTCGAGTGCTTCAACCTGATAGGAAGACCAGGTTTCTCCTCCATCTGCCGTGCTGTATATAATTCCGTTTTCATAAGCTACGAAAACTTTATTTTCGTCAATAACATCTATGGCAAAACCACCATATTCAGAAGAAATTAACTGCCATTGAGCCATAGTTGTATAAGAGAACAGAATCATAAATAAAAGAATGCTATGCTTTTTCATAATCAACATAAGTTTAGTTCAATTAAAACAAGTTTTTGGAATAACAAATGTACGATTTTCACCAATACACTAACTTAAAAATGCTTTATTTTCTGTATGACAATATTTTTCGTACCTTGTGCCTGAAAAAAACCAAAACTATGAAACCGACTGTTCTCTTATTCTTTTCGATACTGCTGTTTTCCTGTGCTTCAAAAAAGGAAACGGCCTCAAAATCAAACAACTGTCCGTCAGACGGGGTTTGCGCTGCTGAAATCTTAAAAAACAAAAGTCTGCACATCATAAACGATAAAAGCACAGGGGCTTATCATCAATTCAAGGAAAACACAGCCACCAGTGTCATCATTTTCAAATACGACCGCAACAAAGACGAAAACCTGCAAGACGGTCATTATCAGGAAGAAATTATTTTTGAAATCAGCAACAAAATGATGGAAGCCGATTTTAAAGACTTTACCCCTGAGAAAAAACTTTTCGGAGTACATTGCTACTGCAAAGGAAAAGCAGGATATTACCCGGTGGAAAACATCACTGTTTCCTACGACAAAACAACGAAGGGACTTTCGATAAACATCAATGAAATTGTGGAAGGACAAGTGGTGAAAACCATAACAACAACGTTGACTAATTCGTGGCTCAATAAATAAATATTTACCCTCTCACCATCCGTATATGAGGGATATTATCTTCGAGATAGCCTTCCCCAACCTGTACAAAGCCTAAACTTTCGTAAAATCCGGTGAGGTAGCATTGGGCAGAAATAGTGATGGTAGTTTGCGAAAAATATTCTTCCACAGCAGCAATACTTTTTTGCATCAGTGTAAAACCGATTTTCAGATTTCTGTAGGTTTTGTCTGTTACCACTCTGCCTATGGCAGCCGTCTCGAAATAATCTCCGGGCTTAAAAATTCTGGCATAGCTTATTACCTCACCTTCAGCCATACCCAAAATATGCAGTGCTTTGTAGTCTTTGTTGTCAATATCGGGATAAATGCAGTCTTGTTCGATAATAAAAACCTGCTCTCTGAGCCTGAGGAGTCCGTAGAGTTCTTTTACGGTAAGTTGGTCAAAAGATTTTATTTTCCAAACGACTTCCATTACTGAAATTTTACAGATTTAATGATAGCTTCCAATTCGTGCATAATATCTCTTTTTGAAGAAGACGAATACGAAAAGCCCTCCAAAACAAAGTTTTTCCCGGAGTTTTTGTCGGTTATGGTATAGTTGATAAAAGGGCCCGACATAAAAGCACTTTTGATTTCCCAGGTTCCTTTGGTTTCAAAAGCGGTTCTGCCCGAAATGGTTACCTGATGAAAATAGGGCGAATATGCCTGTTCGGTAGCCATAAAAGCCGATTCGTCTCCTCTGGCCTGAATGTATTTCGCTCCGATGACATCCCGGTTGTGAGTGATTTGTTCGATAATTTCGCCCCGGTCTTCATCGGTAAAAGGCGGAGTGGTATAGAGGAGCAGATTGGCATTTCCGTTTTGGATTTCTTTTCGGAGCCAGATAAAATTCTGGTCTTCGAGCACATAGCTGTAATCGGAAGAAATGATAAGGTCTATTGCGAATTTTTCCTTTATTTTGTGGGTATCGAGTTTTGATTGCTCCAAATGGTGTTGGGTTTCGGCAATTTCTGATGCTTTCAAAACCCGGATAATACTATCGGACTGTCGCTCGATAATTTTCAGAATTTCAGGGGTGTTTTTTCCCGAAATATAAATAACGTTTTGATTTTGGGCAAAATCATCGTTTCTGATTTCAAAGAAGTTTTCGGTGTTTTTTTCGACAATCAGGAGGTTGCGGTTTTTGCAGAAAAAATCATCTCCGCTTTTGTCTGTATGCTGAACCAGATTAAAAACAGGTTCTTCCTGTGGCAATCCTTCGACCGAAGCAGCAAATTTTTTACGGATAACATCGCCTGCTTCACCTTTCCAGAGGGCATCTTCAATCAGCACGGTCAGGTGATTGATATCGCCTGTGGAAGGCTCCATCTCTGTCCGGCTTTCTTTACACGAAAACAGACATAGGGTCAAAATCAACAACCAAACACTCTTTTTCATATTCTGTTTTTTTAGAAAGTTACATCACTTTCAACTTTTGTCCTGCCCGAATGTTACTGCTTCTGAGGTTATTCCATTTTTTGAGATTGTTTACCGAAACGCCATATCTTCGGGCAATTCCGCTCAGGGTGTCGCCTCTTCTGATGGTGTGATAACGGGTAGTAACGGCTTGTTCGACAAAAGGAATCACTTTTTCTTTTTTGCTGTTTTCGATATCGATATAGGCATAAATGGCTTCTTCGTTTGCCACAAAAAGACCTACTTTATCCAACGGAAGTCTCAGGTAATGAGGCCTATCAGAAACATAGGGAACAATATCCAGCTTATAGGAAGGGTTCAGAAATTTCAGTTCTTCGGTAGTAACCTCAAGCAACTCCGAAATCTGGGCAAAACTCATCTGTTTTTTCACCATTACCGTATCGGTTTCGATTCGGGCAATATGTGAGCGTTGCGGCTGAATGTTGTGCTCTTTGTGATATTCAAAAATATACATCGTTGCCAGAAAAGCAGGCAGATAGCCTTGGGTTTCTCTGGGGAGATTTCTTCGAATGTTCCAATAATTGGTTTTTCCTCCCGAACGCCTGATAGCTTTGTTTACGTTTCCGGGGCCTGCATTATAAGCCGCTAAGGCCAAATCCCAATCACCATACATAGTATGCAAAGCCGAAAGATATTGGCAGGCAGCCTCGGTTGCTTTTATCGGGTCATAGCGTTCGTCAACATAGGAATTTACACTCAGGTTATAGGCTCTTCCGGTAGGGAGCATAAACTGCCATAAACCCGAAGCCCCCATCCTCGAAATCGCCCTTGGGTTAAGAGCCGATTCTACTATAGCCAGGTATTTTAATTCCAACGGAATGTGATATTGAGCCAGCTTTTCCTCAAACAACGGAAAATAATATTCCGAGAGTGCCATCAGGCGTTCGTAGGTTTTTTTACGGTTTTTTAGAAACGATTTGATAACGTTTTCCAAAGCCGGATTGTATTCGATATCAAAAGGCGACTGCTCGTCTAATTTTTTAAGCCGTTCTTTTAGAAGCTCAACCGGTAAGTCAAAAACCACTTCTTCCTCCAGATTCAAACTGTCTATTCTCATAGTCGAATCGGGTGAAATTTCTGATGCAGAAGCCAGCTCTTTCAGCCAAAGGTTGTCGATTTTAGCCACTTTATCATAGCTGACAAAGTTTTTTTTAATCGAGTCAAGCGGACTCATTTCGGGCATTTCAATCAAATCAACATCCTCAACCATACTTTCCTGAGCGGTCATAGTCGAGCATACCCAAAAAAGTATAAGAATGTAGAAAAGTTTGTTTTTTATTGTTGTCATTTTTATATTATTTTGATTTTCAACAAAATGAAAATCATTTCAGATGTGCAAACCTAAAAAATTCAGGGAGTAAGGCATCTGAAAATAACGTTAAATCATTATAGAAAACGAAAAACTCAGCTCAATATTGCCTGAATTCCGGGTAAAGTTCTGCCTTCAAGCATTTCGAGCATCGCTCCTCCTCCTGTTGAAACATAGCTCATTTTGGCTTCCAGCCCAAATTGTTTTACGGCTGCTACCGAATCGCCACCTCCTACAAGCGAGAAAGCTCCGTTTTGAGTTGCTGCTGCAATAAACCCCCCTAATTTGATGGTTCCTGCTGCAAATTTCTCCATTTCAAACACACCCACAGGGCCGTTCCAAAGAATGGTTTTGGATTCTAAAACGATCTTTTTGAAGTTCTCCAACGTCTTTTCACCCACATCAAGACCTTGCCATCCGTCAGGAATTTCGTTTACATCGGCTGTTTGGGTGTTAGCATCGTTTGAGAAAGCATCAGCAATAACCATATCAACCGGTAAATGTACCGCTACGTTTTTCGCTTTCGCTTTGGCTAAAATAGCTAAGGCCAAATCGAGTTTATCATCTTCACAAATGGAATTCCCGATTTGCCCACCCAACGCTTTGACGAACGTAAAAGTCATGCCTCCACCAATAATCAGGTGGTCGATTTTGTCTAAAATATTTTCGATAACGGTGATTTTAGAAGAAACTTTCGAGCCTCCCAAAATAGCTGTTACGGGCTTTTCGCTGTTTTTCAAAACCCGGTCAAGGCTTTGGATTTCTTTAGCTAAAAGATGCCCGAAATATTTATCGTTAGGAAAAAACCCTGCAATGATAGTTGTCGAAGCATGGGCTCTGTGTGCCGTTCCGAAAGCATCGTTTACATACACATCTCCCAAGGCAGCCAGTTTTTTAGAAAACTCCACATCTCCGGCTTCTTCCTCTTTGTAATAACGCAGGTTTTCCAGGAGCAATACTTCTCCGCTTTTCAGGTTGTTGGCTTTTTCCCGGGCTTCGCTACCGATGCAGTCATCAGCAAAAATTACAGGTCTGCCCAACACTTGGCTTACTTTGCTCACAATATGTTTTAGCGAATATTTGTCTTCTTTGGCTTTGGGTCTGCCCAGGTGTGACATCAAAATCACACTGCCTCCGTCACCTAAGATTTTGTCGATAGTGGGTTTGGCAGCCTCAATACGGTTGGCATCGGTTACGTTAAAGTTTTCGTCCAACGGAACGTTAAAATCTACTCTGATTAAGGCTTTTTTGCCCGAAAAACTGATAGTGTCTATGGTTTTCATGGTGCTGTTTTTAAAACTCGGCTACAAATATAGACTTTTTTCTTTTTTAGGAACCGAAAAGTTAGAGCAGTTCCTGTGTTTTTAAATAAATCACTTACCTTTGCTCTTGCAAAGCATTATGTATGAAACTAAGAGCAGAGAATTTAATCAAAACCTATAAAAAACGAACCGTTGTAAAAGGCGTTTCGGTGGAGGTAAGCCAAGGCGAAATTGTAGGACTTTTAGGCCCGAACGGAGCCGGAAAAACCACTTCTTTTTATATGATTGTGGGTTTTGTTAAGCCCAACGGAGGAAAAATCTATCTCGACAATACCGATATTACAGAATTCCCCATGTATAAACGGGCACAACACGGAATCGGGTATTTGGCTCAGGAAGCATCGGTTTTTAGAAAACTCTCTATCGAAGACAATATCCTGAGTGTTTTGCAACTCACCAAACTTTCCAAAAAAGAGCAATTGGCAAAAATGGAAGAACTTCTGGACGAATTCAGCCTGCAACACATCCGAAAAAACAGAGGAGATTTACTTTCGGGAGGAGAAAGAAGACGTACGGAAATTGCCCGGGCTCTGGCAACAGACCCCAAATTCATCCTCTTAGACGAACCTTTTGCAGGAGTTGACCCTGTTGCGGTTGAAGACATTCAACGAATCGTCGCTCAGCTCAAAAACAAAAACATCGGAATCCTGATAACCGATCACAACGTTCAGGAAACCCTTGCCATTACAGACAAAACCTATTTGATGTTCGAAGGAGCCATCCTCAAAGCCGGAATCCCGGAAGAACTCGTTCAGGACGAAATGGTAAGAAAAGTTTATCTGGGGCAAAACTTTGAACTTCGCAAAAAGAAACTGGAATTCTAGGATTTATGGAACACAGATTTGCGCAAATTTGCACAAATCAATCTGTGTAAATTTGTGTAAATCTGTATTCTAAAAACGACCGATAACTTTATGCAAATCTGAGTTTTTTAAAGTTTTTCCAAAATAAAGTTTTTTATTTTAGTGTAAAGCTGCAAACGGGTCGGTCCTCCATAAATCCCGTGATTTCTGTCAGGATAAATCGCCCAATCAAACTGTTTGTTGGCTCTAACGAGTGCTTCCACCATCAGCATCGTGTTTTGCACATGAACATTATCGTCTGCAGAACCGTGAATCAACAAATAATCGCCTTTTAATCTATCCGCAAAAAAGAGTGGTGAATTTTCATCATAACCGCTTGGGTTTTCCTGTGGAGTTTGCATAAATCGCTCCGTATAAATGGTGTCGTATAACCTCCAACTCGTTACCGGAGCTACTGCCACAGCAAGCGAAAACACGTCATTTCCTTTCAAAATACAGTTAGACGACATAAAACCTCCGTAACTCCAGCCCCAAATCCCGATGCGGTTTTTGTCGATATATGGATAATTGCCAAGGGTTCGGGCAGCATCGATTTGGTCTTCCACTTCAAATTTCCCCAATTCTTTATACGTACACTTTTTGAATTCTGCTCCTCTGTAACCTGTTCCACGTCCGTCAACAGTCACTACGATATAACCTTCCTGAGTCAGCAAAAAATGGAAATAATCATCCATACTGTGCCAGGCATTATCCACTTGTTGCGAACCCGGCCCGGAATATTGGTGCATCAAAACCGGATATTTTTTTGACGGGTCGAAATTTTTAGGTTTCATCATCCAGGCATTCAACTCCTGACCGCCTTCGGTAGGGAGCAAAAAGAATTCTTTTTCGGGCAAATCATATTTTTTGAGTTTTTCGGTCAAAGCCGAATTATCAACGATGGTTTTGCGTTCTTTTTTGGTTTTGGTTTCCACCAAAGTATATTTCGGAGGATGCGTAGCAGAGGAAAACGAATTGATGAAATACTGATAGTTCGGGCTAAAAGTGGCTTTGTTCGTTCCGGTTTCAGAAGACAAACGAACTTTGTTTTTTCCGTTTAACCCGATTTTGTAAATATCCCGGTTTGTCGAGCCGTTTTCGGTAGATTGATAAAAAATCGTTTTGGTTTTCGGGTCGTAACCATAAAATTGGGTTACTTCCCAATTTCCTTTTGTGATTTGGTTAATGAGCTTTGCATTTTTGTCGTAATGATAAATATGGTTGAATCCGTCTTTTTCGGAAGTCCAGATAAAGCTGTTATCGTCTAAAAATGTAAGATTGTCGTGAATATCAATATAGGCTTTGTCGGTTTCTTGTAGAACAATTCTATAATTAGCTGTATTTCCTTCAACAATATATAAGGAAAGTTCGTTTTGATGCCTGTTCATTACCTGAACACTTAACAAATTACTGTCATTTGTCCATTTGATTCTCGGAATGTAATAATCAGAGTTATCTCCTACAAAATCAAAATGAGTGGTCGAGCGAGCTGCAACATCATACAAATACAACGAAACCTCCGAGTTTTTCTGTCCTGCTTTCGGATATTTAAAAACCTGCTGTGCCGGATATAATCCATCTCCATAAATATCCATCGAAAACTCGGGAACATTGGTTTCATCAAACCTTAAATAAGCGATTTTATCTCCTGTTTTGTTCCACTGAAAAGCTCTCACAAAAGCAAATTCTTCTTCATAAACCCAATCGGTAATTCCGTTGATGATATGGTTTTTTCGCCCGTCTGTGGTGATTTGAACATCGGTTTGTGTTTCTAAATCATAGATGTAAAGGTTGTTTTCAAAAGCATAGGCTATTTTTTTTCCGTCAGGCGAAAAGAGCGGTTCCTGTATTTTTTTATCTGTAAATTTTGTCAGTTTTTGAGCCGGAATATCAAAAACGTAATAATCAGCCGTAAAGGAATGTCTGTAAATGTACTGCGAATTTGTAGCAATCAAAATCTTGTTTTCGCTTTCGCTAAAAGCGTAGCTATCAATAGAAAACGCTTTGGTCGAAAAGAGAGTTTTCTTTTTTTCCAGTGTAGCAAAATCATATAAATCAATCGAATTTCGGTTGAGCACCGTATATTCATTGGTGTTTTTCATCGCCTGTAGCTCTTGCATTCCCTGAGTTCGGAAAGCTCCGCCCCAGATTTCTTCCAAAGTGATTTTCTGTTGTGCTGAAACACTTACAGCACTCAAAAACAAAAACAAAACGAGTTTTTTGATAGTCATAGTTTGAAAAATTTAGTTGTATTAATAGTATATTATTTCCCGCTTTCTCAGATAAAGTGGTTTTCCGTTTACGGTTTTTAATTGTTCATACCAATTTCCTTTATCATCAAATTTGTATTCAAATTCTGCGATATTAGTTTCATTATCCTCATCATATATCAACTTTACAATCCGTTGATTTTGATCATACACATATTCAATTGCCAAAGAGTTGTCAACAGAGTTAGGATAAAAATGTTTTTCTTTTGTGATAAAATTAGTGTCTTTTAAGTAGTCATACATCCAATAAGAACGAACGGTGCCATCCTGATTTGGAAAAATTATCTTTATCCGTCGATTTCGGCTGTCATATTCATGTTTTTCTCTGACATACATATTCGCAATATGATTAGCTTTATTCCGAAGATATCCTTCAACCTGAACTAAATTAGAAAATTCATCATAAATATAGTTCGTTCGAGAACCTATATAAGTGAGCGTATCTTGAAAGTATCTTGTTTTAGTCTCATCTGTTGGTTTCCAATCAATCAATCTATGCACCGTTTCTGATATCTGTTTGCCTTGCTTGTTATATTCAAGATTAATTGTGGATCTGTATCCTTCTTCACTAAAATTTACTTTCTTTATTAACCTGTCTTTAGAATCATAGAAAAAACAGCGAAAAAAATATTCGTTGACATCCTCATTATCCAACCATAATTCTGAAAGCATACGATTATAATGATCGTATGTATATCGTTTTGATGTGTTCAATTCGTTTTCATTCCAATATTCTTGTCTTTCGATTAAATTATTTCTGTCATCATAATGAAACCTATATTCTTGTAAAAAAGATTCATCTTTATAATACCAAATTTCAGAGGTTATATTTCTATTCTTATCATATTCTCTATAATAATTCACATAATGTGCCCATGGCAGCGAATACCACCAATCTTCAAACCGTCCTAAAGCAAATTCCCGACTCATAAATCCGTGGTGACCATACTCATCTTCAGTGGGGAAAAGCTTCAAATTTTGAATAGTGTCATTTAAGAATATCAGTTTCTCCCGAATAGATTTAATATCACCTCTTAAGCTATCCGTTTTAGGTAAATAATTCTGAGGGTGGACAAAACCAATACAGCCAAACAAAAAAAGAAAAACAAGAATTCTTTTGATATTCATAGTTTGAATTTTAAAATAAACCTTCAAGTTTAAACAAAAAATATGAATTGAGAGCCAAATCCGACCTAAAAAATATTTGATTCACATTTTCTGTGGGTAAAATTTTACCCATTATCCACAAAGAATCCCTATGGATACGATTTTGAATTATTTTACAAAAACCTCCGAAAGTCATTTGTTTTCAGGTATTTTAATTAAAAAAATATACCTATAACAGAATCGGCACTTCTTTTGTCTTTTTATATGCAACAAACAAAAACAAATATCAGATTATGGACAAGCCTAAAAAAGATAAAGCGTTGCCACCTCCTATGTGTACCCTTTCAGAAATTATGGAAAAACTGAAAGAGAAAGGCTTATATAATGAGTTTAAATTTACAGAAACAGAAGAAATGCACGCTTTCGGGAAAAATTATAAACCGCATCATTTAAAGATTATCAGAACTTACCGATTTGAAGGCATGTCTAATCCGGGTGATAATACGATTTTGTATTTATTAGAAGATCAAGACGGAAATATCGGGTTCATCATTGATGTTTATGGTAGCGATTCTAATTACGGTTTGGCTTTCGACGAATTTATAAAAGCAATTCCGCTGGAAGAACAAACGGACTATGTCTTGTCCTGCTATAGGTTGACTCTTTTTTTTGAGATTTATGATTCAAATTTAGCATAAAATTCTTAGTTTCATAATCGGAACATTGAAAACTTTTTTTAGGCCTTTTAAGGGGCCAAA
>Ga0172382_10009955_pt1 | contig 12855 bp, 13 predicted proteins | sample Leawel138RmetaG_FD_122245 | JGI IMG/M metagenome (GOLD analysis project Ga0172382, IMG submission 122245) | Leachate microbial communities from a municipal landfill in Southern Ontario, Canada - Leachate well 138R metaG | ecosystem: Engineered > Solid waste > Landfill > Unclassified | place...
GGGTTGCGAACCATGGCCCGGAATTGCTGGTAGGCCACGTCGTCGGTGCACAGTTCATCGCCGTGGGACAGCAGATAGGCGCCCGCAGGCGTATGGATCACGCAGCGGTCGGGCAAGCGCTGTGTTCCGGTGTGCTGCGCAAAGGCATCGCCAAGCAGGAAGTCGCGATTGCCGGGCCCGAGGTAGACCGGGATTTTCCGTCCCGCCTGCTTCAGGGCGTCGGTGCTTGCGCGTAGCCAATCAGGGGCGTGCGGCAGAATGTCGTCGCCGACCCAGGCATCGAAGACGTCGCCCGGCAGCAACAAGGCGGCGGCTTCGTCGGCAGCCAGCGCCAGAAAGTCGATGAACGCTTCCCGCGTGCGCGGGTGTTTTTCATTGAGATGCATGTCCGAGGCCAGCCAGACGGGGCCGTCGAAATAAAGCGAAGGAAGATGAGAAGACGAGGGGGGAGTCACACTGAACCTTGTTGTTGGGCCCACCCCTACGCGCTCCGCCAGTCTGCTGGTGTCGCCCCCTTGAGGGGGCGCGCGAAGCGCGTAGGGGGTGGGTTAATTACACGATTTCGGCCTTGGTGATGACGACGTCTTCCACCGGCACGTCGTTGTGGAAACCTTTGCGGCCGGTGGCCACGGCCTTGATCTGGTCCACCACGTCATTGCCCTCAACCACCTTGCCGAACACGGTGTAGCCCCAGCCGTCGGGAGTGGGGGCGGAGAAGTTCAGGAACGCGTTGTTGGCGACGTTGATGAAGAACTGCGCCGTGGCGGAGTGCGGTGCCGAGGTGCGGGCCATGGCCACGGTGTAGGGATCGTTGGTCAGGCCGTTGACAGCTTCGTTCTCGATCGGGTCGCGGGTCGGCTTTTGCGTCATGCCCGGCTCAAAGCCGCCGCCCTGGATCATGAAGTTGCCAATGACCCGGTGGAAAACCGTGTTGTCGTAATGGCCGGTGCGGACATATTCAAGAAAGTTTTCAACCGTTTTGGGGGCTTTCTCCGCGTTCAATTCCAGGCCGATCAGACCCAGGTTGGTGTGAAGATTGACGCGTGTGCTCATTGGAGAACCTCTGCTTTTTGAATGGTGATGGGTTGCACGGGGACATCCCGATGGGGGCCCCGTTGCGTGGTTGGAACCGCTTTGATCTTGTCCACGACCTCACGGCCTTGCACAACCTGGCCGAACACGGCATAGCCCCAGCCTTGCGCGGTGGGCGCGGTGTGGTTCAGAAAGCCATTGTCCTGGACGTTGATGAAGAACTGCGCGGTGGCTGAATGCGGGTTCGGCGTGCGCGCCATGGCCACGCTGTAGCGCGTGTTCTTCAAGCCGTTGTTGGCTTCGTTCTGGATCGGGGCGCGTGTGGGCGCCTCGCGCATATCGGGCGTCATGCCGCCGCCCTGGACCATGAAGTTGTTGATGACCCGATGAAAGATCAGGCCGTCATAATGGCCGGACCGGACGTAGTCAAGAAAGTTGGCCGTGCTGATCGGCGCTTTGACATCGTCAAGCTCAAGGACGATGCGGCCCATCGAGGTGGTCAACGCCACCTGGGGACCGGCAAGCGCGGCGGAACAGGACAGGGCAAGGGCCAGTCCCAGCGGAAGGGCGATTCGTTTCATACGGTGCGTCTCATGGGTGGGGGAGGCCTGCGGCATCGGCAGGCGGATTGCCAGCCTGCATCATAAACAAATCCTTGAGATTGTCCCGGGCCGCCTGGAAGTCCGGCGCGATCCGCAAGGCCATCCTCAGCGAATCCTGGGCGGCGTCCAGTTCGCCCGCCGCGGCCTGCATCACCGCGAGATTGTTCCAGGGTTCAGGCAGCTCGGGATAGTCCGTGGTCATTTGCTGGTAGAGGACGCGCGCCGCCTCGGGCTGGTTCAGGCCCTGCAAGGCGCGGGCTTTCAGAAACTGTAGCTGGGCATTGGCGCCGGGCCCGTTGTGAAAGGCCTCGCGGGCTTCGATTTCATCCAGCGCGGCGGCATATTGGCCGACGTCGATCTGCCGGGCGAGCCGGTTTTCAATCTGTTCGCCGGTCTCGGGCAGGCGCGTGTCAATGGAAGGGGTCAAGCGGTCAAGCAGCCTGACCAGCCATTTCGGCCCAAATTCATCGCCGCCTTCGGGCGAGAGCACGGCGGGTGGTGTGGGCGCCTGGGTCTGGGCGGGCGCGGCCAGCGGAAAGCAGACCGCCGCCATCAACAGCAGACGGTGCGCGGTGCGCCGTAAACCCTGCCCGCTTTTGCGGCGCGGCACATCAGGAGGCCAATAGGCGGTTATCATGAAGCAATCAGAGCCTTACGAAGGGACGCCTGCCCGCTGCTTGCCGGGAAGGGTCACGCGATTGATATAATCCGAATTCGATTTTAGCCCCGGTAGTGGCTCTTGCCAGCCGGGGCTTCCCATTTTAGTCCTTTGGTCACCATGCTTCAGATCTACAACACGCTTGCGCGCGCCAAACAGCCTTTTCAACCGGTGGAGCCGGGCAAAGTCCGCCTCTACGTCTGTGGCATGACGGTCTATGACTACTGCCACCTGGGTCATGCGCGGATGCTGGTCAGCTTTGACATCGTGCAGCGCTGGCTGCGCGCTAGCGGCTACCAGGTGACTTATGTGCGGAACATCACGGATATTGACGACAAAATCATCCGCCGCGCTGTGGAGAGCGGACAGACGCTGTCGCAAGTCACGGAGTATTTCATCCGGGCCATGCATGAGGATGAAGCCAGTCTGGGCGTGCAAAAACCGGATCATGAGCCGCGTGCCACGCAGCACGTCGGCAAGATGCTGGAAATCGTCAAAAAGCTGGAAGACAATGGATTGGCCTACCAGGCGGACAATGGCGACGTGAACTTCTCGGTGCGCGGTTTTCCGGGCTACGGCAAGCTGTCCGGCAAATCGCTCGACGATTTGCGCGCCGGTGAGCGGGTCAGCGTTGAAACGTCCAAGCGGGATCCGCTGGACTTCGTGCTGTGGAAGACGGCCAAGGAAGAGGAGCCGCCCGAGTCCAAGTGGCCGTCGCCGTATGGCTTCGGTCGGCCGGGCTGGCATATTGAATGCTCGGCCATGAGTTTGGAACTGCTCGGCATGCCGCTGGATATTCATGGCGGCGGGCCGGATCTGAAGTTTCCGCACCATGAAAATGAAATCGCGCAAAGTGAAGGCGCGTACGGCGGCACGTTTGCCAATACCTGGATGCATTGCGGCCCGTTGATGGTGGATGCCGAGAAAATGTCCAAGTCCCTGGGCAACTTCTTCACGATCCGCGATACGCTGGCCCATTATGATCCGGAGGTGATCCGTTTTTTCATCGTGCGCAGCCATTACCGCAGCCCGCAGAACTATGCGGCGGAGAATCTGGTGGATGCCAAGGCCGCGCTGACGCGCTTGTACACCGCGCTGGCCAATGCGCCCGCTGCGCAGCCCCGGGTGGACTGGAAGCAGCCGTCGGCACTGCGTTTCAAGGCGGCCATGGATGATGATTTCAATACGCCTGAAGCCATGGCGGTCCTGTTTGACCTGGCCGCCGAGCTGAACAAGGAAAGCGGTGTTGAAACGGCGGCCCAGCTCAAGGGGCTGGCTGCGCTGTTGGGACTGTTGCAGCAGGACCCGCGCACCTTCTTGCAAGGCGGCGGGGAAAATGCGGCGCTGGAGGTGGAAGCCCGCATCGCGGCCCGCGCCCAGGCCAAGAAAGACCGGGACTTTGCCTTGGCCGATCAAATCCGCGCAGAGCTGCTGGAGGCGGGCATTGTGCTCGAAGACAAGCCGGGCGGCGCCACGGTCTGGCGGCGGGTCTGATGTCGATCAACGCCAAACCGGACTATTGGGAAGAGGCGCGGGCCGTCCTGCGCGAGCGGGATCGGGTGCTGAACCGCCTGATTCCGGAGGAATCCGGCTCCTTTTTGTTGAGCCGCGGCGATCCGTTCTGCACGCTGGCGCGCGCCGTGGTTGGCCAGCAGATTTCGCTGAAGGCGGCGGATGCCATCTGGCAGCGTTGCGAAGCGGCTTGCGGTCCGGTCATGACCCCTGTTTCGTTGCAGCGGGTTGGCGTGGAGGGCTTGAGGAAAGCCGGTCTTTCCCAACGCAAAGCCGAATATTTGTATGATTTAGCCAATCATTTCGTTAGTGAGCAGGTGCATCCCGCGCTCTGGTCGGACATGGATGATCTGTCCATCGTGAGCGAGCTGACGGCTATTCGCGGCATCGGACGCTGGACAGCGGACATGTTCCTGATTTTTAATCTCCGACGCCCCGATGTTCTTCCTTTGGATGACTTGGGGCTGCTGCGTGCCATATCGCATCACTATTTCAGTGGTGAGCCGGTGTCCCGTTTCGAGGCACGGGAAGTGGCCCAGGCCTGGAGCCCGTGGTGCACGGTGGCCACCTGGTATTTATGGCGCAGTCTTGATCCCGTTTCCGTGGAGTACTAATGCGCAACGCATTCTTAGAATTTGAACAGCCTCTGGCTGAGCTTGAAGGCAAAATTGCGGAACTGCGCTCGATGCAGACCGACTCCGCCGTTGATATTTCCGAAGAAATTTCTCGTCTTGAGAAAAAAAGCCACAGCCTGGCCAAAGAAATCTACGCCAAACTGACGCCGTGGCAAACGGCCTTGGTGGCGCGCCATCCGCAGCGTCCGTATACGCTGGACTATGTGCGTGAAATCTTCACGGACTTCCATGAGCTGCATGGCGACCGCATGTTTGCCGATGATCGCTCGATTGTTGGCGGCATGGCGCGTTTCCATGGCGTGCCGTGCATGGTGATCGGCCATCAGAAAGGGCGCGACACCAAAGAGCGCGCAGCCCGCAACTTCGGCATGCCCAAGCCCGAAGGCTATCGCAAGGCGCTGCGCCTGATGCGCCTGGCCGAAAAGTTCAACCTGCCCGTGTTCACCTTCGTGGATACGCCCGGCGCCTATCCGGGCATCGACGCCGAGGCGCGCGGCCAATCCGAGGCCATCGGTCATAATCTGTACGCCATGGCCGAGCTGCGCGTGCCGCTCATCGCCACCATCATCGGTGAAGGCGGGTCGGGCGGGGCGCTCGCCATTGCCGTGGCGGACGCCGTGCTGATGCTGCAATACGCAACCTATTCGGTCATTTCGCCGGAAGGCTGCGCTTCCATTCTGTGGCGCAGCGCTGCCAAGGCCCCGGACGCCGCTGAAGTGCTCGGCATCACCGCCGCCCGCCTCAAGCCGTTCGGCCTGATTGATAAAGTGGTGGAAGAGCCGATCGGCGGCGCGCATCGCGACCCGGTGGCCGTGTCTCAATCGCTGCGCCGTGCCCTGGCCGACGCGGTGCGCCAGGTGCAGACGCTATCTGCCGATCAGTTGATCGAACGGCGTCTGGAACGCATTCTCGCTTACGGCCGCGTCAAAGAGACCGCCGCCCGCTGAGTTCCATGCGCCATACGCTTGCCCTAACGGTCCGGGAGCAGCTCGACACCGAGTTGGGCAATGGTTGGCGCGCCCAGCCGCTCGCGCTTGCCGTCAGCGGCGGCGCGGACTCGGTCGCGCTGGCCTGGGCCTGCGCCTTGCTCGCGCAAGCGGAGGGCGTGCCGCTGCACTTCTTTCATGTTCATCACGGCTTGATGGCCGATGCGGACCAATGGGCCGGGCAGGTGGGTCGGCTGGCTCGGCAGCTTGGCGCCACGGCGCATTGCGCGCGCGTGCAGGTGGAGTCGGCGTCAACAGCGGGGCTTGAGGCTGCCGCCCGCCAGGCGCGTTATCGCGCCTTGTGCCAGTTGGCGCATGAACAGAAGGTGTCAGCGGTGCTGCTGGCGCATCATCAGGATGACCAGGTCGAAACCTTGTTGTTCCGGCTGTTCCGTGGAACGGGCCTGAGCGGCATGGCCGGGATGCCTGTGCGCAAAACGCGGGAGGGCGTTACGTTCTTGCGGCCTTTGCTCTTCACGCCGCGCTCCCAGTTGCTGCAATTGGCCCAGGCCTGCGCCCAGGCCTGCGGCATCCCGCTGGCCGAGGATCCCAGCAATCTGGACCGCGCGTATGCGCGCGGTCAACTGCGTCAGGCGGTCATCCCGGCCATTCAAGCGCATTGGCCCGGGTATCGGCAGACCCTGCTTCGCTTCAGCCAGCATTGCATCGAAGCCGAAGCGGAGTTGAGCGCGTTGACGGCGCAAGACTATCGGCATTGCCAGCATCCGCTTCACCCCCACAGCCTGTCGGCGCGGGCCTTGGGGGAGATGACGCCGTGGCGGGCGCAGCGGGTGCTGCGACACTGGCTGCAACAGCAGTCCGTGCGGGCGCCCGCCGAGCAGCGCTTGCGCCAATGGCATCAGCAACTGACGCAATCCGCGCCCGATCGCCATCTTGAACTGAAACATGAGCGCTGGGTGATCCACCGTTTTCGTGATCAGGTCTGTCTGGTCCCGCAGCGCTCCGTGCCTGAAACCCTGTCTTTCCGCTGGCGGGGCGAAGCCATGCTGGCTTTTCCGGGCTTTGCCGGTCGGCTTCATTTTGAGGTTGCGGACCAGGGGATGGATGCTGATTGGCTGAGGCGGCAGGCGCTGACGCTGGACGTCCGGCGTGGCGGAGAACGCTTGCGCCTGCATGCCGCCGGCCCGGCCCGGACCCTGAAAAATCTTTATCAGGAAGCGGGCGTGCCGCCGTGGGAGCGGGTGCATCTGCCAGTGCTGCGGTCGGGCGCGGGCGTGCTGTTCGCGGGCGGCTGCGGGCAGGCGGCTGACCTGCCGCAGGCCGCGCCGGGCATTCGCTTGCGCTGGGAACCTGCCTGCTGAGCGGATTTGTGGCCCGGAGATCGAATTTTCAGCTTTACCTAGCTGTTTCACCTGCGATACGATATTGGGCTTCCTAACTTTAGGATTGGGCTAACGGATTGTGCTAACTGAGCGCCTCCGGAAGATTGGGAATAAGCAGGACATCTAGTTTTTGTGAGGGCTGCGCACGAATACGCGTGCGGCGGCGCTTGCAGGCAACCTTACCGAAAAATAATGGCTCTAATTGTTCACAAGTATGGCGGCACCTCGATGGGCTCAACCGAGCGCATCAAGAACGTCGCTCGCCGTGTGGCCAAATGGCATGCGGCTGGACACCAGGTTGTGGTGGTGCCTTCCGCCATGTCGGGTGAAACCAATCGTCTTATTGGCTTGGCCAAAGAAATCCTCCCGCATCCCAGCCCGCGTGAGCTTGACATGATTGCCTCCACGGGAGAGCAGGTCAGTGTTGGCTTGCTGGCCATGGCCTTGAAGGCGGAAGGCGTGGATGCAAAAAGCTTCGCGGGCTGGCAAGTGCCGGTCAAGACGGACAGCGCCCACACCAAGGCGCGCATCAAATCGATTGACGGTGAGCGCATCCGCAATGAGCTGGACCAGGGCCGTGTCGTGATCGTGACGGGTTTCCAGGGCGTTGACGACGATGGCAATGTGACCACGCTTGGCCGCGGCGGCTCGGATACCTCGGCGGTGGCAGTGGCGGCGGCCATCAAGGCGGACGAGTGCCTGATTTTCACGGATGTTGATGGGGTCTACACCACGGATCCGCGGGTCGTGCCGGAAGCGCGCCGCCTGAACGTCGTTTCGTTCGAAGAAATGCTCGAAATGGCCTCGCTGGGCTCGAAGGTGCTGCAGATCCGCTCAGTGGAGTTCGCGGGCAAGTTCCGGATTCCGGTGCGCGTGCTTTCGTCGCTGACCGACCCACTCATTCCGCTCGACGAAGAAATGAAGTCGGGCACGCTGATCACTTTTGAGGAAGACGACCAAATGGAAACCGCTGTTGTTTCAGGCATAGCCTTTAGCCGGGAAGAAGCCAAGCTGACCTTGTTGGGTGTGCCGGACAAGCCGGGTGTCGCCTTTTCGATTCTTGGCCCGATTGCAGAGGCAAACATCGATCTTGACATGATCGTGCAGAACCAGTCGGTGGCGGGCACAACGGACTTTTCCTTCACGGTGGCCCGGGGTGAGCTGGATACCGCCGTTGAGGTCTTGAACAAGAAAGTGCTGCCCGCCATTGGCGCGCGCGAAGTGATTGCCGATGACAACGTGTGCAAGGTGTCGATTGTTGGCATCGGCATGCGTTCGCACGCCGGCGTGGCCAGCAAAATGTTCAAGACCCTGTCTGACGAAGGCATCAACATCGTGATGATCAGCACCTCGGAAATCAAGACCTCGGTCGTGATTGAAGACAAATACATGGAGCTGGCCGTTCGCGCGCTGCACAAGGCTTTCGGTCTGGACAAGGCTGAAGCGGCGCAGTAATCCCGCTTGCCCCGGCTGCTTCGGCGGCCCCAGGTTTTTTAGTAGAAAAATGCGAGTTTGGCTGGATTCAGATTAAGAACGTGCTATACTCGCACTCTCTTTGGAAGCGTGCCCGAGTGGCCGAAGGGGCTCCCCTGCTAAGGGAGTATGCGGCAAAACTGCATCGTGGGTTCGAATCCCACCGCTTCCGCCAAAGATTGAAAAGCCCACAATGCCTAAACAGCTTGTGGGCTTTTTTGTTGCTGGGCGGATCGCGCCGCCACATCAGCGGCTGGCGTGAGGCGCCTTGGCCTTGTCAGAACCTGAACGTTGCGCCCAGCATCGGCCCGCCTTGGCTGAAATCCAGGTGCTTGCCATTGTTGCGGTAGTCAACATACAGATGCCGGTAGCCCGCTGACAGATAGAGATTTTTTTTCCATTGGTAGTTGATTGAACCCTGGGCCTGCCAGGTAAAGCGCGAGCCCGCGCCGAAGCCGCCCGCATCCAGGTAGAGCACGGACGACCATTGCGGGGCGAAATCGTGGCGCCAGCGCGTAGCGAGGATCGGGTCGGCGAACGAGGGCTTGGATTGCGTGGCGATCACGCCGGGGATGCTGACTTTGGCGCGAATATCCCACAGGCGCAAGCCGCCCATCAGATCAAGGCTGGAGCGGGGGTTGAACTGATGGTTGTAGCCGCCCAGCAGTGTCAGCGAGGTTTGTCGGACGGTGGCGCGTATCGGCCCGCCATTGGGCAGCCTGCCGTCATCGGACGTGGAGACATAGTTCAGGTCCCCGTATAGAACCAGCTTGCCTTGCCGGGCGCTTCCCGTGAGGAAAAAGGCCGCATCCAAGTCTTTCAGGAGATCGGAGAAGGCGCGGTCAAGATGCGCCGTGGGGCCCGCCTGGAAAGGCTTGATATGCCCGTCAAGTCCCGCCATCCAGAGATAGGGCGTGACCTGGAAGCGCCAACCCGTGTCGGCAGCCGACGGCACGGGAGACTGACTTGAGGCGGTGCCCACCAGGGCCAGGCTGGCAATGGCCGCGGCCACGCAGCGAAAAGCAAATTGGGAAGAACGTATTATCATGGCTGGACTCAACGCGAACGCCGCAGGTCCGGGAGGGACATACGGCGCTCAATAAAGGGCGGGGGGCGTAGCTGTGCGCGTTTCACAGCTATAATCGCTCCGACCATCAACAAGGGAAGGCACGCCAATGAAGCAGCTCGGTTCAACATTTTCTCTCGCCGTTCTTTTGGCTGCCGTGTTGGGAGGCGCTGTCGGCTCAGCATCCGCGGCGCCATTGTTTCTGAACAATACCATCACGGCGCGGATACCTGTCAAAGACTTGCCTTCCTTCCGCTCGGCTGTTGGCCAAGTGCTGAATCATGCCGCTGATAGAAGCACAACGCAGTGGCGCAGTTCGGAAGACCGGTCCCATCAGGTTGTCAACGTGTCTCTCACGCCGTTGCAGACCACGCATACTCAGAAAGCCAATACCTGCCGACTGCTTGATGCCAAGGTAAGCCAGCTCCAGGCCGCTGAAAACTGGCAGTTCTGGTTTTGTAAACAGGATGATGGCGTCTGGAAAGCGAGCGGCAGCCAGCTGCCCCGCTAAGCGTTGCCTGTGTTGCCGGGACTGCTCACCTGTCGGTGCTGTCGGGCGCCTGCGCCTGCACGCGTTTGGTTTTTCATGGGGCCAACAACCAGATATTCACCGCGCGCTCGATGGACTGGAAGAGCGATATCACCAGCAACCTTTGGGTGCTGCCGCGCGGCATGGCCCGTATCTGGGGATATGAAGGCGGGCTGATGCAATAAACGGGTTATGTCTCTTATCTGAACCTCTTGATTTTCAAGAGGTTTTTTTTCGCCTGACAGCGCTCAAACCGTCATCGCCAAATGGGCGATGAAGCCGCTACGGTTTTCTCCCGCTGCGCGGGCACGGTCATCAAGGCGTTTGAGAATGCGGCGAGGAGCGTGACGTTGATCCGTTCAACGGTTTCATCCATGACTGTCGGGTTAACGTCGACAATGGCCCAGATTCAGCCCTGAAATGGCCTCCTGTTTTTGGGCAGGGTCCGGGATTTGCTTGGCAGTGTCTTTCAATTGAGGCCCGCTTGCTTGAAAAGCTTATTCAGCAGGCCGATGTCGAGATCCTTTTTAGGATGGGGGACGCAGCGGGTTATTGACTTCATCACGCCGGAGACTGACACTTCGATGTGGTACTTCTGGGGCATGGCTCGGCACTTCCGTGCGGACGATGCCGAGCTGACCGAGCACATCAAGACGGCCCAAGGCGGTATTTTTGCCGAGGATAAAGTGGTCTTGGCGCAGCAACAGGAAAACCTGCTGGCCCATCCGGGCGGCAAACTTCTGAATCTTAATATCGATGCGGGTGGCATGCAGGCTCGTCGAGTCCTGGATCGCCTTATCGCAGCCGAACTAGGAGGTCAACAATGACGGATTCCAACCGTGGTGTGGTTTACGTAGGACCTGGTCGAGTAGAAGTTCAGCAAATTGAGATGGCGAAGCTGGTGGACCCCCGCGGCCGAAAGATCGAGCACGGGGTGATACTGAAGGTGGTGTCCACCAATATTTGTGGATCGGATCAACATATGGTGCGCGGCCGGACTACCGCGCCCGCGGGACTGGTGCTGGGCCATGAAATCACCGGGCTGGTGATTGAGAAAGGGCGCGACGTTGAAACGCTGAACGTGGGTGACCTGGTTTCCGTTCCGTTCAACGTTGCCTGCGGCCGCTGCCAGACTTGCAAGGAACAGAACACAGGCGTGTGCCTCAGCGTCAACCCGTCACGGGCCGGTGGCGCCTATGGCTATGTTGACATGGGCGGCTGGATCGGCGGGCAATCCGAGTATGTCACGGTACCGTATGCGGACTTCAACTTGCTGAAGTTTCCGGATCATGATCGCGCAATGGCCAAGATCCGTGACCTGACTTGCCTGACGGACATTTTGCCCACCGGTTATCACGGCGCGGTCACGGCAGGCGTGCAGCCGGGAAGCACCGTCTATGTGGCGGGGGCGGGGCCGGTCGGCATGGCCGCGGCGGCCTCCAGCCGCTTGTTGGGCGCAGCGGTGACCATTGTTGGCGACGTCAACCCCAAGCGGCTGGAGCATGCCAGGAAAGTGGGCTTTGAAACTGTTGACCTGTCCAAAGATGCCTCGTTGGCGGACCAGATTGCCGCGATCCTGGGTACGCCCGAAGTGGACTGCGCGGTGGACGCCGTCGGCTTCGAGGCGAGGGGCCATGGGCACAGCGGCGCGCAGCACGAAGCGCCGGCCACGGTGCTGAACTCGTTGATGGAAGTGACCCGACCGGCGGGCCGCATTGGTATCCCCGGACTGTACGTGACCGATGATCCCGGTGCGGTGGACGAGGCCGCCAAGCGTGGATCGCTGAGCATCCGCTTTGGCCTTGGGTGGGCCAAGTCGCACAGCTTCTTCACCGGCCAAACACCGGTGATGAAGTACAACCGCAACCTGATGCAGGCGATTCTCTGGGACCGGATCAATATTGCCGACGTCGTTGGCGTGGAGGTCATCTCGCTGGATGACGCGCCCAACGGCTATGCCGAGTTTGATGCCGGTGCACCAAAGAAATACGTCATTGACCCACATGGAATGTTGAGCGGCGTTTGAGCGTTCACGCAGTGCCCCGGCCAATGTCGGCCGGGCGCGTCAGAATAGATTGGCCAGCAGCTTTTCCAGCTGGAGGTTGAGCTTTTTGAGCTGGGCAAGGTTGAAGCCCTGCAGGCTGCGCTCAAAAAGGTGCGCGGTGGTTTCCTCGCTTTGCCGCAGGGCCTCCCGGCCCGTCTCGGTCATGCGCACATTGGTGACGCGGGCGTCATTCAACGAGGTGCTGGTGCTGACCAGCCCCCGCTCCTGGAGCCGATAGACGATCTTGGTCATTGTGGAGAGGTTGGCCGAGGCTTGAGCGGCCAGATCCGACATGCTGCATTCGCTGCGAGCTTCAAGAATGCCCAAGACCAGCCAGCTTGGCACGTCCAGGCCGATGCCGCGCAAGCTGCGGTTCATCAGTGTCTTGTGCTGACTTTCCAGCCGGATGATCCAATAAAAGGGGTTGTATTCCTGGCTGCTTTTTAAAGGAAGGGGCGGGGTCGTCAAGGCCATATGAGTGTTCTTTTGTGTGCGTCAAGCGCAAGGTTGAGCCGTCTGATGGCGCTTATCGTAACAAGAAGTTGACGCGTAGAGCGTATTTATACGTGTTTTATCTCATTTTGTTCGTGGTTTGGCTGCTTTTTGACCATATTGTTGATTGTGGATTTTTGCGTTATAGGCAAATTTCGGGGTGCCCAAAAACCTCGCTCTTTTGCAGCGGCCAGGCCGAGATCGCACGCAGGGTCCTGATATAGTACGCGTTCGCCTGAAGGCAAACGCCGCCTTGGCCGACGCCGCGGTCAATAGAAAGGGGGCCTGTGCCGGTCCAGGCGCGGCGCTCCCTGTGTGAAATCGCGTAAAGCCAGGCTTTGCGCACAATTGGAGAGATAGGTAATGAGTGATATCAAGTATGTGTGGGCGCCGCCCGCGGTGCAATCTTTGCCGGTGAACGGTAAAGCTGAGCGCCTGCCGGTCAATCGCTTGTTCTTTGTCGGTCGCAACTACCATGCGCAC
>Ga0172382_10009956_pt1 | contig 12853 bp, 13 predicted proteins | sample Leawel138RmetaG_FD_122245 | JGI IMG/M metagenome (GOLD analysis project Ga0172382, IMG submission 122245) | Leachate microbial communities from a municipal landfill in Southern Ontario, Canada - Leachate well 138R metaG | ecosystem: Engineered > Solid waste > Landfill > Unclassified | place...
AAAAGAAAATCGTCAGGAAACAGAATCAGAAGCAAAACCGGGGCAGCGCCGTGCCGCTGCGTGTGAAAGGTTACCCTCTTAAACTCGGCTGATTATTGTCTTGACAGAGGGGTCCACCATAGCTTTTGCCTTTTTATCTTCTTTGTTTGGCACCTCTGACGCGCTACTAATACGTTCGCACTGCGAAGATTGAGTAGAGGCCGTCGGTGCCGTGGGGCTGGCGGTAGAGGCTACCGGCGCGGTGGGTGAAGGCGGGTCATAGCAGGAGCGGCCCGCATTGACGAACGAACTGTCCTGCGGATAACACAGTCCCGTGTATTTATTTAAATTTTGCAAGCGATACTCATATGCGCTCCGAATACATTGTTTGTCAGCACCGCAAACATCCCGCTTACGGAGCCATTCTTTTTGCTTCTTTGTTTCATCTTCCACTAAACAGTCATACTTGCCCGATTTTTGGTAATGCGCACGAAACGCTGCATAGTCCCGGTTGATCTGCGCATCCAGCTTTTTGAGTTCCGGATCGGCACAAATGGCCTTTTCGGTAGAGGTCCTGGCTTTGGAACAATCCAAGGCCAAGGCCGATGGCGCCATCAACGCTCCACTGGTCATTACAATAACAGCGCACCACAACTCTCGTTGCGACTGCATCATTGGCTCCCTCCTTTACTTTGCTTTCCAACTCAGTTCCCACACGCGTATTCCGGTGGCGGCGGCAGTTCGATCCCGTAATCGGGTATACCCGGATCCAGGGGTTCGATGGGCTCGACATCGCCCGGGCCACCATTGCCCCCGCCAGGGTTGGCGCTGGGTGGAGTGTAGGTTTCCTGGCCGCCGGGCTGGGGTACGCTCAGTTGATTGACCTTCTGCAGGCCGTTGAAATGGGTGAAGGGGGTTTGCATGCGGTAAATGGCCTCAGCGGTCAGGGGGAAGGTGTTCAGCGCTCGATCCTGCACCCCTTGGGCCGCTTCGAAGGCGCCAGTGCCCCCTTGGGAGCTACCCAATACGCTGCCCTTGCCTGCGTTGCGTTCGTCTAAGCGGGCGAAGAGACGATCGACAAAGGCGACGATCAGAGGATGGTGATAGGTCACCTTGATCTTCAGAAGATTGGCGTCCTGTACACTCAGACCGCTTTCTTGCCCCAGCGCCGTCTTGCGATACCCCAAATGATTTTCGGGGATTCCCCAACCCCAGTTACCACCCGGGGTGGCCCTCTGTCCCGTCGAATCATCCAGTGGTAAGCGCCCAAATTCTTTGTGATCGTGCAAGGCCTCCACTGTGGGACTGAGGATTTCGATCGTCGCCAATCTTGCCGCCGCCTCGGCCCTGGCACGGGCTGCGAGGAGATCGCGCGGTCCCTGTCCATGGGCGTAAAGTGGCATCAAGCCTTTGGCGAGGCCTTCCCGGATGGCATCCATGTCACCTCCATGCAGGGCCCCGGCACGGGCGGCCTCCTGGGCGGCCACCTCCAGTTGTAAACGGGCCTGATAGAGGAGGCTTGCCTGCAATATGCCCAAAATCAGTCCCAGGAGCACGGGAATGGCAATGACAAACTCCACCGCTCCCGCGCCCCGTTGATTTCCTGTCTGTCGAAGTTTTTCCGCTCCCTGCATCGTTCCCTCCTCTACGGAATCGAATGCCACGCCAATCGTTGTCCAGTCTGCAAGACTCTCTCCCGAATCTGTCCGGCAGCCAGCTCCAGGGTATCCCGCACCCTGCTTTGGCCGGACCATGCCCAGCGCCAGGGCGACAATTCTTCCCGCAAGGCCAGGATCCGCCCCTCACCATCAAGCCATACCACATCAATGGGAAAGCCCATGCCCCAGGTATGCACCGCAGCACAGGGGCGAATCCAGAGCGCCTCCTGGCTATCCATGGCACGTCTGCCCAGGAGTCCCCGAGCGCGGGACCAGGCCCTGTCGGCCATACGGGCATCGGACCAAAGGCAGACACCATCCCGCCACACACACCCAACATGGCTCATGTGGCCACCTCCTGGACGTATTTCATGTAAATCACGAAGGCTAGGACGATGAAGACAATGGGAAAAATGAACATGACCAAGGGGGCGAGGAGCTTGACCGGAGCCTCCAGGGCAGCCTTCTCGGCACGTAGGAAGCGTTCTTCCCGGCGCTGTTCCGCCTGAGCCTTGAGCACCGGAGCCAGACTGCCGCCACGCTCTTCGGACTGAATGATGGCCGTGACCAGACTGCGCAGCTCCTGCATGGCGACGCGCTCGCCCAAGTGCCGAAAGGCTTCGATCCGTGGCATTCCCGCCCGTAGATCCCGGAGAATGATCCGAAACTCGTTGCGCAAAGGCCCTTCTGGCCCCTTGTCCACGGCCACTTGCAAGGCACTGGTCAGGTTTAAGCCCCCCTCCACCATCAAGGTGGTGAAATCCAGATACACGGGAAGATCCTTCAGAATGCGCTTCTGCCGCTTTTTGGATTGTTCCACCAGCCAAAGATCAGGATAAAAACTCGCCAGCAACATTCCGAGCAAGGTGAACTCCCAGCGGAATACGTCCATGGCGAAATAGACCAGGAGGGAAAAAAGCAAGGCAAAAAGCGCAGAGAGAATTTTGAAGGCGAGAAAATCGCGGGGAGTAATGAGGTAGTTGAGCCCGGCCCGCTGAATCCCGGGGGCGCTGCGATACACCCAGCGCTCGGGGACAAAAGCGACGATGGTGGAATCCACGAAGCGCACCAGCGGCCAGATTCTCGCCAAAGCGCCGGGTAAGGGATCCAGATACTCCCGGGGCTGCTTTTCTACAGCAGTGAGCAGACTGGCAATACCATAGGTCGCACCAAAAACCGTCAGGGCCACCAGCAGCCCGACCAACACATAAGGGAGCTGCCCCGTTCCGGTAACCAACAGTTGCAGCAACTGCCCGCCGTACGAGAAGAATAACAGGAACAGAAGGATGAGTACTCCCAGACCAAAGAAAAGCAACCAGTGTCGCCGGGCCATGGCCATGGCTCAAACCTCGATGGCGACAATCTTGCGGATCCCCCAATACCCCAGGAGTTCCAGCACAAAAATGATGGCCAGCACCGCCCAGCCCTTACCGGTATGAAACAGTGCCCCGGCAGCTTCCGGTTCAATGCGCAACAACGCAAGAATGATCAGGATGGGCAGACCGGTCATGACCAATCCCTGGAGCTTGCCCTGGGAGGTCAGAGCCTGGATCTTCTGCTCCATCAGCAAGCGCCGCCGGACGGTCTCCCCTAGGCGTTGTAGGGTGTCGGCCAGATTGCCGCCCACCTCCCGATTGATGCGCAAGGCGGAAACCACCAGGTCGAAGTCCTGAGAACGTATCCGCTCGGCCAAATGCGCTACGGCGTCTTCAAAGGGGACCCCTAAACGCTGTTCACGGACCACCAGGGTGAGCTCCTGGCTCATGGGCGGACTCAGGTCCTTGGCCAGTCCCTCCAGGGTCTGCCCGAGATTGGCACCACCGCGCAGAGCCGAGGCCATCATCAACAAAGTGTCGGGGAGTTGCTTGTGCAGTTGATTGAAACGCCTTTTTTTCAGGAATTGCAGAATGAATCGCGGGGCCAGAGCCACCAGAAGTCCCACCAGCACAACAACGGGCAGAGATCCAAAAAGCAGATACGCCAGTAGGGGGAGCAAGAACAAAGCGGCTAGATTGAGGCGCCAGAGGAGTGACGGGTCGGCAAAAATGAACATGTCTGCCAGACTTCGTTTCGTCTCCTTCTGGAATGTCTGTTGTTGCCGGGCGAGAACTATCTGGGAAGTATTGATCAGAAGATAAACGAGAGTCAGAACGGACCCAAAAACGAGGGTGGCAATGATGAGATCAGACGTGCTCATGATCACTCTCCCGGAAGATACCGATATCTACCGGCAAACCCCGCGCCCGCATTTCCTCGTAAAATTCTGGAATGCTGCCGCTCGCCCGGAAAGCACCGGCTACCTTGCCATCAGTTCCAAAACCCTGTTGGCGATAACTGAACAACTCCTGCAACTGGATGACGCCGCTTTCGGTCCCGGTCACCTCGACGATGGCCGTCAGTTTGCGGGAGCCACAGGAAAAGCGGGTAATCTGGACGATGATATTGATAGCCGAGGCGATCTGCTCGCGAATCGCCGTCAAGGGAAGCTCCATCCCCGCCATCATCACCATCACCTCCATACGGGAGAGCATGTCACGGGGGCTATTGGCATGGGCTGTAGTCAACGAACCATCGTGACCGGTGTTCATGGCCTGCAGCATGTCCAGCGCTTCGCCGCCCCGGCATTCGCCCACCACGATGCGGTCTGGCCGCATCCGCAAGGCATTACGGACCAGTTCCCGGATGGGAATGGCGCCCTTGCCTTCCACATTGGCCGGTCGGGCCTCCAGGGAGACTAGATTGGGTTGATACAGGCGCAATTCAGCAGCATCTTCAATGGTGACCACCCGTTCGTTCTCAGGAATATAATTGGAAAGAACATTGAGCAAGGTGGTCTTGCCAGAGCCGGTACCACCGGAAATCACGATATTTTTCCGCTGCTCCACGGCCATTCGTAAAAAACCGGCCATACGCGGTTCAACCGAGCCGAAGGTAATGAGATCCCCCATCTGTAGCCGTTTTTTGCTGAACTTCCGGATAGTGATGTTGGCCCCTTTCAAGGCCACCGGCGGGATGACCGCATTGACACGAGACCCGTCGTGGAGACGGGCATCCACCAATGGCGAACTCTCGTCGATTCGGCGGCCGATGGGGGCAACGATCCGGTCGATGATGTGCCGGACGGCCTGATCACTGCTGAAAACCGTCGGTGCAGGTTCCAATCTTCCGCCCCGTTCGATGAACACCTCGTCGTAGCGGTTCACCATGATTTCCGTGACGGATTCGTCGGTCAGCAGATCCTCCAGAGGGCCGAGTCCCACGGCTTCGTCCACCACCTCGCGAATGAGTCGCTCCCGATCAACATCGGCGGGCAGGCGCATGTTCTGAAGTACCTCGACGGCCAGGCCGGAGACCATCTTTTGAAGCTCTTCGCGATTCATGGCGCTCAAATCCATGCGGCGCAGATCGAGTTGTGCCCGCAAGCGCTCCTGAACGGCTTGCCGCCACTGCATCCACTGCGGATCTACCCCAGCAGTGCGGGGGGCTGGGGAAAGCTTTGTGGCTGTCGGCACGGGCACCGAATAACCACTGCTGGCAACCACTTGAGAAAGCTGTGCTTGAGACTGTGGCGTTGCCAGGATGGGCTTCTCCTCCGGAAGGTTTTCCTGAAGAGCGGTCAAAGCATCTCCCCGATCGCCCAAGTAGGCGATGCGCAGCCTCACCCCGGCGACTTCGACGAGATCCTGCGGAGTGAGCGGTCCGTACCATTTCACTTTTTCGCCATTGACGATGACACTGCTCATGGGTCCGAGGGCCTCGATATAGGGTCCCTCGTCCCGGCGCACGATGCGCGCATGCTCCTTCCCCACATTCCACCCCTCCAGACGCAGGTGCGCCTGGGGAGAGCGACCAATCAGGCAGATGCCATCATGAGGAAGGACTTCCAGGGGACCATGCTTGGGATGTTGGGCCAGAACTTGGAACATGGCTTACTCCGATCGGGGAGAAGAAGAGGGGCGGGTGACTACCAGGGGTGGCTGCGGCTTGGGAGCCGCCGTTGCCTGGGTTTCAGGATATGGTCGATTGGCGCCGCCGAGGGTCTGGTCTATGGCTCCCCTGGTAGCGGAATCCTTGGGCAAGGATTTTTGGTATTCGTCCTTGTACATCACCGCCCGGGACACTTGCCGGATATTCTCCAGGGAGGCAGGAGAAACCACACGCGGTGTCACCAAAATCACCAGATCTGTGTTCCCCGACTTGAAATCCGTGGACTTGAAAAGATTCCCCAAGATGGGAATATCGCCCAACCACGGGATCTTGGATGCACTCTTGGCGGTTTTGGGATTGACCAGGCCCGAGATCACCATGGTCTGCCCATCACCCACATTGATATCGGCCTCACTGCTGCGGGTAATAAAACCGGGCACATTGAGACCATTGAGAACCACGCTGGTACTGGGATCGATATCCGAGACCTCCGCCTTGACGTGCATGGTGATGTCGTTGCTGTCATCCACCTGGGGCTTGAAATCCAGTTGAATGCCATAGTTTTTGTAGGTCACGTTCTGGAATGCCGCATTGCCTGTAGAAAGTGCCTGAAGGATGGGAATTTGGCCTCCGGCCAGGAATTTCGTCTCACCGCCACTGCGGGCGCTGAGTTGCGGGTTGGCAATTTCATAGGCGTTGCCATTGCTGAGCGCAAAGTTGATTTTCGAGAGCATTCCGGTAATGAGGCCCACATTCCAGCCTCCTGCCAGCGGCCGTGCCAGATTCGCAACGTCAATGGCTCCATTGAGAAGATCCGGCGGCGTGAGCCGAATCCCCGTTCCCGCCACGGGCGGCTGGGTGAGATCCTGCCCCAAGGGAACAGTGGGGACATTTTGGGGGCCAATGAAATCCTTGCCATAGCCGACAAACGGTCCAGAGATCTGTTTGGTCCAGTCCACCCCGAAGTTTTCCAGGGTGCTTTTCTTGACTTCCAGAATGTTCACATCCAGCCAGACCATCTTTTCCATCTTGAACGGAGCCTTGCTCGCCAGGACGATGGTTTTGGGATAGAGGCTTTGCAGTTGGGCAATGCGGGCGAGAAGAGCATCAGGAAGATTCTGGCCATCCACGACCACATGATCACCCACGATCCGCACCTGCACATCCTTACTCTTACCTAGCAAACTTCGCATTTCCTCTACAGCTCGCCCAATATCCTTGGGGGCTACCAGCACCCGGTAGGCTTCTTCGCTGCCGTCCTTGAACCACATCCGCAGACTGGTCTCCCCTGGTCCGTCTCCCAACAAGAGAAGCTCCTTGCTATCCACGACGGTGGTACTGAGGATCTTGCCATCGCCCACGGCCACTCGCTTGAGGGGCTTACTGGGAATGACCTTTACCTCTCCCTGATAGAGATCAATCTCTTGATCGGAGGAACCGGTAGCCAGTGCCGCAGGTCCGGCCAACAACAAAACAGCCGTCGCAGCAGATTGCCCAAATGCCGTCACAACACCCCGAAAACGCATAACATTTCCCTTTTTTGATGAAATCATGGACGCGGCCGGTTAACAGAAGCTTGCAAGCCTTCGGGAAGTATCGGGCGGTCCCCGGAGATGGCATTTCCCGTGTCCGTAGTGGTGTTGGTCGCTGGAGGCATCCGCCTCGTCATCCGCTCTTCGGCAACCCGCCGCAAGTTTCGTAGCTCCGTCCGGCTTTTCAACCCACCTTCCGTTTGCCCGATGATGTATTCGATGGCGTCGGCAGCATATAGATGCTCACGCGAGCGGGTATTCCGAATACCGAGAATGTCGCGGACGCCATAGGCCCTGGCTGGAACCGAGACCTGAGATCCATGTCCCCGCAAAACCAAGGTCAATTGCCCCAACCGCTGGGCAAGCTGGAGTTTTTCGATTTGCGTGGGACTTAGCTCAACGGTCACTGTTTGGAATTGCTGGACAGATCCCGACTGTGCCGGGTCGTTATTGATGTTGGCAGCCGAGTCATCAGCGACGGTACGGATGCCCGTAGCTATGATTTTCAAATCATGTTCAATGTAGCGAACCGTTTCCTTGGGGAGCTTGTCCTCCGAGCCACTGGATCGGGCGCGAAAAATCAGAGGCCCCGAACGACCAGCACCACCCGTCTGAAGTCCGCCGCCGCCTTCCCCAGAGACCGGCAGGGAATCCGCTGTTGGCAGATCCGGATACCGGGAGACAGATGATCCTCCGGCGTCTTTCCCGCTGGAAAAAAACCAGAGGACATCCACGTGATCTCCGGGCTGCAACATCCCGTCCATGGTACTGAGATTGTCCACGGTAAAAGTCATGGCCAGTTTTTGCGGATCGATCAGATCGGCCAAGGTCCGCCGACCACTCAGGTAGGATTGCAGGATCGGGCGACCTTGCATCAGGGAGACATTGACGCGGTGTCCCGCGAAGCGATCGAAGTCCTCCGGCGTGATAATGTCTGCCGGAGCCGTCTCGGCTGCTATGGATCGCGCTGCCACCATGGACAGGTCCAATATGGTACCTGCCGGAATATCACGGGTAGGTACCACGACCCGCACTGTATCCTTTTCCTGCTGACTCATGATCCGCTCCAGGGCGGCATGTTCCCGGTCCTTGAGGGTCATTACCGCCAAATAGGCGGCGCCCAGGCCCGCCAGAACCGCAACGACCAGAACCAACCAGGCGCGCAGGCTGCGGACCGGCTTTTTCTGCACATTACCGGGCTCGTAATCACTTGGAATTGGGGTTCCCACAATCGCTCCTTCTCCACTGCTGTAATGTAATATCGTGGCAACTCAAGGTTTGGAGACTGCCGCCGAGTAATCGCTGTAAAAACCGCGCAGGGCCTCGGACAACAGAGTCAACAATGGTGGTCCAGGCGGCTCGTGGGATTCTGGCTTGGACTCAGGATAGGGTGCCAAAAGCAGCACGATCACGAACAACAACACCAGCAGGTATTCAATCATGCTCTGTCCACTCTCCTGCTTTTCTGCTCGATCCCGTCGAAAACCTTTATTCATGACGATGTCCCTCTTTCATCGACCCTGCCAAACCAGGACCGCCCGGCTTCCGCCCATGGGCTGGGCCTGGAAGACCATATCCAGCGACTCTCCTTTCTTTTGCAGGGAGAGCCGACCCATGGCTTTACTTAACATGCCGTCGCTAGCCCAACCCCGTTCCTGGGCAGCGCGCAGCAGATAGGCGCGCATCTGCGCGATACTGAGACTGCTTTCCAGCAATTCCACCCTTCCCTGCAAGGCACCGTCCTTGGTCTCCAGGTCTGAGATCAACTGGGTCTGCCCTGGTAGAGGCAAAATGGGTAGTAGTTTTTGGGCCTCCGCCTGCCAGTTGATCACCGAGCTTTCCCCCTCTATCCGTGGTCCCACCCGGTGCCAACGAAGCGTTTGCGAGTACGGCGCACGAATACAGGACCAAAGTTCTTTCCCCATATCGCTTGGAAGCTGCTGAAACCTTCCCCCCTCCCGGCGGCAGGAACGGTCCATCTCCTGACGAAATCCCTCTTCCCGACCCACACCTTGAATAAGATCAACGCGCATGGGCATCCCGTTGAGACGCATCTCCCTGGCTACCGGACGACTCACAAATCCCTCCGGCAAAGGCCAAAGCGGCAGATCCTCCCCTTGCACGGATCCAGCATAGGCAATGGTGCTCAAGACGATGGACCAAAAGGCGCGAGACTGAATTGATGAGCCCATGGCTTACGGTCCCGTGTAATTGGGGATATTGGGCTTCGGTTGCAGCCGATCGCCGAATTGTTGTTCGGTATCCATGCGAATGCCGTACTTATCAGGATCATTCCAAAACTTCCGGAACTCCGAGAACAAACCACCTCCACCCGTCCAGTCCAGCAGAAACCCTTCCAGGTACAAGGCATATCCCGTCGCTCCAAAGCCAACCTTGCCCTTAGCAAGCAGTTCTTGCTTGTCAAGGAAATTGTTCCGCAACAGACGCGCTTCCTCTTGTGGACCATTGGCCGACCAGGGGTCGGTCAAAACCGCCGCCTGGGCGGTGAAGTCGAGGGGGTCCTGCAAACCCACCTCGCGGAAAAGGCGCTGGGGAATACCGGCTGCCGTAACACTCACGGTGGCAACGGTGGGGCCGGTCATTTGCATGGGATTACCGGTAATTTTGTTGATGGCGTTCATAGCGCCCTGAGTCCAACCGCCATCAAAGGGGCGCTCAGCCGTCTCTACCTGGATGTTCTTCTCCCTCTCCACAAGCAGGGGTTCGCCGTCATGTTTGTGCAGCAGGGGCTCGGCACTGCTGCCACTGACCACCTTCGTTGCATCGGCACTCCCCGTCACCGCCGTGAGGCGCTCGTTACGGGCACCGAAAAAGCGGATAGCCACCTCGTTCCGCAGATCGGCGTCGGACTTGAGTGCTGCCCACTCCCGGCCATTGGGCGGGGTGACTCGGGATACCGTCCGCTCCCAGGCAGCGTAACGGGCTGCCTCGATACTACGGTTTTGCAGGTAGGCCCATTTTCCGACGTACGCCATCATGAGTAGCAGAGGAACCAGGACGAAACTGGCCAGCACCACGAACTCCACCAGGGACTGCCCCCCTTCCCTGCGCTCGGGGGCCCTGGTTCCTGAACGCAGATTATTATCCTCTTGCCTGCCGTCTAGGAGTGGATGCGGCCGATGCTCAATTACCTGGAATCCCATATCCGCTCTATCCTCTTATAGAGAAGAAAGAAAATCGCGGATTTGCCGTGCCGCCCGCCGAAGGCCTTGTATCGTCTGCTGAAATCGCACATCGATCACAATCGCCATGGCGTCAATTTTGTCATCAATATTCATTCCGAGGCGATGGGTAATGTCCTTAGTCATGCTAGCCCACTTCTCCACATAGCCTCCGCGCCGAAGCTGATCCGTCACATCTGCTGCCTTGTCGTGTAACGCCGCAATCTCGGCAAGCCTGGCTCGGGATTTGGGGAAGTCTCGGTACGCCTCCTTGGTCAATTCTTTCTGCTCGGCCTTGCGCAAAGCCGCCACCTGCTCCGGTTGGAGATTCCGCTCCCTTGCCAGACGCGCATCTACATGAGCCATGGTGTACGGTTCCGTCTTCTCTCCCAGAGGGAGCACGGCAAGCTGCCAAACATATCCCAGAGAAATATCCTTGATCTGCCATCGTTCCGTGCTGCCCGGCTTGACTTTGGATAGCCAGTCTTTGGCAAAATCGTCCGTTACCAGACAATTCAGAGACCAGGGTTTTGCGGGATGGTCAGGGGATTTTGGGACAGTTTGCCGGTCTGAAGCGTCCTCCCCGCCTAAGGTATCTGCCGTTACCATGGCAAAAGTGTTGACATGCGGTGTCACTTGCTGGCTAAGCATGGTAACACTATCACCAGCCAGCCAGCCGGAAGACTTGCGTAGCGACTCGTCGGCAGGCCTGTAGCCATAATCGGCGGACATCTTGATGACGGACTTACGCAGTTGCGTGGGTGTGGCGGTAGTCACAAACCACATCAGCCGTGTATACAATTGTAGTCGAGTTTTTCTTCCTTTTGTGGTGAGATAGGAAGAGTAGCGAAGGATTTTCCACGTAGTGGAACCGAAGGGAGCGAAGAGCGCACCTTGCAAGGCAAGCGTTGCCTGCATGGCCTGGGGGGAGAACACGAAGTCATGGACATCGCCACCCCATTGAAATCCGTTGGGCATAATCGCATGATCCAACGGAACGCAACGCTCAAATGTATCCCGAAATCGCTTTTCCAGCTCGGGCGGTGGGTTGGTGGAATCACCGTCGGACCACATTCCATATATACCGTCGCCGGGGTTCCAGGCCTGTAATTTTCCTGTTTCCCGTTCCATTAATGCAGACACATTCCTACGCACCATAGCATCCGCACGGGGATATGGATCGCCTGTCCCCTTCGCGTCCACCGCCAGTGAGTCCTTGGGCACGGGCAGTGCGGCGACCTGGGCGAGGGCGGAGCAGGATACGCCCAGGCCCAGGAGCAAAAAGAGACAGTGGTAAGGCCTTGTCATTTCGTGACCCCAGCATACCGTGTCAAAATGTAGGCCTTTTCGCGCGAATCCAAATCCACCAGTCGAGCGGACCAGAAGGGGCTGAAGAGGTTGGCCCGCTCGTCCAGGCCATCGGCACGGGTCCAGAGGGCACTTGGACGACGGAAATAGACCTGGGCGGCAGCAGCAGCGCGAACCCCTTCTGCGCCACCCCCTTTGGCACCCTGGGTGTCAAGGCGCATACTCATCCAGCCCAGGCTCGGGGCCTTGCCGCCCTCGCTGGGGTCGGCGCTGATGCCAAGGGCAGTAACAGAATCACGAACACGATTTTTGGGCAGATTGACCACGACCACATAGCGGGGCGTCTCGTCCGTCATATCCCCTTTTTTGGAGTCCATGCGCTGGTCCCAGTCCAAGTCCCGGTAGCGGGCAATGCCGCCTTCTGCAGCTCGGCCCACACCGGGTACAGGGACGAAATCCGTGGGGATTCTGCGGGAGTCTTCGTCCTCATTGACGACCTTGTTCATGCCGCGTGCATCGTTGGACCATGCGCCCCTATAGGCAGGGTACGAGACCATCTGCACATTCTTGGAGTTACCTTGTGCCTGCGGGTTGACTTGAGGATCTTGCCAACCCTGCCACCGCACGGGATCATTTTGGTAGTAATCAAAAATGGATTCGTTGGGCGAAGAGAAGGCACCGCCCCAGCCCCACGAATTTGAATACAGCGTACGCCAGCCACCGAAGAGACCAAACTTCCGCATTTGCACGGATGTCTGGATTGAATCTGCAGCAGACCAATAGTAGTGTCCACCCTCATCCTTGGCGATCTGGCCCCCGCCGCTCTTGTGTGTCTTGCTGCGGGCAATGTACAAATAGAAACTCAGAGGGTTACCCACATCGTGGTCACGGTCAACAGTAAAGGGTTGGGCTCTGGCCCCGTCATTGATCATGCTGGCCATACGGGCTCGGCCGCCGGGATCGTTGCCATTCTGATCCTTATGTCCGCCCCAGGTGGTAACGAATTTCCTTCGGTCATTCCAATAGTTGCCATAGAGAAATGGATCTTTGCTGACATCAGAAGAGGACGCGAGGACCTCGGCACCAGGGGCGTTGAGCTGCACCACCTGCTTGACGGTCTGGTACACCGCGCCCTTAGGGGTGGAAGAGCTATAGTCAAATCTGGTGTATGAGCATTTTCTGACATAGATCAGGCGGCGGTCTGTTGTTCATCCGGCAGGGTTAGGTTAGCCGGTAAGCCATCGATAAATTTCACCCCTGCAAAAAG
>Ga0172382_10009957_pt1 | contig 12852 bp, 11 predicted proteins | sample Leawel138RmetaG_FD_122245 | JGI IMG/M metagenome (GOLD analysis project Ga0172382, IMG submission 122245) | Leachate microbial communities from a municipal landfill in Southern Ontario, Canada - Leachate well 138R metaG | ecosystem: Engineered > Solid waste > Landfill > Unclassified | place...
CATTTTTATATTCGCATTATTCGGATTAAAACTTCCCTATTAAAATATTTCTTTTAATTTTTTTGGTATTGTATTAGAATTGCCCGCATGTTACTGACTGAAGAAGATAAACGTTTTCCCTGGTCGATGCGTTGCATATTGACCGTTACCTCGCTTTTTAGCTACGGACTCCAGTATTTATTCTCGGCAATCATGATTCCGTTGGGTATTATCCTGGTTTTTTTTAAAGCCTCATATCTATTGCACATTGGACATATTTTTTGGGCTAGAGGACTATTCTGGCTGATGGGAACCCACATACACGTTTACGGACGCGAAAAGATTGAGCGTGGCAAGAAATACATTATGCTGATCAACCACGCCAGCATATACGATATCCCCGCAATTATCGCAGTTTTCCCGCGCGTCTCCTGGCTCGGGCGCTCTTATCTGACGCGTATCCCGGTTTTCGGCTATTTTCTCAGAAATACTGATTACATCCCAATCGATCCGGGCGATCGCGAAAAATCCCGAGCCGCGATCAATAATTCCATCGCCAAAGCCGATTCGCTGACGATAGCTCTTTTCCCGGAAGGTACCCGCACACTGACGGGAGAACTCGGACCCTTTAAAAAAGGCTTCATTCACATCATGAAAGCCACCAATCTCGACATTCTGCCCGTGACCCTGAACGGCATGTTCCGCCTGAAGCCTAAGACCCGTTTCATTATCGATCCGCGCGTCCGGCTTGAAGCGGTTGTCAGCGATCCGATCCCCGCCGCCGAACTGATCAATTTTACCGACCAGGAGATTCTTGATCGGGTCAAAACCACCATTGTGGCTAATTATCGTCTTTAAGGCTATCACCGTTCATTTCAAGAATCAACCAATTTTCCCGACAATGATCAGAGTTCATTTGCGCAGTCATCTTCTATCATTTATTGGTCTGACGATTCTTTTACTTGTCTGCCCAGGCCATGCCCAGATTAAATGGCCTTTCAAAATGGCTGAGCGTGAGGCCGGATTAGCGTTTTCACCGGGAATTTACAGTAGCTATGCCAGCGTCTTTATTTGTATGCGGCAGATTACGCCGGTACTGATTTATAAAGAAGATGAAGCCGAATTATATACCGACCTAATATTGGAATCATACAAACCGACGCATCTTTTGGCTGAAGTCACCGTCTACCCGACTGCGAGTTTTTCCGGCTGGCTGAAGACCAAGCATTTCGACTTCTACAGTAAATTCGATTTACCATATGATCTAAATTTCTGGAGTTCTGTGGCCGGCAATTATCAGGAACCTTGGTCGCTGAGTCTTTTTACCGGCCAATTAGTTAATTTTCTAACCCTGACCGACGGTGAAGAGCTAAAAGTCGGTGCAAGCGGTGCGGGCGGTTTTGTGGCAACAACCGGCTGGCAGGAAATTTTCGATGGCTATATTCTCAGTGCCAGATGGTGGCGCTGTGAATGGAAAATCAAAGGCGCCGGAAGTGACCAAACGAAAGCCCATTCCTGGGACATCAAAATCGGCTACCGCTGGTACGGACTACCGCAAATTGCCAATACCTTTAATCTGACCTTTGCGCGCCAGAAAACTGACAAAGACTGCCATTCGTTGAACTTCCGACAGAATTCCTGTGCGGAGATCGAACTGCAGATTCCGCCCGGCGAAACGAAAAAAGGCTTTTCGCGGATCACGTGCGCCTACGGAAAATTTTGGCCGTTCCGTAAATATTTAGTAGGCCTCAAAATCGGCTATTCCTACGAAAAGCGACCGCAATACCGCGGGCTTGCTCTCGGATTCACTTCCGTCGACCGGATCATGCAGAGCCTGATCTTCCAGCCGATGGTGGAATTTTAACTCTATCTTATTCATAGAAAATCTTTTATTATTCAGTCGGACTAAATATATTCACCTGCAAATTAGGGAATAAATGAACAACCGTCCAATTAAAAAACCTAAAATCCTGCTGTCATTCATCGGCAATAACGACTGCTATCTGCCAGAAAAGCCCGGCGCAATCATTTCCGTCCTTGAGAAACAGTCTTTTAATGTACTTTATCTGCTGTATAACGACGAATTATATCTGAAACCCGCTTCCGCAATTTTGGAATATTGCCGGAAAAATTATCCGGCTTCGACCGTGCGCTATCAGCCAGCTCTGGCAGTCAATCCGACCGATTATAACACAGTTTACCCAGCTATGTACCAGGCTGTCAGAGAAATTCTTCGGGAAAATCCTGACGGTGAATTCACCATTTCAGTAACGTCCGGGACGCCAACTATGCACGCCTGCTGGATTTTTCTACAGCAGGGCGGTGTAATCGACGCCAAACTCGTCCAGATTCACCGCGAAACTGGTCTGTCCGAGATTGACTTCAACCTCGATGATTTTCCGAGAATTAAAAGTATCGATTCCACCAAAATCGTACTGACAAAACTTTCCCGTGAAAACAGAATACTTCGTCAGCAGGTATCGCCTGCTATCGATGCCATTATCGGTGAGTCAATCGGTATTGGCGCGGTCAAGGAAAAAATACGTCTGCTGACCGACACAGAACTCCCGGTTTTCATCAGCGGTGAAAGCGGCACCGGTAAGGAACTGGTTGCCGAAGCTCTGCATTACGCGAGCGGACGCAGTGAAAAACCCTTAGTTAAAGTCAATTGCGGGGCAATTAGTCCCCAGCTTTTTGAGAGTGAGTTCTTCGGACATAAACGAGGCAGTTTCACCGGCGCAATCGCTGATAAAGACGGAACATTCAAACTGGCCGACAAAGGCGCTATATTTTTGGATGAAATCGGCGATCTGCCGCTGGAGATGCAGGTCAAACTGCTCCGTTTTCTGGACTACGGCACAATTCAGGTTGTCGGCGGTAAAGAGGAAAAAGTCGATGTTCGGGTTATTTCAGCCTCCAACAAAAACATGCGAGAATTGGTAAAGACCGGCCAATTCCGCGAGGACCTTTTCTACCGGTTGGTTCAAACTGAAATTTTCCTGCCACCCTTGCGCGAACGCGGCAACGACAAAATTTTGATCGCACAAAGTTTGGTAAAAGCACTCAATCAATTCCAGGACAAACGGAAATATCTGACAGAATCAGCACTCGCAAAAATCCGCCAATATCACTGGCCGGGCAATATTCGCCAACTGAAAAGCGCCCTCACTGCCGCCTTCGTCTATCCGGGCAATGAAATCGGCGCCGAACATTTACATATCATCGAACTGACCGATCAATCTACCGGAATCTCAATCCCGCCCGAAGGCGTTAACCTCGATAGTGAAATCATTCCCCGGTATTATCAGGCGGCTTTGCGTCAAACCAACGGTAACGCGGCCGCCGCGGCGCAGTTACTGGGTTTAGAGCCGGCAACTTTTCGCGCCAGACTGAGAAAACTAGAACTAAAAATAGAATAGACCCGATTTATTAACAACTAAGGCACCAAGCCAATAAAGTGCTAGTAAATATTTTTTCTTCGTGTCTTTGAGTCTTCGTGGTAAAATTGGAAGTTTCTAGGAACGGTAGACCTCACGGCGGTGTGCTACCCGTAAAATTTGAATTATGGCCACATCTTTCAGAAATGAATAGATGACGCGAAAATCACCAACCCGTAATTTTCGAAAATTCTGAAACGCGCCCTTCAGAGGCATCCCGGATAAAGGATCATCCCCGAGAGAACTAACGGCTTTTAAAATACGGACAGCGTTTTCCCGGGGAAGTTTACGCAGTTCCTTTAACGCCCGCGAATCCCACTGGATTTTACAGGAGGCCATATTCTTTCAGCACATCTTCATGCGCGATCATGACGCTGTCCGGATCATCCTGCCGGGCTTTGGCGATAACGCCATCATAATTGTCGAGATAGAAAGTGAGCGCTTTCTTGATCAGCGAACTGCGGTTCTCATGGGTTTCCTGCGCCAGAGCGTCGATTTCGCCGATGAGTTCTTCATCAATCTTAAAGGTTACCGGTTTCATATTCACTCCAAAAATCCTGTTGGTAATATACGGTATTACCGGTATTACCGCAATAAAAAATCATCATCACAATTTTAAATACAACCTTGTATTTTTAAAGGCAGGGTTTCAATTTGCAAGGTTTTATATAGATTGACGCACCAAGAATTCGTAAAAATCTTTACGCCCGGGAATAAATTATATTACGAAGGTTAATATTGCGATCGCTTCAAAAAGCAATCAAATATTCCAATCACAGGACGACAAAAATATAATAGAAGCATTGATTTCCATTTCTGGCATCTCTTCTGAAATAATCAATAGCGTATGCAAAGCGAACTATCCAAGAAAACACAACCAAGAATCCCGGAGGAAATTTCCAGGGCTTTTAAGCTTAAGTTGACCATTAATTAGGTAGATTTTTTATTTGTTTCCGCTTCGTTTTCTGAAATATTTATTTATCCGTAGTCATTTTATATTTTACTTAGTTAGAGACGATATTAAATTGGCATATGTTTGGTCTAAGTATTATCTTTGTCCTGAAATTATTAAAAAACGAGGATTAATTGGCGAAATATTTGACTGAAGCAGATGCACGAATCGTGATTGATAATTTATTAAGGAAATCTGGATGGGATCCTTCTGATAAGACTCAGGTCCGTACAGAAGTTCCTTTGAATGATCCGACTTATGTTAAAGAAAATTTGGAAATGCTTAAGATACAGCCTGAAATCTATCAGAAAATTGATGAGACAAAAATAATTGGTCGGGCGGATTATGTTCTATACGACCAACAAGGCAGACCACTATCTGTAATTGAAGCTAAAAAAAATGCATTTGATCCTTATTCAGCAAAACAACAAGCTCTGCCTTATGCAAAGTCAATTAATGCTCCATTTATTTTTCTTACCAACGGTGAACTCATTTACTTCTGGGATTATACGGAAGATGATGCCCGTATTGTTGATTCCTTTTACTCGAGAAGAGATTTGGAACGAATGGTTCACATGCGAAAGCATAAACAACCATTAGCTGAAATATTTATCCCGGATTATTATATACGGTATGGTGAGCAAAGGAAATTAAGAGATTATCAGCAATCTGTAATGCGGTCTCTTGATCAGGCAATTGAAATGGGTAAGCGGCGCTATCTGATGGAATTACCTACCGGGACTGGGAAAACCGATGTCATTGCACTTTATATAAAACGTTTAATGGACTCTGGTAGATCTGAAAGAGTATTGTTTCTTGTTGATCGAGAACAATTAGCAAAACAGGCGCTCGGCGCTTTTCAAGATATTTTGACCACACATAGTAGTTACTGGCTTAAGCCCGGAACAATTCGACAAGAAAAAGAAATAACCGTATGTCTTTTACAAACGATGATCTCTCGGTATACTGAATTTTCGAGTGGATATTTTGATATAGTAATAGCTGATGAATGTCACAGATCAATCTATGGAGCATGGCAGTCGTCTCTTACCCACTTTGACGCAATACATATCGGATTAACTGCAACTCCTTCCGTCTATATTGAGAGAAACACATATGAATTCTACAATTGTAAGGATTTTAAACCAGATTTTTCTTATGATATAAAGGAAGCGTTTAAGAATAAATACCTTGTTCCCTATAAATTCGCAAGTGGTATAACAACAATTGCGGCACAAGGAGCAGATGTTGATGAAGAACACTATGATCCATTTGAATTCGAAAGACGGTGGACTAACGCCAAGACTAATCGCCTAATGATGGAAGAATTTGATAAACTTGCCTGGAAAAACTATAAAGAATTAGCCCCAGGTCAAAAAGAAGGTCCCGGAAAAACTATTGTTTTCGCGATCACCAAGCGTCATGCCGCTCGCCTGACAAGATATTTAAATGAATTGCATCCTGAACTTAGGGGTGAGTACGCGTCATTAATTACAAGTGATATTATCGAAAGTGACGACCTTATCCGTAAATTTAGATTCGAGAAGTATCCAATGATTGCCGTTAGTGTAGGAATGTTGGATACCGGATTCGATTGTCCTGAGGTATTGCATCTGGTAATGTGTCGGCGTGTTCATTCTCCAATCCTATATCAGCAAATGAGAGGGAGGGGCACCAGAACCGCAGAGAAAATTGGTAAAAAACAATTTGTTATTTATGATTTCTTCGAAAATCATAAATATTTCAATGACAGCGAAATAGATATTTTTACTGGTGAAGGTAGTGGCTATGGTCCCGGTGAAAAACCCACGCCAAAAGAACCGCGCGAATTAATTGAACTTGGCTTGTCGGATGAATGGCTCCATCATGTTCAATATATCGAAGTCGGACCAGAAGGAGAAAAAATCGATAAGCGGAAATACCTCTCAGTCTGGGACGAGTCAATCAAAAAAAATCTTAGGGATCACCCCTTAATTGAAAAAATCAGACAGCAAGAATATGCGGCTGACGAAGAGGAGAAAATAAAATTCCAATTAACAGATGAAGAGGAAAAGGAGCTGTCTGATCTACTAAATTCGCCTGAGTTTTATTTTAATATTGATAATCTGCGAAAAGCATATCGAAATCCCGGTGGAAACCTTGTAGACTTTGTTAAAGATGCCCTGGGATTGAAAAAGGTAAAATCCAGAGAGGAAATTATTACCGATAGTTTTAGAGTCTGGCTGGTAACAAAATCTTTTACTCCCGAACAGGTACAGTACTTGAACCTTCTAAAAAATCGCGGCATTGTTAAAGGACGGGTGATTATTGATGATCTTTTCCAACCTCCGCTTTTAATATTAAATGCCGCAAATCTCGGCGCCGAACTCTTTGGGGAAGAAGGTCTTAAGAAAATTATAGATGATTTGAACGAGACATTATTCGCTGAAATAGAGGAAACAAGCAGAACATGAATCCAAAAATTCGTCGCAAACTAGATCATATTACCGACATCCTATGGGCTGGTGGTGTCACCAATCCGGTAACCTATATTGAGCAGATTTCGTATCTCATTTATCTAAAAATGTTAGATGAAGAAGAAAACGAGCGAGCTCTGCAATATCGTTTGGGTGGCTCAATAAAAACAAGCCTTTTCCCGGGACAGGCAGAAGATTATCGCTGGAGTAACTGGCGCTTTTATAGTGGTGAAAAACTACGGAATTTTATTCGGGACGAAGTATTTCCATACATGGCTAACAGTATGGTGAAAGATGCGCCCCATGTCGCCGAGTATTTCCGTGATGCTATATTAGAAATAACCGATCCGAATGTCTTAAAAGAAGTCATAGATGAACTCGATTCGCTGAATTTCCGACGCATGGGACCCGACGAGAAAGGGGATATATTTGAGTATCTATTGACTCACTTAGGACAATCAGCTTTAAATGGGCAATTTCGGACGCCCAGACAGATTCGCGCAATGATGGTAGAGATGGTTGATCCTGATTTGGGAGATACGATTTATGATCCGGCTTGCGGCACTGCCGGTTTTCTGATTGATACCGTTGACTATATTTTATCTAAATATTCGGAGGAGGTGCAAGAAATACCCATTTACGGAGAAGAATGGCTTTGGGAAAAATACGTTGCCGCCAATCCTGATGTCAAAGAAAAAATAGATGAAAATGGGAATTCTGTTGTTCCTCCAGAATTTGTAAATGAATTAAAAGAATCAATAAAGAATCTTCAAATATATCGAAAAGGGAAAGGCGAAAAAATACCGGATTGGAACCTCCTGGAACGGTCTCTATTTGGCATTGATGTCAGTCGTCAAATCATGCGGATTGCGACTATGAATATGGTATTGCATGGCGTGCCACAGGCAAAAATCAAACGCGCCAACACTCTTTCTGAACTTGGCGGTTTAAGCGAAGAGGACTTGCGTCGGAAATATAAAATAATTTTATCCAATCCACCTTTTGCCGGGGTGATTCCCAAAGAATCAATCCGCAAAGATTTGCCCACCAACAGTAAAAAAAGCGAACTGTTGTTTCTGGCGCTGATGATGGAAGCGCTGGCTCCTGGGGGAAAATGTGCCGTAGTTGTACCCGAAGGATTATTATTTGGCTCAACCAAATCCCATATAGAATTACGTAAAAAACTATTATCAGATTTTCAATTGCTTGCTGTCATCTCTTTACCGGCGGGTGTATTTAAACCCTATGCCGGGGTTAAAACCGGTGTCTTAGTATTTCAGAAACCACTTAGCAGTTCAAAGAAAAAGATCAATACTCAAAATATTTGGTTCTATGAAGTTGAAAATGACGGCTACGACCCGGACAAGATTGTGGGCGGCGGACGTCCTGAAACTCCGGAGAGGAACAATATTCCCGATCTGTTAAAACAATGGCGTATCTATAAAGAAAGCGATTTTAAAGAATTACCCGGAGAAAAAGCCAACGCTCTGCTGGAACCGGACAGCGACCCGCCCCGCTGTTGGTGGGCCGACGCCGACCTGATCGAAGCCAATGATTTCAGCCTGGCCGCCGGACGCTACAAACCGCAGGTTGGGGAAAACCCATCGGAAGAAGACCCAACAACTTTAATCAAGAAAATAATAGAGTTAGAAAAAAGTATAGTTAACGATTTAGAGAGTATCCTCGATAAAATTGAGGATATTAAATGAAAACATTTGACATTAAAATCTCAGATTTTTGTAAAACTGGTAGCGGTGGAACACCTTTAACAAATCAAAAAAGTATTTTTTATGGTGGAAATATTCCTTGGGTAAAATCAGGCGAGTTAATTGATGAGGTTTTGAATTCAACAGAAGAATCATTAACTGAAAAGGGTTTAAAGGAATCTTCTGCTAAATGGATTAAAAAAGGAGCTGTACTAGTAGCAATGTATGGGGCCACAGTGGGAAGAACAGCATACTTGTCCATTGATGCCACAACAAATCAAGCGATTTGTCACATAATCCCAGATTCAAGAATTGCCGATGGAAAATATATTTGGTTTTTTTTAAGATCCAAGTTTAGGGATCTAATAAATTCACGAGTTGGTGGAGCACAACCAAATATAAACCAAGGAATTATTAAAAACATAAAGATCAAGTTACCATCTTTAACCGAGCAGAAACATATTGTCGAAATCCTGGATCAGGCGGACTCCTTGCGAAAAAAGCGAGCCGAGGCGGATAAACTTGCCGAGCGCATCATCCCGGCACTGTTTTATGATATATTTGGGGATCCAATTAAACTAATGAATAGTGATGAGTCGGTTCCAATAAAATTACTGGATATTGAAATTCAAAATGGATTCGCGTGTGGGCAGAAAGATGTTAAAGATGGCGTGCCCCATTTAAGAATGAATAATATAGACGATCTAGGAATATTAAATCTTGATCTCGTCCGTACTGTACCTATTAAATATAAAAAGCATAAATACATGTTATCAAACGGTGATATATTATTTATGTCAACAAATAGTGAAGATAAAATTGGTAAAACATGTGTATTCTACGAAGAAAGCAATAAAGAATACCTATTCAGCAATCATCTTACAAGACTCAGAATAAAAGATAGATGTATTTCTCCAGAATATTTATCCACTTATCTACATATTCTATGGAAAAAGCGATATTATCCCTCAATTGCGAAAAGATGGGTAAATCAAGCTACTGTATCAAATGATGCGTTGAAGAATTTAAAAATTTTTATTCCAGATGATGTTAAAAACAAAGAGTTTATCAAAATATATAAGAGTATATATGAAATGCAAAAAGATAGAATAAAATCTTCTAATACGATTAACACCTTATTTTCAACATTATTATACAAGGCATTTACTGGAAATCTCACTGCTAAATGGCGTGAAGCCCACATGCAGGAACTTCTCCAGGAGATGGAGATACAGGCGCAGTATTTAAAGAAGAACCCATCCCAAGACCTTCCCTGATGCACCAGGGAAGGGGGAGTGTGTTGTTAGTTGAGATGAATAAACGAAATTAATGTAGAGGTTCATCCCCCAAAAAGAGGTGTTGATGCAAAGAAAACCCAATTTGGCAGAAGTTAATGCCGCCATCCCCGAAGCGGAATTGCTTAAAGAGATCGGTTCCGGGGGATTTAAAATCGTTTATAAAGCATCAATTTCAAATCAAACGGAAGCAATAAAACTGGTTTATCTTCCTAAAGATGAAAACGATGAAACGGTGTTGGAAGAAAACCGGCGCAGGGTCTTCCGGGAACTTGATATTTTGGCAAAATGCGATAGCCCATATATCGTCAAACTTGGTTCAATAGAACCGCGACCGCTTGAAATACAAAGCAATTCCTATGTGCTGTATTCGGAAGAGTTTTTACCCGGGGATTCATTGCAGCAATTACTCGGTTCCGGTCATCGGCCGGCAAAAGAGGAAATATTGGAACTCTTGGCATGCATGCTCGGGGCGGTTCAGAATTTAATGCAATTCAGAGTGATTCACCGGGACATAAAGCCGGGGAATATCATCAAAACAACCCTATCTGATAGACCTTTTGTATTGCTCGATTTGGGTCTGGCCTTTGCAGTCGGGGGTTCCCGCATCACCAGAGACAGCCAAAAAATTCCGGGAACATTGTATTACATAGCGCCGGAAATGCTCGAAATGAATTTTCGCCAGAATCTGGACTTCCGGGCAGATTTATACACCATCGGTCTCACCATATACGAGTATGCATCGGGAATCAATCCCTATGCCCGACGCCAGGAAGATCAGTTCACCACACTTTACAGAATCAAGAATTACAAACCAAAGCCGCTCAACCAACTCAGGACGGATTTACCGACGGATATGTGCAACCTGATCGATCAGTTAATGCGCAAAATTCCCGCCCTAAGGCCGGCCAATATCGATCAACTATTAAAACGACAGGAGGCGTTCTAATGAAACTTTACGCACAGGCAGGTTACGGCCCCAGTGAAAAAATTAATGAAGGATTATCAGAAAATATTATACAGGGTGCAATTCTCAGTCCAAAAGACATGACCAAATTAGCAATGACTGAAAAGATCCAGTTCATCCGGGGGAAATTTCCAAAAGCGGACGTATTTATTGACCCGCAGTTTTATGTTGGGCTGTATGCCGCTTCACCGGAAATCAATCTTGGCAATATTGGTGATTGGGACTATTTCCGTCATTATACTAAAAGCGAATTGGAGATAAGCAGGAATATTGATAATCTCTTGCAAACGTATTTTGGCGAGATTGCCGACCTGAATGTAACCGGAGTCATTTCACCGAACATTTATATTTCCCAGTCATTCGATTCACGGGAAGCCGTGATAGCCAAAAACTTTATCAGACAAGCAAGAAACATCATCGAAGCGCAATCGATTTCAAAACCACTCTATGCCAGTCTGGTTATCTGTCGTGAAGCCCTTCAGGATCAGAAAGAATTCGAAGAGTTTCTTAATGACATAACAATGATAGATGAACGCCCCGATGGTTTTTATGTGATTGTCGGCAGTCGATCCCACGAGGCGAGGTCGGATATCTTTCATACGGACATCATCGCAAACTGGATGATGCTGAATCTGTCACTCTCTATAAATGGATTTGAGGTTATTAACGGCTATTCCGATATCCTGACGGCATTTTTGGGCGCCGTTGGTGGAACAGCCGGAGCAACCGGTTGGTGGTCTAATTTGCGAACCTTCTCGCTCGATCGATACTTTCCGGCTGGCGGCGGGCGTCTTCCAGTTATAAGATATTTGAGCAACCTGTTACTGAACAGAATAACCTTTGCGGAAAAAGAAGCTATTAGTGCATTCATTCCCGATATTCTCAACAATTTACCCCACGATACAGAATATACAGCAGAAAATAACGAATCAGGTCTTCCGGCGCCGGAAAGGGCAAGAGAGATATTGCAATCATGGGAGGCTATAAATACACTGAATCAGAAATTAACCGGAAATGATATCAGTAAAAATTTAGATGAATGTAATAATTGGGTGTTAAGATGCGCAGAGGCTTATGGAGCGATAGCCAACAGGGGGTTGGTATTGGACAGTCACTCAAACAACGAACACGTTGAACCTCTGATGGAGGGATTAAGAAAATTTCGGGAAAAGACGGAATTCGGCTAATGCTATCTGTGACGACTGCTGAATTGCCTTCTGGATATTTGATTTATAACTCGAATAATTTGGGCGAGGCGTAAAAAAATTGTTTATCTGTTCCTTGGCCGGATCAAAAAACCATATACCTATGTTCAGAGTCTTAAACAGATCAATATTGGAACGAATCAATTTAAATTTATTCATGGGGACTACAAGAATTGAAGCATGCGAAAAGTAACGGTAACGGTGGGCTTGCATTAAGCCTTTTTTCCAGTTGGAAATTTTTAACTCAAAAGCACGTATTGTTGGTGAATAATTCCCCAATTCGGAAATAAGGGGGAAATCATGTTCCATTTCACTGGGCCAACTAATTCCAAGAATGTCGGCGATGCCATTACCGGCGACTGGAAAATTCCGGATAAGCAATGTATTTTTTTTGATAGAACGAGAATGGATATCAAGATATTTTTTTTGATATACTTTTATGAACGAATTTGTGAATTCATCTTCATGTAATGGTTTTGCGCCGTGAATCTGAAGATTTTTCTCAGGTTTTGTGACCGGATACTTTATTACTCGAAAATATGGCATTTTTAACTTATCAATGTTTTTCAATGGTACAACTCTATTTTAATCTATATAGATGGAAATCGCAAAGGTTAAATTGGAGTCAAGAATATTACATAAAAGTATACAAAGAAATCGGGGGTTCTCTTGATCAAATCCATATCAATCGAAAATTTTAAGGCTTTTGGTAAAAAGCAGGTATTACCGATTAAACCGATCACTTTAATATTCGGACCGAATAGTTCAGGCAAATCCAGTATCATCCATAGCCTATTGTTTTCACAGCACGCTCTTAAAACGGGTGAATTAGATGTTTTTCTGACCTTTGGAGGC
>Ga0172382_10009958_pt1 | contig 12852 bp, 11 predicted proteins | sample Leawel138RmetaG_FD_122245 | JGI IMG/M metagenome (GOLD analysis project Ga0172382, IMG submission 122245) | Leachate microbial communities from a municipal landfill in Southern Ontario, Canada - Leachate well 138R metaG | ecosystem: Engineered > Solid waste > Landfill > Unclassified | place...
CGCAATCAGCATGGCCGAGGTCAGCGCGGAATCGACCAGGATGTCGTAAAGAGTCCTCCAGCTCAGCCGGACCATCGACAAGGCCAGCAGGAATGCCCCGAAGGCGCCGATCCCCGAGGCTTCGGCCGCGGTGAAAAAGCCGCCGTAGATGCCCCCGATCACCAGCACGAACAGGGCGCAGATCGACCAGATCCGCTTGAGCGTCTCCATCCGTTCCGCCCGGCCGGCCCGCTCGGCGATCGGGGCGCTGTCGGGCCGGCGCCATGCCGTCCAGCGCACGGCAAGCACATAGCCGATCAGCCCCAGGATGCCGGGGATGAACCCCGCGACATAAAGCATCCCGATATGGGTTTCGGTCATGATCCCGTAGATCACCAGCATGATCGAGGGCGGGATGATGATGCCGAGGGTCGCGCCCGCGGCGACCGACGCGGTGCTGAGGGAATCGGCGTAATGGTATTTGCGCATCGACGGCAGCGCCACCTTGCCGATGGTGACCACCGTCGCCACGCTGGACCCGCAGACCGCGGCAAAGCCCCCGCAGGACATCACCGTCGCGGTGGCCAGCCCGCCGCGGCGGTGCCCGAACCAGGCCTGCGCCGCACGATACAGATCGCCCGAGATCCCCGCCCCGGCCACGAAATTGCCCATCAGGATGAACAGCGGGATCACCACCAGCCCATAGGACATGGTGCTTTCCCGCGCCATCAGCGCCAGCATCGAGCCGGCCTGGTTCCAGCCCACGATATAGCCGAAGCCGACATAGCCGGTCACACCCAGCGCGATGGCGATCGGCACCCGCAGGAAGATCAGCAGTAACGAGGCGAAGAATCCGATACCGGCAAGCAACATGGAGGTCTCGCCCCTTTGACTGTCAGAGAATGCTGTTTCGCGGGTCCGCCGCCTTGGGCTGTGTGCGCAGCACCCGCGGCAGGTCCCGAAGCGGCAGCAGGAAGCAAAGCGCGCCGAACCCGGCCAGCACCGCGACGACATACAGCACCGGCGCAACCGGGATCCCCAGGCTTGCCGTCAGGTCGTTGTACCGCGCCGAACGTGCCGCCATCAGCCACATCCGCCAAGCGATCAGCGCAAAGAATCCGCAGCCGAGACCTGCCGTCAGCAGCACTTGCAGCGCGTCGAGGACACGGCTCTGGAAGACATCCGCGACATCGGCGACAATATGGCGCTGCTGCACCGCGACGATCGGGAACAACAGGAAGCTGAGGATGACCAGCCCGATCTCGGTCAATTCGGTGGCACCACGGACGGGGTGGTTCAGGACATTGCGCCCAACCACGTCGAACAGCGTCAGCATCATCAGCGCAAAGACCAGCACGGCTGCGGCCATGGCCACAGCCCCTTGTAGAAAGCGCATCTTTCCCCCCCCCTGCGTCGCACGGCTTGTGAAAGCCGCTCATCGCTCGATCGTGGCCGTGCCATGATCATAACAAGCATACTGTTATTTAGCATACTTGTTCGTCAAGGCTTTTCGTACCTGCCCAAGCCCCGCCCCGATGGAAAAGCCCCGCGCGAGGGCGGGGCTTTTGGGCTCTCACATCGTGCATTCCGGCGATGGCGGCGGCATGTAGTCCGCAGCCGGGATGATCGACTTGATCTGATAGTCGACGGTCTTGCCGCTGTCGGGGGCGGCGGCCACCACCTCGGCAAAGATATAGGGCCGGGTCATCTGGTGATCCTCGGCCCGGATCTCCAGCGGGCCGACGGGGCTGTCGATCACCAGCCCTTCCAGCGCTTTGGACACCGCTGCTGCCTCTTCGGTGCCGGCCTTGTTCATCGCCTGCGCCAGCGCGATCATCGAGGTATACATGTCGAACGCCACGTCGTCCGGCTCGTGCCCCGCGATTTTCGCAAAGGCGTCCGCGAACTTGCGCGGCCCGTCGCCCTCGACCTGCGGGACATAGGTGACGTTCTGGATCACGCCGAGCGCGGCCTCTCCCATCGCCGGCAGCACGGCGGGAATGGCGAAGTTGTTGCCCAGCACGACCTCGTACTTGTCCAGCAGGCCGAACTGCTGCTGCTGCTTGGCAAAGGTCACGCCGTCGGCGCCATAGACGATCGCCAGCAGCCCCTTGGCCGGTTCCTGGTTCAGCTGCGTGATATAGGTGCCGAAGTCGGGGGTGGGCACCGGGGTGAACAGCTGCTTGCGGACCTCGCCGCCCAGTTCCTGCACGTCCTTGGCGAAGGATTCGGCATTGTCGTGGCCCGAGGTGGTGTCCCCGGCGATGATGTCCCAGGATTCCAGCGGGTTCTGCTGCAGGAACGCCTTGTAGGTCGCGCCCAGCATCTCGCTGGATGCCTTGACCCGGAAATAATTCTGGTTGCAGCGCGTGCCCGCCGCCGAAAGCGGGTCGATGATGATCGTGTCCAGCGCCGTGGCCCGGCCCGCGATCGCCAGCGCCACCGCGGTGGGGATCATGCCGGTGACGGCGGCGACCTTGTCGTTCTTGACCAGGCGCGTGGCGGTCTGCAGGGCGGCCTCGGGCGTGCCCGAATAGGTCATCGAGACCAGCTCGACCGGGCGGCCGTTGATGCCGCCGGCCTCGTTGATCTCGACCACCGCGGTTTCCAGCCCGGCCACCGAATACTGGTAGAACGCGGCCAGCGGTCCGCTGTCGATCATCAGCGCGCCGATCTTGACCGTGTCCTGCGCCCAGGCGGCTCCGGCTGCCGCCGAAAGCGCCGCTGCCGATAGGGCGGCTGCTGCAAGTTTCATTCCATTCTCCTCCTCTGGAATATCAATGGGGCGCTGCGGCGCCTGTCAGGTCGCGCGCGGCGCGCGCAGCTCGGCATAGCCGCCGCGGATCACCGTGGCCTGACGGTCGGGAACCTCGGCCTGGAACCGCACCTGCGGCCCGTCGATCCACAGGCTGACGACCAGCCGGTCGCCGCCGAAGACCGGGGCGGCAAAGCGGGCGCCGATGCGGGCAAGCCGCGCGCCGTCGTAATCCGCCGCCGCCGCCAGCACCGCCTGGCAGCAAAAGCCGAATGTGGACAGGCCGTGCAGGATCGGGCGGTCGAACCCGGCGCGGCGGGCCGCCGCGGGGTCGGCATGGATCGCGACCAGATCGCCGGACAGCCGATAGATCAGCGGCGTGGCCGGGTCGATGTCCAGAACCACGCGCTGGTCGGGGTGCCGGTCGGGCATGGCGGCCAGCGGCGGCAGCTCGACCCGCCCCTGGCCCGGCGCGGGCCCGCCAAAGCCGCCGTCGGCGCGGGCGAACTCGATCCGGCGCAGCTCGGCCAGCAGCTCGCCCGCCGCGGTCTCGATCCGGCGATCCATCACCAGCAGCGCGCCGCGTTCCGCCCCCAGGTCGAAAGCCTCGCTGAAGCGGGTCCGGCAACGGATCTCGCCCGCGGCCGGCAGCGGGCGGTGCAGGACCAGATGCTCTTCGCCATGCAGCAGGCCGCTGGTGGTCAGCCCCAGCCGGGGATCGTTGCTCCAATCGGTATTCTCGCCCAGGACCGAGGCGAGGGTGGGCGAGACCCGCAGGTCCTTTTCATAGACATAGCGCAGCTGCTCGGGGTCCAGCGGGTCGCGACCGAAGCCGGTGCCAAGCGCATAGAGGATGCAGTCCCGCGGTCCATAGCTCTGCCGCCCCGGCGGAAATCCATAGTCCAGGATGTCGGGATAGCGGATCGTCATGCGTCATCCATTCCATGCCGGACCGAAGGCGGCGGGCTATTTGCTTATATAGAGTATCGTATTCTAGTTTATTATCCTGTCAATTACCCGTTCGCGTCGCGGCTACAGCGCCCGCGAGATCAGCTCGCGCATGATCTCCGATGTGCCGCCGTAGATGCGGTGGATGCGGGCGTCGGCATACATGCGGCAGATGTCGTATTCGCGCATGAAGCCGTAGCCGCCGTGCAGTTGCAGGCATTGGTCCACGATGCGGCCCTGCATCTCGGTCAGCCACAGCTTGGCCATCGAGGCCTCGGCGGCGCTCAGCTGGTCGTCGACATGGCGCGCGATGCACTGGTCGGCAAAGGCCCAGCCGATGGTCAGTTCCGTCTTCATGTCGGCCAGCTTGTGGCGGTTGACCTGGAAATCGCCGATCGGCTTGCCGAAGGCCTTGCGTTCGAACGCATAGGCCAGGGTGATGTCATAGGCGCGCTGCGCCGCCGCCAGCGCGGTGACCCCGATGGTCAGCCGTTCCTGCGGCAGTTCCGACATCAGGATGTTCATGCCGCGGCCCTCGCCGCCCAGCAGGTTGTCCACCGGAACCCGCACGTCGTCGAAAAAGATTTCCGAGGTGTCGGCCGAAAGCTGCCCCAGCTTGTCGAGGTTGCGGCCGCGCCGGAAGCCCTCGCGGTCGGTCTCGACCACGATCAGGCTCATCGAGCCCGAGCCACGTTCGGCATTGGTGCGGGTGACCGCGATCACGATGTCGCAATGCTGCCCGTTCGAGATGAAGGTCTTCTGCCCGTTGATCACATAATGGTCGCCGTCGCGGACCGCGGTGGTGCGCACGCCCTGCAGGTCCGAGCCGGTGCCCGGTTCGGTCATGGCGATGGCGCAGACAACCGAGCCGTCCACCATGCCCGGCAGCCAGCGCGACTTTTGTTCGGGGGTGCCGTGCTTGATCAGATAGCCCAGGCAGACGTCGGAATGGACCGAAATGTCGGCGGCGGGGCCGGCAAAGCCGGAATAGGCCATTTCCTCGCAGACCACCATGTTCATGCGGAAATCGGCACCGATGCCGCCGTATTCCTCGGGGACGGTGGGGCAGAGCAGCCCGGCCGCGCCTGCCTTGGCCCAGAACTCGCGCGCGACGATGCCGGTCTCTTCCCAACGGGCGAAGTTCGGGGCAACCTCGGCCGCAACAAAGCGGCGCACGGTGTCGCGTAGCTGCTGGTGTTCATCGTCGTAGATGGCGCGATTGGGCAGCATGAACCTTTCCCCTCCAACTTATTAGTAACCTAGCATACCATATAGGCGCCTACGGTAAAGGGGGATTCGGCCGGACGGAAGCCGCCGGAACGGGGTGGGAAGCTCAGTACTGGACCGCGGCGCGGCCGATGCGGCTGCGCGCGATGATCTGCTTCATCACCCCGGCGGTGCCGTCGCCGATCTGCAGGCCCAGCACGTCGCGCATCCGCTGCTGATGCGCGCTGTCGGTGACATAGCCGTAATGCCCCTCGGTCAGCAGCGCCTGGTGGATGGCGTCAAAGGCGACCTTGGGGCCGAACCATTTGCACATCGCGGCCTCGGCGGTGTGGTCCTTGCCGGCCTCGCGCAGTTGCAGCGTGTGCCAGGCTAGTTGCCGCGCCGCCGCGACCAGCGTGTCGTGGTCGGCCAGCGGCCCGGACACGTTCTGGAACTGCCCGATGGGGCGCCCGAACGCCTCGCGCGTGCGGGCATAGTCCCATGCCTCGTCCAGGGATGCCTGCGCGGCGCCGCAGCATTCCAGCGCGATCAGGGCGCGGGAATAGTCGAACCCCTGCATGACCTGGGAAAACCCGCCGCCCTCGTCGCCCAGCATGTAGTCGGCCGGCACCACCACATCCTCGAAGAACACCGAGCCGCGGGCGATCTGGCGACAGCCTACGTCGTCAAAGCCGGTGGTGGCGATCCCCGCCACCCCTTCGGGGATGAAGAAGGCCGAGATTCCGCGCGCGCCGCTGTCGGCCGGGCCGGTGCGGGCGAATACCAGGTGGATGTCCGCCTCGGTCGCGAAGGTGATCGAGGTCTTTTCCCCGGTCAGCACATAGTCCGAGCCGCGCTTGCGCGCGCGCAGCTGGATGTTGGCCGCGTCCGAGCCGCCCCGCGGCTCGGTCAGGCAGATCGACATGATCTTTTCGCCGCGGACCATCTGCGGCACCCATTCCTCGACGATGGCGCGTGGCGCGTGGCGCAGCAGGATCGCCGCGTTCAGCGACACGTTCACCGGCACCTGGCTGATCGAGAAATCGCCGTAACCCATCGCCTCGGCGATCAGCCCGACCATGATCGAATCGGCGCCCAGCCCGCCCAGATCCTCGGGCAGGTCGGCGCCCAGGAAGCCCAGCCGGCCCAGCTCGCGGATCAGATCGCGATCCAGCCCGCCCTGTTTTTCACGGACGAGATAGCCGGGTTGCAGCATCTCGCGCGCAAAGCGCATGGCCATGTCGCGGACAGCCTGTTGTTCTTCGGTGAAAAGCATGTTGCGCCCCCTCCCCGGTACCGCCGCGCCACTTAAATGCTAAGATACATTGCGCAAGCGAACCATATTGCCGGCTTGTAGTGCGTTGGTGCTGGTAGCACAACATAAGCTTGGATATCATGTGATCTTGAACCTGATCGAGACTCCGGCTTTCGCAGACAGGCAACAGCATATTTCCACGACAAGGGCTTCCGCCATGAACGACAACACCACCGGCATCATCGACAAGTCCGGCCGCGCCAGCAGCGATCTGCGGATCGGCTATTTCGTGCATGACGTTTCCCGCCTGCGGCGCACCCTGTTCGACCAGAAGATGAAGCCGCTGGGGGTGACCCGCTCGCAATGGTGGGTGCTGGCGCAGCTGGGCCGGTCGGAAAAGACCCTGGGCGAACAGGGCATGTTGCAGACCGAGCTGGCGAATGTGCTGGACGTGGGCAAGGTCACCGTCGGCGGGCTGATCGACCGGCTCGAGGCCGGGGGCTTCGTGCGCCGGATGCCCTGCCCGAACGACCGCCGCGCGAAACGGGTGGTGGTGACCGAGGCGGGCCGGGCCACGCTGCGGCAGATGCAAAGCGTCAGCCAGGAACTCAACGCGCTGATCCTGAAGGATATTCCCAAGGAAGCCATCCGCACGGCCGAAGAGGTGCTGGCGAAGATGAAAACCAATATCATGCAAGAGCTGCATGGGAATAACGTCGGCGAGGACGATCTGGCCGGCGAGGATCTTTGATTTCCGAGGCTTGCCCATTTGCAATGCAAGCGTATTGTAAGCTTGCATGAATATAGGGGGCCTCATGTCCGACTCTGAGCTTTTGACGGAGATTTCCGACGAGGGTTGGGCGGTTCTGCGCCTGAACCGGCCGGAGCGGCTCAACACCCTTTCGGTTTCGCTGCGCAAGGCGCTTGTCGCCGAGGTGGCGCGGCTCGAGGCGGATCCGGCGGTGCGGGTGTTGATCCTGACCGGGACCGGACGGGCGTTTTCCGCGGGGCTCGAGGTTTCGGAATGGGACAGCACCGGGGCCGCCGCCGCGGGCGCATGGCTGCATGATCCGGTGGCGGCGCTGCGGGGGTTTTCCGGGCCGGTGATCGGGGCGATCAACGGGCTGTGCGTGACCGGCGGTCTCGAGCTGGCGCTGGCCTGCGACCTGCTGGTCGCGACACAGGGCGCACGCTTTGCCGATACCCACAGCCGGGTCGGGCTGTTGCCGGGCTGGGGCGGCTCGGTCCGGCTTGCCGAGCGGATCGGCATGGCCCGCGCCATGGAAATGGCGGTGACGGCACGATTCCTGTCCGATCAGGAGGCGCTGGACTGGGGCCTGATCAACCATCTGGTGCCGCCCGAGGCGCTGCTGCCGACCGCGCTCGACCTTGCCCGGCAAAGCCTGGCAGCCCCTGCGGGCGGGGTCGAAGCCTACAAGGCGCTGCTGCGGACCGGCGCGGGGCTGCCCATCGACCAGGCGCTTGCGCTGGAGCGCGAGACCGCGATCGCCCTCAATTCCCAGGTAACTGCGGTGGAAATCCAGGCGAGGATCGCCGCCCTGCGCGGCCGGGGCTGACCCGGCGACAGCTTTCCGCACAGGACGGCGGTCCCGCGCGGAAGCCTGCCGGCGCTCAGCCCGCCGACGCCTGCTTGCGCTGGCGCAGATAGTCCAGATACGGCGTCGGCCAGTGGGTCTCGAACTGCCCCGATCCGGGGATGCCGTCCAGCGTCGCGGCGCAGCCCGCCTCGGTGATCGTGATCGGGTTGCGCTTCGAGCTGGGGAAGCGAATCGCCGAAAACGTCTCCAGCCGCAGTTCCAGCGGCTGCGCGGCCCCATAGTCGATGCTCATGGTCGCGGATTGCTGCATCATCTCGGCGTCGTATTCGGTGCGGTCCCGGATGGCGGTGATCGGGCTGACCTTGCCGTCGCGGGCCACATAGCCGGCCACGCCGCGCTCGCCCCCCGCGATCCAGATCCAGCCGTTCATGGTGATGGCGCCGTCAGGGGTATAGGCCGCCAGCCATTTCCAGTGCTGCGGCATCGCCCATTCCCGCAGGCCCCAGGAATGGTCCCGGTGCCCGATCCGCCCGTCCAGCGACACGCGGCGCCCGTCGATCTCCAGCCAGCCCTGCAGGACCCCGCTTTGCTCGATGCGGTTCGTGGCCATCCAGCCCGGCAGCCCGTCGGCATTGGCGTGATAGCTGAAGGCGTCGTGCAGCGCGGCAAAGCTGAAGCTCAGCTTCAGCCGCGCGCCCTCGTAGGAGAGGGTCGAGCGCTGGGCCGCGATGTCCTGCCGCACCACCAGCCCCGCCAGGTCGATGGCCGAGAAATCACAGTCGTCGGGGATGCTGCCCGAATGGAAATCCACCACCGCCGGCGCGATGCCCTCGCCCCACAGGCAGATGTTGCAGCCGGCATTGCCGTCGTCGGTCGCAAAGAAATAGATCTGCAGGCAGAGCTTTTCCTCGGCCAGGCTCACCTGCCAGAACAGCGAATCGCGCATCTGCCCCCCCGGCGCAGGGCGGTGGCGCAGATCGTCCTCGGCGCGCGCCAACAGGGCCAGGGCGGGGTCCAGCTTGTGCAGGTAACGGGCCTCGGACATCCTATTCATCCTTGTATCGGGATCAGGGAAGCGGATTGCAGTCTGGGACGAGCCGGTTCCGGCTCGTCCCCGTGGGTGTGGGTCAGAAGTCGAAGGTCGCGCCCAGATGCAAGCGGGTGTTGTCCACTTCGGCGCCGTCGAATTGCGTCCGGTTCGCCCAGATGACTTCGCCGCCGACGGCAAAGTTTTCCGTCAGGTTGTATTTGCCGCCGATGTTCACCGTTTCCAGCTTGTCGGTATCGGTGGCGCGTGCGCCGGCGAAGGAATCGTAGCTCTGCCGGCCATAGGCCGCCAGCACCGACAGATCCGGCCGGATCTTGTGGCTGACCGCAAGGCTGAGGCCGTCCATCTCGATCGCATCGCCGGCGGTGTCGACGTCGAAGAAGGTCGGGGCGCCGGCACCGGCCTGCTGGCCGGCATAGCCGCTGAAGCCCAGGATCGACGAAATCCCTTCGCCGCGGGTATAGCTGGCCTGAATCAGCCCGCCTTCCCACGGCTTGTACGTCGCGCCGACATTCGCACCCCAGCCGGTGACGGTGCCGCCGGCGTAGTCGAGCTTGCGGTTGATATAGGCAACGCGGACGCTGCCCTGATCGAAGCTGTGGCTGGCCGCGACGGCAAATGCCGGGCGGTCGCCCCAGCTGACATAGTCTTCCTCGATCGAGGCGGTGATGTTGCTGCCGTTGCCGAAATCATGCGAATAGCGGACCAGCGGCACGCGGAAGCTGGCCGGACCGGCGGGGCCGTTGAAGTCCCAGACCGCCGGGGCTTCACCCAGCACCGAAAACGTCGACCAGGTCTGACCGATGGTCCAGCCGCCAAGCTGCCCATAGGCGTGCCGCAGCCGGAACGCGCCGCCGCCACCGCCGAAGAAGTCGCCCTCGACGTTGAAGCGCAGCTTGCCGTATTCGGTGTCCTGTTCACCGCGGAAGCCGAAGCGGGACTGGAAGGCGTGGATCTTTTGATCGCTTTCCTCGGCAGTGCCGTCGAGGATCTGCGCGATGCCCCCGATCGTGTTGCCCAGCCCGTAGTTGTTATCCATCACCGCATCGACCTTGACCGTGCCGTAGAAGGACAGGGCCATGCCATAGCGGTTGGTCACCTGGACCGGTTCCTGCTCTTTCGCCTCCAGCGCGGCGATGCGCGCCTCAAGCTGCGTCAGCGTCTCGGCCTGGGCGCTGCCCGCCACGGCCAAGGATGCAGCAGCCATGCCCACCGCAACCGCGGCGGGGGATCGGTAGTTTCCGAACATGTAGTCTCCTCCCAATCTGTGGTGTGCCGAAGCTCGGCGCACGAAGGGGACGTTACATGCAAAGATTATAGTAACCAAGCGACTTATATATGTTGAGCATGGTGTGCTTGCATAAAAATCACTATCGAACTTAGGCCAGCGGTGTTCGGCGCGAAATCAGGCGCGCCCGACCATGGTGGCGGGTGCGCCGGTGCCGTCCCGGGGGATGGTTTTCGCAGCCCGAACGGCGCGGGTTGGCGTCCCCGACCGGATCAGCCCGGGGACACCGCCATCTCGTCGGGGGCGGGGGCGGTTGCCGGCGCCAGCTCGGCGCGGCCGCGATCCAGCACGATCACGTCGCGCTCGACCACCCGCGAGCGGAAGCGGATCTCGCCGGCGCCAAGATCGAAGACCTCGGTCTGGATCGTCTCGCCGGGATAGACCCGATGCGAAAACCGCAGCGACAGATGCCGCAGCCGCTCGGGCGCGCCGGGGCACAGGACCGAGATCAGCGCCCGGCAGGTGATGCCCATGGTGCACAACCCGTGCAGGATCGGCCGGTCGAACCCGGCCTGCCGCGCCACCTCGGGGCTGGCGTGCAGCGGGTTCATGTCGCCGCTCAGCCGATACAGCAGCGCCTGTTGCGGCAGGGTGGGCTGGCGCAGCACGTGATCGGCCCGCCGGTGCGGCAAGGGCGGCAGTTCCGGCTCGGCGGTGCCGAACATGCCGCAGCCGCCGTCGCCGCGCAGCAGATAGGTCGAGCTGACCTGCGCGACCGGCCGGCCCGCCGCATCGTTCAGATCCTTGCGCTGATAGAGCCACGCCCCCTTGGCCGCGCCGCGGTCGACGACGCCGGTCACGCGATAGGTCGCGCTCAGCTCGCCCTCGGGGGGCAGGGGGCGCAGGATGTCGAAGCGCTGTTCGGCGTGCAGCAGCTTGCGCCAGTTCAGCTTCAGTTCCGGCCGCTGCACCCAGAACCCCGGATGGGCCAGGATGTTGACCATCGAGGGGACGGCGTGCAGGTCCTGTTCATAGGTGAAGCGCAGCTCGTCGGGGTTCAGCGGATCGCTGCCGTAGCCCAGACCCAGTGCGTAAAGGATGGTATCCTTTTTCGAATAGCTCTGCCGGATCTCGTCGAACCGGAAATGACGCAATGCTTCGATGTCCATTCGTCTCTCGTCACTTGTCCCGACGTGCCAGGTGATCGGCGCTGGCCCCCAGGAAGGCGCGGCAATGGGCGTCGTCGTCGTAATAGCGATCCTCGCCGCGCTGCCGCGACAGCACATAGAACACCGCCGTCTTCCAGGCGACGAAGGCGGCGAACCAGTGCAGGTCCGCCAGCGCCCGCCCCGTACGCGCGGCATAGCGGGCCATCAGCTCTGAAATCGGCGGGAAGTCCGCCTGGTAGAGGGCCCGGCCCAGATCCTGCAACGGGGTGCGGGTGATCCCGGGGGCGGGATAGGCGATCATGAAATAGCCCAGGTCCAGCCGTGGGTCCCCCGTGGTGCTCAGCTCCCAGTCCAGCACGGTCACCAGCCGGGGCGGCAGGTCCGGGGCCCACATCAGGTTGCCCAGCCGGAAATCGCTGTGGACCACGCATTGCCGGGCGGCGTCGGGCACGCGGTCGTCCAGCCGCTGCGCCATGGCGCGCAGCGCCTCGCCCTCGTGCCCGCCAAGCTGGGCGATCAGGCCGCGCATCATGGCGAAATGCGTGCGGTTGGCCTCGGGGTCGTCCAGCGGGCGCGAGGTGATGCGGGCGGCGTCGATGCCATGCAGATCGGCCAGCGCGTCGATCATCGCATGGGCCATGCCGCAGGGATCCCGGCGCAGCGATTCCGGCAGGTCGCCGGACACCACGGTGCCGGGGACATGCTCCATCACGTAAAGCGGCACCGCCAGCGCCTCGCCCGCTTCGGCCATCGCCAGCACCAGCGGCGCCAGCGCCCCCGCCCTGTTGAGCTTGGCGATATGGCGCGCCTCCCGCAGCACGTCCGGCGCATTGGCGCGGATGACCGGCTGGTGGCGCAGGATCAGCCGCGAATCGCCCAGCTCGACCAGGGTGGTGATGTTGGAATGGCCTTCGCCGATGATCTTCAGCACCGGCCGGCCGTCTTGCGGCACCAGCTGGCGGGCCTTGAGCCAGGCGACCAGTCGGTCGTTGTCGGCTTCGGTCCAACTCCACTCCATCTCATTGTCCTGTCTGCAAGTTTTCATGTGCGGCAGCGGTGTCGGCCGAGTCTTTGACTGCAAGCATATTATAATGCAGAAGATATAGTTCAAGCGTAATGTTTAGCTTGCGTATAGTATGCAGTAGTGCATACTTCCTGCATCGGAGGAGAGGGCATGGCCAACAGATCTATCCAAAGCACCGGCGCTTACCTGCCACTGCTGCGATTCGAGCGGAAGGCCGCGCGGGCGGAACTCTCCTGGGCGGGGCTGGGCGGCAACGGCAAGGGGCGGCGCACGGTCGCCGGCTGGGACGAGGATGCGCTGACCCAGGCGGTCGAGGCCGCGCGCGAGGCGCTTGCGCCCGCGCAGGGCACGGTGGCGCGGGTGGTGTTCGCCTCGACCTCGGCCGCGTTTTCCGACCGCTCGCAGTCAGTGCTGCTGTCCGAGGCGCTGACTCTGCCCCGCGATGCGGAAACCGTCGATCTGGCCAACTGCCGCCGTTCGGCCGTGTCGGCCCTGCTGCGCGCCCTGCGCGGCCCCGAAGGGGTCGAACTGATCGCCGCCGGCGAAAAGCGCGCCACCCAACCGGGCAGCGCCGCGAACCTGAGCTGGGGCGACGGGGCGGGGGCGGTCGTCGTCGGTGACGGGCCGGGCATTGCGCGGCTGCGGGGCGCGGGGCGGGTCAATCTCGACCTGCTCGACAGC
>Ga0172382_10009959_pt1 | contig 12851 bp, 9 predicted proteins | sample Leawel138RmetaG_FD_122245 | JGI IMG/M metagenome (GOLD analysis project Ga0172382, IMG submission 122245) | Leachate microbial communities from a municipal landfill in Southern Ontario, Canada - Leachate well 138R metaG | ecosystem: Engineered > Solid waste > Landfill > Unclassified | place...
CACGAATCGATAGTGTCTCTGCGGGACCGCCAAGGGTCCAGATGCCAGGCGCAGTCCGCCGTGAAGGGCGGTGGTCCTTTACAAGGACTGCAACACCGCAGATGGGCCCTTGGCGGCCCGCCCGAAGGGGCTGGCGGGTTTGCCCGCACTCGGCGTTGCCGCCCCTCGACGGGCAATGAGCCCGCCTTCGGGACAGCGCCTTGATTGCAAACAAACCCGTCAGCCAGAGGCGCCATCGATTCGTGCAGAGCTTCCCTTAGCCGGCTTGATCAAACGCCAACCCGAATACGACTGACCTCATCGCTGGCACCCTCTGGTTTCTGACTTCTTGATATCTGACCTCTTGTATATCTGATCTCCAAACACTGAATTCATAACGACTGTTTGCCGGACCAACCTTTATGTCACACCAATCAGATCTGATTGCCTCCGACATCGGGGCCTACCTGAAGACACACGAGAACAAGGGGCTGCTGCGGTTTATCACCTGCGGCAGCGTGGATGATGGCAAGAGCACCCTGATCGGGCGGCTGCTGTACGAGTCCAAGCTGTTGTTTGAAGACCAGCTCGCCGCGATGGAGGCCGACTCGAAAAAGTACGGCACGCAGGGCGACGAGATGGACTTCGCGCTGCTGGTCGACGGTCTGGCGGCCGAACGCGAGCAGGGCATCACCATTGATGTCGCCTATCGCTTTTTCTCCACCGACAAGCGCAAGTTCATCGTCGCCGATACCCCCGGGCACGAGCAGTACACCCGCAACATGGTTACCGGTGCCTCGACGGCCGATGCCGCCATCTTGATGGTCGATGCGCGCCAGGGTGTCGTCACCCAGACGCGTCGGCACAGCTTCCTGATGCAGCTGATCGGCATCCGCCATGTCGTGGTCGCGATCAATAAGATGGACCTGGTCGACTACTCGCAGCAGGTCTTCGATGACATCGTCGCCGACTATCGCGCGTTTGCCGACGAGATCGGGCTGACCGAGGTCACCTTCATCCCGATGTCGGCGCTCAAGGGCGACAACATCATTGCCCACGGCGAGCAGATGCCCTGGTATCACGGCACCACCCTGCTGGGTTTTCTCGAGACGGTCGAGGTCGATGACGCCCGCCTGCAGGGCAAGCCGTTCCGGCTGCCGGTCCAATGGGTCAACCGCCCCAACCTCGATTTCCGCGGCTTTTCCGGGACGATCGCCAGCGGCGTGATTCGCCCCAATGATGAGATCCGAGTCCTGCCGTCCGGGCAGGCCACCCGGGTCGGGCGAATCGTCACCTTCGACGGCGATCTTGATCAGGCCGTGGTCGGTCAGTCGATCACCCTGACCACTACCGAGGAGATCGACATCTCCCGCGGTGACGTCATCACGACGCTCGACTCTCCCCCCCAGGTGGCCGACCAGTTCGAGACCTCGCTGGTCTGGATGCACGACGAGCCGCTCTATCCGGGGCGCCCGTATCTGATGAAGATCGGCACCCAGACCGTCAGCGCGACCGTGACCGACATCAAGTACGAGGTGAACGTCAACACGCTCGAGCACACTGCCGCCAAGCAACTGGAATTGAACGGCATCGGGGTATGCACGCTTTCGATCAACCGGCCGATACCCTTCGATCCCTACGCCGAGAACCAGGACACCGGTGGCTTCATTCTGATCGACCGGATGAGCAACGATACCGTTGGTGCCGGCATGCTTCACTTCGCTTTACGCCGCAGCCAGAACATCCATCGCCAGCACGTCGATGTCGACAAGGCGCTTCGGGCAGAGCTCAAGGCGCAGAAACCGGCTGTGCTCTGGTTCACCGGACTTTCCGGGGCCGGCAAGTCGACCATCGCCAATGCGCTGGAGAAAAAGCTGGCTGCGTTTGGGCAGCACACCTACCTGCTCGACGGCGACAACCTGCGCCATGGACTCAACCGCGATTTGGGCTTCACTGACGCCGACCGGGTCGAGAACATCCGCCGTGTGGCCGAAGTGGCCAAGCTGATGGTCGATGCCGGCCTGATCGTGTTGACGGCGTTCATTTCACCGTTCCGATCCGAGCGCAAGATGGCGCGTCGCATGCTGGATGAAGGCGAGTTCATCGAGATCTTTGTCGACACGCCGCTGGAAGTGGCCGAGGCGCGCGATCCGAAAGGCCTGTACAAGAAGGCGCGCCGTGGCGAGCTCAAGAACTTCACTGGCATCGACTCAGCCTACGAGGTGCCGGAGAACCCGGACCTGCATCTCAAGGCGGCCGACCTGCCGGCTGATGAAGCGGCCGACCAGATCCTCAGGCTACTCGTCGAACGCGGCATCATCACGTATTGACAGACCACCGGACGCCTCGGGCAATCGTCATAAGTCACCCGAGTGCAAGGAGCAGCGTAGTGAACGATCAAATCGATAGGCGAGGAGAGGGCGAGCAGGTGATCGACCAGGCATTGCTGGATCAGGTGGCGGCCATCGCCGAAGAGGCGGGGCAGGCCATCATGGCCATCTACGCGCAGGACTTTTCGGTCGAGGAGAAGGCCGACAAGAGCCCGTTGACGGAGGCCGACCAGGCCGCCCACGATCTGATCAGCGCAGGACTGGCCCCGTTGCTCGGTGGCGTGCCCATCCTTTCGGAGGAAGATACCGAGGGCTTCTCCGGTGCGGACGCGGCCGGGCGCTACTGGCTGGTTGACCCGCTGGATGGCACCAAGGAATTCATCAAGAAGAACGGTGAATTCACCGTCAATATTGCCCTGATCGAGAGCGGCCGGCCGCGTCTGGGCGTGGTGCATGCCCCAGACCTTGGGCGGACTTATGTCGGCTGGCCCGGTGAGGGCGCCTGGCGAATTGACGCTGACGGTCGGTATCCAATCACGGTGGTAAACGACCACGCCGGTCCTTGGCGCGTGGTCGGCAGCCGCTCGCATGCCAGCCCGAAAATGGCCGACTGGCTCGCCGAGCTGGGTGAACATGAAATGGTGCCGATGGGCAGCTCGTTGAAACTCTGCCTGGTCGCCGAGGGCGCAGCCGATGTCTACCCACGCCTGGGGCCGACCAGCCTCTGGGACACCGGTGCGGCCCAGGCCGTAGTCGAAGCCGCCGGTGGTCATGTCATCGACGCCCACGGCAACCCACTCGACTACGCCCATACCGACCAGGTGCTCAACCCCCACTTTCTTGCCTATGGCCGCCGTGTGACCACCTGGCCCACGATCGCTGACTGACACCCGACTGTGGGCCCAGCCACTGCGGGCTCAACAGGCCACCGAACTCTGTGGGTCGGGCTTCAGCCCGACAATCCGCCCGGCAGGGCGGATGGAAAAAAACCCGAGGCTGGCACCATTACCAAAGTCGGCCCACCAACCCGGCTTTTCTTGCCATTTCATCACCGGACATGATCGGCTCAGGCAGGGGCTCAGTCCGGCCCGCCGCGCAAAACCTGCCCACTACGGTACAATCTCGCGCTGTTCAATTCCGAGCGCAACAGGAAACAAGCTATACATGTGTGGAATCGTCGCAGCGGTGGCCGAACGGCAGGTGGGGCCAATCCTCCTCGAGGGTTTGCGCCGCCTGGAATACCGTGGTTATGACTCGGCTGGTATCGCCCTTTTAAGCGATTCGCAGGGGCTGGCTGTGGCGCGAGCCGTGGGCAAGGTCGCCGCGCTGGCCGAGCGGCTTGAGGAGACCCCGATCTCCGGTCACCTCGGCATTGCCCATACGCGTTGGGCGACCCATGGCGTACCAGTCGAGCGCAACGCCCATCCGCACATTGCCCCCAACCTCACCGACGGTCGCGTGGCGGTGGTGCACAACGGCATCATCGAGAACTTCGTCACGCTTAAGTCAGAGCTTGAGCAGAGTGGCTGCACATTTTTCTCGGACACGGACACCGAGGTCATTGCCCATCTGATTGATCGTCAACTGGTAAATGGCCTGCCGCCGCGCGCGGCCTTTGATGCGGCCGTGGATCGGCTCGAAGGCGCATTCGCCCTGGCGGTGATCATTACCGACGCACCAGACACACTGTTCATTGCCCGCCAGGGCAGCCCGCTGGTGATCGGTGTTGGCATCGGTGAGCACTTCGTTGCCTCGGATGCGCTGGCGCTGCTGCCGGTCACACAGTCGTTCATCTATCTGGAGGAGGGTGACCGGGCGGTCGTCAAGCGGGATTCACTCATCGTCACCGATGTGTCGGGCCATGCCGTGGAACGGCCCGTGCGTGAGTCCACACAGCGAGCGGAAAGCGCCGACCGAGGGCGATTCCGCCACTTCTTGCTCAAGGAAATCCACGATCAGCCCAGGGCGATCACCGATACGATGGAAGGGCGGATCGCCGATGGTCATATCCTGCCAGCGGCCTTTGGTGTGGGTGCGGACGAGATCTTCCAGACCGTCGAGCGCGTACAGATCATTGCCTGTGGCACCAGCTATCACGCCGGCATGGTCGCTCGCTACTGGTTCGAGGACATCCTGCGCCTGCCTTGCGCAGTCGAGGTGGCCTCCGAATTCCACTATCGCAACCCGGTAGTCAGCCCCAATACCCTGATCGTCGCACTGTCGCAGTCCGGCGAGACGGCCGACACCCTGGCGGCGATCCGCATGCTCAAGCGCGAAGACCCGACCCGTCCCGTACTTGCGATCTGCAATGCCCCCGAATCCTCGCTGGTGCGCGAGTCGGATCTGGTGCTGATGACCCGCGCCGGCCCCGAAATTTCCGTGGCCTCTACCAAGGCCTTCTCCACGCAGCTGGTCGCACTCGCTTTGCTGTTGCTGGCCCTAGGCCGAGCCAGTGGCCGCATGGACGAGCAAGAAGAGCGCCGCATCGTCGCCGGGCTGGAAAAGGTGCCCGGCCGCGTCCAGGACGCACTCGATCATGATGAGACGGTCCGCGAGCTCGCTGAGCTGCTAGTGGACAAGGAGCACGCCCTGTTCCTCGGGCGCGGCGTGATGTATCCCATCGCCATGGAAGGCGCGCTCAAGCTCAAGGAGATCAGCTACATCCACGCCGAGGCCTACCCGGCCGGTGAGCTCAAGCACGGCCCGCTGGCATTGATCGACGAGACCATGCCGGTGATCACCATCGCGCCGCAGAACGATCTGCTCGACAAGCTCAAATCCAATATCGCCGAGGTCAGCGCGCGCGGCGCCGAGCTGTTCGTTTTCGCCGACAAGCGCTCCGGCCTACGTTCGGCCGATTTCACCCATGTGCTGCCGGTCACCTCGAACGTGGGGCGCATCAGCGCACCGATCATCTTCAATATTCCGCTGCAGCTGCTGGCCTATCACGTCGCCGTGCTCAAGGGCACCGATGTGGATCAGCCGCGCAACCTGGCCAAGTCGGTCACGGTGGAATAGAAAATCTCGACCAACAAGGGCCGTTCGATGGATCCATCCCGCCAAATCGACAGACTGCCATCCACTCAACCGGATACGATCGATCCACCCAGATTCGATGATGAAATCGATCTGGTGGATCTAGCCGTATCGCTGTGGCAACAAAAATTGGTTATTGCCGTATTTGTTGTGCTGGGCGTGTTGGGCAGCCTCGTCGTGGCCGTCTTGCGTCCAGACAGCTACGAGGTTTCCGCCGTTCTGACGGTTGGCAAAGTCGATGGTAGTGATGGGTCGAGGTTAGTGCAGTCGACCAGCACCATCGTCAATTGGCTCGAATCCTCCATATTGCCGGCTGCCGCAGAAATACAGGCCACGGAGTTTTCTCTGGATCCGAAGGACCTGAAGTTCCGGGTATCGAGCAGCGAGGGCGATGCGGTCGTCATCCGAGCGGAGACATCCGAAGAGCGAGTCGCGGCCCATGTCGCGGCAATCGACTGGGCCGCCAACCGAGTGACTGAGGCCGCCGACAAGCCTATTCGTGACATGAAGGCGGAACTTCGGACCGAGATACGAACCCTTGAGCTCGAACTCGACGAGTTGAAGGATGCGGATCGGCTGACAAGTGAGCGCCTGGCGTTGCAGCAGGAACTTGATGCCAAGCGGGATGCACTGGCCAAGTTGCTTGATCAGGAAAAGGTGCTGAACGAACAGCGCGATCGGCTGGCGAGGATGAAGGAACTGCGCCAGGCGCGCGCGGTCGATATCGAAGCCTATCTTGACCAGCTGAGTCCGGATGAAGCATCCATTATGTCGGCATCCTCGCCCAGTGATGCCATGACGGCGATGTTGCTGAGCAACCAGGTTCAGCGATACATGGATCGCCTCGGGGTCCTGAATGAAGAGATCACGGTTGAATTGCCACAAAAGATCAGTCAGACGCAGACGGATCTGGCCGAGAACAAGCGCCAGCAGGAACAGCTCGAATCCGAGATCGAGCAGGCGAGGTTGGCCCTGAAAACCTTCAACACCGATCACGAACGTCAGATCCGGAAATTGCAGTTGGCGATCGAGAACAACAAGGCCCGCTTGGAAAACATCCAGACAACCGGACTGCTCAATGAGCCGCAGCAGAGAAAAGCGGATGGTGTATCGGGCAAATTGTTGATCGCCCTGGGCACGATCCTTGGCCTGTTCCTCGGCCTGTTTGCTGCCCTGATGATGAACTTCATCTCCGCCACCCGTGAGCGCCTGCAGACAACAGCACTGGCGGCAGACTGATCACTATCCTCATGAGCCATTCAAACTTCACAGCGCCCGAAGAGACACATCTCGCCATGATCGGGCTCGGCTACGTTGGTCTGCCGTTGGCGGTCGCCTTCGGCCGGGTCCAGCCGATTGTCGGCTTTGATATCAACAGCAAGCGGATCGCCGAGCTTCAGGATGGCATCGACCACACCCGTGAGGTCGAGCCGGGCGATCTGGCCGCAGCCACTCAGCTCTCCTTCACTGGTCGAATCGAGGCCATCGCCGATTGCAATGTCTTCATCGTCACCGTCCCGACGCCGATCGACCGCTACAAACGCCCGGATCTCTCGCCGCTGATCGCCGCCTCGAAGACGGTCGGGCAAGTGCTGAAAAAGGGCGACGTGGTCATCTACGAGTCCACCGTCTACCCCGGTGCGACCGAAGACGATTGCGTGCCGGTGCTGGAAGAGGTCAGTGGACTGATCTTCAACCAGGATTTTTTCGTCGGCTACAGCCCCGAACGCATCAACCCCGGCGACAAGGAACGCCGCGTCGCCGACATCACGAAGGTCACCTCCGGCTCCACGCCCGAGGCGGCCGCGTTCATCGATGCGCTGTACGGACGCGTCATCACCGCCGGCACCCATCTGGCGCCCACCATCCGCGTCGCCGAGGCGGCCAAGGTGATCGAGAACACCCAGCGGGACGTGAATATCGCCCTGGTCAATGAATTGGCGATGTTGTTCAACAAGCTCAACATCGACACCCAGGCCGTGCTCGAAGCCGCCGGCACCAAGTGGAACTTCCTGCCCTTCAAGCCGGGCCTGGTGGGTGGGCACTGCATCGGCGTCGACCCCTATTATCTAACTCAGAAGGCCCAGGAGATCGGCTACCATCCCGAGATGATCCTGGCGGGGCGGCGTACCAACGATGGCATGGGCGAATACGTCGCCGCGCAGGTGGTGCAACTGATGACCAGGCATCGAGTGCAGGTAGTCGACTCGAAAGTGCTGATCCTGGGGCTGACCTTCAAGGAAAACTGCCCGGACCTGCGCAACACTCGCGTCATCGACGTGGTTCGTGAACTGCGCGATTACAACATCGATGTTCACGTTCATGATCCATGGGCGGACCCGGTGGAAGCCTGCGACGAATATGGCATCACCTTGGTCGACCAGCCGGCGCAGGGTGAGTATGACGCCGTGGTGCTGGCGGTCGCCCACGACAAATTCCGCCAACTCGGCGCGAGCGGCATCCGGGCCCTGGCCCAGGACAACGGCATCGTCTACGACATCAAGCATGTGCTCGAAGGGCACGAGGTCGAGGGGCGGCTGTGAATGGTGGCTATGGCAGAGCCCGGTAATCACGAATCACCCAATCACGCATCGCCTCTTGCGGAGCCGCAGCCACACGTAATCGTTCTGCTGTGTGTCTACCACCCCCACGAGGGGTACCTGCGACAGCAGCTGGACTCCATCCTGGCCCAGACCCACCAGAACCTGTCGATCTGGGTGTCTGACGATGGCAACGATGGTGACGACCAGGGAACGCGGGCGCTGCTGGCCGAGTACCAGGCCCGCTTGCCCGCCGGGCAGTTGACCATCGTACAAGGGCCACAGCAGGGCTATGCCGCCAACTTCCTCTCCCTGGTCAATCGGGATGAAATCGACGCGGACTACTACGCCTTCTGTGATCAGGACGATCTCTGGGAGCCGAACAAGCTTGAACATGTGATCGGAAAACTGGCGGCTGTCGTAGCGGAGCCGGCGTTATACGGGTCGCGCACCCGCTTGATCGACGAGCAGGGCCGCGCAATCGGCTTCTCGCCGTTATTCAGCAGACCCCCCTCGTTTGCCAACGCCCTGGTCCAGAATCTGGCCGGTGGCAACACCATGGTGTTCAACCACGCAGCCAAGGCCCTGATATGCCATGCCGGGGTGCCGAATGTCGTCAGCCATGACTGGTGGACCTATCTGCTGGTCAGTGGCGCCGGGGGGACAGTCATCTATGACCCCACGCCCTACATTGGTTATCGGCAGCATGAGGGAAACCTCATGGGGGCGAACATCTCCATGCGGGCGCGGATAGTGAGACTGCGCTGGTTATTCCAGAACCGCTTCCGCGACTGGAATGACTTGAATGTGGCCGCCCTTGAAGAGGTTCGAGATTGCCTGTCAGCGGAAAATCAGCGAGTGCTCGAACTGTTTGCGCGAGCCCGGGAAAGCGGTCTACTGACCCGTTGTGTCTTGCTCAAGCAGGTCGGGATTTATCGGCAGACTCGTTTGGGCAACATGGGGCTGCTGTTGGCCATACTCACTAACAAACTCTGATCTTTGGTTTTTCTATGACGATTCTTGTCACCGGCGGTGCCGGCTTTATCGGCAGCAATTTTGTTCTCGACTGGCTCGACGCCAGCGACGAGACGGTCATCAATCTCGATCTACTGACCTACGCCGGCAATCGCCAGAACCTGGCCGCGCTCGACAATGATGCGCGCCATGTGTTCGTGCATGGGGATATCGGCGATACGGAACTCGTGACCCGTCTGCTCGACGAACACCGGCCCCGCGCGGTGGTGAATCTCGCCGCCGAGAGTCACGTCGATCGCTCCATCCTCGGCCCCGAGGCGTTCATCCAGACCAACATCGTCGGCACCTTCCGGCTGCTGGAAGCCGTGCGTGCTTACTGGAACGAACTACCCCCAGCCGAGCAGCAGGCATTCCGCTTCCTGCACGTCTCGACCGACGAGGTCTACGGCACCCTCGCGCCCGATGCGCCGGCCTTCACCGAGCGCCACCGCTACGAGCCGAACAGCCCGTACTCGGCCTCGAAGGCGGCCAGTGACCACCTGGTGCGTTCGTACTTCCATACCTACGGCCTGCCGGTGGTGACCACCAACTGCTCGAACAACTACGGCCCCTACCATTTCCCGGAAAAGCTGATCCCGCTGGTCATCCACAACGCGCTGGCGGGCAAGCCGCTGCCGATCTACGGCGACGGCCAGCAGGTACGCGACTGGTTGTACGTGACCGATCACTGCTCGGCCATCCGACGCGTACTTGAGGACGGTCGCCTCGGCGCGACCTACAACGTCGGTGGCTGGAACGAGAAACCCAATCTCGAAGTGGTCGAGACCCTGTGCGCTATCCTCGATCAGCGCAAGCCGCGCGAGGATGGCCGCTCATACGCCGAGCAGATCACCTTCGTCACCGATCGCCCCGGCCATGATCGCCGCTACGCCATCGACGCCACCAAGATTGAGCGCGAACTGGGCTGGCGGCCCGCAGAAACCTTCGAAACCGGTATCCGCAAGACGGTCGATTGGTACCTCGATAACCAGGACTGGGTCGAGAACGTCACCTCTGGCGCCTATCGCGACTGGGTCGAGGCGCAGTACGCATGAGCATTTGCCTGTTCGGCAAGAACGGCCAGGTCGGCACTGAGCTGCAACGTACCCTGCTGCCGCATGGCCCGCTGCAGGCGACAGGCCGCGAGGCAGTAGATCTGGCCCAGCCAGGTGCGGTCACCGAATGTCTGGCCACGGTACGGCCGAAGGTCATCGTCAATGCGGCTGCCTACACCGCCGTCGACCAGGCCGAATCCGACCAGGCGCGGGCCCAGGCGATCAACGCCGCTGCCGTCCGCGAAATGGCCGAGTACGCCGCCCGTAACCGCGCGCTGCTGATCCATTACTCGACCGACTACGTCTTCAACGGCGACAAGGATGGCCCGTACCTGCCGAGCGATCAGCCCAACCCGCAGAGCGTCTACGGACAGAGCAAGCTGGCGGGGGAGGAGAGCATCCGTGACAGCGGCTGCGACCACCTCATCTTCCGCACCAGCTGGGTGTACTCCGTGACCGGTCACAACTTCATCAAGACCATGCTGCGTCTGGCCGCCGAGCGCGACGAGCTCAAGGTCGTTGCCGACCAGATCGGTGCGCCCACCTCCGCCGAGCTGATCGCCGACGTCACTTCACTCGCGCTGGCCGGATACCGCCAAGGCCACCTTGCCGTCGGCACCTACCACCTGACCGCCAACGGCGCGACCAGCTGGCACGGACTGGCATGCCGCGCCATCGACCGTGCTATCGCCAATGGCCGGGAACTCAAACTCCGTGGCCAGGACGTACAAGCGATCGGCACCACAGATTTCCCCACCCCAGCAACCCGCCCCGCCAACTCACGCCTGGACACCACCAGCCTCGAAAAGACCCTGTCACTCAAATTTCCCGACTGGACCATCCACCTCGACCGAATGATCGATAGCTTGACGGGGAAAAGGAGCTAGAAGCTGGAAAAGGGAAAAGGTGGCGAATTGGAGTCGCAGGAGCGGGCCCCAGCCCCTGTGGGCCATACAATCGAACTAGGCCTCGCGAGCGAATCGCGCCGGCAGGCGCGAGTTGGATTTTGGGGGCGCTGCGCGGCTGAATCTAGTGGCAATTCAAGACTGGACAGCCGCTGAGGCGGCTTTCGCGCGCAGGCGCGCTCCCACAAGGTTCGGTAGCATCGTCCCTGGATCGGCGAGTTGTACTCGCCGCGTCACGACATTCAACAGCACCGCACCTCGCCCTTGGACGTCGCGTCGTATTCGGCTGCTGGCACGCGGAGTGCAACTCCGCAATCCAAGGCGGAGATTAAGTGGCTGACCCCTGCCCAATGCCACCATTCCCCTGTGGGAGCTTGCCCCGCAAGCGAATCGCGCCGGTAGGCGCGAGCCCTCGTTTAGCCTCGCCACCATGGTTGGATTGTTTGGCACCTCAAGCCAAAACAGCCGCTAAGGCGGCTTTCGCGGGCAAGGCCCGCTCCCACAATAATACGAAGCCACCAACCCCCTTGTGGGCCATGCAATCGAAGTGGGCCTCGCAAGCGAATCGCGCTAGTAGCGCGAGCCCCCGTTTAATGTCACCACCGCGGTTAGATCATGTGGCAGATCAGGCTGGAGCGGCCGTTAAGGCGACCCGCTGGATGAACTGGAAAATCAGTGTATGCTGATGCGCCTTTGGGAGGGGCGCTCCGCGCACCACCCAGGCAGTGACGCAATATATTCAACACGCCTTCCACCTACCTCGGCGGACTACAAGCCACACTACGACAACGCTCTAAATCGAAAGCATGAGTCAAACCACTACTCCATCCGGCAGCCGTCACGCATCATCGACAACCCGCAAAGGCATCATCCTCGCCGGCGGCTCGGGCACCCGGCTGCACCCGGCGACCCTGTCGGTGAGCAAACAGCTGCTCCCCGTATTCGACAAGCCGATGATCTACTACCCGCTCAGCACCCTGATGCTGGCGGGCATTCGCGACATCCTGATCATTTCCACGCCGCAGGACACCCCGCGCTTTGAGCAACTACTCGGCAGCGGCGAGCAGTGGGGGCTCAATCTGCAATACGAGGTCCAGTCATCACCAGACGGCCTGGCGCAGGCCTTCGTGATCGGCGCGGAGTTCATCGGTAACGACCCCTGCGTACTGGTGCTCGGTGACAACATCTTCTACGGGCATGACTTCGACGAGCTGCTCGCCAACGCCATGAGCCGCGAGGAGGGTGCCTCGGTATTCGCCTACCACGTCCACGATCCCGAGCGCTACGGCGTGGCCGAGTTCGACGAAAACGGCAAGGTAATCTCGCTCGAAGAGAAGCCTACGCAGCCGAAATCCAACTACGCCGTCACCGGCCTCTATTTCTACGACAACGACGTGGTCGAGATGGCCAAGGAGCTCAAGCCCTCGGCCCGTGGCGAGCTGGAGATCACCGATATCAACTGCCGTTACATGCAGGCCGGCAAGCTTGACGTCGAGATCATGGGGCGGGGCTATGCCTGGCTCGATACCGGCACACACGAGTCACTGCTCGATGCCAGCCAGTTCATCGCCACGCTCGAGCAGCGCCAGGGGCTGAAGGTCGCCTGCCCCGAAGAAATCGCTTTCCGTTTGGGCTGGATTTCAGCGGGGCAACTCGAAGCCCTCGCCCAACCACTGCTCAAGAACGGCTACGGCCAATACCTGATGCGGGTGCTCAGCGAGCAGATATTCTAAGACGGCCCGGGCTCGCTCCCGCCGGCGCGATTCGCTTGCAGGGCAAGCTCCCACAGGGTTCTGGTGGCACTGCATCAATGTGGGAGCGGGCCCCGCCCGCGAAAGCCGCGGCAGCGGCTGTCCAGTCCTGAAAATTGCCACTAAACTCAACCGCGCAGCGTCCCAAACTCTAACTCGCCTACCGGCACGATTCGCTTGCGAGGCCCACTTCGATTGCATGGCCCACAGGGTTCTGGTGGCACGGCATCAATGTGGGAAC
>Ga0172382_10009960_pt1 | contig 12850 bp, 11 predicted proteins | sample Leawel138RmetaG_FD_122245 | JGI IMG/M metagenome (GOLD analysis project Ga0172382, IMG submission 122245) | Leachate microbial communities from a municipal landfill in Southern Ontario, Canada - Leachate well 138R metaG | ecosystem: Engineered > Solid waste > Landfill > Unclassified | place...
ATTCTGCCGCCGTTGTTAATACGTCCATTACTGTTCCTCCTTAATGATTTTAAAATACTTAGTATTTTCGCAGAACGGCGCAAACCCAACTCCGCCGCTCTGATAAAATTTACCGAAGAACTCAACATACTGCAACCTGCACGAGTGCACAAACGAGCCGAGCGCGTTGATCGCAAAGTTGTACGGATGCCCGATGCTGAACGCGATGATCATGAGGATGACCCCGAGCACCGTCGGCCCGCCTAACGCGCCCAGCGTGTTGAACACCGACGAGATGACGCCCGTCGCCAGGCCCAGCGCCAGCAGCCTCGAATACGACAGCACGTCGGAAAGGTATCCGGTGATGCCGTACAGCGACGTAAATCCGCCGGTAATTCGAGTGATCCCCTTGTTGTGCCGCCCCGCCGTCAGGATGATGCCCAGCGTTCCCGCGATGGACATCCACTTGCCGATGACGGTCGCAACCGCCGGCAGCGCAGGCACCATGCCCGCTCCCATAAACAACAGCAGACCGATGATCAGCATATACCAGAACCCGACGTCGAACAGCGCATCCAGCGGCTGACCGTCCCGGATCGACATGTACCCGCCGAGACCCATCGCCAGGAGAATGTGAAGCAGACCGAGCGCGTAGCTGAAGATCAGCAGCGTCATCGGCTCCTCCACCGGGTTGAACCACAGCGTCGGGAAGTTGACGGTTCGACCGAAGAACGTCGAAGAGACGACCGTAACCAGGTCGCCGAAAAAGCTCCCGAACATGACTCCCCAAAACAGCGTAAACACGCCGCAGTAGAAGAACATGTCGATGAGCTGTTTTGTCATGCCCTCGAGCGTAAATTTTTTCTTTACAAAATAGGTAATCCCCATCAGGAGCAGGCCGTAGGCCGCATCGGAGAGCATCATGCCGAAGAACAGCGCATAGGGAAATGCGAAAAACGCCGTCGCATCGATGCCCCAGTAATCGGGGAAGGAATACAGTTTTGTGACCGCCTCGAACGGCTCGGCCAGCTTCCCGTTGAGCAGGAGCACCGGAGGTTGCTCGTCCTGCTCCGGGTCGGCCGTTTCGAAATGGCACGTGTAGCGCGTAAGGAGCGCCTTGAGCTTGTCCTCTGCGATCCTCGGGAACCAGCCGTCCAGATAAAATGTGCTGTCCGTGACGAGGAATTTATCGCGAATCGCCGCACAGTCCCGGCGCATCACCAGCTCGTCGTGGTACAGCTTGAGTTTCGGCTCGCAGTCTTTGAGCTCCCGGATCTTCCCGATGAGATCTTCCTTCTGAGCGTCGATATCCGCAAGCTCCTGTTCCACCTCCGCCAGCGCCTCGCCGACCGCCCCTTCGGCCATCGGGAGGGCAATGCGGTTGAATCCCAGGTCCCGCAGCGCAGCCTGCACCGCATCGAGTTCCTCTGCGAGGAACAGAATCGATATGTAGTGCTGCTCGCTGTCGGTGTGCACGACTTCCGCGTCGGTGTACTGCGTTTTATCCGCCAGAATGCGGAGAAAGTCCGCGCTGTCGTTTCCGGCCGGAACGACGCCCTGCCACACCCGCGTCGCCTTTGTCGCAAACTGCTCGGCCGGTATGTCGTACTCCTTCCAGGGCAAGAGCGACATCCTGGCGATGTTCGCCCTGTTTTCCGCAAGCAGCACGTGGGCGAGCTTCCTGGACAGCCGGGTCAGCTTGAGCACGTCGCGCCGGATTTCGTATTCCTTGACGAGCGCGTCTTCGAACTCCTGCGTTTGAATCGCCTTGCGTTCGCTGATCAGCGGTTTTTTTGAATCTCCGAACCGGTCGATCAGCTTGAGCGCATTGTCGACCCGCTCCAGCTCGGTTTCCCACTTGACCGATGCGGTTTCCGCGTCGTCTTTCCTGACGACGTTGCTCCAGCTTTCGTCGGACAGCCGCGCATCCTGTTCGGAGATCTGCACGACGCCCAGGCTCATCAACTCTTTGATCAGAGCCTCTTTCTCCCGGGAAAGTCCGATGAGCGTCAGCTTTTTCATCTTCGCGATAGCCACTAGCCTACGATCCTTTCCACTATGATAGACACTGCCTTTTCTTTATTGCGGGAGGCCCCGGACGAAAGAGCATCGCAATCCCTTTTCGCGTTGAGGATGATTTTGTCGAAAATGATGTTCGCCTCGGACTCAGCTTTCGAAAGCGCCTTCTTGTATACTTCGTCGGCTTCTTCCTTCGCTTTCTGAGCGATGTCCACGATTTCCTTCCTCGCGTCCTCCATCAGTTTTCTGGATTCCTCTGCGGCTTCAGTCCGGATTGACTGGGCTTCCGCCTCCGTCTCTTTGATATCCAGCACTTTCTCGATTGCCAATCAAATTCCCTCCTTACCCTATGACGCGTAGATGCCCGAAAATAAAACAGGAACGATCCCGCCACGTGCGTCTCGTCGGTTTCTTCCTGTCCTCATCTTGTCTGCTCTCTTATGTTGCCATCGTTAAAATTATAGCAAGAAATAGCCTCGCTTGCAAGAATGGCAATAGAAAAACAGGAATTCCGATGTTATTTCGCCTGATTCAAAACATTTTATGGCGAACGCGCATCAAACGGGGGAGCCTGCGACTTTTCGTTTCAGATTCTACGAAGAAACGGCAAAATACGATATAAATTAATGCTCCCTTCGGCCAGAATCACCGCCGGACCTCCGACTTGAATGCGGATATCTCCCTGTCCGACCGACAGGCGCGCCCGGACCTCCGACGGCCGGCCCATGGCTTCGCCCTGCAGAAACACGAGGCTGTCCCCGTCACCGATCAATTCTTTCCGGTACAGGTAATACGTCAGCGCTCCGTTTGCGGTCCCCGTGGCCGCCTCTTCGTCGATGTCGTACAGCGGTGCGAAGTTTCTGCAGTGCAGCACCGACGGGTCGTCCGTCCGGCAGAACGCGTGCACGCCGGTTACGCTGTAGCGCTCCGACAGCGCCGACAACGCCGGAAAATCAGGACGGATCGCCGCAAGAGCCTCTGTGCCGCTCACCGCCAGCATGATGTCCGGAAGGCCGGTCGATACCAGCTCGGGAAAGAGAGGCGTGCCGTCCGCTTCCGGCACGACGGCCTCGATGCCCATCACGCCGTACAGCTCGTCGAGCGCAGCCTTCCCGTCGATAACACCGAGCGATTTGGCTTCGCCCATTTCCATAAATACGGACTTCCCGAAGATGTCGATGGCGAGCGCACCGGCCTTTGTCCGCGCAATGCAGGGGATTCCGCTGTCGATATGGCCTTCTTTGTTCAGCACATAAAACGAAGCGATTGTCGCGTGGCCGCACAAGTCGACTTCGGCAGCCGGCGTAAAGTAGCGGACTTCGAATTCGTTGCCGCCGAGCGTCCGGATGAACGCCGTCTCCGAGTAGCGGAGCTCCGCCGCTGTTTTTCGCATCGTCTCGTCTTCGGGAAACGGCTCGCCGTCCGGAATCAGCACCACGCCGGCCGGATTGCCGCCGAACAGATCGTCAGCAAATGCATCTACAATAAAAAATCTCATTTTAACCTCCCCGATTGTCGTCGAATCGTATATCGGCAAAACTCACAAACTTTTAAGGATTTCGACAATGCGACTGCAGGCGTGCCCGTCCCCGTAGGGATTCGCCGCTTTCGCCATGGACGCATAGGCCGCATCGTCGCAGAGCAGCTCTTTTGTAAGCTGGTAAATATCGGCGCGCTCCACGCCCGCCAGCTTAACGGTGCCGGCTTCGACGGCCTCCGGCCGCTCGGTCTCTTTGCGCACGACGAGCACCGGCTTGCTGAGCGCAGGAGCTTCTTCCTGCATACCGCCCGAGTCTGTGATGATCAGGTGCGATCGGGCCATCAGGTGGACAAACGGCAGATACGTAAGCGGCTCGATCAGGTGGACGTTGTCCATGCCGGCCAGGTGCTTGCGGGCCAGCTCCTGCACGACCGGGTTCAGGTGCACGGGATAGACGATTTCGACATCGGCAAACTCGCGGGCGATGTCCGCGATGGCGCCGAAGATGTTGTCCATGCGCTCGCCCTGGTTTTCTCTCCGGTGGCACGTGACGGTGATGACCCGCTTCGTCGCAAAGTCGAGGCTGGCCAGCGGCTCTTCCTCGAATGTATACGGCCGGTCCGCAACCTGTAAAAGCGCATCGATGACCGTGTTGCCGGTTACGAAGATCCGGTCGGCGGCGATGCCTTCGCGCAGCAGATTGTCCCGGTTGCGGGGCGTCGGGGCGAAGTGAAGGTCGGCGATGTGGCCGGTGAGCACGCGGTTGATCTCCTCGGGGAACGGCGAGTAGCGGTCATAGGTCCGGAGTCCGGCCTCGACGTGTCCCACGGGGATGCGCTTATAAAAACAGGCGAGCGCCGCGGCAAACGTCGTGGACGTGTCGCCGTGGACGAGCACCCGGTCGGGGCGCTCTTTTTCCAGAACTTCCTCGAGGCCCGCGAGCACGCGCGACGTGATCATGGAGATCGTCTGGCCGGGCTGCATGATGTCCAGGTCGTATTTGGGCGTCAGCCCGAACAGCTCCAGCACCTGGTCGAGCATGCTGCGGTGCTGCGCGGTGACGCACAGGACGGATTCGATGCCCGGCTCGCGCTCCAGCGCGCAGACAAGCGGTGCCATTTTAATCGCTTCCGGCCTCGTGCCAAACACGGTCATGATCTTCATACATCCTCCTCCGGTGTCTCTGTTGCGTCTCTATTATATATGTTTTCGTTTTGCGGATTTTTCTGCGGCGAATCGACCGCTGCCGTTTCCGACCCGACGTCCACGATGCCGATGCCTAAAAAGATTACGATCAGGCTGAAGGCGACCAGAAGGAGCGCCATCGCTTCCAGTCTCATGTCGGAGCTCCACAGGATGCCGGACACACCTGCGATGATGCTGATGGAGTACAAAGCGAGCACGGTCCGGCGCTGACCGAACCCCATCGCCATGATGCGGTGGTGCAGGTGTCCGCGGTCGGCCTGCATAATCGGCTGCCGGTTGACCATGCGCCTTGCGATGGCAAACAGCGTGTCGAAGATCGGAAGCGCGAGGATCATCACAGGGATGACGGTGGCAAACAGCGTCGTCCCCTTCGTCGGCGTGTCGCCCGCCAGCGATACGCTCGCCAGCATAAACCCGAGGAGCATCGATCCGCCGTCACCCATAAAAATTTTCGCGGGGTAAAAATTGAAGACCAGAAAGCCCATCGTCGCGCCGGCGACGGCCAGGATGATACCGGCGGTTTCCGGCCGGCCCCTCAGGACCGACGTATAGGCCACCGTCAGGCAGGCGATGCACACGATGCCTGCCGCCAGTCCGTCGAGGCCGTCGATCAGGTTGATCGTATTGGTGATGCCGACGATCCAGAAGACGGTCACCGCCAGCGAGAGCCACAGCGGAAATGCGATATAGTCCGGCCCGACGGGGAGCAGGTTCATCATGCCCCGGATCTGCACGCTGAACACGAACGTGATGAGCGCGCAGGCGATCTGCCCGGCCAGCTTGACGGGCGGGCTGATGCAGCGGATGTCGTCGACGACGCCGAGCAAAAATATGAGAGTACCGCCGCAGAAGATGCCGAACAGCTGCTCGTTCCACGGGAGCATGCGGAGGAAGGATACAAAAATCCCTGCGTAGATCGCGAGGCCGCCGAGCCGTGGAATCGGCCGGCAGTGCACCCGCCGTCCGTCGCAGGGTATGTCCATCGCCCCGATGCGGGGGGCGAGCCGTATGACGAGCGGCGTGAACGCCGCCGTTACTAACGCTGCTATAAAGAACGTTGCCAGCAGTGGTTTCATTCGCCCGCATCCCCCATCACGTCGACTTGGATACCGGCTTCTTTCAGCATCTGATCCGACAGCTCGTCCGGGTAGGCTTCCCGTATCACGATGCGCCTGATGCCGGCGTTGATGAGCATTTTAGCGCAGATGACGCAGGGCTGTGTCGTGCAGTACAGCGTGCCGCCTGCGATGCTCTGCCCCAGGTAGGCCGCCTGGATGATGGCGTTCTGCTCGGCGTGGAGGCCGCGGCACAGCTCGTGCCTCTCTCCGGAAGGAACGTTCAGCTCCTCCCGCAGGCAGCCGCGCACATCGCAGTGTTCGATGCCGACGGGAACGCCGTTGTAGCCGGTGGCCATGATGCGGTTATCGAGCACGATCACGGCGCCGACGCCTCTGCGCAGGCACGTGGAGCGCTTGCGCACGACCTCGGCCATCTCCATAAAGTATTCGTCCCACGCGGGGCGCGTAAGCGTATCTGTCTTCATCGCTGTCTTTCTCCGTTTGCGCTTAATAAAACACTTCTTCGAGATACAGACCCTGCGGCGGCGCCGTGTGTCCGGCGCTTTGGCGGTCTTTGCTTTCGATGATGGAAATCATGTCGTCCGGATCGCGCCGACCCAGCCCGATCTCGGCGAGCGTCCCGGCGATGTTTCGAACCATGTGGTACAGAAATCCGTTGCCTTCGATGTCGATGTACACCTCGTCGCCCTGCCGCGCCACCGTGCAGGAATCGATGCGGCGCACCGTCGATTTCTGAGGGTTTCCGCCGGCAGAGAGAAAGCACCGAAAGTCCTTTTCGCCGGGCAGATGCGAGGCAGCCTGCTGCATCGCTTCGCAGTCGAGCGGATCCGCAATTTGATAGCATTGATTTCTTAAAAAAATATCCGGCTTCTCTGCATTTCGAATCCGGTACCGGTAGCGCTTGCCCTTGGCATCGTAGCGCGCATGGAACGCAAGCGGCATTTCCACGGCCGAAACGATCCCGATCTCGCCCACGCGCTCGAGGCGGCTTTGGGCAAGCGCATCGTTTGCGGCGCGGAGGAGACCCTCAGGCGGTATGCCCGTGCTGCAGGTAAAATTCGCCGACTGCCCGCGGGCGTGCACGCCCGCATCCGTGCGGCTGGCAGCCGTAAGCTCCACCGGCATCCGGCACAGGTCCGACAGAAGCTCTTCGAGTGCGCCGCACACCGTCCGGGCGGCCGGCTGACGCTGCCACCCGGAAAAACCGGTTCCGTCGTATGCGATGATCAGCCAAAAATTTCTTTCGTTCGCCATATCGCATTATTTTACCATAGGGCAACGCCCCGATACAAGGAGCGAAGCCTTCTAAAGCATGCAGAAGGCGACAGAGCATGCTGCCGCCTTCTATTGTTATTTATACTTTCCGAAACTATCCGTGCGCAATGCGCACCTTATCTGCTGTTAAGACGGAGATTGCGCTTTGCTACTTGCTTCCAAACACGCTGCGGATCCGCTCGACTCCGGCTGCGATTGTATCTTCCTCCTGGGCGAACACCATGCGCAGATAGCCTTCACCGGCGTCGCCGAACGCCGTGCCCGGGATCGTAACGACCTGGACTTTGTCCAGCAGCATCATCGCCAGCTCTTGGGACTTCATGCCGGTTCCCGTGATGTTAGGGAACGCGTAGAACGAGCCGCCCGGCATCGCGCAGGAAAACCCTTTAATCGTGTTGAGCCCGTTGACGAGCACATCTCTGCGCTTTTCGTAGGCACGCGTCATCTCCCACACGACATCCTGAGGTCCGTTGAGCGCTTCAGCCGCCGCAACCTGCACAGCGGACGTCACGCTTGAACCCATGGATTCCTGCAACAGGCTCATCTGCTCGCGCACTTTGACGGGTGCGATGATGTAGCCGATGCGCCATCCGGTCATCGCGTACGACTTCGAGTGGCTGTTGACGGTGATCGCGTGGTTTTCCATGCCGGGAAGCGATGCGATGCTGCAGTGCTTCCGGCCGTCGAACAGAATCGTTTCGTACGGTTCGTCGGACACGATGACGATGTCGTGCTTCTTGGCGATTGCGGCGATCTGTTCGAGGTCTTCTCTCTCCAGGATCGCACCGGTCGGGTTGCACGGCGAGTTGATGAGAATCGCCCGCGTCTTCGGCGTAATCGCCGCTTCCAGCGCTTCGGCCGTGATGCGGAAGCCGTCCTTTTCGTACGTGTCCACCACGACGGGGACCGCTCCGGGCAGGCAGATGTACTGGTGGTAGTTCGGAAAACAAGGCGAGTGGATGATCACTTCGTCGCCCGGATCCAGAAGCGTAAAGAACGTGAGCAGCAGGCCGGCTCCGGCGCCGAATGTAATGTGCACATTGTCCGCCGTGCAGTCGATACCATTAAATTCTTTCGCCTTCTTAGCTACGGCCTCCCGGAAGACTGGCAATCCCTGGGCCGACACGTAGTGCGTGTAGCCGTCGTCAAACGCCTTTTTAACAGACCCGATGACATTTTTCGGCGTGTCAAACGCGGTATCACCGAGACCGAAGCTGATGACATCGTCGTACTTTTCGGCTAGGTTAAACATGGCCCTTATGCCCGACGGGGACATGGACAGGATCTGGCTGTTGAGCTTCATGGGTTCCTCCTCCCTTTCGCGCGGGTCTTGCGGCACCCGGCGTCGCGATTCAGCGATTGATATGCAATAAACCGATCAGTCTTTTTTCCATGAGCTCTTGAGCCCGACAATCTGGTTGAACACAGGATCGCCGGGTTTGCTCAGCACCGTATCGACGATGTAATAGCCGTTGCGGAAGAACTGGAACCGCTCGCCGGCTTCGGCGTCGTGCAGGGAAGGTTCGGCTTTCCCGACGACATCTTCTCTCGAGTGCGGGTCGAACACCTGCTGACCGGTCTCTTCGTCCGGATACGACAGGTAGCCGTACTGGCGAACCGGAATGTCCACTGCCGTCTTTGCGTCGACCCAGTGGATGGTCCCCTTCGGTCTCCTCTCGTCGAACCCGCTGCCGCTCTTCGTCGCCGGGTCGTAGGTGCAGAGAATCTCCGTAATATTGCCGTTCTCGTCTTTGACGACGTCGGTGCACGTGATAAAGTATGCGCCCTTGAGCCGCACTTCGTTGCCCGGATACAGGCGGAAGTACTTCTTCGGCGGAATCTCCATAAAGTCTTCGCGTTCGATGTACAGTTCGCGCGAGAACGACACCATGCGCTCGCCCATACTATCGACGATGGCGTTGTTCTCGACGGGGAGCATTTCCTGCTTGTCTTCCGGATAATTTGTAATCGTGACCTTGACCGGATCCAGCACGACCATGCGGCTTTCGACGCGATCCTTTAAATCGTCGCGCACGAAGAACTCGAGCATGCCCATCTCGACCTGGCTGTTCGCTTTGGCGATGCCGATCGCGTCGCAGAATGCCCGGATAGCTTCCGGCGTATACCCTCTGCGTCTGATTCCGGCGATGGTGGACAGCCTGGGATCATCCCAGCCCTCCACGCCGCCTTCGGCGACGAGGCGTTTAATATTTCGCTTGCTCATAATCGTATTGGAGATGTTGAGCTTGGCGAACTCGATCTGCTGCGGCGGCTCGGGCCAGTCGAGGCTTTCCAGTACCCAGTCGTAGAACGGGCGGTGATCCTCGAACTCGAGCGTGCACAGCGAGTGCGTAATCCCTTCGATCGCATCCTCGAGCGGATGCGCATAGTCGTACATCGGGTAGATGCACCAGTCGTCGCCTGTGTTGTGGTGCGTCGCATGCAGCACGCGGTAGATGACGGGATCCCTCATGTTGATGTTCGGCGACGCCATATCGATCTTGGCGCGAAGCACGATGCTGCCGTCCTCGTATTTCCCTGCGCGCATGTCCTTGAACATCTGCAGGCTCTCTTCGATGGGACGGTCGCGGTACGGGCTGTTTGTGCCGGGTTCCGTGAGCGTACCTCTCGTCGAGCGGATTTCGTCCGATGTAAGTTCACATACATATGCCTTATCGTCTTCGATGAGACGGATGGCGCATTCGTACATCGTCTCAAAGTAGTCGGATGCGTACAGAAGCTGATCCCATTCGAATCCGAGCCAGTGGACGTCTTCCTCGATCGAGTTTACGAATTCCTCGTCTTCCGCGAGCGGATTTGTATCGTCGTACCGGAGGTTGCACGTGCCACCGTATTTTTTAGCCGTGCCGAAGTTGAGACAGATCGACTTCGCATGACCGATATGAAGGTAGCCGTTGGGCTCCGGCGGGAACCGCGTCATGACCGGCCGGCTGTACTTTCCTTCTTCCAGGTCTTTTTCGATGATCGCATGGATGAAGTTCGTGCCGCCTTCGTTCGCCGGTTCCGATCCGCTTCCGGCCTTCAAAATATCGTCTGCCATGTTTGCCTCCTCCTCAAAAAATGGAAACATTGATAATAGGTGAATAGTGAGTAATATTATAGCTTATGGCGGCTCATAATGCAAAATTATTTGGAAACTGAAAATATTTTGCCATTTTCCGCTAAAAACCTTGAATTTTGATAAAACTTTTGGTAAAGTATCGATGAACTGGCGGCTTTAGCGTCGGAACGCGATTATTGTTTGAAATAATTTGTATACAATTTAGAAAGAGGTGCTGACATGGCTTTAGACATTATCGACGTCAAAATCCTGGAGGTTTTGCAGGTCAATTCCCGCGTATCCATCTCCGAGCTTTCCAAACAGGTCAACCTGTCGCTCTCCGCCGTAAGCGAACGGCTAAAGAAACTGGAAAACAGCGGTATCATCGAGCAGTACACGGCCATCCTGAATGCGGCGGCCATGGAAAAAGAGCTGTCTGTCATCATGATGATCAGCCTGGAGACCCCGGACCAGACCGAAGAATTCAACACGTTTATCGAGGCGGCCGACGAGGTCCTGGAGTGTCATTACATCACCGGGGAGTTCGACTATGTGCTCAAGATCACGACAGAAAATACGACTTCGCTCGAGCGGCTCATGAACAAGATCAAGGGCATTTCCTGCATCAAGCACACGCAGACGAACGTCATCCTCTCCAGCGTTAAGCAGCGCTACAGCGTCGCACCGGTGGAGTCCAGATAGAGACACGACATTATGCAGAGCTCAACACATAGCATGCAATAACGCATAAACGCGGGGAGAATGCACCCCGCGTTTTATTTGTTTCGCCTCTATGTCGCATCAGCTGCACCTGTCCTGCGGCCGGTGTTCGTACACCCCGCGCGTTCTACACATCCAGCGAATACTTTTGCGAATACTCGATAAAGTTCTTTTCGAATTCCGGATCGTTGCCGCTCTTGACCGCTTCGGCGTAGGCGTGCGCATCCTGATGACCCATCTTCATGTTGAGCACGGCGATGGCGAGGTTGGAGCAGTGGTCGGCGATTCTCTCGAGGTTGTTGATGAGGTCTGCGTGCGCAAACCCGTACATCAGATTGCACTCGCCCGCCTGCAAGCGGTCGATGTGCCTTTTTTGTATTTCATCGACCATGTTGTCGATCACCTCTTCGAGCGGTTCCACGAGGATGGCCTGCGCACAGTCGTCTTCGTTGTAGGCCTTGATCGTCACATCCAGAATCTCCCGCACGGCTTCGGTGAGCACCTCGAGCTCCTGGTTGGCCTTATCCGAAAACACGATGTCCTTTTCGTGCAGCTCCAGCGCGACGGCGGCGATGTTCACCGCATGGTCACCGATCCGCTCCAGGTCTCCGATGCCGTGGAGCAGCTTCCCTACATAGAGACTGTCCTGCTCCGAAAGCTCTCTGGCCGCGACCTGAACGAGATACGAGCCGAGCTTGTCTTCGGAGGTGTCCAACTGATTCTCGATGTCCTCGATTTCGTCGGCTTTGCTCTGACTGTAATTGTAGATGAGGCGCAGCGCATTTTTTACGTTGTCGCGGGCGAGGTTTGCCATTTTAGCGACGAGGTTTTCGCACTCGCGAATCGCAACCGATGGCGTCTGCAAAAGACGCTCGTCCAGAAAAGCATACGTGTCCTTGGAGCGATCGTCGGGGATAATGCGAATCGCGAGCCTTTCGAGCTGTTTGGGAAACGGAAGCAACAGCAACGTGGTAATCAGGTTGAATGCACTGTGACAGACAGCAATCCATACGATATTGATCGGTTTGTCGATAAAGGAAAACCGGACGATGCTATGCGCTCCGTAAAACGCGACCATACAGAATATCGCCCCGATGACGTTAAACGCAACGTGAACTGCGGCAACCCGCTTGGCAGACCGGTTTGTACCGATGCTGGAAAGAGCCGCCGTGGCGCTCGTGCCGATGTTCAGCCCCATGATGACCGGGATAGCCATGCCGAACGTAATCGTCCCCGTCAGGGACAGCGCCTGCAGAATACCCACGGACGCGGCAGAACTCTGAATGATGCCCGTAAAGACCGCGCCGAACAGGAGTCCGAGCAGCGGGTTTTGAAACGCACCGAGGTACTTCGAAAAATCGGGCATGCTCGCGAGCGGACTCACAGCATCTCCCATCAGCTGCATGCCGTACATGAGCACGGCAAAGCCGACGAATATGCCGCCGAGATCCTTGTGGCGACTCCGCTTGGATACCATGATGAGCAAAATACCGACAAAGGCGACGATCGGCGAAAAACTCGACGGCTTGAGCAATCGCAAAAAGAAATTTTCGCTCTGGATGCCAGCCAGGCTCAGAATCCAGGCCGTGAGCGTCGTGCCGACATTTGACCCGAGGATGGCCCCCACGGTCTGTCCGAGCTCCATGATACCTGAGTTGACCAGGCCCACCAGCATGACCGTCAGCGCCGATGAACTCTGGATGGCGATGGTGATGCCCGCACCCAGCACCAGCCCCTTAAGCGTGCTGGACGTCATGCGCTTGAGCGTCTGCTCCAGCTTGCGGCCTGCAACTTTCGTGAGGCCCGCGGACATGACGTGCATGCCGTACAAGAAGAAGGCGAGGCCTCCGAGCATTGAAATCAGATTAAAAATATCCATTGACTCTCCCTAAAAAATGACAGCCCTTTCGGGCTGCCATACCGCTTGGCACCCCCAGGTGGAATCGAACCACCAACAAAGGTTTAGGAAACCTCCGTTATATCCGTTTAACTATGGGGGCCTGTTGTCGATCCTCTGAGCAACTCTTTCAA
>Ga0172382_10009964_pt1 | contig 12847 bp, 6 predicted proteins | sample Leawel138RmetaG_FD_122245 | JGI IMG/M metagenome (GOLD analysis project Ga0172382, IMG submission 122245) | Leachate microbial communities from a municipal landfill in Southern Ontario, Canada - Leachate well 138R metaG | ecosystem: Engineered > Solid waste > Landfill > Unclassified | place...
CAAGGCATGAGGCGACAAGCGCGCACCAAATTCGGCTCGTTTATCCAGGCTTTGGTTTACCCCAACAATATGAATCGGAAAGCCGTCTTTATTGACCGCCCGATGACTGATCGCGTATCTTTTCTCATTGATGATCTCTGCTTTGGCAATTTGCAGATCGTAGCCCAATACCTGCATCAGCGGAACCATCCAACTTTGCCGGGTAAGGCTGGTGCCGGTATCATCGGTTCGCATTTGCTCTCTCTTGGCTGCAAAAGCCTTCCAATGAGCCTGAGCAAGCGACCACGCAATCCCAATTTCGTCACGAACAAGCGCATTGTTGTTTAAGCCAAAATCAGATGGTTTCTGGTAACGAATATCATCCTGCGCAATTTTAGTCAAGATGTCACTTGATATGATGTTACCTTGTATATTGATTGAAGAGAAATTCATAGTTACAGCGCTTTGGGTTTAGGCATCAGAATATATACGCCCATCACATCGGGCGGCAAAACAGGAGTTGCTTTTTCATAACGTCGTCCTCCAACCAATTCTTTAAAACGGCCATGGGCTTCAACTAATTTTTCAGCCCGCTCCGTAGCCACCGCAATAAAACGGTCTTTTAAAGCATCAAACCTGTTGAGTTCGTGTGACAAATCTGATTGTTGCCTTTCGTCGGAGATTTGCACTAAACTTCGGGCTTCCATTAATAACTTTTTCCCTTCAGCGTAATCCAATGTTTCAATTGTGTCGCCCATAGCCCGATAACCCCATAAATACATTTCCTCTGAGATCACGTCTCTTTTTGACGCAATTTCCTTAATCACATTTCTTACCCTGAACATCACCAGGGTGGTTCGAATTTGAACCGTATCACTTTGAATCTCGGCAACGCGAGCCAGCGAATCATACTTTTCGTGACCGTCAAAAGCCAGAGACAGCATAAAGTGACACAACTGTTCGACAAACAAATGGTTGCGACCAACATAGCGATAGCCTTTGGGTGTCGGTGAATCAAAACTGATTCGAACCACCTCTTGCAAGGGGAAATGGTTTTTCAAATGTGGAGGCAAGTTGGCCGTTTGGAATCGGTACCCTTGTTTTTCTTTGGTGTAAGAAATCCCCAGGTGTTCGAGACTTTGCATCACAAAATGTTCGACAGTCTCCACATCTCCAATCGCCTCGTCAACAGCTTCCAGGTCTTTCCGAATCGTTTCGGGATTGATACTTTCGTGGGCAAAAATACTCCGGAGTTTTTCTCCTTTCTTTCTGGCCTGTTCCAGCTCATTGCCGACTTCCTCCTCGGCAAAAAGTTTCATTTGGCTTGCTTCCTTTGGCTGTGCATCAAACAGGATTTTCTTTGCCGCTTTTGTCATCAGGTTTTCACTGTCTTCTCCTATCGAAATTGTAACTCCGGTAGTTTTTTGGATTTCCTTAATCTTTCGGATGAGAACTTCCATGACAAACTCATCCATGGGATTATCCTGTCCGTACAACATCAATGTTTTCACTTCTGCAGATGACTGACCAAAGCGATCAACACGGCCTTCACGCTGTTCAATACGGTTTGGATTCCATGGCAAATCATAGTGCAAGACCGCAGTAAACAAGTCCTGGAGGTTAATCCCTTCACTTAAACAATCGGTAGCCACTAAAACCCGCTTTTCCGAACCTCCCATTGCCGCAATAACCTCTCTCCGCTGTTCATCGGCTAGTTCGGAGGTTACTGCTTCAATGCGAATATTTTTGGGTAAAGCCTCTTTTAAAAAGGCACCAACATAGTTTGCCGTTGGTATATACTGGCAAAAAACGATTGGATTAAATCCATCCTTTAACCACTCTTTCACCAGCTTGAGGATGGTTTTTACTTTTTGATCTTGTTGATTTCGCTGCAGTTGTTGTGCCTCTGCAATCAATGCTTCCACTTCGCTTAATTCATCGGTAGCTAAAGGCAAGGCATCCATCAAGTCCTTCCGCGGCGTATCATCTGAAAATTCCAGATTTCCAAATAATGCTTGTCTGTCAGTAGGAATGCTGTCTTGAACATCCTCTTCAAGTATTCTCGCCTTGCGATTTTGTAACATTTCGGCTGCCATGGCAGGGCTTGACATTACGCCCCGAATCAGGGCAATTGCCGCCCATGATCTCAACAGCTTTGTTTGTTGGTTATCCGATGATTTAGAAGAAATTTCACGCGCAAAACGCAACACATTTTGATAGAAAAAATGATATTCGAGTGAAAGCTGATAACCAATTTCTTTTGAATCCCGGTTTGGAAACAAAGTGGTCTCATCCAACCAATATTTTATACGCTCCCTTTTACGCTGGATAAAATGGTTTGCTAATTTTCGTTTCTGCTTATCGTCAATGGCATCAAGGTTCAGTGTCGTGAATTCAGGACTTAGTAAGCCGATCAGCGATAAAAACTCACTATCTTTTCCACTATGCGGCGTTGCTGTTAATAACAAAAGATGTCGCTGAGCATTTTGAGCTAAGTCGTACAGCAAGGAATGTCGCTGCTGCGCACTTTTAGAGCTTGCCCCCTCCGGCAGGGCACAGGTATGGGCTTCGTCAACGATCAAGAATTCCGGGCAGTCGTTAATAAAGATCCCCCTTCGCTTGTCTGCTTTAATGTAGTCAATGGAAACCACCTGGTAGGGGACATGATGGAACACACTATTATCATCCGGTATGGTGCGATCTAGTTTGGCAGCAGTACTGGATCGGATGATCTCCGCTTCAATATCCAACTTATCCTTTAATTCCTCCGCCCATTGTTCGCAAAGATGAGGAGGACAAACAACCGCGAAACGCTTAATATCTCCTCGCTCCATGAGTTCTTTAAGGATAATTAGCGCTTCGATAGTCTTACCGATACCAACATCATCTGCAATCATCAACCTTACAATATTTTGCTTCAAGGCCATCACCAATGGCACCAACTGATACGAGCGCGGCCGAAACGACAGTTTCCCCATGCACCTGAATGGCCCCGACGCATTGCGAAAAGACAAGCGGGAAGCATCGAACAACAGTTTGGCTGTATGAAATCCTCCAATTTGATCAATGGTAGGATCAGGAAATTGCGAAGATTTCACCACTTCACCGGGCATCTGCAGCGGTAAATAAATCGCCGTTTCTTCCTCATCTGATCCACCTAAAGGCTTTATCCGAATCAAATCCGAATCGTCGGATGGCAAAACCATCCAATCTCTTGAACGGTAATTGACAAGGGTTCCTGGCTTATTTAATGTGTTTGTGCTCATTTTAACAAACTTTTCTAAAAATGTCTTTTCTTCTTTTGACTAACGCTTCCAATGGCTCGCTATAATTCCATTCAATAACATCGTAACCAGCTGAATGCAACAACTGCCGTTTGTGGCTGTCATCTTCTCTCACTCGATCTTCATCATGAACCGTTCCATCACAAAATACCAGAACGGATCCGGCTGCGGTCGTATATACAAAATCGGCACTGATATAGAACTCGGGAACATTCACTTGCGCTTTATCAGGTAGTGCCAGGCAATTATTGTAGAGATATTTAAGCAGTTTAAGCTCCGTGGCTGAATTTTTATCGTATTTTTCGAGCAAATCCTGGTATTGCTCTTCCCGATTTTTTCCCCCTCGATTCTCTGACACATCACAATCCATCAGGTGTTCCAACGTCTCCTTTATCGCGTGGCGATCTAATATTTCGTGATGCCTCTGGTTGAAGTAGGAAAGCAAATCCTGATAGGACGCCTTTGGTAAAGATTCTCCAAGTTCTGTTTGCTGCCTTGTTTCCGGGTCAAAGTGCATGCATTGATAGGCCACCCGGAATAGTTCTTTCAACTTTGGCGGATTTGAAACGAGCTGAGATAAGATTCCGAGACTTCCTTCCGCCGACTCATAAATCATTACATTTGGGTGTTCTTTGTTTCCTATAATACTCACTCCAATTTCGCGTTCTTCAACCTGAAAGAGTGTTTCAATGGCCCGTTTCAAAGCATAACTTAAGGTTATGATTTGTTCCTCCGACACCTTCAAGTTTAGTAACGGCTGAATGTACAATGAATCCGCTGTTTCACGTGCAAAAACCATGACCCTTTTTTCATGCTCCCGGGTATTTTCATCTTCCAAATCTTTCTGTTTTAACCATCGTCCTGTGCGTTCGTCAATACTGAAACTATCTTCGGAGGAACGATTCCATTTACGATTTAAATGAATAAGGTCTGTTGCCGGACCATAAATCAAATTCAATAAGGGGTGTCCGCCACTTTGCACAACGACCTTTTTTGTCTGTTCAACACCTGATGAATAACTAAAATATTGATTAATCTCAAAACCCTGCGACATCCTTTCTTCTTCCTCGCACGAAATACGATTCTGGGGAACGGCCTCAGACTCGCCGATCTCAATTAAGGACGTTCGATACTCCACATTATCGCCAGTCAATTCCGCGTGAGTAATTGGATCGTTGTTGGCTTTTTGGGCCTGCCCATCCAAAAAGGCGTATCCTGTTTCTTTCGAGATTTTGATTTTGCGCTGCAAGGCATCCGCATCTGTCATCATCATGCGAACAATCCGATATTTGTTGCCGTTGTGATAAATTACATTGTTAGGTCCGAACTCACGCAATGCAATTGGTCTTGCTCTTGATATATATTCCCCCCGATCTTCATATTTATATCCAACAAATGATCTTACCGGCAAGCGAGTGAAATTGTAGCCGGGAATGAATCCTTCAGACGCAAGGTATCGAAATACATAAAACTCGGATTGATCACCAAAGGTAGATTTAGTCTCATTGGTTAACAGGTCACACTGACGAAGCCCAACACTATATTGACGCTTGGCGTCTCTCTTGATTTCCTTATCCTTGATGGTTGGATCATATAAAATGATGTGAGCATCGTTCATCATTTTCTTAGCCGAACGATACAACGACCTCCAACGATCAAAAGCGTTGTCAAAGGTTGCTATAAACGCATTGGCCTGTTTTTCAAACCACCCATCGTTGTACCAATAGGCTTGTTGCAGCTCTGCAATAAATTCACTTAAATATTGTTGAAAACCGATTGACCATCTGGATTTGGAATGTGCAAGATTGCTCGAAATGTGATCTTTAACCGATTGTTTCAAACTGATATTTTTATCTTCCAGATTAAGCAAGGCAGAAACTGAACTATGCAAATCTCCAATTTCCATTTTCATCAATAAGAAAGCGTGAAAATGCGTACGGATCAATTCCTCATTTTGGAGATCAATTCGTGGGGGAACCACAGCACCCGCCACCATCGTATCAGCAGCCTTAAAATAATTTTGATCGTGAGGAGAACCCGCCGAGCAAAAAGTAAAAACGACAGCTGTTTGTCCACTACGTCCTGCACGACCACTTCTTTGTGCGTAATTTGCAGGGTTGGGCGGCACATTCCGCATGTGAACAATATTGAGGTTCGCAATATCAATCCCTAACTCCATTGTTGGAGAACAAAATAGACTGGATATTTCCCCCTTTCTGAATCGCTCTTCCCGATCTATACGGTCTGAACTGCTCAATTGACCAGTATGCTCCCTTCCTTCAAATTCCTTATGGTATTTAGTGAAGTCTTTTTGGTACAGATTCTGAAAATAGGGATTGGGCGTAATCCTGATATCGCTGAAACTATTGATCCGGGTTTCATCAACCTGAACGTTTTCCTTATCGCCTGGGCACCACAATATACAATCTGTCCTGAGCAGATAACCTACTACGCCTTCTTCTTTTGTTCTGTCTCCTTTAATATTTTCTCTTCGTGAAAGAAAATTCGTTCTTGAAAGCAATTGGCATAAGCCTTCCAGCAATTCTGTAGTTCCTTCTTCATCTGGCGTGACCAAACCGAATTCTTGATACTTTCGTTTGATAAACTTTCCCAAACCTGATCGCGGACCAATACTCGCGGTGTAAATCCCTCTCTGCGTACGTCCAGGATTTCTGGTGACCATATATCTGGGGGCATCAATTTTCTCATCCTTATCCAATGCCCATAATTTGTTATCATCAAGCTTGTCTTTTAACAGACTTTCTGTTTCGCCCCTTTCACTAAGCAAAAACCGATGATCCAAAGAGAAATTGGTCCGGAAATAATTTAAAATTTGAATCAAAGTTTTTTCTCTCTGCGCGAAGGTCATCGCTTTGAATAATTCAAAACCTGAGAATTTATCGTCCGAATCAGCCAATTTCTTCAAGTTCCGATACTCTATCCTCAATAAGGCCGTTTGTTCGAGGTTTGGCAGCGTATAGCGCCAACCTCTTTTCAGGTCTTGAAATATCCGAAGTAACAAATAGTACTTAATGGCCCTTGTATTGTTTTCATCCGGGAAATCAGGATCCTCACTCGGGATCTTTGCATAAACTGATTCACTTAACTGCAAGGCTTCAAATACTCGTTCATGAATATTGTGAACATTTAATGGCTCATTTTGCCTTGAAACAGCTTTGTAAACACTTGCACGCAACTTAACAGTTGCTAAAAAGTCATTGAAATGCCCAGCCTGTAATGAGGCATCTTGGCGGTTATCGGTAAAGCTTAAAAGTTTTTGATCGGGGAAAGGCTCATTCTGTTCAAAAAGAGAATCAACAACTGAATAGCTGAGAATTGTCGTGGCGGTACTCCTGCCCTCATTGCCAATCCTCATTAATTTTGTGTTTTCTCCTGTTTTTACATCATCATAAATCACTCCCGCTGTTGGATCGATGCGCAGCTGGGCTGAGATGTAATATCCTTTTAATGGGTAAATATTTTTATCCGAATAATTTCCTTCCTCATCAAAATAAATCGGTTTCGGCATTTGCCATTCATAAAATTCTTTTAACGATGTACCACTCGGATTTAACCAAGCCTCCGGAACATAGGATGATGGATTTTCATTCCAGAATTCCTCTCCGTCGTCCAAAACCAGATATCCATATTTGAAATATTCCTCTGTGAGATCGATGTTGCTGGCATCTTTTTGTGTTAATACACGAAAACCCTCATCAGGATTTCGTGGTTTGAAACACTGATTTTCTGTGTCTTTCGTCACACAGATAAAATCATAACCACTTAATCGGCTAAACAGCACAGGATAAAGCAATTTCTCTCCCTCTTTTGTCTTTAAATACCTCCCCGGAGTTATTGTAATTTCTCTTTTTTCTCTAGTATTTAAGGTGACTAAAACAATACTGGTTTGAGATATGAACTGATGAAATCTAAAAGGGAGGAAGCTTTTCTGGGTGCCGCTAATTCGGTTCTTCTCATTTAAACGTTCTGTCCATTTGAGATACTCAACCAGTTTTTCACGAATTTCAGAAATTTCTTTTCCAATTATCGTGTTGAGACGTTTTGCAATTTCTGTGATAGCTATAGGTTGGCCCCGTTCAATAGCATTGTCATTGATTTTCAGCGCTATTTCTGATTCTAACCAATTAATGATAGGATGATTAATGTATACGTCCGCTTCTGCATTTAAGTCAATATCTTGATCAAAAACCTCAGCTAACTTTTTGCCATCAGGCTGTAGGCCTTTAGTACAGGGTGTCAGGTATTCCCCGATAATCGTTTTTTTATCATACTTTTCGCCGAAAATTATTTCACCAACATTCGCGACGGCTTGCTTTTTCTCATCAGGCGTCCCCGCAGACATCATAGTAGCCGAAGTACCTATACCTATTAGTTTATTTTCACAAAGACCTTTTATCCTGCGTATCAGAAGAGAGACATCAGACCCCTGTCTTCCTCTGTAGGTATGAAGTTCATCAAATACCAGGTATTTAAGATGCTGTTTCATTGATTCCCGCATCCATTTCTCGCTCTTTCTGGTCATTATCAATTCCAACATCATATAATTGGTTAGAATAATATCTGGCTTTAGTTTCTCAACCTCTTCTCTTTGGCGTCCTTGATATTGTCCAGAGTAAGTAGCATACGTAACTGGGAATTTAGTGCCTGTAAGCTCTTCAAGTTCTGCAATTTGAATGTCTAACGATTTGTCGTTTCCAGCATACTGTATTCCTGTGTTTTTTGATTTCAGATAATTTATATGGTATTTCTTGATTTCCTCTTCTTGTGAATTAATGAGGGCATTCATTGGATATACTAAAATGGCTTTAGTACCCTTGGTTTTATTTTCACCACATTGTAAAATGTAGTTAAAAATGGTGGCAAGATAGGTCAGTGACTTACCGGATCCTGTACCAGAAGTTACTATAAAGCCATTTCCATCGATGCCTTGTTCTAATGCTTCTATTTGATGTCTGTACAAAGTGTAACTTCCAAAAACAACGGGTAAATCTTGATGAACCTTACCTTTCTCAACGAGATATTGTAATGGTCTATCCGTCGCAAATGACGGATTAAATTGTATGAGCGGTTCAGGAATAAAACCTTTTTCATCTAAAGTCTCTTCTACTACCTGCTTAATCCGATTATCCTTAATGTCAATGAATGATTTAATATAGTTGCGGTAATTTTCGATTACGCGGGAATGAAGTTTAAAGGCATCCATGTCGCTGTGGTCTATTTTATTTTGATATCTGCTTCACTATTGCAAAATAATGGGGAGCGAATCTGATTTTTTCAAGGCAGAAACTTAAATTCAGACAATTACACTTGCTTTTCTGGACAGGGTGTTCTTTGTTTCATCATTTGAATTGAGCTCAGGTATAGATTAGTTAGCTTCATTTTTAGAAAATTATTTTAAATAAATTAATCAAATTTAAAAAAAGTAGGGGATAATCTTATTATTTGAAGCTCATTTCTTTTTTTTATCCTGATGGGTTATCCATTGCCAGGTTTCGCCGAGTTTACCTGCAAGGCAGAAACGGTCAAGGGCCTAATATCCGCTCATCTTTCGGTTGATGGGAAATTGCTATGTCGACTCAGATTTTACAGTACTCGCTTTTATACCCTACTTTATACCCTACTTTATACCCTACTTTATACCCTACTTCTTAAATGACCAATAGCCGGTTTTCCTGGATCCAACTCTTTCAACGCGACCTTCCTTCCTGAGTGAGGAAATAATTTTCTCTATCCCTTTAACTGAAATCCCAATACTATCAGCCATTTCGGGAATCGTTATATGTTTATTCCTCTCCATCAATGCTAATACTTTCTCGGGGGTCTTCATAGACTCACTGAAAGTTAGGTTTCCCGGAGTTATTGAAAACTTCCCTGATTCGGTTTTAAGTGTATTGATGCTTGAATATAATCCGTCATAAACAGTAACTCCAAACATGCCGAGTTTTTTATAATCAAATACGGCTTCAAGGCTGCCGTTTTCTTCCAGTACCCTTTTCACCCTGGCAATTCCCCGGTTAAAGCGGTTTACGTAGCCTAAAACTTTCATGGCTTCGGCAATGACAGGATTCCGATAATCATTGACATTTGGAAAATTTTCGGGGCGGGCATTCCCATATAACCCACCTGGATTAATAATCTCAATCCGGTCTTTATATTGATAAAATTTAATAGGTGCATTCGATTCATAGTCCCTGTGCATGACGCTATTCATGAGTAGTTCGCGGATAGCCCATTTGGGGAAATTGAACTGTTTCTTCTCTTTTAGGGCGGTGACCGGAACAGGCTTTTGCTGAACAATGGCGTATTCAAGAAAAGAGTCCAGTTCTGCTAAAATATGAACAAGATTGCCCGAAAACTTTTTCTCGTTAATGGGATCATCAGCTTCAGTTAAACCATCAAATTTTACGTATTGAATGTATGCTCCGGGAATATATCTTTCGACCTCATTTCCAAAAAGCAACAAGCCTGCGTTGGTTATCGCGTTATAATTCGGACTGAAAAAACGGAGACTGGCCATTTTTTCGGTTAGTTCCCTGTGATCATCAGCAAGCAGATCCTTGTCAATCGCTTGTGGTAAGTAATTCTCGGTAAATAGTTTTTGATTGATGCTATCCAGTCCAAGGCCTAGAGAACGGCGGACATCAAAAGTACTGACATTGGATGCCCTCCGTTCAATCAGGATACGTTCTTCCATGTCATTGGCAACAGCTTTACGCGGTCCTACCCGTATCCATGTTTTTCCTTTGTACCTTACCGGGGGAAAAGGCGAAGGCTGTATCTCTATGACGATGACATCTCCGTGTACAAATGAAAATACAGACACAGACATAATTGGTTGGGGCAGGATGTTTCCGTCAGAACGAAGTCCTCCCAAAGATTGAAGTAAGCGGTCACTGGCTGTCAGTCCGGACAGAGTACCATTATCATATACACCTATAAATAAATAGCCATTTTTGGCTGTATTGGATAGATCATTTGAGAAAGCACATATGGCCTGGGCAAATTTTGAGGTGTCGGTTGTGGAAGTAGTCCGTTCAATCTGTTCCGATTCCAGGTCAACCAGCATAGCCTGTACTTTTTCTTTATTTAGCCCAATGACGCTCATTTTTTTTATTTCAGTTTAAGAGTTGTTGCCTTCAAAGTTAATGATTGCTTTAATAATGCAGTCTTGATTTTTATTTGAATTGAGATTTTGGCAATTATACATGGTTTAAATCCTCCATTCCCAATTCCCGTCAAATTTACCTGCACGGCAGAAACGGCCAAGAACCTCCGCTTTGCTACGGTACTTAGCATTCGACCATTTTTTTGATATGATCCATTTCTGCTAGGGCCTAAAATGCGGTTCACCCATTGACCGGTAATAAGATATGTCCTTTCCACTCAAATTTCCGACAAAGATATTAATCGCTTCCCGGAACGGTAAAGGGGAACTCGCTTTTCGTGGTTCGTTTCCTTCGGATGCGTTCAGTTTTTTGCTTTGTTCGTTGTCAATGAACAGGTTAATTCAGTGAACAAAGAGGTTCGCAAAAAACTGACATGCACTCCGTTGACCTGATCCGGGATAGCTCAATGTGTCACGCCAAAAATTTAAGTTTAACGGCGTGCCAGATGCTATTATAAGTCCGCAGGGCAAGCGGCGATCTATTATGAATGATTTCAAAAATTTAAAACCCATTTCAGTTTACAATACAAAACAAGCCGTTGATGATGGTTTTCTGATTCAAGTTGATCAAAAGATTTCCAAGGAAGCTGGGATTCGTCATCCGGTTTACCTGACCCGTTCAGTTTGGGACAAATATGTTGAGGTTCCTAAAGGTATGGAAGTTTATCAGGATCAAGCTGGTCGATTATGGGATGTGCTGTTTATGTTTGCCTTTTTCGCCCGGAAGGAATCTTCTTCCCACTTGCTTTTTAGATTATTGGTCCAAATGCCGGATACCGGTATCTGGGAGCAGAACGAAAAAGTAGCGGAGAGATCGAACCGGCTGTTGCGGGAAGTCACTCTCAAAGCCCTGATTACAGCCCAGGATTTTGATGATCCATCGCCTGCGATTTTCATTATGAAACCATCTGAAGATTAATGCATTCTGATGATCGATTTCAGAATAAAATGACAGGAGGTATTGATGATGAGATACAAAGATGATCCAAGTCAAATTGCCGTGCGCTATCCAAGTTCCTGCGAAAAGTGCCAGGTTCGTTTGCCACGTGGAGCTGTAGCCTATTACTGGCCACGAACCCGTACGCTGCTATGTCCTCATTGCGGAGAACCGGAATTCCAAAGTTTTCTTTCGGCTGCGGCAGATGAAGATGTTTACGCCCGAAGAGGAAATCCTTATTAAGTTGAACACCGGGGGCCGAGTGCCCCTTTTTTGTTCGTTTACTTTTTCTTGAAGATCTGTTGCAACAGTTCCAGCCTTTTTGAACGATTTGAGAAGTGATCAAGACTTTTTCAGGATTTGTGCTAATTTTTTAGTAATCATATATTTTCCTGTTTTAGGTGCACCTAAGAAGTGTATAAAACCAATATTTCTGAGTATTTTCATGTCGCGTTGAGCAGTCGCACGTTTGACAGTGAGATCCTTCATAAGTTGGGGTAATGACAGGCCTTCATTCTTGATGATTTCCAGTAATTCTGTCTTTAGCCGATCTTTTACAGCATCATTTAGAGCATCATTTAGAGCATCATTTACAGCATCATTTACAGCATCAGCATTAATTTTATCCTCTTTTTCAAGAGATGCATTACTTCCTGTAACCCTGTAATCTCCACCTTCGATCCTAAAAATATATTTATTGGGAATAGAAATGATTGTCGTGAAAATGTCACCCTCTTTAAAAACGGGTTCAGATTTTCCATAAAGGTTGCCGAATTTAAAGACATTTCTGACCCCGGAACCCAATTCATCAGCCCGTCCGCTCTGCTTAAAAACCTCCAGGATAATTGGATTTTTCGGATGGGTATAAAAAATATAAGGATTAATGATTCCAGGAATATATGGTTTGTTCCAGTTTTCAATAACTACCTTTTCTTTCTCTATAACCAATCTGGAGGAAAAAGAATTCAAAAATTCGCGGTGAACCAACGAGTATTTACCCTTGTGTCATTTTTAGTATATACAAATGTAGTGTCTTTAGTATATTCTGATTGATCATCTCTGATATCTTCTCCGACGATATCCTCTCCGTTTCAATAACACTTCATTGAAAGCGTGAGTTCCCTTTTAAAAATTAAGCTTCAATAATAGTATCAAATTGCATTATTTTGTATATTTGTACGTAACCAACTCATTTCAAATTGATTGAAAACGGATCAAATTTCAGGTGAGTTAAACGGTGAGTTCTTTCTGGAAACATTCGGATATCTTTCTGATAATAAAATATTTACAGGATACAAGACGAATCCTGGTATCCCGACAAATTGAAAATCAAGTAGTTAGATGAAAATTTAGCTCCTTTCTTATTTGATGTGGGGACAACATGGGGACAACATTTTTGGGATTTGATGGAATGGAATTTCCCCTTCTTATTTTACCCCAACAGGTTTTTGCTATTGAAAA
>Ga0172382_10009965_pt1 | contig 12846 bp, 13 predicted proteins | sample Leawel138RmetaG_FD_122245 | JGI IMG/M metagenome (GOLD analysis project Ga0172382, IMG submission 122245) | Leachate microbial communities from a municipal landfill in Southern Ontario, Canada - Leachate well 138R metaG | ecosystem: Engineered > Solid waste > Landfill > Unclassified | place...
CAAAGGAGTGGGTATGCGCTGGAGTGAGGAAGGGTTCAACCATCTACTTCACCTACGTTTGGATTGGGTAAACGGAAGATTTGATGACCAACTCTTCTCCCCCCAATAACTAAATACGCCCGCACCGGTGATGATCGCCACTTTATCCGCTGGTTCTTTCAAGGTTTCATCCCTCCCTGTGATAGCTTCAAATTCGAAGGAATGAGGGATTTATCTTGCCGGGAAGGGAAATTTGCAAAAAGATGTCCTTCCCTATTGCAGTGGGCTTTTGCGGGGAGTAATATATAGTTAATTTCATTGCACCTCATTAAAAGGAGAGTATCAACAGTAAACTATGAAAGTAGCAGTTACCTATAATCTCAAACCGGAAGAAGGTTTCATCGATGGGGGTGATGAACCTCCGGATGCGTATTGTGAGTGCGATGATCCAGCTACTATTGAAGCTGTAGCCGCAGCATTAGCAGCTGAACATGAGGTAGTTTTGGTTGAAGCAAACGAGGAGTGTTTTGCACGTTTAAGAGATTGCCATCCTGATTTTGTTTTCAATATGGCCGAGGGCCTCTATGGCCTGAGCAGGGAAAGCCATCTGCCTGCCATACTAGAAATGTTGCGTATTCCTTATACCGGTTCGGCTCCGTTAGCCTTGGCCGTATCCTTAGATAAGGGTATGTGTAAAGCGGTGCTAAAGGATGCCGGCCTTCCGATACCCGCCGGATTCCTAATTGAAAACGAGTCACAATTGCCTATCACCGCGGAATATCCTATGATTGTCAAACCAACTATGGAGGGCTCTTCTAAGGGAATCACCAATGATTCCTTGGTATACACCGATGAACAGCTGACCCAGCAGGTGCAGCGTGTTCTAGGCATGTACCATCAGCCAGTCTTAGTGGAAGAGTTTCTTCCTGGTCGTGAGTTCACTGTGGCCTTACTTGGAAACGGTGCAGATGTGCAGGTGCTTCCCATAGTGGAGATTCTTTTGGGTAATCTACCGAAGGCTGCAAACCCAATATATTCCTTCGAAGCTAAGTGGGTGTGGGATTCGGCAGCATCGCCCTTGGAGATGTTTGAGTGTCCAGCTAACATCAGTGAAGCCCTGCGAATGCGCATCGAGGAGATCTGCAAGAGGGCCTTTCACACCTTAGGATGTCGAGATTGGTGTCGTATTGACGTGCGGTTAGACGCGCAGGGAGATCCAAGAATCCTAGAGGTCAATCCTTTACCTGGGATCTTGCCTAATCCAGAACAGAACTCCTGTTTCCCAAAGGCAGCCCGGGCCTTTGGCCTATCCTATGATCAGTTGATCCGTACGGTGTTGAGAGCCGCATTAAAACGTACAGGGATGTCTATGTAAAGCTAAGGGTGAAAGAAGGGGATGTGCCATGGAAATTTGGCAATCAATTCTACGGCAGAGTATTCAAAGCGCAGACAAATTGGCGGAGCATCTGCCGATTGATACCGAAGAGGTAGCGCGTACTATTAGGACCTATCCGATGCGGATTAATGCCTATTACCTAAGTCTGATCAAGGAAGAGTCTGATCCAATCTGGCGACAAGCGATTCCTGATTCTAGGGAACTCATAGATGAATCGGGTTTTGAAGATCCCTTGATGGAGGAGCGGGATAGCCCGGTGGTTAATCTAACCCATCGCTACCCGGATCGGGTGCTGCTTCTAGTCAGTAGCGAATGTGCCATGTACTGCCGGTTTTGCACACGGAAACGTAAGGTGGGGACGAATCTACGAGTAACCGATGAGACGATCAGACAGGGCCTTGAATATATTCAAGGACATCGGGAGATACGGGATGTGATTCTATCCGGCGGAGATCCCTTGTTGCTAAGTGACGATCGACTAGAGGAGATTATAGGTAGGGTACGGGCCATCAAGCATGTGGAGATCATCCGGATTGGCAGTCGGGTGCCGTGTACCTTACCCCAACGGATAACCCCTGCTTTGACGAGGATGCTAAAGAAGTATCACCCATTGTATGTAAACGTTCACTTCAATCACCCCAGGGAATTAACCGAAGAGGCCAAGGCAGCCCTAAATAGGTTAGCCGATGCGGGTATCCCCTTAGGTAATCAATCGGTATTGCTTCGGGGAGTGAATGACCGGGTGGATATTCTAAGAGAGCTCTTCTGCAAGCTTTTAGCCGTGCGGGTTAAGCCCTATTACCTGTATTTAGCCGATGCGGTCCGCGGAGCCGGTCATTTCCGCACCAGTCTGTCTTGTGGGACCCAGATTATGCGGGAGATTCAAGGAGCTATATCTGGCATGGCGGTTCCGACCTTTGTGGTGGATACACCCGGAGGTGGGGGCAAGGTGCCCGTAGGCCCTAACCACGTTTTGTCCAAGGGAGAAGAAGAATTTGTGTTGACCAATTACCGTGGCCAGATTCTAAAATGCCCGGAGCCATAGGCGTATCCATAAAATGCTATTTACAGTAAGACCCGCTTCTTGGTTAGTTTGTGCTTCCAGGAATCGGGTTTTTTCATCCACAGGCAGGGAACAAATACCACAAGAGAGAAATAATAGTCTAAGCATGGGCAAGCAGCAGGATTCATCCATTCACCGGTGATCACAGGTGAATAGATTATTAATGGGTTTCTGGGCAGACCATCACCACGTTTTGGTCGTTGCCTCTTGACAAACAAAAGTTTAGGGCATATACTATTAGTAATAGTTATCATTACCAATAGTAGTTCCAGATGACTATACCAAACCAAAGGAGGCGTTATATCAATGGATATGCAAAAACAGTGTTGCCCGGAGGAAGTAGTTCAGCGCTTACCGAGATTAGGTGCACCAGCCCCGGAATTCGAGGCGGTGACTACCCAAGGGCCGGTAAAACTGACAGATTACCGAGGGAGTTGGCTTGTCTTGTTCTCCCACCCTGCTGATTTTACGCCCGTATGTACCACTGAGTTTGTTGGCTTTACTGAGATTGCCAATGAGCTACAGGAGCTAAACTGCAAACTGCTTGGTCTTAGCATTGATAGTCTGTTCTCCCATATTGCGTGGTTACGTAATATTGAAGAGAAAATGGGGGTGAAGGTTCCCTTCCCCGTGATTGCAGATCTTAGTCAAGAAGTCTCGCGGAAATACGGTATGGTTATGGAGGACCTATCGGATACAGAAGCGGCGCGGTGTGTGTTTGTGATTGATCCGGATGGCATTGTCCAGGCAATGATTTACTACCCGATGTCTACGGGAAGAAACATGGCCGAAATTGTACGGCTAGTAAAAGCATTGCAGACTTCTGCCAAACATAAGGTGGCTACCCCGGCTAATTGGCAACCAAAGGATCCAGTGATTGTACCTCCACCAAGGACCCAGGTTGATGCAGAGAAACGGTTGAACGAAGGGTATGACTGCAAAGACTGGTATCTGTGCAAGAAGACGATCTAGGAGTTCCCTGTCAGTCTGCAGAAATTCAGAATTCCCAGGACTTGACATGGAAGATTAGGAAAGGCTATGATATAGTTCCACTTTTCATCCACGAACCAAGGTTCGGGGATGAAAAGTGGTCAAGTGATGGCATTGGTCCGGGGGATACAGGGACCAACATTTGGAGCGCTTGGGTGGAGCCTTCGTGGTGGCTAGAGTTGAATAACCCAAAGCATCATGTAGTGGTATTGTTAAAAAGGAGAATCTAAGATGGCTAAAGATATATTCTCAGCAATCAAGGTGAGCGATCATGTCTGGTGGGTTGGTGCCGTAGATTGGAATATCCGGGATTTTCACGGGTATTCAACGGACCAGGGCAGTACATATAACGCTTATTTGATCTTAGCCGATAAGGTCACCCTAGTAGATACGGTGAAGGCTTCCTTCAAGGATGAGCTTCTGGCCCGCATTTCCTCAGTTATTGATCCTAGGAAGATTGATTACATTATCTCCAATCACGCAGAGCCGGATCATGCTGGTTGTCTTGCTGAGGTGGCGGCGGTTGTGCAGCCGGAGAAGATCTTTGCCTCCAAAATGGGTGTTAAGAACCTTAAGGCTCATTTCCATCAGGATCTAAACCTTGTGCCTGTGGCAAGTGGTGAGGAGCTATCCTTAGGCAATCTGACGGTGCAGTTTTTAGAGACCCGGATGTTGCATTGGCCCGACAGCATGTTTACTTATCTGGTGGATGAGGGTATTCTATTTACAAGTGATGCCTTTGGCATGCATCTAGCAGGTAGTGCTCGCTTCGACGATGAAGTGGACCATTGGGAATATGAAGCGGCAAAATACTATGCTAACATTTTGCTTCCCTATTCGGGGCTGGTCACTAAGTTGTTGGATCAGGTGGACCAAATGGCATTACCGATCAAGGTGCTTGCCCCGGATCATGGCTTTATTTGGCGAGAAGACCTGCAAAGGATTCAGTCCCTGTACCGGCGGTGGGCAAAACAGGCCCCCACCAACAAAGTGATTGTTACCTATGATTCGATGTGGGGAAGCACCGCCAAGATGGCCACAGCGATCATGGAAGGATTACGGGCCGGCGGCGCCGTCATAAAGGTGATGGATCTTAAGGTGAGTCATCGTAGTGATGTGGTTACTGAGCTGCTGGAGGCCGGAGGGTTAATTGTCGGTTCTTCGACACTGAATAACGGCATTTTGCCGAGAGTAGCAGATTTCCTGACCTATTTGCGGGGTTTGAGGCCTAAGAACCTGCTTACCTTAGCCTTTGGTTCCTATGGTTGGAGTGGGGAGTCCGTGGGCAAAATTGAAGAGGAGCTTTCAGGTATGGGTCTAGCCCCAGTGGATGAGGGCATCAAGTCGTTGTTTGTGCCCGATCAGGATGTTTTAGGTGCTTGCTTTGATGCCGGCAAAGGGTTTGCAGCCCGTCTACAACAGACCATCAATGAGGGGGAGGAACTAGCATGAAAAAGTTTGTGTGCACGATTTGTGGTTATGTTTATGATCCACAGGAGGGTGATCCGGATAACGGTGTGGAGCCGGGAACAAGTTTCGAGGCTTTGCCCGATGATTGGACGTGTCCTTTGTGTGGGGCAGGGAAGGATGAGTTTGAGCTAGAGGAGTAATGGCGACCTTCTGCAAAGAAAGGGGGAGGCTGCAATCCTGCAGCCAAAAGACCATGGACAAACACGCACTTTACCAACTGAGTTACGGTCTGTATATTGTCTGCAGCAAGGCGGACAAGGCAATTAATGGCCAGATTGCTAATACAGGTTTTCAGATTACGGCAGAACCGGCCTGTATTGCCGTGGCGCTCAATAAGGAGAACTACACCCATTCCATAATTGAAGAAAGTGGCCTGTTTACCCTGTCCGTTCTTTCCACAGAAGCCCCCATGGAACTAATTGCCAACTTTGGCTTTCGTTCGGGAAAAGAAGTGGACAAGTTCGCCGGAGTGAATTACAGACTGAACTCGGCGGGGGTACCGTATGTGTTAGACCATACCCTCGGTCGGCTGGATGTCAAGCTCATCGGGCAGCATGATTATTACACCCATACCATCTTTGTGGGCGAGTTGACCGATGCCCAGGTGTTTGCTGAGGGGACCCCGATGACCTATGCCTATTACCATGCGGTCAAGAAGGGTAGTGCTCCAAAGACTGCACCTACCTATCGGGAGCCTGAGGAAAAATCAGCTGGGGCCTATCGATGTACCGTATGTGGGTACATTTACGATCCGCAAGTGGGGGATCCCGACGGGAATATCCCTCCGGGAACGGCCTTCGCTGACCTGCCCGATGATTGGGTATGTCCGATCTGCAAGGCAGCAAAGGAGTTATTTGAATCAGTAGCTTGATCGAAAGCCCAGCGTAGATGGTTCTACACTGGGCTTCGTTACACAAGGACGATGGTGGAATGGGTGGCAGAGCCATGGTGCCTGGTTCCCTTGTTGCTTTTCGCAAATAGAGATTCAATGTGTGTTCATCTAGAAAAGGCTGAGTTGTTCCGGCGGGTTCCTGCTCGGAAACTCATTGATATACGTAAATATTTCGCCCACATCGCACATCACATCTTGCATATGGCATTCCCCATGAAATATCCGCATCAGCTCTTCTTCGTTGTCGCTCTTGCATTCGTATGAGTACCCGTATTGCAGCATGTATTTTCGTTTGAGGCCCGGGAAATGGCGGTCCAGGGCAGCATAGAAGTACTCTCGGTCGCCATCACGCAGTGTAACGCCCATACCGAAACACAAGATGCCTTTTACTCCTGCGTCGAAGCAATAGTCCAGTATGCCGCGTAGGTTTTCCTCGGTATCATTGATAAACGGAATTAGAGGGGCGAACCATACGACGGTTGGAATTCCAGCGTCGCTTAGGATTTTCAGTGTCTCATGTCGCTCTTTCGTTGTGCAGACATTGGGCTCGATGATCCGGCAAAGGCTTTCATCGTAGGTGGTCAGCGTCATCTGTACGATGCATTTTGCTTTTTCCTTTATGCTTTGAAGTAAATCAAGGTCGCGCAGTATTCGGTTGGATTTCGTCTGTATTGCCAGCCCGAAACCGTAGCGGTCGATGATTTCAAGGCATTTGCGGGTCATTTCGAGCTCTTGTTCGCAGTGCATGTACGGATCGCACATCGCGCCGGTGCTGATCATACACTTCTTTCGTTTTCGACGCAGTGCATCCTCAAGGAGCTTCGGCGCGTTTATCTTGACTTCAATGTCCTCGAAGTCGTGCTTCATCTGGTAACATGTACTCCTTGAGTCACAGTAGATACAGCCGTGGGTGCAACCACGGTATATGTTCATTGCGTTATGTGCGGATAGTATTCTTTTGGCTGCAGCGTAATGCATAATATTAAGTCCTCTGCAATCTCTAAGGTTTGCTCCCATTTCCATACCCTCTGTGGCTTTGCCAGATAGACAGCTTGTTTTTGCTCATAGGCATCAGACAGGGTTTATCCGAGGAGGGCAACACTAGGCTATTCTCAAAAAGCAACCCCGGGGTACTTGTGCCGAAGCAAACCCTCCCGCAGATCGAGGCTGATTGCCGTCTCTTCTTGTGCGACAGGCTAATGTTCCTGGCTCCACTCTTTCTTTATTCTCTCATAATTGGCATACAAAGCAAGTCTAGTCACGGCAGGGCAGCCGCAGAGTTTTGCTTCTCTTGCATATACGGTCAACCCTGCTATGGAGCAAAAAACTTGGTGTACATGGTTTTTCACTGAGCATCTTCTACACAAGACCCAAAAGACGTACTGTCTGGGCGACAATGAAACAGATGATGATCCCTGTTAGGGTGGGTACCAAACAGGAGATCCAGGTCCATTTCCAACTTTGGGTTTCTTTGCGAATGGTAAGTAGTGTAGTACCGCAGGGAAAGTGATTCAGGCAAAACAGCATGGTGCAAAGGGCTGTGAGCCAAGTCCAGCCGTTTGCAACGAAAAGTTGTTGAATTTCCATAAGACTATCTAGTTCCAGTAGGGCACCAGTGGACATGTAGCTCATGATAATGATGGGGATGACAATCTCATTAGCGGGGAATCCAAGGATAAAGGCCGTGAGAATATACCCATCAAGACCGATGAGATGGGCGAAGGGTTGCAGAAAACCTGCAAGATGGTCCAAAAGACTCAGATCAGAGACGATGGTGTTTGCCAATAGCCAGATGATCACCCCAGCTGGGGCGGCGACCACTACTGCGCGGGCTAAGACAAAGAGAGTGCGATCAAGTAGGGAACGAACTAGGATCTTGCCCACCTGGGGTTTTCGATAGGGTGGTAGTTCTAGAGTGAAGGAAGAGGGGAGTCCCTTAAGGACCGTTTTGGACAGTACTTTAGAGATAAACAGGGTAATCAGGACGGAGAGGACAACCATGGCTAAGACCCAAACGGTGGCCGTGGTGGAGCGGAAGATGCCGCCGGCAAGAAAGATGCTAGCCAGTACGATTAACGTGGGAAATCGACCGTTACAAGGCACGAAGTTGTTGGTGATGATCCCAATGAGCCGTTCCCGGGGGGAGTCGATGATCCGACAGCTGATGACCCCGGCAGCATTGCATCCAAATCCCATGCACATGGTTAGGGCTTGCTTTCCGTGGGCGCAGGCCCTCTTGAAGAAGTTGTCTAAGTTGAAGGCCACCCGGGGTAGGTATCCGAGATCCTCAAGTAGGGTGAATAGGGGGAAGAAAATGGCCATGGGGGGAAGCATCACAGATATGACCCAAGCCAGGGTGCGGAACATACCTAGGATGAAGATCCCTTGAAACCAAGGGGGTGCCCCTACATTTTGTGTAAAAACGGTCAACTGTTCTTCCAACCAGGAAAATCCGTCTGCCAACAACTTTGAAGGGTAATTTGCCCCTTCAATAGTGAGCCAGAAGACGATACCTAATAGTCCAATCATAATTGGAATGCCGAACTTGCGGGATGTGAGTATTCCGTCTATCCTTCGATCGAGCAGGTCGTAATCGTGTTTTTTGAAGGTCACAACAAGCCGTGCGATAGACTCGGCTTCTTTGACTAACACACTTACTATCTGTTCCCGCAGCTTCTCGGTGTTGTAACCGATGCTTTCGAGGTATTCCTGTGTGCTATGCCACTGTGTTGTCAGCGTGTGGTCTTCAAGGAGGTCTTGGCCCAAGTATTGGGCTAGCGAGGCAAAAATGTCTCCGCCACCCTCAAGGAGTCTTAGGGTCATCCAACGGGCATTGATCCTGTTTCCCACTAATGCCTCTACCGACGGTTGCAGTATGTCTACGGCTTTCTCGATCTCTTCGCCATAGTCAAGTAATACAGGATGGGGCTTATTATGCCGGTTAATCACTTCTGCGATCGCCCCTTTTAGTTCCGCTAATCCTACTCCGCTGCGGGCCACGGTGCCAATGACAGGTACTTTGAGGATTTTTGATAACTTCATTAGGTTGACGGATATTTGCTTACGTTTGGCCTCGTCTATGAGATTAACACAGACAACTACGTTCGGGGTGATTTCAAGGATTTGGAGTACTAGGTTAAGATTTCGTTCCAAACAGGTGGCGTCAGTAACTACTACCGTGGTGTGGGGAGCTCCGAAGCAGATGAAATCCCTGGCGACTTCCTCCTCCACTGAGTTGGCAGCCAATGAATAGGTGCCGGGTAGATCAACGAGGAGATACTCTTCTCCCTGGTAGGTATAGCTACCTTGAGCATTAGTTACGGTTTTGCCAGGCCAGTTGCCTGTATGCTGTTTTAACCCAGTCAGACTATTGAACACGGTACTTTTCCCCGTATTAGGATTTCCCGCTAGGGCGATCACCAGATCCTCCGGTGTCGCCTTAACTTCAAACATTTCCCTTAGGGCACCAATACCCGTTGAGCTACTTGTCAAACCCATTACTGGTCAAACTCCCTTCCAACAATATGTCTTTCGTCTTTTCTCCGGAGCTTGCCGGGGTGCTTGCGGGAACAGTCTAGTCCCATCCGGAGCATGAGCATCTAGGGCTAAACCTCTCCTTAGGCTTCTACAATTATCTTTGATGCTTCCTCTGAACGTAGGGCGATTACCGCACCACGGATCTGGTATGCGGTGGGATCGCCTGAAGGACTGCGCCGGATTGCTTCTACTCTTGTTCCTTCGATTAAACCTAGATCCAATAATCTTCTGCGCGCATTGCCACCCCCCAGTAGCGTTCTGACCTCTCCCAGACCACCCATCGGTACCATGTGCAAAGGCATGGTCTTTCGTCCATTTCCATTGGCTTGGTCCATGATGAATCCTCCTCTTAAGTGATAATCCCCACCAAGTTAGTCATAAGTTAGAGGTGAGCAAATCTTTTTCCTACGGCTAATATATGAGGGAGAGGTCCAATGTGTTCAACTTTGGAGGGTGGTCCCATGGGTAATGGAAACTTCAGGACTTTTCGCGGCTACCAACTAGAAAAACAGGATCGAATGCTGCTTACCCCAAGTATGGAGGACTATCTGGAGATGATCTATCGGATTCATCTTGAGGAGGGGTATGTACGGATTAACCAACTTGCAGAGAAGCTTAACGTGAGGGCATCTTCGGCGACCCGGACGGTGCAACGGCTTGCCGAAAGGGGATTAGTGGACTATGAGAAATACGAGGTTATTCAGCTAACCAAGAGGGGGGAGAGGGTGGGCGAGTTTCTTTTAAAGCGCCACCTGCTCGTCCAGGAATTCTTGGAGAATATTGGGGTGAAAGATACAATACTTAAGGATACAGAAATGATTGAGCACAATATTAGCGATAGTGCCCTACAGGCGATCAAGATCTTTAACAATTTCCTAAACGACAACCCGGACATTCTGCAAAAGTACGTAGATTACCGTAAAAGGGCGCAACAGAAAGACACCTGAGCTGACTCCGGATATATCAAAAAAGCAACCTCGCAACTCAGGTTGCTAAGCCATTCCACGGCAAATACGCCTAGACCATCAGGGACGAGGCGCTATCCGAAGGAATACTTAACAGGCATCTTGTACCGTGGACATTGGCGGCGATGGCGGAAGAAACTCCACCATCCAAATTCAGGGCATCATATGCTCTGATGTGAAGGAGGTACCCCGCAAGAAGGGGTAGTGGCCTCCCGACGCTAGGGTCCCCTCGGCCGTCAACCACCACAATGACTAGTTTTGTTCCCTCTTCGTTGAGGCCTACAGCAGGCCGGGGATGTCGGGCGGAGGAGGGCCCAACGCACACAAAGCCGCGCTTAACTAGTACTTCTTTGCCAGAGATTATTTTCGTAAGCTCATTCCAGGGTACCCGCGAGCTTGAGAGGAGAAAGGGAGTTGGGGCTAGTAGCCACTTTACTTGAACTTGGTCGCCTATGGTCAACTTCTCAAGCTCTTGGGTCTTGCTATTTGTTCCAGCCCAAAGAAGCGTTCCCTCGGGGATGGGGATCGAAGAGCCATCCTTTCTTACATCAACCACTGTTCCCGTCATGCTGGCCCAGTCGGAGACACCGTCCGCTTTATGGTGACACTCCACTCTGATTAACACCTCTGTCCGTTTTCCGGGCTAGAGGCGGTCATGTTACAGCAGGGCAGTCCAAGGCCAATTCCTTTGTAATCGCCTTGCCTGTGGGCGTGGTGGCGAGTCCGCCGAGACTTGTCTCCTTAAGCTCCCTTGGCATTTGACGACCGATCTTGGCCATGGTGTCCACAACTTCATCATAGGGTATCACACAGGGAATTCGGGCTAAAGCGAGGTTGGCACTGCTTAGTGCGGCAGCTACACCAGAGGCATTGCGATAGACACATGGGATTTCGACAAGCCCAGCAACCGGGTCGCAGACTAACCCCAGTTGGCATTGCAGGGCGATGGAGGCCGCATTGACTACTAATTCCGGCTCGGACCCAACCATAGCGACTATGGCGGCAGCGGCCATGGCCGAAGCTACCCCGCATTCAGCCTGGCAACCAGCTACTGCACCGTTTAGAGCACAAACGTTGCTAGAGACGATGCCAATACCAGCTGCGGCGAAAACTCCCTCTAGGATGTCGTCTTCACTAAGTTGTCGTTCCTCAGCCAAGCCAAGCACTGCAGCCGGTAATATACCACATGATCCGGCCGTAGGGCAGGCTACAATCCGCCCCATGGTGGCATTCACCTCGGCGACAGCGGTGGCGTAGATTACCATTTTCTCAAAGAGGGGACCACCTAGCAATACACTAGACTGCTTCCCCGAAAGGAGCTTCGCGGCGAAATCTCCCACAATCAGTCCGTGGCCGCGATGCTCACTAAGCCCTTCCTGTACCGATTCTTTCATGACTTTCAGCTGTTCTCGCATCTGATCATACACTGTCTGCAACTCGGTTTCCGTGCGGCAAGCTTCATATTGTGCGACGACGGTGCCAATGGAGAGTTTATTACCCTCGGCTAGCTGTATCAGTTCACGGGCGGTGGTGAAGGTTATTTTATCCATGGGTCTTATCTACTCCTAGCAGTTAGTATGCCTGACCCAGTATATGTCAGGAATGGTACGAATTTCATCAACTACCTGTTGGGGGACGACGGAGTCGGTTTCCACAAAGAGCAGTGCATCAGCCCCCCGCACCTTGCGTATGACCTGCATAGTTGCTATGTTAATACCTGCTTTAGCTAGGCTTCCCGTTACTTTGGCGATTACTCCAGGACTATCGAGATGGCTGGTAAACAAAGCAGGATGCTTACCAGTCCACTTTACCATGAATCCATTGATCGATGTAATCTCGATGCTGCCACCTCCGGTGGAACAACCGGTTATTTCCCGTAGGGTCGTGTTATCGTGAAATAGGAATCTGGCAGTGTTTGGGTGCACTTCTCCTAAGTCCTCTTTACAAATGTGGATGTTCATACTATGGTCTTCGGCGATCTCCAGGGCGTCCTTGATCTGGGGATCTGCCGAGGACATGCCAAGCAAGCCGGCTACAAGAGCGATATCTGTGCGGTGTCCCCGGTAGGTAGCAGCAAAGGAACCGTGCAAAAGGATTGTAACCTCCCGGGGTAGATCACCATACAACATTCTTGCACTTTGGCCTAGGTGAACGGCTCCTGCGGTATGGGAGCTAGATGGTCCTACCATAACAGGACCGACTATGTCAAAAACGCCGATATCCATGACCTGTACTCCTCTCAAAACAGTACTATCTATATTATGAAACGTCTACGGAATCCTGGCCGAAGGCACCATGGTCAATCGAATGCGCGTGGTCATGCTCTTTGTGCTATCAATCTGTCCAAACAGTACAACGGTAGGCTAGGTATTATCTTGAATGCTTATAGTATACATGATCAATTGTACATATCAAACCTACCAAAATGCAAGGTATGAGTCAACGATTCACGGGTACTGGCTCCATCTCCAATTTCTGTAGGTTCAACAGCTGCTAAGCATACCACCTTCGTTGAGTCTGTGCATTAGGTTCGACATACCCCCCGATGATGTCC
>Ga0172382_10009968_pt1 | contig 12844 bp, 15 predicted proteins | sample Leawel138RmetaG_FD_122245 | JGI IMG/M metagenome (GOLD analysis project Ga0172382, IMG submission 122245) | Leachate microbial communities from a municipal landfill in Southern Ontario, Canada - Leachate well 138R metaG | ecosystem: Engineered > Solid waste > Landfill > Unclassified | place...
GAGATTGTAGCCGATGCGGAGCATGAGTGGTTGACATTTGCACACAGAAGCGGCATGAAGCCTGGACCCAGAAAACCCGGAGAGATAAAAAAAGAGGCCTATGGTATCAGGACTACCGAGCGAATTAAGAATTCTTTAAAAATGAGACCATCAACGAGCTATCATCCACAAGCTAAATGGAATCATCGCGTGGATGTGGCGCCAAAACTCGACCTTCCTGATGTTGACTTACCCTTACCCCCCTATGCTCTTGGGGCATGGTTGGGTGATGGAAATACCGATGATGCCCGGCTTACTGTTGCATATTCAGACTGGCAAATTGTTGATGAAGTAAAATCAGAGGGAATCCCGGTAATGGAGAGAGCAAATCAATCCGAGACAACGGCTCGAGTGGTATTCGGTGGGGATAGATCGGTTTCTAATAAATTGACGTTTCAAGGTAAATTAAGGGCAGAGGGGCTTTTGGGTAATAAACATATTCCATTAATATATCTCCGCTCTGGAACGTGCCAAAGGTTATCACTTCTACAGGGTCTGATGGATACCGATGGTCATATTTCTCCAAACGGGAAATGTGAAATAACGCTTTGCAATCAAAGATTATGCAACGATGTTGCAGACCTCATCCGTTCTCTTGGGTATAAATGCACGATGAGGGAAAGCGCAGCAATGTTAAACGGCAAAGAGGTGGGCCGAAGATGGAGAATTAACTTTCAGGCATATCGCTCACTTCCCCCAGTTCGCCTTTTGAGGAAAGTGGCAAACCTACAAGACGAACCGAACACAAGGGCATTAAGCCGTGGGCGCATGATTGTTGCCTGTGATCCAGTTGAATCAGTTCCGGTTCGATGTATTACCGTGGCAAGCGATGACCACATGTTCCTTGCAGGGAATAATCTTGTTCCGACATGCAACAGCGGGAAAAGTCCTCTTTGTGCCGGCGTGGGGATCAAGGGACTCGTAGCCGACAATGAATCTCGTGCCGAGATATACGCTGCCGCAACCTTCCGCGATCAGGCAATGGTCCTCTTCCGGGATGCTTGTGCGTTTTATGATCAATCCCCGGAACTCCAGGAGAGACTTGTTCCTTCCGGAGTTGGTTCGATGCGATGGAATCTCGCCTATCTTGAGAAAGGTTCTTTCTTCAGGGTAATCTCATCCGAGAAAAAGGGGCAGTCGGGACCGCGCCCACACATGGCCCTGCTTGACGAGATCCACGAACACACCGATGGTACCGTGATAGAAATGCTCCGGGCCGGGTTCAAGTGGCGGACGCAACCCCTCTCTTTTATGATCACCAACCCACTCGCACTTGATACTCCAATTCCAACCCCTTCAGGATGGTCAACAATGGGCGAGTTGATGGTCGGAGATCAGATATTTAACGAAGAGGGGGAGCCGTGTTGCGTTACAGATGTTTCCAAAGTAATGACAGGTAGTCAATGTTACAAGATAATATTTGATGATGGTTCAGAAATTATTGCCGACTCAAATCATCTTTGGGAAACCACTATAAAACACCCCTTTACCTCTCGGGAGGCTCATTCGGAAAGCATGTGGGCAGACAAACCCTTAATAAAGAGGCTCAGACAACGCGGTGAGGAAAACACGCTTATAAAATGTCATTGCGGTTGCGGAAAAGAACTATATCTTTATGATTCAGCGGGCCGTTCAAGGTCTTATATATCCGGGCATAACAACACCAAAATTCAGAAAACCCAGGTAAGAACAACCATAGAAATAAAAGACACTTTGCAATATGGGAATAAATGTTCAAACCACGAAGTTAGGCTCGCATCACCCCTACAATTACCGGAAGCAAAGTTACCTATTCCACCATATACGTTTGGGTGTTGGATGGGCGATGGAAGCTCTAAGGAATCGTCTATCGTAGTAGCTGACCAAGATCTTGAGATTCTTGAAAATATCTCAAGCGAAGGGGTGACCATTGGACGAAGGAGAGAAGTTAAAACAAAAAATGGAGGGCTTGCCTTGTATGGGTTAGGCGTGACCGGACGTTATCGGAGCGACTCCCTCCATTCTACTTTGAGAAGAGAGGGGTTGCTTAGGAATAAGCATATTCCTGATATATATTTACGGGCATCAGCGCAACAAAGATTATCGCTCCTTCAGGGATTGATGGATACAGACGGAAGTATAGTCCCGTGGTCTGGAAAGTGTATTTTTACACAAAGCAGGATCTGTTTGGCGTCGCAGGTTGCAGAGCTTATCAATAGCCTTGGAATGAAATGCAATTTAAGCCATAGCATATCAAAACTAAATGGGAAATCATTCGACAGGTGGGATGTCCATTTCTGGCCTCCTTGGGATTTAGATGTTTTCAGATTGAATAGAAAGAAGCAATATCATTACATCAGACATTCCAGAAAACGTTCATCTGGAAGCCGGTGGATTCGTGAAATTGTTCCGGTTGATTCCGTTCCCGTGAAGTGCATCACGGTAGATGCTAACTCGCATCTATATTTAGCGGGGAAATCCATGATTCCAACTCACAATTCAGGGTACGATAAAACCTCCGTATGCTGGGAATATCACACAATGGGTGAGAAGGTTTCAACCGGTGCGATCCAGAACGATGAGTTTTTCGCCTACATTTGTGCCCTGGATGAAGGGGATGTAATCGACGATAAATACCTCGAAGATGAAAGCTCCTGGGTAAAGGTCAATCCTTCCCTTGAATACGGCCTGCCCGGGTACGATTATATCAGGGGACAGATAAACGAGGCTCGTGGAATGCCCTCGAAGATGGCAACCGTAAAAAGGTTGTCTTTCTGCCAGTGGACCGACGCCGAGAACCCATGGATCAGCTCGGAGGTGTGGATGCCCTGCCGGGATTCCGAATTTGACTATTCCAGGCTTGCCGACCGGAGATGCTGGGGAGGTCTTGACCTGTCCGCTGTGAATGACCTGACATCCTTTGCCTTGATGTTTGAGCCTGAGGTACAGCCCAACATCGAAATGCAGGAGAACGGGAAAAGAAGAATTCTACCGTTTACCCCCGAAGAGATACAGCAATACATTCAGGAAGGAAAAGACCCGTATTTCCGCCTTGTGGTCTGGTTCTGGATGCCGGGTGAAGGGTTGAGACAGAAGTCGGACATTGACCACGTTCCCTATGACGTATGGCATAAACAGGGGCATATCTTTACATCGAAAGGCAAGGCGATAAGCAAGGGTCAGGTGATCCGGTTCATCTATAACGAAACCGCGAAATATGACCTGATCGGGATAGCCTATGACCGGAACCGGATGAAGGATCTGATAGAGTTTGCCGAGAATGAGGGCATAGAGCTGGCGATAGGAGAGTGGGATAAGAAGAAACGAATCTGGAACTTTGACAAATCATCGGGAATCAAGATGATGCCTTTCGGTCAGGAGGCTCGGAGCATGGCTCCTGCCATTGATAAGTTTGAAACCATGCTCCTCGAGAAGCAATTCCGGCACAACGGAAACCCCTGTCTTACCTCGTGTGCAGCTAATGTCGTGGTTGATAGTGACGATGCCGGATACAGGAAGATGTCAAAGCGAAAGTCGATAGGCCGAATAGATGGGATAGTGGCCTCTGTCATGGCCTGCGGGATTTTAGAGGATATACAAACGAGGTCAGCCTACGACGGCCTCACGGCTGAGCAAATCAAGGAACGCATGGCGTTCTGAAAGGAGAACTAATGGGAGAAGCAAGACGATTAAGAGAGAACGGGATACAGTTTAAGCAGATGAAACCGGGCCAGCCGATACAGGTTGACCTGAAGAATGCAGTGCCGAAGGTGTGTGCCTGCGGATGCAAGTACTTCATTCCGGTTGTCCAGCTCTACACCGTTTCAGCCTTGGTGTCACCTACCGGGCAGGAGTTGACGGCACAACAGCCGGTGCTGGTGTGTAAAGACTGCGGGAAAGCGGTAGGAGAGGAGACCCCATGAGTCCAGAGAATCTATTCTGCAAGGATCAGAAGGCCGCCACCGACAAGTATCGGGAGAACTACGATGCTATCAGTTGGGGAGAAGATGAGGAAAAACTTACCCCGCAAGAGGTGGCAGACCTTATAGAAAAGCAGGGAGGTCTTTTTCTGGAGCCAAGATACGCCGAAAGCATACACGTAAAGTTCACCCACTCGGAATGCAAGAGGAACCCCTTTGTTGAGTTACACGGTTATCAACCACTTGCAGGCGGAGATGCTGCAACCCCGCCGGATGAGGAATAACCTATGACCACCCTGCCTAATAAAGAACTCCTCCGGCCTGATGAGGTAGCGCTTTATCTCTCCGTTACCCGTAAGACCGTCTACCAATGGATAAACACGGGGAAACTGGAAGCTGTAAGGATTTCAAAACTTCTCAGGATTCCCCGTGTTGCCGTCGAAAAGTTTAAAAATCACGCCTTAGAATAAAAATACTGTCACTTTGGTACCGTTTGGTACCGTTTAGCTAACCATTAATATTAGCATTATCTGTTATACTTCCACCATAAAGTACTTAGAGAAACTTAATCTTTCTAATTCTTAAACGTGGATGTGGGCTATGAAGTGCGATCGATAAGGAAAGCAGGAAAACTTGTTGCATCCCTGTTCAAAGCCATATGGAAGGCTTTTGATATCCGGGATGTTTTTGTTTTTGGCGGGATCGGCATGATATTCTACGGTCTTTGGCAAATAGCGCCGTGGATTTCCTTTGTCGTGTGTGGATTCCTACTCATGTTGTTCGGTCTCGGCTGGTTGAGCAGGATTCCAAAAGCTCCGAAGGGTTCTGGATATGAGCATCGTTGAGGCAATGGAAAAACGGATGGCGCTCGGCCCTCTGGATGATAGCTGGTACACCCCGGGCGGTTCATTCTATGGGGGAACCGGTATCGCAACGAAGGCAGGCTCCAATGTTTCAGAGATGAATGCGATGAAACTGGCCGTCGTGTGGTGCTGTATCAGGATACTCTCTGAAGATACCGCATCGCTTCCCCTTCCCCTATACCGCAGGTTGCCGCGCGGTGGCAAGGAACGTGCGGTAGACCATCCCCTCTATAACCTGATGCACACACAACCCAACCCCGAAATGACTTCTATGGCCTTCCGAGAGACATTCAATGCTCATATTTTGACGTGGGGCAATGGGTACGCTGAAAAGGAATATGGTCGCGGTTCAGTTGGAAGTGGCAAACTCCTTGCCCTCTGGCCTATAGGCCCTCACCGGGTCACGCCATATCGGGAAAAGAAGCAACTCAAATATAAAATCTCAATGCCTAACGGACTTCCTAATGTTGTTCTTCCCCGAAAATTGATGCTGCATACTCCAGGGCTCAGCTATGACGGCATTCTCGGCTACTCTCCGATAGCGGCGGCAAGAGAAGCAATCGGCCTGGGAATGGCCCTTGAAGAATTTGGGGAGCGGTATTTTGGGGACGGAACCCACCCTAGTGCAGTTCTAATGCATCCCGGCCAGGTAAAAGACAAAAAGGCATTAAGGGAGGCTTCTGACGAGGTTTATAGCGGCCTTGGAAACTCTCACCGGCTCATGCTCCTTGAAGATGGGATGAAAATAGAAAAGATCGGCATTCCTCCTGAAGACTCACAATTTCTCGAAACCCGGAAATTTCAGAATATAGACATCGGAACCCGGATATATCGTCTCCCCCCGCAGATGTACGGCGAGTTTGACAAGGCGTCTTCCTACAGGAGCGCTGAACAGTTTGCCCTTGATTATGTCACCAAGACCCTACGGGCGTGGCTGGTCCGACTTGAGCAGGGATACAACACTGCCCTTCTGACCCCCGAAGAGCAGAAGGAATACTTTTTTGAGCATTTGGTTGACGGACTGCTCCGGGGAGACATGAAAAGCCGGTTTGATGCATATTCAATAGCGAAATCGGCACGGATATATACCACTAACGAGATCAGAGAGATTGAAAACCGCAATCCGATAGAGGGCGGCGACAAACTGGATGAAAACCCGAACATGATGCCTGCGGGGAAGACAGAACCGGTTAAAAAGAATGCTATGCCAGACAGAATTATCGCCCGCAGGAAAGTCGATGGCGTTGACTGGGAAGCAATTTATGCAGAAGGAGGAGCGCACTGGACGGATGATTTACAGCCCTCCAAATTTGCACAGGACTTTTGTCAAAAACTCATTGATGAAGGCAAGAAATCAGTCCTTGAAATAGGTTGCGGGAACGGGAAGGATTCCATCCTCTTTGCTCTAGCTGGTCTGAAGGTAACATCTATTGATATGGTGCAAGCTGCTGTTGATATGGCGAAGGAGAACGCAAAAAATGCAAAGGTAGTTGTTGATTTTCAGACAGGGAATGCAGAGAAATTATCTTTTTCGGATAAAACTTTCGATGCAGTCTTCACCTTGAGCGTACTTCACGCAACCCACATGGAAAAAAGTATCTCAGAAGTTAAGCGCGTTCTACGGAATAAAGGGTTGGCATTTATTTATGTATATTCAAATGTGGAAAAAATAAGCGGTGAAATAGTGGAATTCATAAGTATTGATAAATTTGTTGACCATTTGAAGGGGAATAACCTCAAAATTGAGGATTTTTATACACTTTATGAGGACGATTTCGATGAAGCCGGGGAAAAACACCTAATTATTGTTTCTGAGGTGAGGAAGTGAAACGATCTGGAACCTTTAAGAAATGCAACGGGCGATATTTTTGCGAAGCAAAGAAATGTAAACAGTGGACCCTAGATGGCTGTCTGCTCCGTAAGGTTAGTCTTACTTGCGACAATATGGAATGTAAATTTAATGTCAGTCCAATTCCAGGCGTCTATCAGTGTGGGTGTATGGATGTCCACCTTGATGCAGATGGAAAATGTTTAGGGTTTAAGAAAACGGGAGGAAAACCCCATGAAACCGATAATTGAACGAAGAAACTTCCCGGTAACGGAACTCCGGGCGATCACTGATGAAAACGGATTGAGAAGGATTACCGGATATGCGGCCGTTTTTAATTCTCTATCTGAAAATCTTGGTGGGTTCAGAGAGAAGATAGATCCCGGCGCTTTTTCAAAGACAATCAAGACTGATGATGTCCGGGCGCTCAGAAATCACAACTCCGACTATGTAATAGGAAGAAACAAGAGCGGAACCCTGAATCTCATTGAAGATGACAGGGGGCTGAAGATTGAAGCAATCCCCCCGGATGCTCAGTGGGCGCGTGACCTTATGGTTTCGATAGACCGGGGTGATATCGATCAAATGTCATTCGGATTTCGGACCATTTCGGACAGGTGGGAGACACAAAACGAAGAGGAGATAAGAACCCTTGTGGAAGTAAAGCTCTATGATGTCTCACCCGTTACTTTCCCGGCCTATCCCGATACAGAAGTTGGACTCCGGTCTCTTGAAGAATGGAAAAAAGCCACCCCTCCGTCGAGTGGTGACACAAAAGATGGTGACCCTGATCCGTCGATCATGGAATCCCTCAAATCTGTAACAGAAGAAGACGAACTTTTCAGGACAATAAACGGAATACAGGAGGACTCAGGCAATGAATAAATGGCAAAAAATTATGGATGCGGCCTTTAAAAAGATGGAGGCGATCCGAAAGAAAGCAGAGGAAGAGAAACGCGCCATGACCGAGGAAGAGCTTCAAGAACGGGCGAACCTCAAGGCCGAAATCGCAACGGCGAAACGCGAGTGGGATGACTTTAAGGCGGAAGAGGAACTTCGCGGCGAACTCTATGGCTCCGGTGGCGGGGCGATGACGGTTGCTGATGACGCGCAGTTAACCATTCCAGACCAGCCGATTTATCGGGGTTCCAACGCAACAGCCCTTGGGCAGCAGTTGTTGGATATTCGTACTACTACCAAGCCGGATGCTTTTAGCCAGACCGAAGTAAGAGGAGCACAAAGCCGCCTTGAGCAGAGTCAGAAGCGGTATGTTGATAAACTGACAGCACTGGCGGCAAAAGAAAACCGCGCAGCGGCAACGGGCGGGTTTACAGTAGGCGTTCCCTCTGATGGTGGGTTTTTCCTTCAGGGTGAGACGGTCGTTGATCTGATGACCAACGGGTTTAACAACTCTGAAATTCTTCCCCGGACTGCGAAACGTACTCTTACAGCAACTCAGTTCGTGGAAATTTTCGGGATTGATGAAACCAGCCGTAAGACCGGTTCAAGGGGTGGTGGAATCAGAGTCTATACCAACAAGGAACTTGGAGAATTTACAGCTTCCAAAACGCAGTTCAAGATGATCCGCGTGGAGCCTAAGAAACTGACCGGTCTTTTCTATGCGTCCGGCGAATGGATGCGAAATGTCACTTTCCTTGGTCAGGAAGTTCGTGGACTTTTTGGCGAGGAATTCGCTTTTAAGTGTCAGGACCTTTCAATTCGTGGATCGGGAGCAGGCGAAGCACTCGGCATTCTCAATGCAGGATGTCTCGTTTCGGTTCCTAAAGAATCTGGTCAGGGTGCCGCAACCATCACTACCAAAAATCTCTCGAATATGTGGGCGCGTTTCAGCGGACGCAATCCGGTCTGGTTTATCAATCGAGATTGTGGACCGGAAATTGACGAGCTTTCAATCCCTTCAGGAACCGCGGCCCTGGAACCGCGTTTCGTTACATACGATGCACAGGGGATTCTTCGCATAAAGGGTGCTCCAGTTGTTGCAATCGAGCAATGCGAAACCCTTGGAACGGTCGGAGATATCATTCTCGCCGATTGGGGTCAGTACGTTGCAGCCGATCAGGGCAATATTGAGGAGGCTATGAGCATTCATGTTGAGTTCATCTACGACCAGAATACTTTCCGATTCATTTACTATTTCGACGGCCAGCCTAGATGGGCATCGACAATAACCCCGTATAAGGGTTCAAAGACGGTAAGCCCGTTTGTTGCATTGGCATCGAGAACATAAGAAATCAACATGATAAACAGATAGGAGGATAAAACAATGCAAGGAAAAGACTTCACAATAACCATGATGACCTTCCCGACGACTGACCAAACCAGCACGGTATCGTCTGATATTATCAGCCTCAAGAACTATGGCCATGCAGACCTTTACATTGCTGTTGGGGCAATCGGGAAAGCGGCCGCGGTAACGCTTGATAAAAGTGCGGCGGTAGCGGCTGCTACCGCTGATTGCCCCTTTACTAGGTATCTCGCCAGTGGAATCAGACTGAAATACACCACTCCGTCTGTTGATACTCCAGCGGCAGCGGCAGAAACGGTGGCCGGTGCTGGTGGGGCCGCAGCAACTCTTTACCGGGATACAGGGACAGAGTTGATTATGTATGGGTGGGATGGAGATACCTTTGTTGACGGTGAAACGGTTACGCTCTCAGGCGGGAAAACCGTTGTAGCCGATGGAATCCAGTTTAATGAGGATATCCTTGTTCCCCTGACGGCTGCCAACGATACGTTTAATTTGGCTGCTGTTGCGAACCGTCTCTACTGCATTCCCATAGATGCAGCGGATTTAGGCGACGGGTATGATTGCGTACAGATCGAGATTGCGGATTGCGACACGGCAACTCATTTGGCAATGTGGGCCGTACTTTCTAAACCTCGATATATGCAGGCAATATCTGAAACCGCTCTTTACGATTAATGATTAACCGGGGCGGGGGTTTTGTACCTCGCCCCAGTGAGGTATCAAGATGCGAAACGAAGAAGTTCAACAGGTATATGAAATTGCCCGTAGGGTTGTGAAGGAACATGCAACTCTTAATATGTCGGTTAAGGAATATGATGATTCAACCATGAAAGAAGAGATTGCCAAACTGAAAAGTGAGGTAATTTCCATTCAGGGTGAAATCAAGGCGCTCAAGGAAAAACCGACCAACAAAAAGAAGTAAAAATAGCATATTGGCGAAAGCCATTGTCGAAGGAGGACATTATGCAGACGCGAGCTTTTTGGAAAGAACAAAATATGACTTTTCGGGATGAAGTTTACGGCCCGGCACAGAACGGATCGTTATGGCAACTTTGCCCGCTTGTAGCACATATTGACCCATCGATTGCGACACTTTTTTATGATGATTTTTTCATCCAGCCGGGTACAAAGGCTTCCGCGGCTGGAAATTATCTTATCGTTGAGGATGATGGAGCCAGCGGAACAGATGCAGTTGGAGACGGAGCGGGTGGGATTTATACGCAGTACGCCGATGGAGATGACGAAGATGAATCCTATCTGATTTCAGCACATGAAACCTGGAAATTCGCTGCCGGGAAATCACTTTGGTTTGAATGTAAATGCGGTGTCATAGAAGGGGCTACGAATGAGGCTCAGTTTATCGTTGGATTGATGGATGCCGCTGGTGCCGATGCCATTCAGGACGCTGAAGCAGGACCGGCGGCTGAATATGACGGAGCCGTTTTTTTTAAGGTCGGCGGGGCGCTTTCTTATTATGCCGAAAGCTCCAATGCGACGACACAGACGACCTCTGATGCCCTCGGGAGCATCGTTTCCGGGACTGCAAATAAGTTTGGGTTTTTCTTTAAATCAGAATCTACATCAGACACAACGGGAACGATTCAATTCTTTGTTGATGGCGTGGCGGTTGGTAATCCCCATACGATAACCCTTTCCGGACTCGAAGAAATGCACTTTCTTATTGGAGTTAAATCAGGTGCGAGTGCCGCCGAAGATGCCTTCTTCATCGATTATGTGAAGATTATACAGATTCGATAAGGGGGTGGTGATATGACTGTTTGTCTTGAAACCACAATTCAGCGATGGAACGGGCAGGACGGAGATCAGGTTACTATCTCCAACCCGCGCGAAGGCTCGACCTTTCATGCCGTCGATACGGGAAGAAAATACATCTACCACGATGGCGGATGGGCCGAAGATTTACGCGATATTTATGTCGCAGAACACGTTTAACGGGAGGATTTAACCATGTACGGAAAAACAGAAGCAGGAGTTGGAAAACCTGTGCTGGTAGATTCCAGCGGGAGAATGATCACTAAGTCGGGATACGGTAAATATGCCGAGGCAGTCCTTGAAGGCAACGTCTTTATCGCCGCAAATCAGGCGGCGGTTGCTCTGACTGCGGCATTTGCAACAACTTATACGGGGCTGGTTATCGAGAACCCGGCAGGATCGGGCAAGAATCTGATTATGCTTGAGTTCGGTTACGGGTCCACGGTGGCAACCCCCACAGCGACAGCTCTCGGCCTTATGACCGGAGCAGACGCGGGAGATGCGGCGACGGCAATTACCCCCCGGAACCGCTTGAAAGGAAGCACGAACACCTCTGTGGCGTATGCCGATAACGGATGCACATTAACCGGAACACCGGTATTGGAACAGATAGTTGCTTCAGCATGGACGGAAGCTACAACGGCAGGCTCGGTCATGTCACCTCATATTGTTGACCTGAATGGCTCCCTGATTATTCAGCCCGGGTACTTCGTCGCTGTCTATAGTGCCGCGGCAAACACGGCTGCATTCATCTTCCATTTCATGTGGCAGGAAGTTGACGAATAATTAACCCCTCGCTCCGGGTTTTAACCGGGATTCTCCGAGGCCGTAGGGTCGGGTCCACCTCTCCTTACCCGACCCTACACATAAAGTGAATGGGGTTCGTGCAATGGACAATATAAACGAAGAGAGCAGGGTCACAATTAAAGCATGGGGCATCATCGTTCTGTTTGTCGGGATGTTTGGATTCTTCTTCATGACCGCTATGGCGCACGAATCTCGGTTGACAAAGGTCGAAACGACCCTGGAAGTTAATCTGGCCCATATTGCGAAATCACTTGATGTCTTGACAAGACATCAAGAGGAACTTAATAAAGGGAGATAGCAAAGGGTTATACATGAAAACCGGCATAGCGAAGCAGAAGGAAGAGGATCGAAGGGCGAAACGGCAGAAGCGGAAGAGGGGAAAGAAGAAATGAAACTTAAATTAGTCACGGCACCGGTGCTCGAACCGATTTCAATCAGTGAGTTGAAAGAACACCTTCGTGTTGACTCTGAGACCCTTGCCGGCAATCTGACAACGTATCGGTCGCTTTCTCACGTCTCACATGCCGTAGCGGACAATTATACGACGCATGTCGGAACGGGAATATCGGTGATAGGGAAACGGGCGGTTGTCAATCTTGTCTCAGGTACAAACGGGACGGATGGAACGAATGACACCCGCATAGAGGAGTCAGATTCACTCGCTACCGGATACACGGCATGGACCGGGGGGGCATTTACACAGGTCACAGAGGCGAACGACAACGCTATCCAGGAGATAGAATACACCGGATCAAAGGCATATATCAGGACGGCCTCGAAAGTGCTGGTGGCGGCCTGCGTGTTTGGCACGGAGGTCATTGTCGAAGAGGCCACGGTAGCCGATGAGGATGACCTCACTGATGCGATTACTGATGGCCGGGAAGAGGCAGAGACGATCACCAGAAGATATATTCTCACTCAGACGTGGGATGCCTACCTTGATAAGTGGCCCGATAAGGACCACATCACTTTTCCGGGTGGTAATCTTCAGAGCGTGACGCATGTAAAGTATAAGGATTCAGACGGCACAGAGACCACGATGACCGTTGACACTGAATACATCGTTGAGACTAACGGGGAAGGCTACGGAAGGATTGTATTGCCCTATGGCGTGTCGTGGCCGAGTTTTACGCCGTATTCAAGCAACCCGATTGTAATTCGATTTGTAGCAGGGTGGACAACGGCCGCCTTGGTTCCGAAAAACATCAAGAGAGCGGTAAAGTTGGCGGCAGAGGATGCTTATTATCATGGGGATCGGCACGATGTTTTGGAACCGGCCATTAAAAACCTCTTAATACCGGCGTGGAAACTATGGAAAGAGTTTTAAAATACATAACAAGCCCCAGTGATCTCAATAAGCGTATCA
>Ga0172382_10009970_pt1 | contig 12843 bp, 10 predicted proteins | sample Leawel138RmetaG_FD_122245 | JGI IMG/M metagenome (GOLD analysis project Ga0172382, IMG submission 122245) | Leachate microbial communities from a municipal landfill in Southern Ontario, Canada - Leachate well 138R metaG | ecosystem: Engineered > Solid waste > Landfill > Unclassified | place...
GTACTTACGAGTAGCACAATCAGCAACAAGAGAACTAGACGCTATTAGTTTGTCCGTTTTAGGATTCTCCCACACAGTAATAATGTTAGTTTCACCATTAGAAGTCTCTGCTTCACAGCAAGGGCAAGAATATTGAGCAAACAAATGCTTTTCAATGTAGTATTGTTTTGGTTGTACTCCAACTTTCTCAACTACTTTATCTTCAACTCTTACTGTAGTTTCACCACAGCGATTACAACAAGGAGTCTCTTGTACTTCATGGACAATAGTAACTACAGGAGTATTGGCATCTAAAGTAGTTAGCTTTTGAGCTTTAGAACGAGTATGTTGTTTAACAATAACAACTTCTTCATCTTCTTTAGGCTCTTCACTTAATAGTTCTACTTCATCAAATAGATAAGCTGTTTGTTCTGTTTTAGGAACATAGATTAAAGCTGTTTTTAATTCATGGATTTCTTGTAGTTCTTTAAAAGCGATCATCTGCTGTTCATGATACTGTAACAAAGATAGATACTCATTAACTAATGCTGTGTGATCCATCTTTTTAAGCTGCTCTACAAGGCTCTCTTTCATGCTAAAACATTAGCACAAAAAGAGTTAATTGTCAATTCAAAGAGTAATCATTTTACTAAAAGTTTCTAATCTAGCTCACTTTATGTGGAATAACTACTTTTAGACGCTTAAAGGGATCTGCCCCTTTTAATAGAAGTTTTATTTCATCGAGTGTTATTTCTAAAGCCTCTTCTTCGCTTTGGGGCCAACTAAAGGTTCCTTCTACTTCTAGACGTTTAGTTAACTCCCAAAAACCATTAGAGTCCCATACTATTACCTTTAGTATTTTTTTAGAGCCACTACAAAACAAAAAGGCATTTTTATTAAAAGGGTTAAGCAACATATTAGATTCTACAATCATAGATAAGCTAAAGGCTCTTTTTCTCATATCTGTTTTTCCTGGTCGGATGTAGAAGCTGTATTGCTGCCAATCTAAGAACATTAGAAGATACTCCTCATTACTTTAAGAACATCTTCTAATTCTCTTATTGAATAACCACTAGGTAGTTCAACACTAATTTCACCTAAAGTAAGTTTAACTCCTACGGTAGAAGTACTACTTGCAGAAACTACTTCCCTATTGCTTTGTGTAACATGGACAAGATTTTGGTTAACTATTTGATTTTTGTAGCGATGTAGCCAGTCATGCATTGTTACTCGGGCTACTCCTATTGAAGTTGCATAGGAGGTAACGCTTTTACCTGTTGCTGTCCACCTTAAACAATCCCTTACAAAAGAGTTCCTTTGCTCATGGGTGAATTGTTTTTTAGCCATAGTTAACTCCAACACAATAGTGGCAAAGCTAAAGGCTATTTCATAGAGGAGATGATTTGACGGTTACGTCCATTCGAGTATAGACAAAAGCTAGGTTTAGCTATATAAAAGTCCCAGAAAACATCCGCATCCCCAATCGCTAATTTGAAACTGAACCGCTTTTAGAGTCACACCTATGTGAAAAAGATCAAATATTTCATAAGACAAAATTGTTTTCGTTGTATTGTTCATTGACTATCTAAAAAGACATTTTCTATTACTCGTTTAGATGCATTGCCATCATCCCAAGGACAAAACTCCCTATTAAACTCTTCTAGTCTTATGTAGTTTTCTTCTGACTCAAACTCTTTACTCTGTAGAATTTCTTTTAGTTCTTCACTAGAATTAGCTACTGCACCTGGGGCCTTTTTCCTTATATCAAAATAAAGCCCTCGATTTGTAACATATCTATCATAATCATATGTAAAAATAATGATTGGTCTTTTTAAACAAGCAAAATCAAACATGGATGATGAATAGTCAGTTATTAATATGTCTGAAACTAGGAAAATATCTTCAGAAGTGGGATAATTAGATACGTTTATTATCATTGAATTTTTAGAATTATCAAAATTAATAGAACTTAAAAAATAATGAGATCTATATAACATTACATAGTCGTCTCCTAGCATATCTGTAATTTCTTCTAAATTTATTGGAGGTCTGGATAATCCTAGCTTATCATTATCTCTAAAAGTTGGAGCATAGAGTGCAACTTTTTTCCCTTTGGGAATTTTAAGTTTTTCTTTAATGTTATCAACATCTTCTTTGTTAGTACTAAATAGTACATCATTTCTTGGATATCCACTTTCAATAATCTTATAATCAAATGGAGCAGCTTGTCTCCAAATAGTACTTGAGAATGGGTTTGATGATATCATATAATCCCATCTCAAAGAACGGTGAGCTAATCTAGTCCAATCAGTGTAAAGGGGCTGTTGCTTCATAATGTCTAATCCCATAGCCTTTAAAGGTGTTCCATGGTGAGTTTGGATATGTATTGTGTTTTTTCTTTTTATGAATTCATCTCTAAAATTGGCATTAGTAATAAAGTATTTGCTGGTGGCAAGATGATAATAATAAGGAATTGTTTTGATTCTAGCAACTTTATGAGGAAAATCATTATCTATAGAAGCAGATTTTTTCAGTCCAAAGTATACTATATAATCGGTTTGCTTAACTATCTCATTGGCTAAAATCAATGGATTACAACTTGCCTTAATTCCCCAGTAGGATTCAGCAAAAACTTTCTTTTTATTAATTGGTAGTTTACAAAAAACCCACTTGTAAATAAATATTTTAAATATACTTTTAGCTTTTGAAATTATTTTTTTTAATTGTTTATGATAACCTAAAACCTTTTTCAAAAAAAAATAAAGTTTGGCACTGCCTAAAGACGCTATTTCCAAAGATTTATCTTTTGGCAGAGGATTGCTTAAGGGTTCTTTCCATTCTTTTAAAGCCTTGGCCATCTCTTTTAAAAATCTTCCCTCGCTCGACTTAGGCAATCTATTTCTTCTATCAACAATTCCTACCAAAATATTTCTTATATGAAAGTATATTGTTTTACCATATAATTTGAAAGCAGCATCATCTTTTTTTAAAATTTCCAATAAATTGTACGCTTGAGTTATGGCATCAAAGTGTTCATCATTTACTGAACGTAATATTGAACCTTCCCTTTGTCTATAATTAACTAAAACATCAGGTATTACATAAACCTTTTCCGAAAATACTATCAAAGGTAAGCTCCAAGCAATATCTTCATATTTCAAATCATAAAAGAATAAACCCATATATTTTAGATAATCCAACCGATATGCCTTATTCCATGCAACTGTAAAATTATCTAAAATTAGGTTCTTATCTTGTACTGATGATGCATCTCTTTCTACCAATAGATAAGATAATATATTGACTGCAGTTCGTCCTGAAGGCCAAAACCTTTGATGATTGAACATTAATATATCTGGAGTGTTTTTTCGTAGAGAAGAAATCATTTTCTTAATAGAACCTTTTTCGTACCAATCATCACCATCTAAAAAGGTTATATACTCTCCCTTGGCTCTTTCCATACCAATATTTCTGGCAATTGCTAAACCAACATTCTTTTTATTCTCTATTATAACAAATAATTCTTCATGACCAAAAATAGTACGTTGAATTAATTCACTAGTTCTATCAGTAGAAGCATTGTGTACTACTATTATTTCATATTTTTCTTTAACAGATTCATCTATACAACTTTTAAGAGATTGTTCAATAAAGTTTTCATTATTCCATGTAACAACAACTATTGATAGGAAAAGTTTTTTATCCAACTCTTCACTCCTTATACAAAAAATTAGAGACAATCTAGCTAAACGAAAACTTGATTATCTAATCTCATTCCCACTATATTTGTTCACCACTGTAGTTGGAGTTCCAACCATCTTGACTCCACCTTTATCCATCCACATAGCTTGGGTGCATACATTTCTAACAAAACTCATATTATGTGTAACTACTATAACTGCCTTGGCTTTATATATCAAGCTTTGTAATTTATTTGCTGCCTTTTCCTGAAAGGCATAATCTCCCGCTGAAAGAGCTTCATCAATAATTAATATCTCTGGATCTATTGATGTAGCTATTGAAAATCCCAATCTAGCAATCATCCCACTAGAGTATTCTCTGAGTGTATCATTTATGGCATTATCTAAACCGGAAAAATCAATTATGTCATCTACTAATGAGTGAAGTTGTTTTTTAGGAATACCTAACAATTGCCCATTTAAATAAATATTATCTAAACCTGTTAACTCTCTATTAAAACCTGAGCCAAACCCCAATATTTCAGTTGTTTTACCACCAACATAAACACTCCCTGAATCGGGTTTAATAATACTTCCTAAAATTTTACAAAGAGTGGTTTTCCCAGCTCCATTATGGCCTATTATTCCTAAGATTTCTCCCTGCTTCACAGTAAAGCTCACATCTTTAAGGGCCCAGAAATCAGACTGATCTACTTTATATTTAAGACTAACTTGATTAATACTAACCACATCTATATCTGTTTTGTTTATTTGTGTAGGAACATAGTTTTCTAATATTTTCTTAGCTTTTTTGCGAGGTTTAACAGAACTTCGATATCTATCAACCATCTCTGATGGGGAGCCTTCACTTTTCAATTTACCTTTATCAAGCCATAATACTCGGCTGCATCTCTCTTCAATAAATGCTAAATCATGGGAAACCAAGATTACCAATTTTGAGTGTTCCATTAGTTGTGCCATTTTTTGAGAAGCTTTTTTTTTGAACCTCTCATCACCAGCATTTAATGTTTCATCAAGAATTAGAATTTCAGGTTCTAACATCGCAGCGATGCTAAACCCTAGGCGGGACTTCATTCCTCTTGAATATTGCTTAATTGGTTGGTTAATAAACTCTCCTATATCAGCAAACTCAATAATGTCATCATAAACTTGTTCAACATCATCTAAAGAGAAACCTAACATCATCGCATTCAGATAAACATTCTCTTTTCCAGTTAACTCATTATTAAAGCCAGTTCCTAAAGAAAGAAGAGCTGAAACCAACCCATCAACTTCAACTTCACCCTCATCAGGATAGAGTATATGAGAAAGAACTCGGCATAGTGTCGACTTTCCAGCGCCGTTACTTCCTATTATTCCTATTATCTCGCCTTGTTGGAAAGAGAAGCTAACATTTCTAAGAGCCCAGAAATCCTCTTTTTTGATTTTTCTACCTTTTAAGGTATGCAATACTAACCTTTTAAGTTCTTGCCTTTTAATATTTCCATATTTAGTGAATTTAACACCAATATTTTCTACTTTAACAACGCTACCCATAAATAAACCTACAACACCTTAACAATTTTATGTTCTGTTTTATTATACAAATAAATTACAGGCACTATTAAAATTATTGATAAGGCTCCAAACAACAATAATTTAGCTACTTCAGGGGGGTTATTATAAAGAAAAATATTTCTATAACTATTAAGAAAAGCAGTTAGTGGATTTATATCAGCTATAATTCTTACTTTTTTGGGCAAACTTGAAGCTTCCCAAATAACTGGTGATCCATATCTAAGTAACATATTTATATGAACGATAAAGTTCTCTATGTCTCGCAAGAATACACAATAGTATGATATTACTAACGAAATAGCACTCATAAAAATTAGATGAATTATTAGAATAAAAGGGAACCACAATATGTTTAAACCAATTGGAATTTTATTAAATATAAGAAATAAAATTATTACCAGTACTCCAAATACGAAATTAATTAATTGAGCTAAACTAGTAGCGAGAGGGAAAACAACCTTAGGTAAATAGACTTGTTTAATGATTCCAGCTTGATTGACAATGGCTCTCGCTGCAGTTGAATTATTGGCAGCAATACTTTTAAAAACCACCAACCCTACTACAAGAAATGGTCCATACCCAGGACCACCTCTTTTCATTACTATTACTACCAAGAAATAGTAAACTAATACGCTCAGTAGTGGGTCTAACATCCACCACAGATATCCTAAAACACTATTTCTATGCTGTGCTTTTAAGTTTGAAGTTACTAAATAACGGATCAAATCTTTTCTGCGGAATAATTCTCTAAAATAATTTTTCATTGGCTTCCTTCATTAAATAATCAAACAACTACAGATATAATTACAATTTAATAATTATTTATCAAGTCTTAACACATGTTATTACCACTTCTCCAAATGAATAATGATTTGACAATCCTACCTTATTAGGTGGTAATATAGTTTTAAATGAGAAATTAGGAGTTGAAATGTCAAAAAAGATAACCATATTATTTCTTCTTTTATCCTTAATATTCTTTACAGTTTCTGCCAATCCACTTTCCAAACTTTATCAAGAAGATGACCCAATATTACAAGATATTTATGATTTGAGTGTAGCTGCAGGTATATTACCTACTAGTAGTTCTGTTCCGATTAGTGGTTATGACCTATTTAAGCAAACTGAAATCATATCACAACATTTAAATAATGATTATTTAGATAGTATAAATAAGGAACTTACTTCCCCTTTTGCAAAGTATCCATTCTCCATATCAGTAACAGCCACTCCAGAGTTTTACGCTAATATTGATAAAGATGCTAATGAATGGGATTGGATGATTAGATATAATCAAAGAAATCCATTTTTGTATTTTGAAGCAGAAGCTCTATTGACCGAATCTATTTATAGCGTATTTAGTTACGACGTTAAAAGAATTTTGTTTGATGAAGAGTTTACAGGGTTTAATACAAACTATCCGTACCAGGGTAATACTCACAGCTCCCAACTTGAAGAACACATACCTCACACAGCTTTCTTGGGAATTTCAAGACCCAACTACACATTTGCTCTAGGTAGAGATGTTTTACAACTAGGTAGTGGTAATACTGGGAATTTAACATTGGGAAATCATGTTCCATACCATGATTTTCTCCATTTCAGCACAAATAATAAATATTTAAAATATACTTTTTTAGCAATTCCAATGAATGAAATAGGCGAAGATGGGCAAGCTAAATACCCAGATTATAAAGGGGACATGTACCGTCAATGGCTCCACAATTCCAACTCAAGAACTTTCTTAATTCATAGATTAGAGATGAACATCGGATCTAAAGTTAGATTCGCCATGACAGAAGGAACTCTGTTCTATGCTAGCAGATTTGATTTAAGAATGTTAAATCCCATGATGTTTATGCACAACTTTCTAAATCTGGGGGAAGTTAACAATAGCATGTCTTTTGAAATACAAGCATCCGTTGCTCCTAAGTGGTTAGTTCAAGGACAATTTTTCCTAGACCAATTTTTAAATGTGGGAGAGGCTTTAAATAATGATACAGTTCCTCCAAATGCATACGCTGCTTTACTTGCATTAAACTATGTTGACTACCTACCCAAAGGCAAACTTAAAGGATTTATTGAAGGTGTTTATGTATCACCTCACGCCTACTTAAGATTTGGCGATGAAACTAGCAATTTTTATACAGATGATGAGGCAAACCAAGTTCCCCCTCCCTACCAATGGAATTTAGATTTGGTCCATGCTGTAAGCATGCGAGGGGGAAAAGGTGGTACTGCAGTCTTAGGATATAAAGATGGTCCAGATGCAATCGTAGGAGCTTTAGGAGCCTCTTATGAGAGTTTTGCGGGCTATGGTTGTGCATTAGAGTTAAAGTATATAGTTCAAGGTACAAAAGGTTTGATAATAGAAGAAAAAAGTCAGGCTTTGGATTTAGGTATTGAGAACTTAAAAGCTACCACACCTTATGGGACTCCAACACATAGATTCATTGTTTCACCTAGTGGATATTACACAATCCCTAAAGTAGGTATCAAAATTTTTGGAAGGTTAGATTGGATTAATAAGTGGTACAAAGAAAAGTATAGTAACGACTTACAAGTAAACATTGGATTTAATTACTCTCTTAAAATAATTTAACAGATCTTAGTACCAAATATCGACACTAAATCTAAGAGAATTATTTATGCTCCAGCCTCTCCAGTTCTCAGTGATTTCATATTTAGTAACAGGGAATTCTATATAATTTTCATCACTGCAACCACCACTTTGATTGTAGCACTCTACTGGCTTAGGTCTTCCCCTATCGTTATTTATTGCCATTAAATAAGTTGCGGAGAACTTAATAGGTAGTTCATCAAGTTTCTTATTAACAGTAACTTCCAACCCTATTGTTTTCTCAAACAAATAATCTTTAAAGTTTTTTTCTGCATAGTAGCCATCTTTTGCTGCACTATATCTCATCCATTTATCATAATCAAAACCGTATTGTCCACTTCTTCTCTGATATTTAAACGTAAATGAACCATCCCAATTATTTTTAAAGTTCATGTTTAACTTAACTAAGAATTCATCTGAATTGGGTCTAAGAGGATAGCCAATATTTCTCCCTGCATTAATCATATGGATGTAACCTACGACCTCTTCATCATTCCTTGCTACTTCTTTTATACTTCCCATCGGGTAATGCGTGTAAAAGAAAGGACCGATATAAGTATATTGGAAGGTTGCTGAAGAAAATGTTATAAATGGTAGATCAACATCTGCTCCAGCTTGTAGTGAAAATACGTTTCTAGGTGCTTTAAGAAATTTAGAGGGGTTAATCTCATTCATCTCTGTGGTGGCAAAACTGAAATAGGTTCTAAAGTAGTTTTTAAGAGTATATTGTAAATCTATTCCTGCCAATACATTGTCAAAATCGCCCATAATGTCTTGCTCAAACATTAGAATTGAAAGTGGATTTAAATAGGGTAATTCAAATCTTCTACGATAAACAACAGATTCGTAAATACCAAACTTTATGCTAAAGGGCAAACTTACCTCAACTCTATGGGCAGTATAATTATTATTGTACTTATCCTGATGCAAAGGCTCATATGGTAGATAAGACTCATAAAACTCTTTTTCCTCTACACTGGCACTCCCTAAAATATCTCTATTTTGAGGAATAAACTTTCCCAATGCTCCAGCAAAAAAGGCATATCTTAACCAAGGAGTCACCTGTAGATTTAATTCTAACCCATTTATAGAGAGGGCATCTTTACTAAGCATTAAGTTGTTCTCACCCACTCCCCAATCTCTTTGTATAGAGGCCCATCTAATGTTTAGATTATCATTTAAAAGTGAAATACTTAGTTCAGGTTCTGCCAAAAAGCCAACAAAAAAAGAGTGGCCTCCTTCATAGATATCCCAAAACTTCTCGTACTTTCCCTTAACAGGGACTCTAAAATCATTTTTTAAAAATAGTTTATAATCGAGATGATCAAATGTTAAACCTAAGTTCATATTAAATGATGCTATCTCTTTAACATCACCTCTGATGTATGCTTGAAGAACGTTTCTTGAATCAAAATGACTAAAGTCATTGAGTAGCTGTCCATACACATTACGTCCTCTTAAACCCATTGTTGCATCTATATCCAAATTTTCTGAGTAGGTGTGGTAAGAGCCATATGTTGCTAAAGATTTAAATGAGTTATCAGGTTGCACTGTAGTAAACTCTTTTACTAAATCATCTATTATCTCTTTTTCACTTTTAGAAACATTGTCGGCATTTTTCATCAGCTCCAAATATTCTAACACTTTATTGGTAGTGTAAGGGCGTACTTCTAATGCTGAATTGATGATGCCTCTTATCTCTCCAATTCTTAAGATTGAATAAACCCTATTGGTAATTGGGACAGATATATGATTTTTAGCACCAAATAGTGGAGCTATTAAAAGCAACAGAACAAAGAGAACAACAATAACTTTACTATTTTTCATAGAATCAACTACTCCTGAAATTCTAGATAATAAGATAATCTATCACACAACTATTTACAACTTAATTGAGATTTGCGTCGCTCTGAAGCTAACCATTAATTTTCTCTACGATTACTATATTCAGATAAACTTACCATAACTATTTAAGATATACTCTTTTAAAAGGGTAAGTTATAATTTACCTATGGCAAAAATAAAAGTTCTTTATGTTGTTGAGAGTTTCTCAACAGGTGTTTATGCGATAGTTCGCGATGTCGCATGTAATTTAGACCAATCTAAGTTTGATGTTTTAATAGTTCACTCATTAAGGGATGATTCCCCAAAAGAAAAACAAATTGATACTGACTATAAACAAAAAAATATTACTTTAAAATATCTGCCAATGGGTAAATCCAAAGAGTACATACCTGCAGTAAAAGCTATAAAAGAAATCATCAAAGAGTATAAACCAGATGCAATACATCTTCACTCTTCAAAAGCTGGCTTTTTAGGACGTCAAGCAATAAAAGGGAAAAGACAAAATGTTCTTTACTCTCCTCATGGTTTTTCTTTTTTGAGAACTGATGTAGGATCTTTAAAAAGATTCATATTTTTCCAACTAGAATATTGGATTAACAAATATGCTCCATCAAAGTTTATTGCTGTCTCTGAAGGTGAAAAAGAGCATGCTTTAAAAATTACACAAGATAGCGTTGTAATTAATAACTTTATTGACGCTAAACCTTTTGCCAACTCTCCGTTAGGTGAAGAGAATTTAGTAGTAACTTGTGGTAGAGTTTCTCCTCAAAAAAACCCCTCATTGTTTAATGAAATTGCTTTAGCTCTACCTAAAGTTAACTTTTTATGGGTAGGCGATGGACCACTACGAGAACAACTAACTAGTAAAAACATCACCATAACTGGTTTAATAAGTAGAGATAAAGCAATAGAACAAGTCAAAAGAGGCTACATATATTTGCAAACTTCCTTGTGGGAAGGGATGCCTGTTTCTATATTAGAAGCAATGGCTGCTGCCAAAGCTACAGTAGCTTCAAATATTATAGGTAACAGAGACTTAATTACCCATGATAAAACTGGGATATTGTGTGACCCAGATAAGCCAAATGAGTTTATAGAGGCAATAAAAATGTTGCTTTCTAAAAAAGAAGAAGTTTTACGTTTAGGAACTTCTGCCCAAAAATACATTTTTGAGCATCATGCTTTAGAGCAAGCTGTTTCTAAATATGAAAAATATTATATCAATGAGTAACTTACTGGTTGAGTTGATCTACGAACCAATCTCCTAAGGCAGTAATTCTTCTATTAAAAGCACTAGGAAGGTCTACAGTTATCCCCATAACTTTAATCTGAGGTTTACGCCCCTCTATTGTAGCCATTGCTGTTAAAAGAATACCATCGTCTAGTAGGTAAGTATCCATAGCGATAGATAATTGCTCTTTTTTGACTGCAGTAAAAATACTAAATACTTTTACTTTTTCTAAGTTGGTAACTTTAACAAAGATTTCTTTATCACTTGTCTCATAATCATGTTGATAGATATTGCTACCAAAACTAGAATCTCTTTGATAAACATAGTAAGTATCTTTTTTAGGAATATTGTAAGAAAACGGATCATCTATTCCACTTCTACTTTTAGGTGTCTCTAAATACCAAGATTTTTCAATTAAGATCTTTGGCTTGTTCCCTGCCCTGTAAGAGATATAGGTAATTCCTTCTTGAGTTGAAATACTTCGCATAGTATTAAAGATAAACAATTGTTTCTCAAACTCACCCATATTATCCATACTCTTAGGAAATGGGATAAAATTTAGTGCTATTACGGTAAAGCTATCATCTTTACTTAAATATTCTGTTAGGTGTTTTTGAGCCAAAGAGTTTATTGGCACAAGATGTCTTATATCTTCTTTGAAAGAGACTCCTCTCAACTGATTTTCTTTTTGTAAGCTCTCTATTTGATTAGTGGTAAGATTTGGTAAAACTTCTGTAATCGTTGAACCAAACATAGGCGTAGTAAAAGCTAGTAGCAACAATACCACTAGCTTTATTTTTATTTGACTTTTTATTTTAGTATGCATTTTTATTTATAAATCCTTTTACAAAGGTAAATATAAAGATTTTTATATCAAAAAGGAAGGACCAGTTCTTAATATAATCTAAATCATATTGTATTCTACCAGTTAACGAGGTATCACCTCGATAACCATTAACCTGAGCCCATCCTGTGATGCCGGCTTTAACTTTATGGCGTAATTGATATCCAGGTATCTCATGGATAAACTTATCAACAAGTTCAGGCCTTTCAGGTCTAGGGCCAATTAAGCTCATATCCCCTTTGAGTACATTAAAAAGTTGAGGTAATTCATCTAAAGAGGTCTTTCGAATAAATTTACCAAAACTAGTAACTCTAGGGTCGTCTTTAGTTGTCCATTTCCCATCCTCTTCTCCCAAAGGACGATCAGCCATAGACCTGAACTTATACATCCAGAAAACTTTACCATCTATCGTTACCCGTTTCTGTTTGTAAAAAACAGGACCAGGACTCGTTACTTTAACTAATATCCCAAGTATTAACAGAATCGGACTTATTATAACTGTTCCAATTAAAGTTGCTACAAAGTCGAAAACATTTTTGAAAAACCTTTGGAAGAAAGAGATAGAAACATCGTTAAGATGCATAATTGGAATTGAGTGAAAATCAACAACTTTGGTACCAATTAAAGAGAATGGTAAATCAGGAATGACCATTACCTGCTGAATTAAATCATAACATTTACCAATCATTTTTCTTTCGACATCTCTAGCTTCTGTTGGGTACCCAATTACAATTATTTGAGGATCTGTTCTTTCGATTACCTTATCTAAATCACCATCATATTGTTTTATTCTTTTATCACCTAGGTCGTTGCTATTATATTGGCCAACAATCTTTAGCCCAAAGATAGGATTGCTAATAATCTCTTCAATATAATTAGCTAAAGGTTCCCCATAGCCAACAATCAAAACCCGTTTTGCTAATTTTCCGATTTCCCGAAGTCTTGCCAATCTTCTATTTATTAGAATTCGCTCAATTAATAATAATGTTGTGCTTACAACTATGAATAGAGCAATCGTTAACCTACTAACTCTTTTTCCATATAAATAGTACAAAATTACAGTTAA
>Ga0172382_10009971_pt1 | contig 12843 bp, 10 predicted proteins | sample Leawel138RmetaG_FD_122245 | JGI IMG/M metagenome (GOLD analysis project Ga0172382, IMG submission 122245) | Leachate microbial communities from a municipal landfill in Southern Ontario, Canada - Leachate well 138R metaG | ecosystem: Engineered > Solid waste > Landfill > Unclassified | place...
GTGCCCACGAGTCGATCCTCCGCGTGCAGGAGGGACTGGCCATCGGGATCACCAGCGATTTCCTCTCACAGGACATCCGTGAATGCATGTTCCACCTGGGTGAGATCACCGGCCAGATCTCCACCGACGAGATCCTGGGAAACATTTTCAGCAGGTTCTGTATCGGGAAGTGATTCAACTACGAGTATAATTCCCCCCGAATCTTGGACAACAAGTATCGTTAAAAAAATGTATTAATTTTGTTGTCATGAAGAAAAGGAAAACTTACAGCGCCGGCTTTAAAACAAAGATAGTTTTAGAAGCCCTTCAAGAACGTGAAACAGTGCAGGAGCTTGCCAGGAAGTATGACCTTCATCCCGGTCAGATCTCCACCCGGAAGACCCAATTTCTATCCCATGCGGATCAGGTCTTTGAGAAAGGTTCATCCAAAACGGAGGATGACAAGGAAAGAGACGCTCTCTTCAAGAAAGTTGGACAACTTCAGCTTGAGAATGACTTCTTAAAAAAAGTATTGGGGAAATAGCCAAAAAAGATCGGATGGGCAAGATCGACAAAACCCACAGTTTAAGCGTTTCACGCCAGTGTGAGTTGTTGAATGTTCCCCGAAGCAGCTTCTACTATTCTCCCCTTGAAGATGGTTCTTATAATGAGGAACTGATGAAGCAGATCGACAAACAATACATGGATACCCCATTTTATGGTGTGCCCCGGATGACAAATTACTTGCGTGGCCTGGGCTACAAGGTGAACCCGAAGCGCATCCGACGGTTATACCGCAAGATGGATTTGTGTGCCATCGGCCCCCGCCCCAACACGAGTAAACCTCACAAGGGTGAAGGACATGCCATTTATCCCTACTTGCTACGTGGGCTGACAGTAGACCGTCCCAACCAGGTTTGGGCGATGGATATCACCTATATCCCTTTAGGGAGTAGTCACATGTACCTGGTTGGCATAATTGATGTATACAGCCGCTACATCGTTGGCTGGTCACTTTCCAATACAATGACGACCCGTTGGTGCCGTGAGTGTCTGGATGAGGCAATAAAGAATCACGGAGTCCCTGAGATCGTCAATACGGATCAGGGCAGTCAATTCTCCAGTCCCGAGTTTTCGGCGTACTTTTCTTCACATGAGGGTTTAAAGTTCAGCATGGACGGTAAGGGACGTGCAATCGACAATATCTTCATTGAAAGATTCTGGCGCAACATCAAGTACGAGAAGATCTATCTTGAGCCGTCTGATAACGGTTTGGATTTATATCGCAAAATAAAGGAGTATATGACGTATTATAATACGGAAAGGCCCCATCAGGGATTGGAATATAAAAGGCCGGTGGAAATATACCGGACGGCCGCTTAGTTTCCTGGGATCGCCCTGCAGGGCGATCCCAGGAAACTAACTTATCAGTGAATAGAAACTGTCTAAGGAAGGGGAGAAGTTTAGTTTTGCCTGAATTCATATTATTGAATATGATTACATAAACAAAAGTATGAATTCAAATCGACCAAGTAAAAAAACGTGTGTAACTAATTTAATATAAACATTATACAAGCAATTAACTTGTCCTTAACCGGACACTAGTGTTGCCAATTAATAAACACTATTTAGCAAAACTAACGTTATTGCTCTTATATAAAGTAAAATCACAATGATTAAGAATAAGAAAATTAACAAAATAATTGATGAATTAACCGATCAATATTTAGAGAGTGACAGATATAATCGTCCTTGGATTATTGGGTTTAGTGGCGGTAAAGACTCTACTGTATTACTCACATTAGTGTGGCTCGCTTTGATAAAAATCAGAGATAAGAAAATCGGGCAGTTGCATAGGAAGATATATGTAGTTTGTAACGACACGATGGTTGAAAATCCTGTTATTGAAGAATATGTTACCAATGTGTTGCAAACCATTGAAAAAGTCGCAAAAGAACAACAGTTGCCAATTACCGTTAGAACAACAACCCCGCAAATAGAGGATACTTTTTGGAGTTGTGTTATAGGAAAGGGGTATCCCGTACCTAATAACGCTTTTAGGTTTTGTACAGAGAAAATGAAAATCAAGCCTACGTCGAATTTTATCACAAGTCAGGTTGCTTCTGACGGAGAGGCTATTATTTTAATAGGAACTCGTCTTGATGAAAGTCAACAACGCGCAAAATCCATAAGAAAACACGAAATTAAAGGACAGCGTTTGTCCAAACATCCCCTTAATCCGAACACCTATACTTACGCACCAATCAAGGAATTGATGTTAGAGGAAGTGTGGTATATTATTAATGCAATCCCTTCGCCATGGGGCTTTGACAATCAAACGATTATTAAAATCTATATGGATGCTTCTGCAGATGATTACGAGTGTCCTACAGTTGTAACAAGCGATTCGCATCGCTCGTGCGGTCAAAGCCGTTTCGGCTGTTGGGTTTGTACGGTTGTAAAAGAAGATAAATCTATGTCTGCACTTATTAAAAACGGGGTGGATTGGATGAAACCCTTGCTTGAATTCCGTAATCGCTTGGTAGCTAATCGAAATAAATCGGAATATCGTAACGAAACACGCCGGAATGGACAACTTGCAGTTGATGAAACCGGACACAGGATGGGAAATTACACGATAGATTATAGGATTGATTTGCTACGAGAACTACTAACCATTCAAAAAAACACACAGCAATACCGATCAAGTATCAACTTGATTACCAATCAAGAATTGATAGCTATTCAAATAATGTGGTTTCGAGATGGAAATTTCAGTACGACTGTCAATGATATTTATAATGATGTTTATGGTTATGATTTGCCTAACGATAACATTGGTTTTCAAGAACGACTTTTACTTGAAAAAACATGTAAAAAACCGGAACACTATTCATTGATACAAGAATTACTTGCGTTGCAAAAGAACAAAGTTCTATTGATGAGAAAACATGGCTTGCAAACGGATTTGGAAGCTCGCTTGGATAGCTATATAAAAGAAAAAGTGAATGAAAATTAAAAGTATAGAACTCAACAACTATCGTCTCTACAAAGGTAAGAATAAAGTTTTTTTCCCAAACGGAAACAACAAAAACTTGTATTTGATTTTGGGTGAGAATGGTTTTGGTAAAACAACTTTTCTGCATTCGTTGCTTTGGTGCTTATATGGGCGCTTGATGGCGGATATTGACGAAACCTTTCGAAAAGAAATGTCGAATGGCGGATATAATACTACGTTGATATCCAATCTGAATGAAATTTGCCGAAGAAAAATTGATACTGAAGTTGGATTAACAGAAATCTCAAGTATAAAAAAGAAAGGATACTCTGTCGAAACAGAATTTATAAAAGAGTTTTCTTGCTATTCTGTTTCATTAGAATTTACAGATGTACATATTCCATCAATTCCAAGTCAATCCTTAAAAATTACTCGAACTTATGATGTGATATTAAATCAAGAAGATGTCGAAATTTTAATTGATGGAGTGCGAAGTGAATTAACATCTGAAATTGGAAATGAAATTTTCATCAATGATTTTATTCTTAATAAAGATATTGCTCGTTTCTTTTTCTTCGATTCGGAGAAAATAGTTACTCTTGCAGAAACAAATACTATTGATGAAAAACGCAAACTTTGTTCGGCTTACAACGAAGTGTTAGGCGTAAAAAAATACGAAGATTTAAAAAGAAATCTTGAAAATATGCGCCTTCGTTTTCGGCGAAAATCAGATGATGTTGAAAATCGTAATTTATTAAATGAATTACTTTCAAAACAAAAATTACTAAATGAAACCTATGCAGAGCAAGAAATGCAATCTGTCGCCTTCAATAATCAAATTTTAATATTAAAAAAGGAAGATGAAAAATTGCAAATACAGCTTTTAAGAGAGGGAAATAGTAATTCTCTTGAAGAATTAACTCGCCAAGAAAAGTTGCTCTCTACCGTGAAAGAAAAGGACATTAACTACAAACAACAATTAAAGCAATTTTTGGAATTTGCCCCTTTTGCAATATCTGGCAAGTTGTTGTTGCAAACAAAAATGCAATTGGAAAACGACTTTGAGATCATCCAATCTCAAAATGACTTAAGAAATCAGAATTTTTTACTTTCAAATATCCTTGCCGAAATGAATGACCTGTTCAAAGATATTTCTCTTTCTGAAAAGAACAAGAAGAAGTTGGTCGATTCATTTCATACAATTATTGCTAAATACCAAAGTCATACTTCAAATGGAATTCCGTTGTTAAATATAAATAAGGACGATTTTGATGAGTTTGCATCCGTGTATTCGAACATCATATCGACCTATCGAATAGAATTTGAACATCTTACTGACGATTATCGCAAAAACAAACAAGTGCTTGAAAGAACAGCTCGCAATATATCCAATATGCACAATAAAGAAAATGATGGCATAATAAAACATATTCGTAAGAAAAAAAATGAAAGTGAACGAAAAATAGCAGAAATGGAGTTGAAAATTCGCAATCTGTACGAAAAGATAGGGGCTACAAATAGGGAACTGAATACTGTGAATAAAAAAATTGCAGAATTAAGCAAAAAAGTCAACCTTGATGATAGCGATGCAAAAAAAGATAAAGTTGCAGAACAATTAATTGACGAATTAAACGCATTTCTTGTTACGCTAAAAAATGAAAAGAAATCAGCACTCGAAACTCGCATAAAAACTACGATGAATAAATTAATGCACAAGACTGATTTTATCGGGAAAATAGATGTTATCGTTGATAATGATCTAATTGATATAAATCTTTATTCGAAAGACAACATTCCAATTAAAAAAGAAGCATTATCAAAAGGCGAACAGCAACTCTATGCCACTTCGTTACTTAAGTCACTTGTGGAAGAATCGGGGATACAGTTTCCTGTATTTATTGATAGTCCATTGCAGAAATTCGATAAAAGTCATGCTAATAAAATCATTACAGAGTTTTATCCAACTGTTTCAAAACAAGTTGTTTTATTTCCACTGTTGCACAAGGAGTTAACGGAGAGTGAATTGGAAGTTATGAAACCGTATGTAAACTCTGCTTATCTACTAAAAAATAAAAACTCGCAATCACACATAGAGCAAGTTGAAATCGATAATTTAATGAAATACTAACTATGTTTTCACAAATAAAGACGAGCAGTAAAAATCGTGAGATAGTTTCCGAGTTAACAAGAAAATTCAATTTGGGTGCTGAAAATATAATTGCCCGAATTGCTATTGGCTGTTCTTTGCAATCAGGCGAGAAATTTTCGCCACTCGACGTACAGGATTCTAGAGGAAAGGAATACAGCCGAAATGTACTTTTTGGTAGTTATTATCCTATTTATGAAGCATTAATCTGTACGCATTATCAAATAAACAACAACGACAAAGATCTACCTCGTTACTTCAAAATGCATCTTGACCACGGACTAAAGCTTATTTATGAAGATGTTACAGATAATCCAAATTTAGTTGGATATGATTATTTGTTTGACAAAATAGAGAAAGGGTTAAATGAGATATGCTGAGAGAGGACTTGAAATATATAACGACAGAGTATTTACGTGATACAAATCAAATTTCAGTTCGCACTGCAAATTGTTGTATAAGTGAGGGATTGGATAATTTTCATAAAATCCTATTATTTTTTGAAGAAAATGGTTCTTTCTTTAGAAAGAAAATTAAAAATGCTGGTAGAAAGTCTTGTGAAGAATTAGATGCACTATGTTTGAATATTATTCCGAATATTGAAAAGGAAGAAAAGCACCTCTTTTTCGAAATAGCCGAGGTTAAGTCAGTCATAAAAGAATTAAATGAACTTGAACGTGAAATCTTATTTTCTATTCTTGCTTTAATTGAAAATATGGAAAAGGATATAAGAAAGAGGGCCTATATCCTAAGTAATAATAATGAGGACATTTTTAACTATGCATTTAATTTTTGTATTAAAAATGGCTACTTCCCTATGTTTGGCGTCTTTCGTATGTATTTGAATTTAGATGAAAATCGAGATACCAAGATGGCTATTGAAGTCCTTCCGATTTTTCAAGATTCTGAATCTGCAAAATTAGATGAAGTTGCAGAAAGATATGAAATATCGAGAGAAAGAGTACGTCAAATATGCAATATTGATTTTTGTAGAACTTTTGAAATATCAAGTGAAGTTATTGAGCAAAAGAAAAATGGATGTTTTCTCAAATACTCCGAATTACTTCAATCCAAAACTAATTGGGATTATATTTTGGATATGTTAAAAGGAATAGATGTTGTAAGTCGGGAGACTTATGAGCTTCAAAACTGTTTGAAAAAAGAGCAAAATACATTATCATTTGAATTTGTAGCACAAATAATAGCTTATGTTTTTAGGGATATATTTACAATCTATGGTAGTAGATTTAACAATACAAATAAGGGAGAAAATTGGAAATCTACTTTGTTGATAAGAAAAGCGTTTACAGATATTTTTGATTTTGATAAAATGAGAGAAGAATTTGAAAATATTTTGATTGAAAATGAAATTGAATATTTATTGGATATTGAAAATCACATTTCTAATTCTATGTGTTGGAAAATTTTTGATTATGATAAAATAAATAGTATTACAAAAATTACGAAAATAATATTACTCTATGAGTTCGGCTTATATAGTGATGAAATTTATGGACAAATAAAAATTCCAGCAAGCAAAGAAAGAAAACCAATAGATGTTGTTTACGATATATTAAAACAAAATGAACATCCAATGCATTTAATGGAGATTTTCTCAGAATTTAAGAGGCACTTACCAAAACACAAATACACGCTTGAAAATAATCCTAGCAAATTGCGACCTTCTTTACACAAGCACGAAGATATAACATTTGTAAATAGAAAAAGTGTTTATACCCTGAAAGAATGGAAACACATTCCCAAAGGAACCATTCGTAATAAAATAGTTGAATTTTTGGATAAGAGAGATATACCCCAATCAGTAGAAAGCATTACAGAATACGTTAATTTATTTTTTCAGACAACACAGAAAAATGTGCATAGTTCTATGCATTCAGGAAAGTATTTTGTACAATTTAAAGGTAATCTATTCGGGCTGAAAAGCAAGCAATATTCTTCTGACTTCGAGAAAATGAAGCATAGTGAAAGTCAACGAAAGACTTTTGAACAACGATTAAATGACTTAGAACTATTCATTGTAGAGAATGATCATTTCCCTTTTTCTACTTCTGAGAGTGATGACGAAACTTCGCTTTATCGATGGTGGGCTTTGATTGAACAAGGCCGGAAAAGAATTTCAGAAAATCAGCAAAAGGAGGTTGTTAGAATACAAAGAGAATACGCAGAGTACAAAATAAATAAAGATACTCACAAATGGAATTTGACTTACAACAAAATTAAAGTTTTTATTCTATCAAACAAACGGCTTCCTTCTGCAAAAGGAGAAGAAGAGTCTCTTTACACTTGTCTAAATAAAATTAAAAATGATTTTTATGATGACAGATTAACAGAAGAACAGCGCAGAAAATATATCGAATTAGTGAAATTGATTTAATATGCTTAAAGACAAAGACTTTAAATACAGATACTCAACAGGTAGAACCGATTTACCCTTTGATTTTTGCGAATTAGCTCTATCTAATAGCACTAAACTCGACATTGGATTAGGTTATTTCAGTTCAGCATCAATCAATGTTCTTTCTGTTGGTTTTGCACATTTCATTAGTAATGGTGGAGTAATGCGCATGTATATAAATCAGCATTTAACAGAAGAAGATTATCAACTTTTAAAGGATAGGGAAGTTGTTGATTTCGAACAATATATTTTGAACTCTTTTTTTGCAATGAAATCTACATTGTCAAAAAGAGATGAGCATTTCTTCAAGTGTTTATCTTATTTGATTCAAAGTAATCGAATAGAAATTAAAATAGTAGTACCCAAAGATGGGGGATTGGCACACGAAAAGTTCGGAGTTTTTACTGATAAAAACAGAGATAAAGTAGCATTTATAGGCTCAATGAATCTGACAGCATCTGCTTTGTTGAAAAATATCGAGACCATTGAATGTACTTGTTCCTGGAAAAGTGATGATAATATTGAGCGAATTAGGATAAGCGAACAAGATTTCAGCGAAATATGGAATGGTATAAGTGAAAACATTTTAGTTTTTCCAGCACACAAATTTTGTCAAGAAATTGTGAAAACCTATCCTAACGTTGATGCCGACGAACTTTTATTGCAAGAAAAAACATTAATCAAGAAATTGAAAAATTCGGCAACAACAGACATAAAAACTTCAAAAAGCACATCGCCAATTGAACCACACTTTCCATTTAAATATCCCGAAGGTGCGAGACCATACCAAATTGAAGCATATAATGAATGGTTAAAAAACAAGAAGCGAGGCATTTTTGCAATGGCAACTGGAACAGGTAAAACAATAACTTCGTTGAATTGTGCCTTGCAGGAATATCAAACTGACGGCGTTTACCAACTTTTAATATTGGTGCCAACTATCGCGTTAGTTGAACAATGGATTGAAGAAATTGCATTATTTGATTTTAAAAACATTATTACGGTTTTTTCCGAAAATCCTAAGTGGCGACAACAAATTGTAAACTTGGAAGATAAAATAAGCAGAGGTAAAAAAGTGAATTTTGTTATTGTGTCTACATATCAATCTTTTACAAACAAAGATTTTCAGCAGATATTCTCTAAGTTACCTGATTCGATAATACTGATAGCTGATGAAGCACATAACATCGGTTCGGAGACAGTGCGGTCGGTTTTTAGAAAGCTACACATCAAACGAAGGATTGCGTTATCGGCAACACCAAATCGAATATACGATGAGGAAGGAACCACGGAATTAGAAGGTTTTTTCAACGACATACCGCCTTATGTTTATAATTTCCCGATGAGTAAAGCAATAGAAGAAGAACGGCTGATGAAATATTGTTATTATCCAAAATTAGCGTATTTAAACGATATAGAAATGCAAGATTACGCTGAGATTACAGAACAACTTCTTCGATTATTTGATAGTACAACCAAGCAATTCAAAGACTCTCAAAAGGCTAAAAAATTATTAATGATTCGCAAACGAATTTTGCATAAAGCAGAAGATAAAATGCGGGTTTTCAAAGAAATAATTGCCGAAATTGGACAGGATAAACTGAAGTATTGTTTTGTTTATGTTCCCGAAGGGAAAAAAATGTTCGATTCGGATGAGGCTATTTTGTATTCTAATTCAGATGGCGATAACCAAACCGATTTTTACGAAGAAAATATTATCAAGAAAATGCTTGATACAACCAAAGAAATTTTCCCGAATACAACTTGTAATACATATACAGGAAAAAATAGCAAAACTGAGCGTAAAATTATTTTACAAGGATTTGAAAACGGACAAATAGATGTTCTTTTTGCAATGAAATGCTTGGATGAAGGCATAGATGTGCCACGTGCCGAATATGGAATTTTTGCATCAAGTACTGGTAATCCGCGTCAATTTATTCAACGTCGTGGGCGTTTGCTTCGTCGTCATCCGGATAAAACATTTGCTCATATTTATGATATGGTAGTTGTCCCCGATTTTCAATCGCCGTATTATTCCAAAGAATTTTGGAATATGGAACGCAGTTTGGTTCGTGGTGAACTGATTCGTGTGGCTTATTTTGCTAACTTAGCCACCAATAATTATACAGGTGCACTACAGGAATTAGATGGAGTGGCAAAATTTTACGAAATCATATTGGCTGAACTTATTTTGAATATCAATCAATAAAAACATATATTTAATGAAAGCAGAAGAAATTTTCAAGGAGATATTGAAATCGCCTGAATTACAATCGGTTTTCCGAATTCAGACAGAAGAATTGAAAAATGTGAGTTTGCACGAAAAATCTGATTTTCCTGTTATCGAAATTATCAAGGAAATAATAAACGGTCAAGAAAACCATAAAAACAAGGAGCAAATTTTCCAAATTATTCAAAAACAGATAATACAATTATAGAATATGGGCACAATTATTAAATCCGTTGGTTTTCAGAACTTTTACAATTACTATGGGAGTTTTGATGAAAATACCTATCATTTCAAAGAGGGCATCAATATCATTAATGCCGATAACAATATGGGCAAATCCAAATTCTACAATGGAATTCTGTGGATATTGAGAAACAAAGTTTATGACTCTGATGCAAGAAGAATGGAAAATGCAGATTCTTCTTATTTAAAAATGGCTTCGGGTAAAGCAATGAATAAAGGCCAAAACTTTGATATGGGCGTAAATATTACATTCATAAACGATGAAGAAAAATATTCGGTTTCCAAAAAAGTGCAATTCAGAAAAAATGCTGGTAGTTGGGTAACAAATGAGCTGTTGGAAGTAATGCAAACTGTTGATAATAGAGATATTCCGGTTTTGGATATGAACGACAAAGAAAAAATTATCCAAAAGATTATTCCTGCAGAATTGATGAATTACGCATTGCTTCAGGGTGAAACCATGGAGCAAATCGTGGATTTGTCTTCACGTAACGGATTATCATCCACTATCGAGGCATTAGCAGGAATTAATAATTTAATTGAAATTTGTGACTTAAGCAAGGATTTATCGCAACGTACAAAAAAACTTTTTAATGATAAAGAAAGAGAGATTAACTCAACGAGTAAAAGAATTACGGGCTTAATTCAAGAAAGAGAAACTCTTGAAGGAAAGATTGTAACTACTGAAACGCAAATAGAGATATACAAAACCGAACTGTCGAAAGCAAAAGAGAAAAAAGAAATTTTGGAGGCTAATCTTATGAAGACCAAAGATAGAGAGCGGTATAGAGGAATGATTAAAAATTTTGAAAATGAAATAAAAAGACTGAAAGAGCAAAAAAACGAGAAAGAAAAGAATATTACTTCAATGTTGTTTTCTGAGAGTTGCCCTTGGATGCTAATGGGAATGCGTGAGCAGATTTCAATCTTCGACAAAAAAAGGCAAGAGCTTACAACTGATATTGCAACCCAAAAGGCGGTAAGCAGTCCAATCGTATTGCCTGAAGGTTCACCTGACGTACCTTCTCTACAAAGAATGTTGCGAACCGAAATCTGCGAAGTCTGCGGGCGTTCCGCCCCAAAAGACGGAGAACATTGGAAGCACATTAAAATGGTGTTGGAAAGACCCGCAAATAATTCAAATCCAAACAGAAACAATTTCAATCAATTTTATAGTAGTATTCAAACTTCGGTAGGTGCCTTTTTTTTGAGTATTCCAAAAATAGATGAAAGTCTACTAAATTACAGAGAAAAAATTGATGAGTTGGACAATTTAATCTCAGAAAAGGAAGAAGAAAGAGAAAACGCGAGAAACGAATTTCTAAATGCGGGTGGCAGTGAAATTAGCTCAGACAATACCGACAAGCAAACCATAGCAGATTATACACTTGCTGAAAAAACGATTAACAAAAAAGAAGACGAAATTAAAAAAGCAGAAGATGCCATAAAAGCTTGGGATATACGATTAAGCCAAATAGAAACAGAAATTGAGGAAATCGGATCATCAAAGGAAATTGGAAAATTTCGCAACTTTAAAGAAACAATGGCAAGTGTAGAATATATTTTGAACAACACTAAGGATCGGATTTTTGATGAGATTTTGAAATCCTTGGAAATCAACGCAAACACAAAATATCAAGAACTTACATACGGCAATCTTTCAACAGGTGGTAGATTAAACTTTAATAAGCAAGCAGATGGTACGGTGCAAGTGTCTATCAAAAACATCAATGATGGAGAACTCACGGGGCTTGGTACCGGTTTTCAGCGTATGAAGCAATTGTCAATTATTATGGCGATTATTTCTTCAAAAATTGGGAATAAGCGATTTGACTTTCCGTTTATTTCGGACGCACCTTTCTCTGAATTTGGGGACAATTTTATTAATAATTTTTTTGATATTGCACCCAAAGTCTTTACGCAAAGCATTATCCTCATAAAAGAATTATATGACTCCAAATCCGATGTTTATTTGAATGATTTGGGATTGAAAGTTCTGAAAAAAATGGAAAACGGCGAAATTCCCGGTACATTTTATGTGAATGTTATCGAAGAAAAAGCCGACACTACAAATTTGGTAACAAAAAATAAACCCTATGTAAATTAGAATATTATGGATGGTTCACAATTGAGAGATTTAATCGGTCAAAAACGACCAAGATATAAAGAGCAGTATAGACTTTTGATTGATAGTATTTCAAAAAAAGGAGATGCAAGTGGCAAAGGAGATTTTTCTTCTTTTGGAGCTTATTACCAGACTTATATGTATGCTTTTATAATTGGTTATAAATTAGGTAAACAGAACTTTATTCTACAAAATGAAAAATCAAATGACTTTTTTGTGTTTTCACAATGGAGTCCAATTGCAATCCGTGACTATATTGTTATGCTATTATTGAATAAATCAGATGATTTTGGGTTTAAATGGATTGAATTAGAAGATGCAAGCTCTGAGACTATAGAAATATTTGTTGCTGAATTTATTCGTCAAATGGAAGGTTATGCCAATGCAGGTTTTGAGTATTTGCAAAATAAATGGGATAATGAGAACATGATGTTCCGTAATCCTTTTGTCTTTGTCAAAATTTTGGAGGAATTAATTTCGTGATTTTTGCTTAAAATTTTAATTAATGATTTCATCTAATGATATTTTTAAATTACTGAATAGCACCGAAAGCGCCCACATTGAACGCACAACGTCAACAGACAATATGGACAAATTCTGTCAGGCTATTTGCGCTTTTTCTAACGATGTTTCGGGAAGTGGAAAGAATGGCTATTTGATTATCGGCGTACACGACAATGGAAAACTGTCAGGTTTAAAGGTA
>Ga0172382_10009973_pt1 | contig 12841 bp, 11 predicted proteins | sample Leawel138RmetaG_FD_122245 | JGI IMG/M metagenome (GOLD analysis project Ga0172382, IMG submission 122245) | Leachate microbial communities from a municipal landfill in Southern Ontario, Canada - Leachate well 138R metaG | ecosystem: Engineered > Solid waste > Landfill > Unclassified | place...
AAACTTTTGGTATGACCGGCTGGAAAATCGGATACATTACCGCTACAAAACAAATAAGCGAAGCAATAAGGAAAGTACATCAATGGACTACTTTTGCAGTAAATACTCCTATGCAACATGCCGTTGCTGCCGGATTCAACAGTTTAGATGAATATCTGCCACAATTTCGTGAAATCTATCTGAAGAAAAGAAACCTGGCGTTCCATCTTTTACAGAATACCGAATTTAATCCTCACAAACCTTTAGGTAGTTATTTCATCATGATTGACATACCACATGATAAATATCGTGACGATGTTGACGCTGCAATGAGCTTAGTTAAAAAAAATAAAGTGGCAACTATTCCACCTTCGGTTTTTTATTCAAAGTCCGATGAAGGGAAAAGTATGCTACGACTTTGCTTTGCAAAAAGTGATGATGTATTAATCGAAGGAATCCGAAATTTGAAGCAAACACCATGATAATCAGTCATGGTGTTTCTCTCGTATTATATTATCAGGATTAGATTCTTTTGAAACACACATAAGACCCAAGTACCTCACATGTACACAATTATTTGTTTATAAATGGTGTACTCTTCAATGATACCAAGTTGTTAAGTATGTACTCAACTAATATATATACGATGTTCAATTTCTTGAGCTAAAAGAATAAGATTAATATAATTTAATCTTACTGCTATTTGACTTCAAATAGCAACTATGATACTGAATCTTTAAAATAATATTTTTTAAATTATTTCATTTTTTCAGTTGTAAAAGATTATATTTTCAATTTTTTATATTATATCTGAAATGTGCCGCGAATGATTTCGATACAAGTTGTAGAATTGTAAAGTTTTTTTAATCTACTGCGAAAAGTCTTGGTAACAAATTAGTCTCTGACAGAGAGTCATCCGGGTCTAAGTAGAAAGCCGGTTTGTAAAGTATAAATAATGAGCTAGTAAAATGAGAGTTTTGATACACTCTAATAAAATATTGACCATGCTTTTTGTTATTACAGTAGGCTGCTATGCTCAAAATTCATAGTAGTCGGTCCTAGACAATATGAATGCATATCATGTTACAATGACAATACTTTAACAGCAGTAATAATTTTGTTGATACAAGCTTAGTTTGTAGGGCTCAGCTTAACAAATCCAAAAATCAAGGATATGATTGGGAATTAATCTTTAATCGAGAAGTTGCAGATGTGGGAAGCAATTTAGATGATGTTGGTGTTAGAAAGTATAAGTATGTAACCGGCAGATTTAATTCGATTTATCCACTTTAGGAATTGTATTCGAGACAGTTTTTTTGAAATAGTAAATGAAAAATTTCAATGACAAATATCAATACGAATAATTTATTATGTAAATCTTTTAATGAAACTAAGATTTTAAATTAACTTATATTCATACTACCGAATAAAATTAGACCATTATTCAATCTTCACCCAAGCTCGAATGATGTAATACCAAAGATTTTGTCAATTCTGATGTCGGGTGTGTGTGATGAGTACATACGAGCAGTCTCGAAAACCATTTTCATGTCATACTTAGTAGCAATCTCAAGAGCCTCTGTATTAATTGTCGGTATGTCGAGATAAATCAATTCGTCCACAGCTTTTGTAGCTAATGCTTTGTACAGACTTTCGGCGATTTCTCGTTTATCGGCAAACAAGGGACCGATTTTATAGCCCGTCCTACACTTGCGGATAGCTCCGTAACCGTAAATATTGCCATCCTCTACATAAGCAAGCGAATAAGTCTCCGGCATACTAAACCATGCTTTCAGAAAGGATTTTCTCGGCGCAGGAAAGCATTGTAAATCGTACTCGTAAATAAGCTCCGGTGAGACTGTAGCCAAAGGAAATATCCTCTTATCAATATTATACTTGCTTCCTACTGTCTCAAATCTTGCGTTTTTGTATGCAAATTTGAAATTTAATCTTTCGTAATTATTAACTCTTGACAGTACCCCGTCTATGCCAATATTGCATCCTTCCAAATATTTCAAAGCTACTAATGCAAGTTGAGTGCCGGCACTCGAACCGCGATGGCTGCCGTCAACGACGTAAAATCCGATAAAACCGTAATCATCCGAATATTTTACGGCGGAAATACACCCCACTACTTCCGAATCAATCTCGGCAATGAAAAAGCCTTTCGGGTCTGCTTCATAGAATGCCAAACCGTCGGTTGTTCCCGGGTTCCATCCCTCTTTGTAAGCTAAATAAATCGCTATTTCCATCTCGGGAAGTGTCATATTTCTAATTATACATGCCATTAAGAAAGAAAATCCTATTTATTAGTATTAATACTAATGCTTAACGATTATCCATAAAATTACTTATATTTTTGATTTAAAAAATCTTATTCACCGCTGGATTGGATACTTTTTTAGTTTGTCTATTAAACGTTTTTTTCTTTGTTTGACGGCATCCTCGCTGATATTCATAATGCAGGCAATTTCTTTATACTTATAGCGGTAAACGTAGATATTTACAAGCAGTTCGATTTCATCTTGAGAGCAGTGCTCTGCAAGCGAGTCTCTAAAGTCCGTTTCTTGATGAGTAAAGTCGTTTTCAGGCGAGAAGATTTCAAACATTTCGTCAAATCGAGATGGAGAAAAGAGCTTTGTTTTTTCATAGAATTTGAATAGGTGCATGAATTTGTTAACAGCAGCAGAGCACACCCATCGCTCCCGGTTCTCCTGTTCGTCTATGTCTTTGTGCATTTCATAATACAAAACAATAGCTTCGGAAACAGCATCTTTCAGTGTTTCACTTGACTGCTCGTCATCAATATAAATATTTCTTTTATATAATATTGATTTGGCTATGCGAAATATTTTTTCATATTCCAAAACTAAACCATTTCATTAAAAGCACTTTACAAAATTATACAAATATTTGATTAATTACAAACAATCACAATAAATGAGCATCAACTGTCAATGCTCATTTATTCATAAAAAAAAAAGAGTTTCACGGGAATTTTTATTTAATAATCAATACAGGTTTAATCTCAAGTTTACTTCCTATGTTAATTTTATAGAAATACTTCCCTGACGTGAGATTTTCTGTAGCGATGTCAAGTTTATGATAACCCTGATTCATAAATTCGTTTGACAGGATATCAATCACTTTTACTCCAAGTGAATTATACAGCTCAATTGTAATTCTCTCTTGCTCACTTTCTACGTAAAATTCTATCACAACATTGCTACCGGTAGGATTCGGATATACTACTGTCCGTGAATCACCACTTGCTAAATCATCCACACTGCTTATTTCAGGACAATACAATTTCCTGAACATACATTTATCGTATAGATTTGGTTTGTTGCTTTTTTCTCTCGTAGGATTGGAATGAGAATTCATTACACTTTCATAACTTGGCAGGCATCCTGATTCATTCGGGTGGTCAAATCCCAAGACATGGCCAAGCTCATGCAAAATTGTCTCGTATAAGCTGAATACCTTATAACCACTTGAGTAAATCAAGTCAATTGACTCAGATGTGATATGATCTTCATTTATAAAGAATTGAGTTGTTGGACCGGTTATAGCACCCTTGAATTTCTGTGTATTATTTATCATTATATAACTGTTAGTGCAATTCAATTCACAAAAATAAGTCATATAACTAGTATTAGCTTTAGCCAATACTCCTATATCAAAATTTGATTCGTTATCTGAAAAATATGTAGTTATTGTACAACCATGACTACAGTTATCATCTTGTTTACCACATATACAATTCCATTCATAGCTAGCTCTATTAAAGTCTTCGAGAGTCTTTGCTGCATCAAAAACTGTATTCCCATAAGGTATTTGCTCTAAAGTAGGAATAGCATAAGGTAAAATACAGATTGGTAATTCAGCTTTTAACAATGTAAATGGCCACTCTAAACCTTCTATTTGATATGGATCTTCTGCACAAATTATTCTTGCACGACCATCTGTCTCAGTAGAATATGGGCATATCTGATAAGGATATTTGACACCCTCTGGACAATTCAAGATCGGAGGACATCCCCGAACCATTGAAGCCGGAATTAAGCACAAGCTTATGATTGTCAAGACAAATCCGCGAGAGAAGTATGTTAATCTCTTCATGATAAGCTCCTATTAATTTCCGTAAAATCTGATTTGGTCAATTAACTGCTGCAAATTTTGTTTAAATACCGGTAGCGGAACGCTTGTACCCCAGCCGAATTCATTTCCCAAGTCTTGCACATTTCCATCAATAATCGGGAACATACCGTGTGTTTGTGATTTGAGTCCTGAGGGGAATATCGTAAGATAGAAGTGTGAAGCATCTTGGCAGATCATGCGTGGATAAAGAAACACGATATATTCCGTATTAGTTTTAATCCATGCATTACCCATTCTGTCATCAAGCGGATCTTTGCCGGCTCTCGTCCATTGATTGCAAAAATTAAATATGAAATTTGCTCCCGTAGATTGTAATTTCAAGTCTTCAATGCCCACAGAATTATTCGGATGTTCTTCTATTACGGGAATAATTTGACCTTTGATTGTATCGAGTAGGCTAGCAGCAACAACAGTCATATTCCTACACAAAGGTCCGGGCAAACTATCTACGATAAAAGTCTGATTTACACGAATATGTAGAATATAATACGATTCCAAAAGCAGCTGATATGATATGGGATAGTTCCTGCGGACATAATTCAGCAAATCATCTAATATAAAGTCAGCACGCATTCTTCCTTCCGCATAATAAGAGCTGTATTGCTCAGCAAGCAAAGGGTTGTAATCCGTCATCCAATAAAAATGTTTCATGATGTACCTTATCGTATCGCCATCAGTCTGCCTATTAATGAAATCGTTCACGTGATCCGCACGTGAATATCGGCAGACACTGTCAGCAGCTATGTAGCCTATCAGAGTTTCATAAGGCATGCCTATGCTTAATGGGGGACTATCTCGGAGATTGTCAAGCCGGACAAAATAACTCTTAGAATTTGGTTGACACGGTACTTGAGTAAAAGTGCACAATGTCATTGCAAAAAGTGCGATAACTGTAAGGATAAATAAATTTTTCATAGTATTTCCTCAAATAAATTACTTTTTCCTAAACCTTTCCTTTTTCGTTACAAATAAGTGACAGAAAAATTTTTAAAAAAAAACAAATAATTAATATTTTGATTATAATCATATTCGAGAATTAAGTACAAGAAGACGCATATATTGCCCTAAATCAGGCAAATTATTATAAGAATAAAAATATTCAGAGAAAATTTATTAAATTGCATTTTTATTGATTGAATTTTAAAAAGATTATTTTAGGATAAATCATGATAGTAAATGAATTATTAAATCCGAAAAGTATAGTAATTGTCGGCGGTTCAAACGACATAGAAAAACCGGGAGGAAAAATCCTTAAGAATATAATTGACGGCGGTTTCAAAGGGCGTTTGTCGGTAGTCAATCCAAAGGAAACATTAGTTCAAGGTGTAAAATGCTTCTCGTCAGTGAAAGAAATAGACAATTCTGAGCTTGCAATCATTGCCATACCGGCAAAATTTACTCTTGAAACAGTAAAAATATTAGCCTATGAAAAAGGTACAAAAGCATTTATTATACTCTCGGCAGGTTTCAGTGAGTTCGGCGAAGGTGGGAAATCACTCGAGCAGGAGCTTGTAAAAGTAGTGGAAAGCGTTGGCGGGTCTTTAATCGGACCGAATTGTATCGGAGTTCTTACCCACGCATACAATGGAGTGTTTGCAGGTCTTACACCCCGTCTCAGCAGTAAGGGATGCGATTTGGTTTCGGGCTCCGGAGCTACAATTTGTTTCATACTTGAAATGGCAATTCCACGAGGACTTATGTTTAACAGTATTTTCTCCGTTGGAAACAGTGCTCAAATCGGAGTTGAAGAAGTACTTGAATACTGGGATAAAACATTTGATGAAATGACATCTTCAAAAGTGAAGTTATTTTATATCGAACAAATTCACAAACCTGAAAAATTATTAAAACATTGCCGGTCCTTGATTAAAAAAGGTTGTAGAATTGCTGCTATCAAAGCTGGAACAACAGAAGCAGGCTCACGAGCTGTGTCATCACATACAGGAGCATTGGCAGGCTCTGATACGGCTGTGGAAGCCCTGTTCAGAAAAGCCGGTATTGTCAGATGCTATTCGAGGCAGGAGCTGGTTTATGTAGGTGGCGTCTTATTACATAAGCAATTGACCGGTAAAAATATTGCTGTTATTACTCATGCAGGTGGCTCTGGTGTAATGCTGACGGATACTTTGGCAAAAGGTGGAATGAATATACCAAAAATTGAAGGAGCCGCAGCAGATGAGCTATTATCACAATTGTATCACGGCTCATCAGTAACAAATCCGATTGATTTTCTCGCTACAGGAAATGCTGATCAGTTAGGAACCATCCTTGAATACGTTGACCGTGAGTTTCATAATATTGATGCTTCAGTGGTGATATTTGGTACGACCGGTATGTTCGATGTAACAGGAGTTTATGATGTCTTGCATGAGAAAATGAAATGGTGTAAAAAGCCTATTTATCCATGTCTGCCTTCAGTCATTCAAGCAGAGAAAGCTGTCAAACACTTTTTATCCCTCGGCAGAATAGACTTTACTGACGAAGTCGCATTAGGTTCAGCATTATCAAAAGTATATAATACAGCACCGCCGGCTGAGGTGTTTGAGTTACCTGATATTGACAGAAAGAAAATCAGAGAAGTAATTGATAATTCCGAAAACGGGTATTTATCGCCGGACAAGATTCAGATATTGCTTGATGCTGTAGGTATTCCGAGAGTCAAGGAAGTGATTGCAAAAACCAAATCCGAAGCATTGGAAAAAGCCGAACAACTCGGATATCCGCTTGTGATGAAGGTCGTAGGTCCGATTCATAAAACCGATGTTGGAGGCGTCGTATTAAATGTGCGTCATCCGGACATTGTCGCTGCTGAATTTGATAGGATGATGAGTATTAAAGATGCAAATGCTGTGATGCTTCAGCAGATGCTATCAGGTACGGAACTCTTCGTAGGTGCAAAATCGGAAGAGGAATTCGGACATATTGTTCTCTTGGGCTTAGGCGGTATATTTATAGAAGTATTAAAGGATATTTCTTCGGCTCTTGCTCCCGTCAGTAAAAAAGAAGCATTGAAGATGATGTCTGAATTGAAATCATATAAGTTATTGGATGGAGTAAGGAAGCGTGAGGGTGTCAATAAAGAAATATTTGCCGAAATACTCGAGAAGCTCTCTGCTCTGTTAGATGCCGCACCTGAAATAATGGAGATGGATCTAAATCCATTATTAGGTAAAACAGACTCGATTACAACAGTTGACGGAAGAATCAGAATTGAAAAATATGTTCAACACAAACATATACATATTTAGCAACGAGATATTCAATAAATTGAAAAAGGCATCAAAGATTATTCTTCGATGCCTTTTTGTTTAAGATAAAAAGTTAAATTATTGTCCAATGAAGGATTTATAAGCTTCGCTATCCATTAAGCTGTCGAGTTCGGTCGGGTTACTCATTTCAATTTTTACAATCCAACCGACACCATAAGGGTCTTTGTTTACAGTTTCAGGTGCATCATTCAAATCAGAATTGACACCTACAATTTTGCCGGATACAGGAGCTAATAAATCAGCAACTGTTTTCACAGCTTCAATTGTACCGAAAGTATCACCTTTGGATACTTCAGCTTCCGAATCCGGAATATCAACATAAACAATATCACCTAATTCACTCTGTGCGTGATCGGTTACACCTACTTCAGCTATGTTTCCGTTTACTCTGACCCATTCGTGGTCATCGGTGTACTTTAATTCACCCGGGAATATCATTTTCACTCCTAAAAAAGAAATTTTAAAAAATGCAAACTACCAAACTGTAAAATTAACAAATTTACATTGATTTCCAATCATTTCTTTCTAAATATTTTGTATCAATATTACCGGCGATGAAGTCTTCATTGAGCATCATTTTTTTATGAAATGGAATAGTAGTCTTTATTCCTTCTACAATAAATTCATCAAGTGCCCTGTACATCTTAGCGATTGCTTCTTTACGATTAGCTCCTCTCGTAATAAGTTTAGCTATCAATGAATCATAATTTGATGGAATTACATACCCCTGATAAGCATGAGAATCAACTCTGACGCCATGCCCACCGGGAAGATGAAATGCTTCAATCTTACCGGGTGAAGGTCTGAAATTATGTTCCGGATCTTCCGCATTGATTCTGCACTCTATTGAATGGAACTTGGGCTCAGAAGGAGTAACAGATAATTTTTCTCCGGCAGCCACAAGAATTTGTTCTTTAATTAAATCAATACCCAATGACTCTTCAGTAACAGGATGCTCAACTTGAATTCGAGTATTCATTTCCATAAAATAGAAGTTCAAATCGTTATCAACTAAGTATTCGATAGTACCGGGTCCGTAATAGTTTACTGCTTTGGCTCCAAGTACTGATACTTCACCCATCTTATTTCTGAGTGCGGGGTCCACAATAGGTGATGGTGCTTCCTCAATCAATTTCTGATGTCTTCTTTGGGTAGAACACTCTCTTTCATTCAGATGAATTACATTGCCATGCTTATCGCCGAATACTTGAAATTCGATATGGCGAGAACCTTGTACAAGCTTTTCAATATACAAATCTGGATTACTGAAAAAAGCGTCGGCTTCGTTTTGTGCAAGATTGAAAGCATTCTTGAGTTCCGATTCTGAGGAAACCATCCTCATACCCTTACCACCGCCTCCGGCAACTGCTTTAAGCATGACCGGATAGCCGATATCTGCACATATTTTGACTGCTTCATTTAAGTCTTTTACAACACCGATACTTCCCGGGACAACCGGAACACCTGCTTTCCTCATGGTTTCCTTAGCAACAGATTTATTACCCATTTTCCTTATGGATTCCGAAGAAGGACCGATGAATGTAATTTCGTGATCTGAGCAAATATCTACGAATTTATCATTTTCAGCCATGAAGCCGTATCCGGGATGAATAGCATCTGCATTAGTTATCATTGCAGCAGATATAACTGACGGAACTTTCAGATAACTTTCACGGCTTGGTGCAGAACCAATACAAACAGCTTCATCTGCAAATCTGACATGCAATGATTCTCTATCTGCCTCAGAATAAACCGCTACTGTAGAAATGCCTAACTCTTTGCACGCTCTGATGACGCGTAATGCTATTTCACTTCTGTTGGCTATAAGAATTTTTTTTAACATAATAGTATTAGTCGGGTCGTACAACAAAAATAGGTTGGTTAAATTCAACAGGTTTAGCATTTTCCAGAAGTATTTGCTCTATTATACCTGAGACATCACTTTCAATTTCGTTCATCAGTTTCATTGCTTCGATTATACATAATGTATCGCCGGGCTTAACCCTTGAGCCGACTTCCACAAAAGGACCGGCATCAGGTGATGGTGAACGGTAGAAGGTACCAACTATAGGAGATTTGATTGTATGGAGCTTATCGGAAGACTCTGTATTTGATGGCTCAGGACTTATATTTTCCTGTATGCTGACTGTTGCCGGCACAGACGCTGGAGATGCTTGTATGGTCTGTACCTGAGGCATGTTTACCGGTAATTGCTGTTGCACTATTGGAGTTTCATAAGCAAGTGATATTCTTACTCCTTCCTCTTCAATTTCAAGGTGCGTAGCCTTACTGTCATCAAATATTTTAACAAGTCTTCGTAAATAGTTTAAATCCATATATCACCGAGAATTTAATATTTGAAATATATATTATTGATTTGACGAAAGGTATTTATTAATATTTAATTATTCCTTAACCCTTTCGATATAAGTTGCCGATTTAGTATCGAGTCGGACAATATCACCTTCACAGATAAATAAGGGTACTTGTATTACAGCTCCCGTTTCAAGTGTTGCAGGTTTCAAAACATTGGTTGCTGTATCACCTTTCAGACCGGGTTCGGTTGAAATTACCCTCAGATTGACGTGCTGAGGTACATCTACAGACAATACAATGTCGTTATTAAAGGCTATTATTACATTTTCGTTATCTTTTAAAAATCTGATTTCTTCGCCGATTGCGTGGATTGGTACATATATCTGCTCATAATCTTCGAGGCTCATGAATACAAGATGCTCACCTTCACTGTAAAGATACTGATAATTTCTTCTCGAAACAGAAACCATCTCGACATTTTCACCGGACCTGAATCTGTTCTCAATTATTTTTCCGGTTTTAATATTCCTCATCTTCGTCTGATAATACGCTCCGCCTCTGCCGGTCTGCACATGTTGGAAATCAACTATGGAATAGATTTCGTTGTTGTGTTTTATCATTGCGTTGACTCTGAAATCGGATGTGGTTGCCATATATTTATACGGAAGTGGAACATTATTATGTTGAGGTGACGAGAGGAGTCGAACCTCCGTACACGGTTTTGCAGACCGCTGCCTAACCACTCGGCCACGTCACCAAAGAATTACAAAAATAAGCTTATTTTCTCAAACCACCAAATTATATTTAAAAAGTCCGGATTATTCCAGACTTTTTATTTCGGTTTATCTTGAATCTTTGTTTAATTATCACTCTTGTGTAAATTTTTTAGCAGAGCATCAGGTGATAATTTTTTGCTCATTTTTTCAACTGTTCTGCCGCACACACAGCCGCTCAAATCCTCAGGTTTTTCATCGGGTTTAAGATAAATTTCCTTCGTATCGCCACAAGTAGTACATGTATGAGTAAATGTTTGCATTTCTTACCTCTTTGAATATATAATACTAAAGATTATTTTAGATTAAACTAATTTCGATTATATCAACGAAATTCATATCAAATTATTGATTTTTCTTTTATATTCCGTTTTTTTTTCCTTTTTTTATATTATTGTTCAATACAAATTTCAAAATAATGATGCTTAATTCCGACATAAAATATTTGTTCGATGATATAGATGATTTCTTTACAAATGCTTCAAATTTTGCTTCTTACATATTTTACAACTACGACAACTTGAATTGGGTAGGATTTTACATGCGCAGTGGAGAGGAATTGTTGCTTGGACCGTTTCAAGGCAAGCCTGCTTGCATCAGGATACCATTAGGTAGAGGTGTTTGCGGCAGCTCAGCTCGCGACAAACAAGCAATTATTGTCAAGGACGTTCATGAATTCGATGGACATATAGCATGTGATTCGGCTTCAAATTCTGAACTTGTTATACCTATCATCAAAGGCGGTGAACTCATTGGCGTCTTGGATATTGACAGTCCACTAAAAAACAGATTCAATGAAAATGACTTAGATGAGTTCGACAATCTTTTGAAAATTCTGATTGAGAAATCGAATGTGGAGAAAGTATTTAAATATTATAACTCTTGAGATATCGGCACTTATAATTATATTTCAAACACAGGCATATCCGGAACTTGTGGTAAATGAAATCATGGCAGTGCCGATTGAAGGTGAACCGGAGTGGATTGAGCTGTACAACCCTTCTTCGGAAGCATATATCTGCGACGAATGCACAATTTCCGATTTAGCAGTAACCAAGGTTTTACCATATTTTGAGCTTCCTCCCTATTCATATTTAGTATTAGTAAAAGATACTACTCTGCTCAAACCATACTATGTGTTCTCCGGTGACGAAATATTTATTCAATCAATTATTCCGGCTCTCAACAATACTTACGACGCTTTAGTATTAAGGAACAATGACCAAGAGATATTTGACTCTGTATATTACGATATGAAATGGGGTGAAAAAGGTAAGTCTCTCGAAAGAATTGACCCTGTTTCTCCTGCACTCAACAGCGATAATTGGGCTGTATCCTCAAGTTCCGAAAATGCCAGCCCGGGAAGATTCAACAGCCAATCCATTATTGACTATGATATTGCACTTTCAGAAGTTAAATTAAACGAAAATTACTCCTCAGTACTCTTAATTATAAGAGATGAAGGAAAATATAAAATTAACAGTTTTGATTTATCTGTCTATGCTGATGTTGATTACACTTCAAATGAAGAGATGTATCAACTAATTTATTCAGATGATAACATCTCTTTGGAAGAACGTGATATTACTGTCGAAATTCCAATTAGCAGTTTCAGAGAAAGAATATCAAAGAACGGCAATCTGACTATACGAGCGAATATTTATTCGATGAACGACAGGAGAAACCGAAATGATACTATAAGATTCAGCTTCTATATAAGAATCGAAGAACCGGTCATCAGAATAAATGAGATTATGTATGATGTATCGAGTGATTATGCAGAATTCCTCGAGATATGGAACGGTAGTGGTGATACCTTGCTCATGGATAATTTTATTATTTATGATGCAGCAGGCTCGGTAAGCAAAAGTAATATAAAAATACAATCGAACAAATTTGTTATAGCACCCGATGATTATGGAGTGATTTGTTGGGACAGTGCCTTTTTCAATAATTATCCCGAGCTGACCGGATTAAATAATATATATTACACAAAATCCTCATTTAATTTAAACATGAGTGGGGATTTGATAGTACTATGTGACGCTTCCGGTAAAATTTACGATTCACTTACATACTCCGATAAATGGCATCACAATTCGATCAACGTTACTCGCAACAGAAGTCTTGAAAAGATTTCACCGAGCCTCGAAAGTCATTTACAAGATAATTGGGCTACATGTACCGACATTAGAGGAGCTACTCCTCTCAAAAAGAACAGTATGAACATTGATATACTTGATGAAGGTGGAATAAGTGCCAAACCGAACCCTTTTGCCCCGAATTCTGTATCAGAAGATGCTATCACGGTAATTACTTACTCCCTACCCTACCTCCGGTCCG
>Ga0172382_10009974_pt1 | contig 12839 bp, 6 predicted proteins | sample Leawel138RmetaG_FD_122245 | JGI IMG/M metagenome (GOLD analysis project Ga0172382, IMG submission 122245) | Leachate microbial communities from a municipal landfill in Southern Ontario, Canada - Leachate well 138R metaG | ecosystem: Engineered > Solid waste > Landfill > Unclassified | place...
CTTGCATTCTGTAAATTCAGCAGCATTATTGAAGATATTATAGAGGACTTTGAACTGCGCAAGAAATACCCATGGTCCACAGATTACTTCAAGCAGTTGAAATCTACCTTATTCCACAAAGCGTCCGACACAGAAAAGATACAATTGCGCGAAAGGATAGTGCTTATTTCAGACTACTGCAAACGATACCTGGACTGGCTTGACGACAATGCATCCAGGCTGTCAATCATAGATCAATCCAAGCTCCGCGACTTCCGCCAATACCCCAAGGATCAAAATTTCGATTTTGCCGATTTGCGTTCGGACAACACAGATAACCTGACCTGGGAGGCTCTACAGCGCAGCATCAGAGATCACGGAGGCGGTTCCAAGCTAGACAGCATATTGCATTTCAGCCGGATTCTCTACAGCAGGGTAAGGCTGTCATAAAAATGAAACAGGAGGAATTGCAAAATGAGTAGATATTGGTTGCCTGCGATAGATCCGGATGCTTCCCTCGGCGGAAAACCGGAGATGGGAAGATTTGTAGAGACTAACAATGAATCCATAGACAAGATATCAAACAATATGATCTGCCATAACAAGGAGCCAAAGGACCTTCGGTCAATTCCCAATGTCTGGGCCAGGGCAATGGCTTATCAGATGTTTTTCAAGGAAATGATGATAAACCAGGCAGAAGCATCGGACTACTGCAGACGCATCATTGGTGAATGGCGGGGGCTGATCGCTGCGATAGTACTCCGCAAGCACTACAGCCTGGATATAAAGGCAGATGAAATAACCATAAATGAGAACAGCAGCCCTTATGCAGAAGCTGCCATGTCCCTGCTGCCGCCATATACCGCCTATTCTGGCGACAGCTGGAATAAGATATCCCTTCTGTCCTGCAGGGTGCGGGTTGACAATCAGATGGTAAAATACCCAATCGGTCTTACGTCTCCTACAACCATTGTATGCGCAGCGGCTGCCCACAGGGCTGAGCTTCCCATAGGCTGGCACAGGGACGGCTATTTTGTTGATCCCCTGACAATTGAAAACCCGGAGGACAAGCTGACCAATGCGGATAAAATCGTTCTGGCTTACTGGCTCAAGGAGGCAATAAAAAGATTGGGACAGGCGCCAAGGCAGGACAGAGATATTGCAGCAGCACTGGAGAGAAGCCTGAGGACATACCGCGATGACCTGTACATGCAATATCCCGCCGGTTACCCGACACCGGAGGATGAAGACCAAAGACCCCTTGTGTCCTTTGAGCCTTCAGGGGCGGTAAACCGTGAAAACAGGATGCTTTCCCTGCTGTTTATGGAGTATACGATGAATGATACCCGTAGCGATTTGGAGTTTTCCGCCGATGGTATCAGGCATATTATAGATCCGCTGAGCTCAGATGCCAATCCAACGGTTTTCGGAATCTATGACTATTCCATGCTCAAGAGAAACCGCGCCCTGGTCGAAAGGGCAATACAGGACAAACGCCCCGGGATGCGCCTTTACAAGATGGAAGACCTCTTTCTGCCCAGCCTGGCATTCATGGTGTCATCGGAAAAAGTGCATGAGCATCTAAGAAAACGTGGCTTTGTCAGCGAGACACCCTACGTGTATTCGTCCTTTAAGCAAAATGTCACCAGCATAGAAGCCATCGATGATATGGTAACACCGGCAAGGGTGAGGGAGGCCCGCACCGAATCCAGGGTCTACATACTCCCTCTTACCGAATTGGCCTTTGACCTGGTTCCCGATTTGAAGAACTATGTCACTGTACGCTGCATTGACAGCGATGTTGTCATCACTATAGAGGTCGCCCTTTTAAACGGAAGTACCATAACTTTAAAAAAGACATATAGAGAAGCTGAGCAGGAAAAGATTACGGATTTGCCCACTGCTGCGATTTGGCCCCGCTATAGAATGCAGGGATGGAATTGCTATTACCTGATGAGCACCCAGAATCAATCAAGACAGTATCATTTTGAGCCGCTAAGCAGCGGAAAGTCCGTCGCATACAAGAAACTCAACGAGAAGGGCCAGGACAACAAGCCCGACTATGCCCGCTACTATAAATGCGATAAATTCCCTGAGTTCCTGCGGCTTATAAAGAATGGCCGTCACTATGGCTACCTTGTGACTGCAGAGCCGGAGTCAAGGGGCACCGGGGGCAATTTTGACACAATTATGATAGGCGTTGATTTCGGTACCTCATCTACCACCCTGTACTATACTGCCGTTAATCAGGAGGGTGATCCCGAGCATCCTGAAAAGCTGGACTTCGAGGATACCCTGGCTGTTATCTGCTGTGATCAGCAATGGATAAACAGGCTGATAGAATTTTTCATTCCGCCCTTCGGCATAAGCACACCCTTCCCGACTGTGGCCCATGTCATGAAGGAAAGCGGAGCCCAGGAGCCCTATCTGGATGCAAATGTTTTCTTTCACAAGACATTGCCCAACCCCAACGACATATATGCCGGGCGGGATGATGCGGCTGCCATCGGAAAGCTCAAATCCCAGATAAAGTGGGCGGATAATCCCAGTACCCAGCTGCTTTCTAAAACAGTTATAGCCCAAGCCGTAATGCAAGCTATACTTTGGGCTCGTCTGAAGGGCTACAGCAGGATCAAATGGAAGTTTTCCTATCCATTGGCCCTCAGCAAGCCCAAGGAATTCAGCGTAATGTGCATGAGATGCGTAGAGGATTTCAGCAGAGCCTGCGGATTGGAGACGGATGCCAGGAATTCGGTGGACATGATGACCGAGAGCGAGGCTGTAGCCCGTTATTTTATACATGATGAGCATTTCCAGTGTATGGACAGGAATATAACAATAATCGATATCGGAGGAGGCAGTTCCGACATATTCATACTGCAGCAGTATGACGGCAGTTCCAGGTGCCTGCAGACATCAATACGCTATGGCGCCCGCAACATGCTGATCGATCTGCTGGCAGCAAACCGTTCCTTCTTCATTGATTTGATACAGGAAGTAAGGAAGAGGCATGAGGGTGTTTTCAAGGACTACCTGGGCAATCCCCTGACGGACAAAAAGGAGATAGAGAAAATAGAGAAGGAAGTTTTCTACATGTTCGTAGAAAACCTGCTGTCCACTGATGTAATGGTAAACGGCAGCTCATCCGGAAAAACCCTGGGCAATCTTTTCAGCGACCTCATCATAGAATACTCCCTTGACGCAGATGACGGCATAGGTGTGAGGATCAAGCAATTCAGGACAATAATGGCATTCTATATAAGCTCGTTATTCTATTACTGCGGCATGCTGATTAGATATACCAGACATGGCAATGCCTCGCAGGCCAGGAGCCCATTCATAGGCATCGCCGGTAACGGCAGCAAGATACTGGATTGGATAAAGACCGGTTTCTTCAATGATGAGGCTGTATCGGATTACCTCAAGGCCTTTATGAATGAGGGAATCCTTACAATGGGACCGGGAGCAGTCTATGAAGCGGAACGGACAAGGCATCCCAAGGAGGAAGCCGCCAAGGGCCTGGTTTCCAAGCCTGTCACCTACAGCGGCAGAAAGCTGGATTCCGATGGGATAGAAAAGGTGGTTCTGGCCGGTGAACCCTTTGCTGTGGCTCTTGAATCAGGCACCAGGGAAATTGACCCGATGACAAACCTTATGGCGCTTCCGGAGGAATATATCAACAAACAATGGAAATGCAGCAGTTTGGTGGAAGTGGAGAGGTTCCTTGCATTGTTCAACAGGCTTGCTGCAACCAATGGACTTAACTTTATTGAAATGTCGGGAAATCCGAGGATGGTACAGACCCCATCTACTATTACGATTCCCAGGGATGAACTTACAGGCGCATTGAACAGAAAGCTCTCCAGCAGCCTGCAGGCCAGTCTGGATGATACCCGCGGCGCTGTAATGAACGAGAGCTCCCGTACGCGCGAATCCTTGTTTATCATGGCCATTATGACTGTTATTGATGAAATCCTGCTGAAGAAATGGAAAGCCGGCAGATAGGGCGAGGAGGTGCATTATGGCAAACATATGGTGGACTGAGTTCATCCCGGCAACGGTTGAAAAGCTGGGATTTAGCCCGATAATTCCGGCAGCTGCAGTCTCCTGGCTGAAAACCGCCGGCAAGGTTCTGCCGATCGTTGGGCTCGTAATTGCGGCTGCAGCCCTGATACTCTTTTTAGGCTACATGTATCTGGTACAGAAGGGTATTATTGAGGAATGCAAGGACAAGTTCCAGAAAATCTTCAGACAGCTTGATTATCTTGAGAAAAACCAATTGAGGCAGAGGGTCAGTTATGGAGAACCGCGCAGGGAAGTCCCGGCAGGCTCCATTGATTCCGATCGGGTATTAATGTCACGGTTGGAGGATCTGAAGCTGGATATAAAACAGGAATTGAACCGGGAGATTAACGATTATATTGCAAGAAGAGTCAAAGACGAAGTATCAAAAATGCAGCAGGAGCTGCTGAAGAATCTGTCGGCGGCTGCCAGGGAAAGCCAGCCCAGGGAAAACAACAGAGATTTCAAGCTGATCAACTGGCAAAGCCGTAAACCGGAAATGCAAAAGGATGCGCCTCAGGCTGACGGCGGGGAGCAAAGGCCTAAAAAGGAACAGGAAAGAGAAAGCACGTCCTTATCCAATATGCTGTATGGACGCTTGGCAAGCCGGCAGTCTGACGAGGAAAAAGCACCGGAAGCAACACTGCACTCTGCTTCTCCCGGGCCGGCGTCTTACTTCAGGCCGGAACAGCAGTACATGGATGATCTGTGCCATTTGTACAATGAATATTTCAACCTGACAGACGAACAAAAACTCAGCTATAAGGAGAAATATCAGTTTCAGACAGTGGCTGTGGAGAAGTTTATGTCAGGGGTGGTTTCAAGTGCGGACTTGATAGATTCCAGCGACAAGAACGCGTATTTTTACAGGACAGGGCATCATCTCCTGGATGGTGAGTGCTGTCTTACGATCCCCAAACCGGTAAGACATGCCTTGAATGACCTGGAGATTGAGAACTACAGGCCGTTGTATGAAATCAGAGGCGCTGTCGGCGGCGAGCGAAAGGTTATTCTAAGACGACCTGCCGTAATCCGCAGGGAAAAGGATCGCTTCAAGCTTAAGGAGAAAGGTGAAATCGAAGTTATATAAGGGGTTAATTTATGAATTTATTCAGAAACGCAGCAGATATGTACAATGCCCAGGGTGAATTCGGCAGGGCAGTATGCAATATTATAATAGTTCTTTTTATACTCTTTATAGTAATTGAGTGGTTGCGCGGTCTATGGCTGTCAGGCCTAAAAAGAGGGCTGGCCGGCATCCGGAGCAATAGCGTCGGATCGAACACGGATTCTGACTCGGAAGGGAAATCCCCGGTTAAACCCGGACAGCCCCGGCACGGGTACCTTAAATCGGTTTATGAGCAATTCGTTGCTGTAAAAGAGCGAAATGCCAATGCAGCAGATCTGGATGCGATAATGGACAAGGAAATTCCCACAGCCTTAAGGATCGGCAAAAACCTGGCGGCATTGCTGCCCGGGCTGATGATCTCCCTGGGTCTGTTGGGAACATTCTACGGATTGGCAAATTCTATCGGCAGCCTGATGGAGAAGTTTGATCAGCAGGCTATCATGTCCAATACCCAGCAGGACTTGGAGGCTTTCGCAGAATTTATCAACGTAATACGTTCTCCCCTTGCCAGTATGAGCACAGCCTTTACCACCAGTCTTTTCGGTTTGCTGCTTTCAATACTTGCAAGCCTTTTCAACACCATGGTATTTGCCCACAAGGAAGAGAAGGTATTCGCCCATGTAATTGACTATTTTGAGAATGAGATTGGCAGCGCCTTTGAAAGCGGTCTGGACAGAGCCGTAATCAAGCTCAAGGATGGGCTGCAGGAGAGCATCGACAGGTTCTCCGGCCATGTAAAGGATCTATCCATCAACATGGAATCCTCCGTTACCACCATAAACAACTCCATGCTGGGGCTCAACCAGGCAATAGGCGGTATGCAGGCGCCCATAGACAATTTCCGCGCCTGCATAGAGGTATTCAACAGGAGCTGCAGCACCCTGGACGAGCAGGTGGAAGCGGTCAATCAGATTACCGCCCGCCTGGGCAGGGAAATGGGAGAAACCCTGCAGTCCGGTCTTCAGGTCTTTGTTATGAGAATGGAACAGGTTACGGCGCAATTTTCGGATAGGCTGGATAAGGCCTCATCCAATCTGAGTGAATCGATGATAACCGCAGTGGAAAGGCTGCATGGGCTAATCGACACTATAAATGACAACCTGGCTTCAACTACCGCATCCAACCGGGAGATGAAGCTGGTGCTCTCCACATTGAACAGCACCTATGACAATTATTTAAGCAGTGTTACCAGCATAAACCAGCTGATGGACAACAATACGAGGATGCTTCATGACTTGGACAGCAATATCAGGACCCTCTCCATCACCGTCTCTGATCAGATGCGTGCCGCGTTTGACGATGCTGTCATTACAACCGCCAACGAATCAGCGAGTCTGATGGCCTCGCAGCTGCGCCAGGAGACCGAGCAGATGAACAAGGTGGTTGCATTTACCAATGAAACCCTGTCTGATCTCAGGGAAAAGCTGCTGGGCGCCATTCGCCACCTGCAGCAGCAGCTGGAGAGCCTGGTTGACGAAATGAGATCGGGCAATGCTGCCGCTTCGGAGCATATTATCAGCAGTCTGCAGGCAGTAACCGACAGCGTTGCTGCCAGCTATGAAGACTTCCATACGAATGTATTGGATCTCAACGGTACTGCCGATCTATTGAAGCAGGCCCTAAAGCATCTGAGCGACATTCAGATGCAGATGGTGAAATAAGGGGGACGGCCGTCCAGTGACTTTGAGAAGAAATTTCAGACAACGAAGCAGCAATGCTGTAATGAACTATTGGCCTTCAATGGTTGATATTATGTCATCCTCGGCCCTGATACTTTTTTTTGTAATGGCCTTGATTGCAACCTTGTCGTATTACCGGTCAATGGAGTACAAGAAAATATCCGAAGAAAACGAGGAGCTTATCAATGAACAGCGGGAGCTCCTCGAGGCAAACGCCAATTTGATGGCGGAGCAGAAACAGCTGCTGGATGACATCCAGACTATAATCACAAAACGTGAGGAGATGTATGAAAAGCTCCTGACGGAGCTCAACAACCGCCTTGGTCAGGGCAAGGTAAAAAGGGACGAAACCCGGTTGTATGTGGATGCGGAAACCCTGTTTGAATTCGATCAATGGGTCCTTAAAACCGATGGTATGAACCTGGCCAGGGTAATGGGCAATGTATTCTGCCAGATTATAAAGGAGCAGCAGAACAGCGCGGACAATACCATAAAGATAACCAGCATTGAGGTTATCGGCCATGCGGATAACAAAGGGACGGAAAGCAGGAACAGGCTGGTCTCAGCTCAGCGCTCCGGCGTTTTCGTTGACTATATGCTGTCTGAGATGTCAAGGGCTGATGTGCAGAAATACGGATGCTATTTCAAATCCTCGAGCATGTCAAAATATGCACCGGTCGCAGGTACTGTTGAGGTGCAGAGCGATTCGGAAAGGGCAAAAAACCGCAGGATAGAATTCATCATCAACTTCTCTGATGAGGATTTTAGTTATCTGCTTGAAAAATATGCCGGGAAATAGGTGAATGCTATTGTATGACATTGTAAAAGAGTCCTTTTTCAGCAACAGCCTGGAGAAGGATATAGAAGCAGTAAGAAGCACTTCTTTTATTGATATTTTGGACATACTTGGCGAGCATGACTGGATTGCAAGGCTGAAGGGGCTCCCGGAGAGCGAAAAGCCGGCTGATGCAATTCTTGAGCTGCGTGAATATTTCAACCATCCTGCCGACGTGAGCCTTCAAATCGAAGGTGCCCCCGAGGTTCTCCTGACCACCGGCAGTTACGGCAGTATATCCTCTTTGGATGAGCAAAGCGTTATAAGCGGCCAGTTCCATATCATTCAGACAGGCACATACCAGTTGGACCTGAGGCTGGCGGGGCTTAAAACAGGGCATACCCGGAATGTATTCAACCTCCGGCCCCAATATATAGGTGAAAACCAAATATGCATCCATTATACCGTACTGGTAGAGCAATCCCTGCTGTATCAGGGCGAACAGGTTGAAACCATCACACTGTCGATATCAGGCAGCAGGGTCCAATACAAAATCCGGATTCGGCCGGAGGCAGGTGAAAGCGGCAGCCTGCTGGACAAATGCAGGACCTATGAGGAGTTAAGAACCCTGCATAATGCAGAACCGGAAATACTGCCTCGTTTGCTAAATACCCTCGATGAACCCGGCAACCCTTTGATGGCCTGGAATGAGGCCCGGGGTTTCGAAGCATGGCCTTTAAAAATCGCAGCGAGGATTCAGGCAGAGCGGAAAAGCGTTTCCGAAAAAGAGCAAAAGGGTGAAGCTGAAGCTGACCGAAAAGGCGAAGCAGAGGCCGGCAGAATGGGTGAAGCCGGAACCGGCGGTAAAGGCGAAGCTGAGGCCGGCGGAAAGGGTGAAGCCGAAACCGGCCGTAAAGGCGAAGCGGTAGCCGGCCGTAAAGACGATGTCCAGGCAGGGGTAAATGCCCTATTCTGCCTGACAGGTCTTCCCAATGGCAGCTATAAACCGGAGAACACCTCAGCAATCCCCAGGCAGCCTGTGGAAAGAATAATACCGAGAAAGAGGTATGAATACCGTGATATAGGCCTTATTGCCGGAATAAAGGAGCCTGTGGTTCGGTCCCTTGGGATCAGCAACCGCGGGCTGAGTGCATATCGGCTGTTCAATCGGACATACCTTCTCAGGACACCCTTTTTCCGTGCTGAAAATATAACCGGAGTCAGCTTTTTCAACGGCAAGAGGTTTGTTTACTACATGTACAGACTGAGGAAGGAGAAGCAGAAGGACAGCTTTTATTTTAAGGAGAGATTGCCCTACAACTGGCGGGAGGACCTCTATAAAATCCTCAGGACATTGAGGCTTTACTATCTGACCTGCAAGGATTTGACGAAGCCGGAGCGAAAGAAGATGACCATGGATATAATAGGAGCATGCCGGAGAATTTTGGCCCATATGCCGGGAAATTCGATCCCGAGCAGGCTGACTATCAGGCTTGTCTTAATGGCCAGGTTAAATTCCATCGGCTCAAGGCTGTGGTTCTGGCATCTTGTGCCCTTGCTGCGGGACTGGGATGTGGCAGATATCGCATACACAATCAGGCAGTTCAAATTTCTGCATCAATACAGGGAGGCTATGCCCGAAAGCGGTATCCCTATCGAATGGTATATAGCCAATGCGTCAGACAGCAGTATTGTACTGTCACAGCTCCGACAAAGGCTTGCAGCGGATCCGGTGCCCTTTCTGCGCTCCATGCTGCATACTTTGAAGGCTTCGGATGAGATCAACTCCGGGTTAAAAGGCGTTATCTGGGACAGATACCGCACCGTATTGAACGAATGTGCCTTCAATAACGAGGAGATGGAGCTGCTGGTTGCCAACCTCTTTAAGAAGACCCATCCTGACTTTGGGGCTGAAATTCGTATCATGCTATGGAGGATGATGCCGAATCCGCTCACTGCCCAGTGCTTTTTAATGAATATGAATGAGTGCCACTTCAAAAAGGAGCACTTTTTGGATTATGAAGCGATAATTTGCAATGCAGGTGTTAAGGATTGGAGGAGGAACGGCTTTTTAAAGCAAGTCCTCTGTTATCTCCCTTCGGTCAATGTGCCGGATAAGGCATTTGTGGAGCTGCTGATAAATTCCAATAGGATAAGAAGCCCTTATCCCGGGCTTTTTAACGATAAGCTGGATGACAACAGATTTTTCAGCAGGCTGAACAGATGCCGCGTTATCAGCAGTCATCTTGCTGATGTGTGTGAGACCAGGCTGATAAATGCACGGTGGCCTTGGACGCTCCAGGCTTGCATTGCATCGATCCGCCTGTCCAGGCTTTATACTGTTTCATTGGATGAGCTGGCAAGGAAAAAGGCTCTGAAAGGTCCGGTATGGATCCGTTTTTGCTATAATGATAAGACGGCCGACAGTGAGCCGATAGCGATTTGGCCGGGGCGGCCTGTATTATGCTTTATGGACAAGCCCAATCCAAGCGCTGTTTGGATTGACTCCCTTAATAAGGCCTTTGACACCAGGTCTGTCTATATAAAGGAGAGAAAGCTGCATCCAACGATCGCGCTCATATTGGATAGCCATCTTCATGATCAGGGGGCTCTGCTGTTCAGATATATGGAGGAATTGGCGGGAATGCCCGAGGATGAATTAGACAGTTTTTGGCCTTACATACATACCGCTCTGTATAAAATCATCAGGCTGGCGGTTTATTGCAGCAGCCCTACAATAGAAGAGAAAATCCGCCGTGGGCTGCCCGGCATAAACCTTGGCACCGCCGGAAAGCTGGTTTTAAGGCTTATGCGCTGCTATAGGCCTCAATACCACCTGGATGTGATTCATACATTATACAATCTGATGGAACCGGGTGAGAATGAATGGATTCGAATGGAGCTCCTGGATTTCATAATCAGGCTGGATTTGGACAAATTGATGGCGAAAGATATTGATGGCTCTGAAAAAGTGATACTTTCCAAGGCTCTTAAGTTTCAAAACGAATATAACCGCGGAGAGCTGGATGAATTGAGATTCAGGGACTTTGTAGACAAACAGGCTATTTTGCACGGGAAGCCGGTTCCGGTGCTTAGCCGTTTATGCCTGAATTTGTTGAAGGATACTGCTCTTTACTATCCGTATGGGAGCTATCTGGTGAAGTATTGGAGCCAGCAGCCGGAGGACATCACCGGAGATAAGGAAACAGTGCGTTATTTGATGCAGACAACGGACGACCACGAGTTCCAGCTGGAGCAATACCAGTCCAAGGGGGAATATGGTCCTGTGTGCATCCGTACCCTGGCCCAGGCCTGGGAGCAAAAGAAGCAGCTGACCCCCGTTATTACAGGTTATCTCTGCAGGCTGATCTATCGAAAGGATCACAAGGACATGGCCATGATTCTGGACCTCATGGAGGCATTCTACAGGGAAAACCAGAACAGATACCTGTTCTTGCACGAACTCAACTACCAATGGCAATACAGAAATGAGCCCATTCACGAGGCTTACAAAACCCAGCTTGAGAGCCTGCGCTACAAAGACCTCCTAGCACTTCTGCAGAACCACGGGAGCCACGGTGACGCATAGCTTGCGGGAGCCACGGGGACGCTTTGTTTGGGAGTCCGTGGCAGCGAGGGAGCCACGGGGACGCTTTGTTTGGGAGTCTGTGGCAGCGAGGGAGCCATGGGGACGCTTTGCTTGGGAGTCCGTGGCAGTGGGAGCCATGGGGACGCTTTGCTTGGGAGTCCGTGGCAGCGAGGGAGCCACGGGGACGCTTTGTTTGGGAGTCCGTGGCAGCGAGGGAGCCATGGGGTTACTTTGTATGGGAACCCGCGGCATAAGGAGCCATGGGAATGTTTGTTTAAGGATTGCTTGAGTACCAAGAGAGGCTTCTTTTACTTCTTTATTTCTTTCTGCCTGATTGCTGGAGCAAGGGAGATATTTACCAATTCATTTGTTCTTTTGGTTTCCCGTACGATTTATACTCGCTGTTCCGGCTCCTTCTGATCAATACCCAATTTAATAAGGGATAACCAAGCCCTCGAGTTCTTCGTAATCATAGAATAGCTTGAGGCTGCCATAGGCATAGGGGGTATACACATAGGTCTGGTAGAAAACCACCAGTTGATTTTCGGTCAGATAAAATTCCTGCTCTTCGTCGATTCCTTCATATTCACTAATAAGATAAATTTCATTTTCCTGTATCTGCTTAATGCCTTTCTCATATAGAGCAGACTTATAATCATAGCCTTCGTTGAACAAATCTTTAAAGCTGTACTTTTCTCCTGTTTTCAGGTTGATTGTGATTCCCGTCAGGACATCCATGGGATGGGCAGCACCCTCATAATAGAAGCCGGTAAGGAAGGATATGCTGAGGATTTCTTCATCAAAACGCTGGATGGTATAATCACCCCAGAATGTCACCTTTACTTCCTCATCAGGCTCTTCCAGCAGGGGCTCTATGGCCTGAAACAGCTTATTGTTTATCTTTTCCTGAAGAACTGTGTCTTTCATACCGCTCAAAACAGGGTATACCATATCATAGGTTTCGGTTTTATATGTACCGTCAATAATTGTAAGCTTCTCCGTATTTAAAGCAGAGCCGTCCGGCTGGTCTTCAGATTCTGCTGTCCCGCCATCTTCAAGGGATTCGCCGTCTTGGTCAGCTTCTATTACATCCTCATTGGCATCTACAGTATCCAACGAGCCTGCCGGTGAGTTTTCTGGTGAGTTTTCCGATTGGTTTTCCAGCGGGCTTGAATTAGAGTCTTCAATTGAGTCTTCCATTGAGTCTTCTGAAGAGTTCTCCTGAGGATCTTTCTGTATACTTTCATGTGTATCTTCCGAGCCGAGATTTTCTTGATTAGATGCAGCATCAGGCTGAGCAATACAGCCGGTTGTAATGATGATTAGGAATGCTAATGCGAGTACCAACAACCTTTTCAACGATAACTCCTCTTTTCGTAAATATGATGGATTATTTCAGAAACACCAGATAACCGCATTCCAATTATATAACATATACTAGCTCAGGTATATTAATTTTCCTTTACATTTCTCTTATCTATAACAGAAGTCCAATAGAGCAGCGGACTCGGAAATCAGAGGGGCGGGAGCCATGGGGACGCTGGCTGCCAGGGGTCCTATACAAAGCGTCCCCGTGACACCCGCTGGCCATGTGGGCTCCCAAACAAAGCGTCCCCGTGGCTCCCC
>Ga0172382_10009976_pt1 | contig 12838 bp, 13 predicted proteins | sample Leawel138RmetaG_FD_122245 | JGI IMG/M metagenome (GOLD analysis project Ga0172382, IMG submission 122245) | Leachate microbial communities from a municipal landfill in Southern Ontario, Canada - Leachate well 138R metaG | ecosystem: Engineered > Solid waste > Landfill > Unclassified | place...
CATGGCGCGCGCTTCCGGCGCGAGGCCATAGGCCAGCAGAAACCGGCCATAGGCAAAACGCAGCTCGCCCACCTCATGCGACTGCGCGCTTGCAAGCTGCGCCAGATGATATTGTCGCCGCTCTATAAAGGTTTCGCCCGGCGCCTGCCGCCATTCAGCGAAACGCATTTCCGCAGGCGGCGCGCTCTGCGCGACGGGGGCATTTCCCTCATATTGCCATTCGCGGTGATCATCCGTCGAAAGCGTCAACCCGTCATGCCGGGTGACGAGCACATTATCCGGTGATGCCGCCACGTTGAGATCATCGGCGACGGGAACGATTGCAAGGCCTTGTGCCGTCTGCAGCGCCTGAAACTCGACAAAGCTGCGCGATACCTGCATCGCCTGCCCGGGACCATTCGCCGTTACCACGACGATTTCGTCACCCACGAGCGGGTCGCGCACATGGAGAACCTTGCGCGCCGCACGCAGGTCGAAGGCAACAGCACCGCGCCCATCCTCTCGCCATTCCCGCGAAACGGCGATGGGTCGGCCGGTCGTCGGGATCGCCTCGCCCGCCGAAATGCGCCAGCTCGCAGCTTCACTCACCGCCGCGATGAGCATCTGATCTTTGAGCGGCACGACGAGAGCCGCGCCACCGGCAACGCTCACGCTTTCCGGCAGACCATAAGGCGCGTGTATTTCCTGCACCGCCGCAGAAATATCAACTGGCAACTCCCGGTCGAAAACAATCCAGAGCCTGTCCGCCCGCTCGAACACTGCCGCGCCCACAGGTTCCGGCCAGTCGATGACGAGGTCCATGCCACTGCGCCCCACCGCATAGCGCAAGACGGGCTTTCCTTCAGGCCGCATGGTGCCGGGCACAGGATGGGCACTCGCGGAAGCGACCGTCTCTGCTTCCGCAGAAGGCGAAATATCTTCCCGCGCTTTCGCCTCGTCAATCGCGGGGAGCAAATTCTTCGGCGCGAAGTTAGCGACAGCCTCTTCCTTCGGCGCGAAGTTAGCGGCAGCCTCTTCCTTCGGCACGGCAGGCGGCAGATCACTTTCAGATTTGAGGTCGAGCACGATGCTCATATCCTCGCGGAAATCCGTAACCGTCACACCCGGCTTCAGCGTGAGCACGATGGCAAGCCGCCCGTCATGCTCCACGGCAGCGATGCCTGCCATATGCGGCGGTGGATCAGCGCGAAGCCGCGCGAGATCAACTTTCGCCGTGCGATCAAAGGTAATGGTCGCAAGTCCCTGTCGCTGCACGAGCGAATAGAGGACCGGCAGGTTCCAGTCGAAAACGAGCCGTGTCAGCCCTTCGCGCTCGGCCATACGCACGGAAAGGCCGGGAAGCGGCGCTTCCGGCTCGACGATGCCCTGCGCCTTGGCCGCAAGTTCGGCCGCTTCCGCGGCTTCCTTCGCCTTACGTTTTTCTTCGATCCGCGCCAGCACATCAGCGGGCAGCGGCGGCGGCGCGCCCCTCCATCCCGGCGGCAGAAGATCGACATAGACGGCGTTTTCAGCACGCATCGCATTAACAGAAAAATTCGTTGTCAGCGCCGCGCGGATCGACCGCTGGTCGCCACTCTGGCGGACCATCGCAACATAGCGAGGGAGATGACGGAGAAAAGCGTTCGCATCAATGGCAAAGCCCTGCCCGAATTCCAGAACCAGAATGCCCGCCTCAACCGAGGCGCGGTAAGTCGGCACCTCACCTGAAAAGGTGAAGATCAGGCGGCCATAGCCATCTTCTTCAGCGGAATCGACCCGCACATCAGAGGCAGCCTCAGCCGAAAGAGAAAATGTCAGCAGGATCAGAACGAAACTTGCAATCGCAAGGGCTCGCAGACGGCCCAATATGCCGCCAGTTTCAACCGGATAAATATGTCGGAAAGGCCCGTTCACGCGATGCCGCCTCTGAAGCTTCTGCTTGCAAACCACGGCGTTCTGCCGTTTGGGCGGTCAGTCTAGGAGAAGGCCGGTTAAGTGGAGCTTAAGGGCAAAGCGGTTTGGCGCGGATTAGCTGGCTTTCTCGGCGGAAAATACGCCTTCACCTTTGCCTTCTGTTCTCTCGGCATCCTGCACAATGTCGTCCAGCTTTTCGCCCAGCGCCAGTTCCACGGTGAGATCCTGCGCGGTCACCGGGTCCATCTGCCCGAGCACGGCAGAGAGCTTGCGGGGCTCCATACGCTTTGCCACTTCAAGCAGCACACCCATGTCCAACCGCTCGAAAATGCGTGCGGCGTCTTTGGGCTTCATCGTCTCATACATGGAAACAACGCCCGCAAGTCGGCCTTCATTCTGTTCGTCCTGCGCGCCGATACGCGCATTGATGCGCGCCTCTATGTCCTTGAGTTCGGCAATCCGCTCTTCAACACGCTTTTCCGCCGCATTCAGCAATTGCTCGCGCGTATCGAGCAGCTTGGAGCGCCGGTCAAGCTCCTCACGCCGCGCCGAGAGGCTTTCAAGAACAGCAACTTCCGATTTTGAGAATGTCTCCACTTCCGGCTCCACCGGCGCTTTGCTTGCAGCAACAGGCTCGGTCGGAGCCTCGGCCTCTGGCGCCGGCTCTGTTGCGCTTGCCTGCGCAGCGGAAATAGCACTGCCGCCGGACGCAAGATCGGCAAGCTTCAGCGTCAGCAGCAGCGATGCGCAGAGAATGACGGTCGGAAGAAGCCGAAGGCGGTTAAGCATGATGTACTCTGTGCCTCTCAACTCAGCGGGAGTTTTTCTTCAGCGCATCGAGAAGCTGGCCGGCTGCGCGTGCAGCCGTTGCCGCATCACGCGGCGAGGCGGGTCGGCTTGCGACCCGCGGCGCCGTCGGGGAAGCCTGCGCCGGGCGTGCCATAGTCGCAGACGCTCTTTCACCGCGGCTCAGCCTGTCGGCAATATTGCGGCCTGCATCCACCATCACTGAAAGCTCATCCGATAGCGTTTTCGCCTGCCGGATGCTCTCCGCAAGTTCATTGCCGGACTGCTCGCTTGCGCGCTTCAGCCCATCAATCGCCGTCACTGCATCCTGAGTTGCGGCACCGAGATCACCGATCAGTTCGCGCATCCCGTCCTGCCCTGCGCGCATGGCACGCAGTTTCCGGTCGATGATCGCGCAATAGGCAATGGTCGCCGCCAGAAAGAGGCAAACCACAAGTTCCAGAACAGTGCTGAAAGGAAGATCACCCAACATTACTGCTTCCCCCCATTGGATGTGCCCGGTGGTAGGATGTCCATAGAACCATCACCCTTCCGCTGCACCTGCTTGATGCCCTGCTCCACCCGCACGGCAACATGATTGCCGACACGACCCATACGGCCCGTGCCGAGGCTCACCCCGCCGCAGCGCAGATCAATCATCCCGTCCGGCCCATTGTTCAGCATCAGCGTCTGGCCCTTCTCGAAGTTCATCACATCGCGAAGGGTGAGCTTCTGCTCGTCAAGCACCGCCTCAAGCGGCACCTTGGTGGACCACAGTTCTGTCGCCAGATGGCTTTCCCAGATGGAGTCGCGACCGAATTTCTCACCCATGAACATCTGCAACAGAAGTTCGCGGATGGGTTCGAGCGTCGCATAGGGCAGCAGCATTTCGATGCGGCCACCACGATCTTCCATATCGACCCTGAGCTTCACGAGAATGGCGGCATTGGCGGGTCGCGCAATCGCGGCGAAGCGCGGATTGGTTTCCATGCGATCAAGTTCAAGCGTCACAGGCGAAAGCGGTTCAAACGCTGCCTGTACATCCTGCAACACAACTTCGATCATGCGCTGGACGAGATTAAGCTCGATCGTCGTATAGGGGCGGCCTTCAATACGCATGGCCGCCGTACCACGCCGCCCGCCGAGAAGCACGTCCACAATCGAATAGATCAGGTTCGAGTCAACCGTGAACATGCCGTAATTATCCCACTGTTTCGCGCGGAATACGGCAAGAATGGCAGGCAGCGGAATGGAATTGAGATAGTCGCCAAAGCGAATGGACGACACATTATCGAGCGACACATCCACATTGTCGGAGGTGAAATTACGCAGCGAAACCGTCATCAGGCGGACAAGCCTGTCAAAGACGATTTCAAGCATCGGCAGCCGCTCATAGGAAACAAGCGCCGAATTGACGATGGCGTCGATGCCGTGCAGTTCGGGCATCACATCATCATCGACCTCGAAGCCGAGCAGGCTGTCGATTTCATCCTGGTTCAGAACGCGCTCAGGCGCCTTTGCAGCCGCCTCGGCAGCCGCAGCAAGCACGTCTTTCTGATCCTGTATATCGAAGTCAGCCATGGAACTGTCCGTACCCGCGCTTTACTGAACGATGATTTCCTTGAAGAGCACGTCTTTCACGACGGGCTCCTGTGTCGCAAGCTCGATACGCCGCATCAGCTCTTCGCGCAGATTGAGCATGCCTTGCGACCCCTCGAGGTCTTCGGGGCGAAGCTCGCGCAGAAATGTCTGAAAGCCATCGAGAATGCGGGGCATCGCGCCATCAACCAGCGCAACCGCTTCCTTGTCGCGCACCTGCAGCGCCACGCGCATCTTGAGGTAATGCTGCGGCGGCGGGCCAGACAGGTTCACGAGAAAATCGGGCATGTCGTAATAGACAGGCGGCGCAACAACCTTCGCCGCGACAGGTTCTTCCTCTGCCCCGCCGAAAATGCCGGACATATAAATGCCGGCTCCCGCACCTATGAGAAGAAGTAGCGGCAATGCGATGTAGAGAACAAGGACCTTGCCAGCCAGTCTGCGCTTTGCGGGCGTCGCTGTTCCTACTGCGTCATCGTCCTGCATGTCGGCGTCAATTGCAGCCATGTCGTCTCGCCCCACCCTTTCGGACGGCATATGCGTGCCATCCCTTGAAGTACAACCGAATGCTCGCTGATTTTGGTTAATGAACCGTTGGCGGAGGGATCTGGCGCGGGGCGTTCAACATGTGCCCGCGGCGACTCATCATATGCTCGGCTCAGGCGGCAGAATCTGCCCGGTAAAGCCTGCCCGAGCGCCTTCCATGCCCCTCACCAACCACGCTAACCCATTGAAACATATGATGATCTGAAGTGGCATGGGCCGTGCACATGAAGGGGCGCGCAGGGATTGCGCATCATGTGTGACAAAGACCGACCGGACCCGACATGGAAAACGCCCTTCTCATAGGTCTCTCTCGCCAAATGGCGATGAGCCGCGATATGGCGACCATCGCGAACAACCTCGCGAACATGAACACGACTGCCTACAAGTCGGAAGCAATGCTGTTTGAACAATTCCTGATGCCGGATGCGTCAGAGGAGAGCCCGGACAAGCGCATTACATTCGTTCAAGATGTCGGCCAGCACCGCGATCTGCGCGACGGTTCGCTCCAGACCACGGGCAACCCGTTCGACGTTGCCATCACCGGTGAAGGCTTCTTCCGTGTCGAGACCGATGCGGGCATCCGCTACACGCGCAACGGCAATTTCAATCTCGATGCCGAAGGCCGTCTCGTCACCTCATCCGGCGACCTCGTGCTGGATGATGCCGGAACGCCCATCGCCTTTGCCGAGGATGAAACGGGCATCACCATCGCCCGCGACGGCACGATCTCGACCGATGAAGGCCTGCGCGGCCGCATCGCCATCGTCACCTTCGAAAATTCGCGGCTGATGAAGAAGGCTGGGGACTCGCTCTACGAAACCGACCAGGCCGAAATCGCCGCAGAGAATATCCGCCTCGTTCAGGGCGCACTGGAAGGGTCCAATGTGCAGCCCATCGTCGAGATGACAAACATGATTGACGTTATGCGCTCCTATGCGAGCGCGCAGAAACTCATCGAGCAGGCTGACCAGATGCGTCGGCAGGCCATTCAGCAACTCGGAAACGTGGCCGCCTGATAAGGCGCGCCCGCTCGTAACGCAGAGTAAGGACGAATAGTCATGCAGTCGCTCAGCATCGCCGCCACAGGCATGATGGCCCAGCAGCTCAATGTCGAGGTGATCTCCAACAACATCGCCAATATGAGCACCTCGGGCTTCAAGCGCCAGCGCGCCGAGTTTCAGGACCTGCTCTACCAGAACCTCCGTCGCGTCGGCACCAACTCCTCGGACGCGGGAACCATCGTTCCCGCAGGCGTGCAGATCGGCATGGGTGTGAAGGTCGCCTCTGTGAACCGCATCATGACACAGGGCAATCTCGACAACACCGAGAACAAGCTCGACCTCGCCATTCAGGGTCGCGGCTATTTTCGCGTTGAACTGCCAAGCGGTGAAGACGCTTACACGCGCGCCGGTTCCTTTCAGATCAGCCCGGATGGCCAACTCGTCACAGCCGATGGCTACACGCTCGCACCCGGCATCAACATTCCGCCGGAAGCGACCGACATCACAATCAGCCGCGATGGTCAGGTACAGGTCACACTGCCGGGCGAAACCGCTTCGCAGGTTGTGGGTCAGATCGAGCTTGCCTCTTTTTCCAATGAAGCTGGCCTTGATCCGCTGGGTGACAATCTCTTCATCGAAACAGCGGCAAGCGGTGCCCCCAATATCGGCATCCCCGCGAATGATGGCATTGGCAGCGTGCTGCAAGGCTTTCTCGAAACGGCCAATGTGAATGCGGTAAGCGAAATCACCACGCTCATCACCGCACAGCGCGCCTATGAAATGAACGCCAAGGTCATCACCGCATCGGACGAGATGATGTCCGTCACCTCGAACATGAAGTAACGGGTGAAATCCATGTTCATGCGTATTGTCTCCGCCTTCGCCGCCCTTGCCGCCTCGATTTTTCTCGCTTTCGCGGCAAGCGCCGCCGAACTCCGCCCCGCCGTCACCGTATCCGGGGCGACGGTTACGCTCGGCGATCTCTTCGACAATGCAGATTCCGCTGCGGATGTGGTTGTCGGCAATGCGCCCGCGCCCGGTTATCGCAGCGAGATTTCCGTATCACGCATTTCGCTCGCGGCGCGCCGCAACGGCATCGACTGGCGGAACGATGCGGGCATCACCCATGTCATCGTCGCGCGCGCTGGTATCGCCGTGCCCGATGAGGAAGTAGCCGGTGTTGTTGCTGCTGCCATCTCCGCACAGTCACCTTCCATGCCGTCAGCCTCGCAGCTTCAGGTGGATTTCACCAATGGCATAGCCAATGTGCAGGTTGCTGAAGACGCGAATATTTCCGTGACTGTCGAGCAGATCGCCTTCAACCGCCGTAACGGCACCTTTACCGCCATTCTGCGCGCGCCCGCAAATGACATGCTGAGCCCGCTTCATCGCGTAACGGGCCGGGCCTACCCCGTGATGGAGGTGCCGGTTCTCACCCGCGACATGGTTCAGGGCGAGGTCGTACGCCACGCCGATATTGACTGGGTGCGCCTTCCCGCAAATCGCATCGGGCAGAACATCATCACCTCGCTCGACAATCTTGTCGGCATGTCGCCGCGCCATCAGGCGCGCGCAGGCGAACCGCTGCGGCTTTCCGACATGGTCGCACCGCTCGTCGTGGAAAAAGGCGCACAGGTGGACATGATCCTCGCATCCGGCGCGCTCACTCTCATCGCTCGGGGCCGTGCGCTACAGAGCGGCGCCGTGGGTGATGTCGTGGATGTTCTGAACACGCGCTCAAATCGTACCCTGCAAGGCGTGATCGAAGGGCCAAACACCGTTCGCATCGGTGCGCCGGGCGCGCTACACGCCGCGCATCTCGCTGCCGCCTCGGGCAACTCCTGATAAACGCCTGCAAAAGACAAACAGGAAAGTCGTCACCATGTTCGCCGCCACCACCCGCTTCGCTACCATCGCGCTCCTTGCTGTCACGCTTGCAGGCTGCAACGCCGCTGATCGCATCTCGAATATCGGCAAGGCGCCCGATTTCGCGCCCATCGGCACACCCGGCCCGACCGTCGTCATGCCAATGCCGCAAGCAGAGCATGTTGTCTATCAACCGAACTCCCTTTGGCGGTCCGGCTCGCGCGCCTTCTTCCGCGATCAGCGCGCCGCGCGTGTAGGCGACATTCTCACCGTACTCATCAACATCACCGACAGCGCCAAGGTGAATAATTCAACGAAGCGCAGCCGCTCCAATGCCGAGAATGCGGCACTAGGCAATCTGTTCGGCTATGAATCCTATCTCGACAAGGTCTTTCCCGATGCAGTGGATAACCAGAACCTCGCCAATCTCGGAAGCAACAGCTCAAGCGCAGGTGCAGGCACGGTGGATCGTCGCGAACAGGTGGAGCTCACCATCGCCGCTGTCGTGAGCGATGTACTGCCCAACGGCAATATGGTCATCACCGGCCGCCAGCAGGTGCGCGTGAACTATGAAGTGCGCGACCTTCTCGTCACAGGCATCGTGCGTCCGGAAGATATTTCCAATACCAACACGATCCAACATTCGCAGATCGCGGAAGCCCGCATCTCCTATGGTGGCGAAGGACAGATCACGGAAGTGCAGCAGCCGCGCTACGGCCAGCAGCTTTTCGATATCGTCATGCCGTTCTGAGAAGACACGACACGGAAGCGAAAAAACGCGACCCCGGTGGTCGCGTTTTTTATTACATCAGGACTTACCGAGAAACATCGCATAGGCGGGGTTGTCGGTTTCATCCCAATGCGCATATCCAAGATCATCAAGAAAATCATGGAAGGCGTTGCGCTCATCAGGAGGCACCTGAATACCCGCCAGCACGCGGCCATAATCAGACCCGTGATTGCGGTAGTGAAAAAGCGATATATTCCAGTCTGACCGCAGCCCTTCCAGAAAACGCAGCAACGCGCCGGGCCTTTCCGGAAATTCAAAGCGGTAAAGCATCTCGCCCGTCAGGCCTTCGACACGACCGCCCACCATGTAGCGGATATGAAGCTTCGCAAGCTCATTATCCGTCATGTCTTCCACTTCATAGCCATTGGCTGTGAGAAGCTCGATGATCTCGCTCTTTTCCACATCGCCCCTTGTCAGCCGGACGCCAACAAAGATCCGCGCGCTGGCGCCGGGCGCGATACGGTAGTTGAACTCGGTAATGGGGCGCACGCCGAGCGTGGAGATGAAGCTGCGATAGGCACCTGGCCGCTCGGGGATGGTAACGCCGAACAGCGCTTCCGACCGCTCACCGATCTCCGACCGCTCCGCCACATGGCGCAGGCGGTCAAAATTCATGTTTGCGCCGGACATGACAGCAGCAACAGCGCCGGGCCCATCAAGCATCGTCACATGCTTGCGCAGCCCCGCCAGCGCAACAGCGCCCGCAGGCTCCGCTATCGCGCGCGTATGATCGAATATGTCCTTGATCGCCGCACATATTTCATCCGTCGTCACCGTCACGATGTCGTCCAGCAGATCGCGGCAAAGACGAAACGTCTCCTCGCCCACCTGCCGCACGGCAACGCCATCCGCGAAAATGCCAACCTCGTTGAGTGGCACCGGCTGACCCGCTGCAAGCGCCGCCTTCATGGAAGCCGCATCCTCCGGCTCAACGCCGATGACCTTGATCTCCGGCCGGAGGAATTTGACGTAAGCCGCAATACCCGTAGCGAGCCCCCCACCCCCTATCGGTACATAGATTGCCGCGAGCTGGCCCGTGTACTGCCGAAGCATTTCGACACCGATCGTGCCCTGTCCGGCAATGACTTCAGCGTCATCATAGGGATGAACGAAAACAAGGCCCTGCTCATCGCAAAGCTGCAATGCATGGCGCTGCGCTTCATCAAACGTATCGCCATGAATGACGATCTCGCCCCCCATCCGTCGCACCGCCACCACCTTGATGGAAGGCGTGGTCGTCGGCATGACGATAACGGCCCGCAACCCCATGCGCCTCGCCGAATAGGCAACACCTTGCGCATGATTGCCGGCAGAAGCGCAGATAACGCCGCGCGCCTTTTCTTCCGGTGTCAGCGTCGCGATCTTGTTGTAGGCACCGCGCAGCTTGAAAGAGAAGATGGGTTGCAGGTCTTCCCGCTTCAGTAGAACGTCCCGGCCAAGCCGTTCGGACAAGGGGCCCATTCTGTCGAGAGGGGTTTCCACCGCCGCTTCATAAACCGCGGCAGTGAGAATGCGGCGAACATAGTCCTGCATGGTGTCTTCCTGTCGCCGCGATACGGAACGAAGGGCGCCCGGCCCTTCACTCAGTACTTAATCGTCGCGATAGACTTTTTCTCGCCGCTCATGGCGCTCCTGCGCCTCTATGGAGAGCGTGGCAATGGGGCGTGCATCCAGCCGCTTCAGGCTGATCGGCTCACCCGTCTCCTCGCAATAGCCATAGGTGCCTTCATCAATCCGGCGAATGGCGGCATCGATTTTCGCAATCAGCTTGCGCTGGCGGTCACGGGTACGAAGTTCGAGGGAGCGTTCGGTTTCCGAGGAGGCGCGATCCGCAATATCGGGATGCTGCACCGAGTCATCCTGCAGATGCTGCAAGGTTTCGCGATTTTCGCGAAGGATGTCTTCTTTCCACTTCTCAAGCTTGCGGCGGAAATATTCTTTCTGCCGCTTGTTCATAAACGGTTCGTCGTCTGTCGGCATGTAGCCCTTGGGCAAACGCACGGCCATTCAGGAATCTCTCTCTGACTCAAGCCTTCATCGAAGCGCGCGGAGTATAGGGAGCACTTTCACGATTCTCAAGCCGACCACTGCGGCAAGTTGAATACCCGCCCCAACCGTCGGATTGCGGCTCATATAGGTGTGATTTTTTGCGGTTAAACCCCATGAATCGCGGGAGAAAGTTCAGACCTAGACTTTAGGTATAGGTTCCGAACTTCGCCAGTTCTACCCGCGCACGAAGCTCGATCTGATCGAGAACATCCTGCAGCCGGGGGTCGTGAAACACGCCCTGCTGCCGCTCCACCACCGAAAGAAGGCGGGTAAGCCGCGATTTCGGCAACTGGCCGGCAAGCAGCGAAAGCTTGATCTCGTCCAGAATGTCGAGCATCTCCTCGCCCCGCCGGATGGCCCGGCGGCGCGGCGCATGAAGCGCATCATCAGTTTCCTGAAGGGCCAGCAATGCATCAACGGCCGCAAGTGACGCAGGGCCGGAAAGCCCTGCCGTTCCGCGCGCTGCGGGTACCCCCGCCGGTGCGAAACCGCTTCCTGAACTGCGTGTCTGCGTGGCGCGCGAAGAGCCCGTTTGCGCGCTTGCCCTGCTTTCGCTGATCTTCATATCTGTCCCCAGCCAGTGATCCCGGCCGTCCAGAACCTGTCCCGGACATATTCAGAATGGACCGGACGTCTTAAATCGGCGTTAAGGCTAACGATTTGCAGCGACCCACCGGGCAGCTTTTGCCCGGCAGCGGCAGCTTCTGCGCCCCCAAAGTCACCCGCCCGCCAAACACAGAAACAGCAAACCAAAATAATATCAACGACTTAGAGACATTCCCGCCATGGCACGGCTTTCGCTTCACAAGGGCAGTATCGCAAGCGATTGATCGGTCGTTCCATGTCCTGTTTCCGGTTCTCCATGTCTTTCCGCCCCGCCCTTTTGCTGGCGCTGCTTCTCGCTGGCTGCCTTTCGGCGCTCCCCGGCAGTGCAGGGGCCAGCTCGCGGATCAAGGACATCGTCGATGTGGAAGGCATTCGCGATAACATGCTGGTCGGCTACGGCCTGGTTGTCGGCCTGAACGGCACCGGCGACACGCTGCGCAACGCCCCTTTCACCCAGCAGAGCCTGGTCGGCATGCTGGAACGGCTCGGCGTCAATACGCGTGGCACCACACTCAAAACCGCCAACGTCGCGGCCGTCATGGTATCGGCGAACTTGCCCGCCTTCGCAACGCAGGGCACCCGCATTGACGTGACGGTGAGTGCGCTTGGCGATGCAACGAACCTTCAGGGCGGCGTCCTTCTGGTAACGCCGCTGATGGGTGCCGATGGCGAGGTCTATGCGGTCGCCCAAGGCTCGCTCGCGACGGGTGGTTTTGCAGCACGGGGCGAAGCAGCGTCTGTCACGCGCGGCGTGCCCACCAATGGCCGCATTGCGAATGGCGCAATTGTCGAGCGCGAACTTGATTTCCGCCTCGCCGATCTTCGCACGTTCCGCCTCTCGCTCCGCAACCCCGACCTCACCACCGCCCAGCGTGTGGCAGGCGCAATCAACACTTTTCTCGGCATGAACACCGCCATGGCCGACAGCCCGACCACCGTACAGCTTGATGTGCCTGCGGGCTGGCGCGGCGGTGTGGTTGGCCTTCTCACCGAGATCGAGCAGTTGCGCGTTCAGCCGGACCTTTCGGCGAAGGTCGTCATTGACGAGAACTCTGGCGTCATCGTCATGGGTCAGGATGTGCGCATCAGCAAGGTCGCCATCGCGCAAGGCAATCTCACCATTTCAATCAGCGAAACACCGCAGGTAAGCCAGCCTTCTCCCTTCTCCACTCAAGGCGACACGGTTGTCGTGCCGCGCACGGATGTCGATGTGAATGAGGAAGAAGGCCGCCAGCTCGGCATTATCGATGGCAGCATCAGCCTTGCTCAGCTTGTCGATGGCCTGAATGCACTCGGCGTGAGCCCCCGTGACATGATCACCATTCTTCAGGCGATCAAATCTTCTGGCGCGCTTCAGGCCGAAATCGAGGTGATGTGATGGAAGCCCTAAGCGCCCTCTCCACCAGCTATATCTCGCTCGGCAAGGCGGCCTCACCTGCGCAGGGCACGCGTGATGCCCGCGCATGGGCGGCTGCGCAGGATTTCGAAGCACAGTTCATCTCCACCATGTTCCAGTCGATGTTTGAAGGCGTCGGCGACGACAATCCGTATAGCGGTGGCCCGGGCGAAACCATGTTCCGCTCTGTCCTTGTCGATCAATATGGTCGACAGATGGCAAAGACCGGCGGCATTGGCATTGCGGACGACATCTACCGCGAAATTCTGAAAATGCAGGAACTGCCGAAATGACTGAAGCACGCCG
>Ga0172382_10009978_pt1 | contig 12837 bp, 10 predicted proteins | sample Leawel138RmetaG_FD_122245 | JGI IMG/M metagenome (GOLD analysis project Ga0172382, IMG submission 122245) | Leachate microbial communities from a municipal landfill in Southern Ontario, Canada - Leachate well 138R metaG | ecosystem: Engineered > Solid waste > Landfill > Unclassified | place...
AGATCGCATCATAAGAATTATACCTAATACCTAGAGAATCCATAGTCTTTCCTTTTACAACTATTCCTTTTCCTTTTTTTGTCTTTATCGAACTTGACCCAGGTCGCTCGTTATCATAATAAATCTTAAAATTATCATTTTTTTCAGCCAAGGCAATATTAAATGTTCGAATCTTTTTCTCAAGCTTGTTTTCCCGTATATTCCTCATCAGTAATTCAAAACTTATATCCGTAGGCTCGAATGCAAAAATATCGAAATTCTTATAGTTCTTAAACCATAAACCCAAAGTAAGGGAATAACTACCAAAATCTGCCCCAATATCTAAGAATAAAATTCTCTTTTTCTCATTGGCCTTTTTTCCTATTAAGGAAATCAGTCTATTGAGGTCATTTCTTTCGAATGCAGGTGAGGCACAAATTATATCCTCTGTTCCTGGCCTTATATGAAATTTTCCGAATTTCGTCTCGACATAACTTATCGAAAAAAGTTTATTTATTTTTACTGGAATTCTTAAAATTTTATTCACTGAATACAATAACTCAAAGAAAAAAAAGTTAAATCGGGGACTCTTTACTTCAACGAATGAGGCTGCCTTATAGTATATATAGCTTGCATAGAATACAAACTTGTTAAAAAATGTAAATTCTATTTTCATTTTTCTGAATTACTCTTAAAAAGAAAGTTTCCGGCAGACTGGTCCATTCCAACCCCATTCGTAAAAATTCTCCCAATATGATGAATATGAAACCCATTCTTAAGCAAAAACTGCACTATCTTGCTAGAACCGGGATCGACTCTATCTCGAGTGATACTTATTTCGATAAGAATATACTTTGACTTCTTCAAAGTTTTTTTCAATCCCATCAAAACTTCCCACTCTGCTCCTTCAACATCTATCTTTAACAAATCAACATGTTTTAAGTCCTCAAATAAACTGTCGCCATCTACAACCTCTACTTTAGTCTTAGTATATGCATCGTCATCTTCTGGCTTAACGAGCGTTGACCAAGTTGAGAATTTTTTACTCGTATAAAAATTCATTGATCCTGATTTATTAGAGAGTATTTTTTGAAAAATTTTTACCTTGTTGAGATTTGACGCATTCTTTTTCAATAATTTAAATATTATCGGGTCTGCTTCCACAGAGTACACTCTTGCCTGTGGCACCGATGTTTTTAAAGCAAATAAATACTGCCCAATATTTGATCCAATATCTACGACCACGGCATTGTTATCGAAGATCGAAAAACGCTTACTTTCATTATATAAGTCATAGGCTCCAACTAAAAAGGATTTTGTTGCGTATCTTGTATCGTACGATATCATATTACCGCTTATATTTATTGGAGGAAAACTTGATTTCGAAAAAAATAAATTGCGGAAGATAGTAAGATCTGTAATTAAAACATTTCTAATCTTCTCACTAAAAGGCAATGTAGTAATCGATAAATATTGCAGATCGATCTCGAAAAAACGGACTAACTTTTTCATAAATTCTCTTATTTCGTAAATGTAAAACCACAAATCAAATTAAAATTATGATTCTGAATTAAGAATGGATAATATTGTCGATCCTGTATTTTAAAACTCCCTTCTAATTCGGAAACGCATTTCTCAAAAGTATTTACATGCTCATGCTTCATAACTTCATCATAATCTATTCCAATTTTTTTCAATCTCCTCCTACTAGGACTCATATGGGTTGCAGTATTCCATAAAAATCCTGGATCGCAAGGTAACACAACGATAAGCCTCCCGTCATCCTTAAGAACCCTTCTGATCTCACTCAAATCATTTTTTAAGGTAGGCAAATGCTCCAGTATATGGGACGCAATAACAAGATCCACAGATTTATCTTTAAGTGGAATATTCGAACAATTTCCTACTATTTTCTCTACTTTCTTGTTTCTTATTTTCTGAAGCATTTTTGGATCATTATCAAGACAAATATACTTTCTCTCATTTGAGATTTTCTCAAACTTCAAATGATATCCCATCCCTGATCCAATATCTAAAATAGTCCCTGTTATACTCTCTCCCTGTCTTGCAATATATCTATGGCCTAAATCAAACAACGTTTGAATTAATTTATTCTTATACAGATTTTCCTGGTCATGAGCATAATTCTCCTTCCACAGATCTATAGTTTTTTTATTATTCTTTTTCATTTTTAAAGCTTCCCAAAAGGAGATTCCCAAATGGAATATTACTAGAAATTTCTACTCTACAGAGAAATGAAGATATCTTCTTATTAGGAATCAGGAAAGATAGTAAATTAAATGAACTCACGCGGCTCTCTGAAAAACCATTTTTTTGAAATAATTTTCTTAGGTTAGCATGATGGTACTTTGCCAAATGCTGCTCTCCTTCAAAATGTGGAACGATTGTCACTCTGTCCAAAAGTTTTTCAATATATATCCATGGACTCAGATAATTTGGGGTTATTATGCAAACCTGTCCTCCAGGGAGCAAGCTTTTTTTGAGAAATTTTACTAATTTTTCTGCTTCCTCAATTTTAATATGCTCAATAACATCTATCATAACCACTAAGTCATACATCCCGAGATCTTTTACTCTGTTGAGGTGTCGTATATCTTCTCGAATAAGCCTAATATTCTTCAATTTTTTCTGTTTTATTTTCATTGAAAGAAAATCAAGCGCCTCTTGGTGATAATCAACACCGGTAATTTGTTTTACTTTTTTTCCAAATTCGATCTCAAAATTCCCTGAACCTGTACCCAAATCAAGAATTGCAGTTTTTTTATTAAGTTTGCATACCTGTCTTATAGCTTCTAATTTATTTCCATGCCAATTTGCCTGCACAAAGTTCTTGCCTGTTAATGCCGTGTACTGGTAATCCCCAGGAATGCCAAGTTTTTTTTCGATAATATCATGTTTATGTTTTTTCATTATGTATCATAATATCACATGAAATGAGTATTCAAAATAGAGTTTACCGCTATTCATAAAAGTTCTATAATAAACTCAATCATTTATAGGAAAGGTTATTGATATACGTATGGGCAAATTTTATAAAAAAATTCGGCATTTTTTTCAAGAACATGAATTTATCTCTATCGCAATTCTTTTTGCATTAATTCTCATCTTCTTTTTCGGCAAATCATTTTTTGATAGCTTCCGACATGGAGACTTTATCGCATACTGGGTTCCCAACTATGCTTATATACTGAAATCGCTTCATAACGGACAAGTCCCCCTCTGGCAACCAAATATACTCCTCGGAATTCCAGAGCTTTTTAAATCAGAACTTGCAATCTTTTCACCAGCAGTACTAGTAACTCTTACTATTAATTTCTTTTTTAACGCAAATATTAACCTAAATTTTCTCGGAAAATCTTTTGAGCTACTCCAAATTATCTATCTCTTTCTCTCAATGTTCGGGACATACTATCTTTTAAGAAAACAGCTACGACTCGTAATCTTCCCCTCATTTTTAGGAGGCATGCTATATGGCCTAACACTTTTTACAACCAGCCATTTCGGGAATCTTTCAACTCTCCCCGGAATTGCCTTATTCCCAATTCTAATTTCAATAAACCTCTTATTTATTAAAAGCACTACATTTAAAAATTATATATTCCTGGTCTTAATAAATGCAGTACTACTCTCTTTTGGATACCCATATAATAGTTTCTATTTTTTCCTTGCCCAAATTATCCTCGGGTTATGTTTCGGATTGAGGTATTTTTTCCTTATTTGCTTAACGCTACTCAATTCACTAGCGCTTAGTGCAGCTTTCTTATTACCCAATTTCTACATCTATAATCAATCATTCCGAGGAGTAATCTCTACCATAGACGACCCATTATTTCACCTATATCATGCATATATTCCTACAAAAATAGTAACAATTCTAAATCCACAAATTTTTGATAGCTATATTTCACTCAATGACCCGCAAAGCCTATTCTCTCGAAAAATCTTAAGTTGGGGAGTGTTTTCTATCCCATTTCTCATACTCGGTTTTTATTCATACAAGTTTTCCAGATTTAATCTTTGGCTCATTATAATCTTCATACTAGGACTCATGATAAGTATTGGCGGTTATATTAATTTCCCAGAAACTGCAGGAATAGTTTTCCCCTTCTTGGATAAATTTAGATCTCATTGGCAAGCACTTACTCTGCCAATATTCGCCGGGATTATATTTATATCACAAGGCGCGCATGCCTTAATCATAAAGAAACTTGATAAGAAAATTTTCTTTATTTTATGGCAAATTCTTATATTAACTTTTATCGCAACATTAACCATGCCATATCTTTGCAGTGGAGGAGTCACTTGCTCATCAGGAAACTTTGATATTGTCGTAAGTTTTTCTCGAGCAATAATACTTTTCTTCTTCAGCCTTTTGCTTATTAATTTGTTCAGAAAAACGAACAAGCAGATATTCCTATTTATAGGACTTGTTATTTTGATCTTTGAACTCCGTTTTTATTATCACAATATTCCACATTTTCACATGGAAACATCTTATGAGAATTATTATGAATTAAACTCCCTTATCCCAGAAAAACCTACAAAAGACAATTTATTTAGGTATTATTTTGCTCGAAATCAATTTGCCTATAATGCCTCTTTCATGGATGTCCCATCCACATCTGGCTATGACTCTATCCCCTATCCCGCATCACAAAAGACTTCTCGATTTGAAAAAATTCAAGAGTTACAATTTACCAATACAAAATACTTAGTAACAATAGATCAAGAAAATGAAAATAGCTCTCTTCTAAAACTAATCAAAACTATCTCTCCATCAGATCATCCTCATGAAACATTCATGTCCTATACTCCAGGTATCCCATACAGAATACCCAATTCTGGCAACAATCACTATATATATGAAGTAGTCAATTATTTGCCCCGATTTTTCGTACCATATAGAGTAATTTCCTGTATGAAAAATAATTGCGGAGTACCTGAAAGTCCACCACAAGTAGTCTATGTTTCAAATCATGAAGGAATAGACTCTGAACAAAATCCTGAGGATACGGATATCACGATAAATGCATACGACTCGAGCAGAATTGTACTTACCATACAATCAAAAAAGGACGCAATTATTGCATCTTCTGAAATTTTAGACGACGGCTGGGAAATAGAGATAAACGGAAAGAAATCATCATTCTATAATGTTTCAGATGGATTTAGGGGATTTAAGGTTTCTAGAGGGAACAATCACGTCATCATGAGATATAGTCAACCATATCTAACGATTGGCATTATAGTCTCCTCAGTAACAGCTGTGATACTCTTATTTGCCTTTATCTTAAAAAGGAAAATTAGATAGAGGTAGGAAAATATCAGTTGAGCACAGTAATCAACTACCTAGCACTTCGAGGAATTCTCTATATGTCCTATCCCATGTATATTTTTTTCGTTCAGAAATAGCACCCATCTGTAACTTGCGATATAATTTCTCATTTGAAAATAGTAATAATGCATTTTTTGCAATATCAGCATGAGAATTATTTTTGCAAATAATTCCATTCACATTATCCACTATCACATCCCTTAATCCCTCTACGTTGTATCCTATGGCAGGAGTTCCTCTAGAGCCAGCTTCGTGGATTGTCAAACCCCATCCTTCCTTTCGAGAAGGCACGATGAGAATGTGAGATTTCTCTAAATAATTCCGTTTTTCTTGTTCCGAAACAAATCCAAGCATCATAATATTTTTCTCTAGCCCCATATCATGAATCATCATTTTGATCTTTTCCACATATCTTTCTTCTCCTCTACCAAGAATTAGGAGTTTTATATTAGGAATTATTTTCTTAATTTCAGAAATCGATTTTACTGCATCCTCAATACCTTTAGATTTTGTTATCCTACTAACAAAGATAAGAGTGCATTCCTCATTTTTCTTAGGTAATTTCTTTATTATCGGAACATCACAACCCAATGTAAGTACATCAATTTGTTCTTTTTTAAAACCAATCTTTGATAAATCTTTTTTTGAAGAATCAGAAATGGTAACGATCCTTACGTTTTGATAAAAAATATGATAAATTCTTTCTATAGTTTTTCCTATAATATTAAATGGGAATTTGAATGAAATATCCCATATATTTCCAGCAACCTCACAGATAAGTGCAAGTTTTTTTCTCCGGGAATAAAGAGGAGTAAAGAAAGGAATTCCATGCACTTCATCAATAATAAGATCGAATTGGGAATTATTTTTTCTATAATAAAGGAATGCTTTAAAATGAACTGATGAAAAAAAGCGCCTCACGTCCGGCACACCATTGCGTATAAATCTCACTCCATCGACTATCTCTTCTTTCTTTGCATTCTCGAATAGAGCACTAAATTGTGTCACCGAATGCCCATCCCTAACTAGTCTCCTTGCCAATTCATGAGTTAGTATTTCAGCCCCACCGCTTTTGGGATTTTTAATGTCACGCCAATTTAAAATCAATATATTCATTATTCAGGAAGCCAATTTTTCTGATTACTCCTTTTATAATATTTCTTAATCTTTAGACGATAGAATACAGCGAATGTATCTATAAGCATGATAAAAATAATTCTCCAAAAATTGGAATTTTTTATTGAAGACCTCTTGTCCAATTTTAGCTTAATCGGTGCTTCATAAATTTTTTTATATCCTAAAGAATACGCAAGTGCTAAAATCTCAACATCAAAAGCAAACTTCTTAACAAGCGAACGAGAGAATACATCTTTTGCTACATTCTTCTTAAATAATTTTAGTCCAACTTGCGTATCTCGAACTTTAAATCCAAATAGTAAGTAGGTAAATTTCCGATATCCCCATGATAATACCTTTCTATAAAATGGATACTCTACTTGGGAAACAGGATGCAATTTGCTTCCCACTATCACATCTGCATCATACCACATCATGTGGTTTATGAGCATATCGATCCCGGCAGGATCTATATCCATTCCCGCATCCAAAAAACCTATAATATCACCATTTGCTCTTTCTACTCCCCGCCTAACTGCATATCCTTTACCATAGTTTTTTTCTAGTTGCACAACAATCATCTTTTTGAGATCGAGCTTCTTGAGCTTATCAGCCGTTTTATCTAATTTTCCATCGACTACTACAATAAGCTCATAATCCAAATCGTAATTCCTCAATGATTTTTCTATATTCTCAATATCTTTTTGAATAGTTCGCTCCTGCTTATATGCCGGAACGATCAATGAGAGCTTCCAACGCTTCGTCTTTTTCATTAAAATAGTATATCAAAGGCTAAAATAAACATATATAGTTATTTTTTAGTAAGGAAAAACGCATAAAAGGAAAGGAAAATGAGTAATAACGCAGTCATTAAAATAGATATCCCAATTACTAATCCTAATGAATCATGGAATAAATATATTCCAAGTGCTTGTAATAGTCCCGCTACGACAATCGGCTTATATATCCATGTCTTTCTTATAGAAAGGAAATAATACATCATAGCTGAGTTAAGAGAATGAAGAGAAGCAAATATCCCAATCATTCCTAGATATGGTACTGCATTTAGATAAACTTCATTTTTAAGGAACAATCTAATAACGAATTCTGGGAAGAGGAAATAAAATAACGATATTCCAAATGATGATACGCCAACTGTTAATATTGCAAATAATAATACTTTATTATAATTCTCTTTTTTATCGTATTTCCTCGACATGAGAGGAAACATCACTACTGTGATAGGTGCAGTAAAGAAAAACACTACCCTTCCCAAAAGCGACAAGCCCGCATACACACCCGCAGAATTTGCATCAAATAAATGCTTTACCAATAATAAGTCTATTGAACTAATGGCAGTGAGTCCCACAAGTGCTGCCCCAGATGGCGCAGCGTATACCACGATATCCTTCCATTTAATTCTTACGTTCGAAACATTTCTTTTGAATAGAAATTTTATAAATCCAAAACCTAATAAATAGGGGATTACATATGACAACAATATCGCAAACATTACTCCTACTGTGCTAAATCCATAAAAAATAAATACCATCCCTAAAAATAGTTTTATAATTGCGGATAATATGTTTAGTGAAGAAAATACTCGAAACGATAATCTCGCCTGAAAAAGCGAAAGATTAAGCATACTCATAAACCCAATAAAAACTGTAATTCCTGTTATTTCTACTAGAATTGCTCCATTAGAAATATTAAGAAAAACAGAAATCATTCTACTAAATGCTAAGAAAATAACTAGAATAATCCCAGATAATAAAAGGAAAAAATTAAAGATCTTGAAATATACAGATCTGACATTCTCTAAATCGTTCTCCTGAAAGCTCCTGCTTGTAAAGCTTACGATAGTAGGCGCTATAGCACTTGAGGATATCCCAAAAAGAGTTATTATGGCCATCAGACTCGCCACAGAGCCATAATCTTGTACTGCTAAATTTCTACTCAAGAAAATGTTGAACAAGAAATGAATAAAATTTGCTCCCAATGACCCACTCATCACAATGATGCTCCCCGATATAAATGGGTGCTTAATGAGTTGAATTATTTTACTTCTCATGAACTAACGATAACATCGTGCAATATTCTTCATCATTCTTTCAACACTAAATTTTCTGGCTCGCTCAAGTCCTTTTTCAGATAATTCATTCTGAAGTTTTTTATTCAAATAAAGATTATCTATCTCTTGCGCAATAGAATCAATTGATTCTGCATCAGTATATAAGACAGCATCTCCACCCACTTCTGGCAGGCTTCCTAATCTACTCGTAATCACCGGGCATCCTGTACTCATCGCCTCCAAAACAGGCAAGCCAAATCCTTCATACAAAGAAGGCATTAAAAGCCCTTCAGCAAGGTTATAGAGAGTCAACAAGTCTTCATCTGAAACAAATCCCAATGCGCTTATCTTAGTATCTCTCTCTATTAAATCGACCACCTTTACTTTGTCACGATTCCACGGATTATCCCTCTCAAAATTTTTACCGACTAAAGCTTTACCAACCAATAATAAATGGACATCTGCCTTTTTAGCGGATTCAATAATCCGCGGTAGATTTTTATTCCACGTAACGTCTCCAACATAAAGGAAAAAATTCTTCGGTAAATCATATTTTCCTGAAATTAGACTTCTATCATTTTCAGAAACACTCATCTTTTTATATATTGAATCTACCCCTAAATATACTACGTCTATTAATTCTTTTTTAACGCCCACCAAATCTATTACATCATTTTTTGAAGCTACCGAATCAACAATAATCCTGTCTGCACTTTTTAATAATCGCTTATTGTATTGCCACCTAAGAGCCCCCTTAATCCCACTTGGAAAATATTTCTTAAACTTTATTGGGATTAAATCATGAACCGTCACTACAGTCTTCGTTCTTTTCTGAAACGGCATTACCGGGAAAAAAGGATCAAAATACGGGTAATGTACGACATCAAGCTCCTCTGGCGCTTTACCTTTAAAAAAAGTATAAGAGTTTTTAGGATCAAACTTCTCAATATTTTCTTTGAGGAGGGAAACATATGAACCTACTCCACGAACTTTATGACCAGAAAATAATGGAGAAATATCTATTCCTATTTTCATTATTTAGGATTGTGCCACTTCCATGCACTAGCAACAATCGTAGAAAGATCTGAATATTGAGGACTGAATCCTAATTCCTTCTTTATCTTAGTAACATCTGCCACTAATTCGCTCGAGTCCCCTGCTCGCCTCTCCGCTTCTACGATTTGAATATCCTTATCACTAACCCTCCTCACCATTTCGACTACTTCTCTATTCGTAAAGCCTTCCCCTGTCCCCACATTATAACAATAACCTCCACCATCTCCCATAATTTTATCAAGTGCAAGTATATGTGCTTCCACAAGATCAAGTACATGAATATAATCACGAATACACGTTCCGTCTTTCGTATCATAATCAGTCCCATATAGCTTAAACTCTTTATTTTGCATTGCAGCACGAATCGCAAGAGGAATAATGTGCGTCTCTGGATCATGACTCTCTCCAATTTCACCATTTATTGCTGCGCCGCATGCATTAAAATACCGTAAAATCGCATAATTCACCTCATTATTCCTTTCTCGCAAATCTTGAAGATTTTTTTCAGTTTCTAACTTACTCTTCCCATACGGACTCGTAGGATTTTTCGGATGATCTTCCGGAATTGGAACTTTAGTTGGATTTCCATATACTGCAGCAGTAGATGAAAAAATAAAGTTTTTTACATTCCCAATCTCAAGAGCTGCACTGAAAAGCTTCTGGGATCCTACCACATTATTCTCATAATACATTTCAGGCTTTTTAGATGACTCTTCAACTGATATAAGTCCTGCAAAATGTAGAACTGCATCAAATTGATGCTTTTTAAAAATATCTTGAATATCCTTCTCGTGCAGAATATCTCCCTCAACAAACTCTGCCCGACGATCAACTGCATTCCTATGCCCTCTCTGTAGATTATCAAACACCACAACGCTATCTCCTCTCTCTAGAAGAGACTTAACCATAAAACTTCCGATATATCCTGCTCCACCTGTTACTAAAATATTTCTCATCTTTTGATTAAATACATTATATACGATGCTGGAAATCTCAGTGCAGACATAGCTGAAAAAACGAACCCTTGCCAAGAATCGTAAAACCCCTTATGTCTAATATAGGTGGTGAGAAGCCAATGTGCCGGACGCAACACTAAATACCCGAAGCCATGAATTAATTTATAAAAGATATTTCTTCCTCTCATCTCATCTTCGATTTGCTTGGCAAACAACATATTATATCTATTCCATTTCTCTACATAAAACTTAAAGTCCCTATATGGATAGTGGAGCAGTCCATACTTCAAATAACCCACCTTCCCTTCAACCACTGCTTGCTCATGCACATCTTTTTGAGGAAGCTTTCCTTTTCCATTCCTATATAATCGTATCGTGTAATCAGGATATTGGCCTCCTTTCATTAAAAATCTTCCAAGAAAATAATTTTTTCTTGGCATCCAATATCCATTTTCTTCGGGATTTCTCTCTATAATTTTTCCTATTTCCTTTTTTAATCCCTCACTAACCACCTCATCCGCATCTAATTGCAAAATCCATTTTCCCGTTGCTGCATCAATTGCTTTTTGCTTATTGATATGAAAGTTCGGCTTGTTCGTAGTAGAGATCACTATTGCGCCAAAATTTTTTGCTATTTCAGTAGTCCTATCTTTTGATTTCCCATCTACAATAATTGTTTCATCAGCAAAACCCTGAACCGACTTCAAGCATCGTTCAATATTCTCTTCTTCATTAAATGTCGCAAGCACCACTGATAATTTTTTCATACTGTTTTTTTATCGTTCTGCCATGACAAGCGCAGGATCACCATTTGGATAATACACTGTATAAATAGCTTCTTTTTGAGGAATCTCTGAGGGGAGACCTACAATAAGTGTATCTTTCAAAGTGCTATCTTTTTCCCAATCTATCGGCCTAAATATATACTTATCAAACTCTGGATGCACCGCAAATCCACCAGATTGAGGACTTACTTTTTGATATTCCTCTGGTGGATATTGACTATAAAATAAGAAAAACATACTAGCCCTATCCATCGGTTCCTTATCGGTTATAAGAACTTTTGAATAATTTTCTTCTCGCTTCAACATTTCACTAATCATTTCCCGATGACCATGCAGCCAGTCCCGTGCATGAAAATAATTCTGCTGTACGAAATACTGATTAAGATAATATATAAAATTAAATATGGCAAACAAAACAAGCAACAAAACAACAATATATTCAAGTCTTATCCGCAACACTTTATATTTGAAATTGGAAACAGAACTATACATCCCCAGAATTCCTAATGCAGTGAAAATTTGCCAAGTTGGGAGGAAATTAAACGTGCGCACTGCATGAGGAACTCCTGTCGTAATAGATGCAGGAAGTGGAGCGAGAAGAAACCAGAAAAATACAAAAAACTTTGTCTTTTTATCAAATTTTGAGAATATCAAAAGATAAATTCCGATCAGAATAAAGGGGAATTCCCAAAGATAAATAAGCCCCATTTCAGGCGCATGATGTCGAGCAATATCCCCCTTTAAGAGCCAATTAGAATTAAAATGTGACAGGTATCCATCAAGGACTGCCTTCGCATATACTATCCGCCTATTATCAATAATCTTTCCAAGAGTATCTCCCGTCTCTATATTTAATTCATTTCTTGTCGCATTATTCTTCAAGAGCTCAACATTATTACTAAAAACACTTGTACCCTTCGCGCGAAGCAAGGTGTTACTGTCTGTAAAAACAGTAATAATAAATGGCAAAATAACAACAAAACCAATGATAAAAGACCAAATGATGAATTTACGAGGAACTGTAAAAAATTGCTTCCAAAAAATAATAATCATACCGAGAATAAATAGCGGAGTAAATACTCTGTCGCTTTGGTACGTATGCACACTCAAACCCGCAAAAAGTGCTGCAAGTAGGAGCATCCAGTGTCTTTTTAACCCATACAGGAAAAAGGTCGCAGCAAAAACATTCAAAGCAAGTCCTACATTTGTCTCAAATGCAACTCTACTAAACTGAATATGCCATGGGGAAATTGCAAGAAGAAGCATGGTAAGAAGCGCAATACTCTCTCTTTTAAAGAGTTTTTTTATAAGAAAATAAACACTTACCAGAGTCAATATTCCCATGATTGCCGAAGGAAGTCGTACAGAAAATTCATTGAGTCCAAAGATTTTATAACTGGGAATAATAAGATACGTGTAAAATGCTGGCTTATAATCATCAAATGATCGCATCACAACAGGAAGCGTTTTCCCAAATTCATCTTTCCCTGTTTCAAAGATCGAATATGCATTATACCC
>Ga0172382_10009979_pt1 | contig 12836 bp, 15 predicted proteins | sample Leawel138RmetaG_FD_122245 | JGI IMG/M metagenome (GOLD analysis project Ga0172382, IMG submission 122245) | Leachate microbial communities from a municipal landfill in Southern Ontario, Canada - Leachate well 138R metaG | ecosystem: Engineered > Solid waste > Landfill > Unclassified | place...
GCCAGGGATACCGACATCCTGCCTTCGGTAGCGCAGGCCGCCATCGACCTTCTGCAAAAGGCAGATACCGCCCTGATAGCCGGCGATACGGGAGAAGCAATCGCTCTCGCGTCACGCGCGATGCTGCCCGACAATTCGGGATTGAGTCATGGTGAAGAGCGACTGGTCAACGCCTGGTGTCGCTCCATCACCGGCGCGGCATACGGTGCCGAGGGCAGGCATCGAGAGGCCGTGACGACATTGCGCGAAGCAGTCGACCTTCTTTCAAGCGAGCCGTGGGACGGCCAGTCGATCATCACGCTCTACCCGGATCTCGTCGTGAAATTGACGAACAAGGTGGTGTGGGACGTGTTCATCCGCCTTGGAGCGAGCGCCCTTTCGGTGGACGACCTGGTACTGGCCGACGCGGCCCTGCGCAACATAGCCGATTACGCGACGACGCCGGAGGCGCAATATTCCCTGCTCGTCCAGCGCGCCGCGATCCTGTTCAGAAGCGGTGACTTTGAAAGCGGCGTAGCCTTGTTCCGCGAGAGCGAAAAGGCAGCCGAAGCGGCCGGCAACCCTGCGAACGCCGCGCTCGCACGGTTCTACGTTGCAGTGGCGCAGATGCGCCAGGGACCGCAAGAACCCGACGCGCCGGGCATCGCGGCTATGCTGCAAGCAGCGCGCGAGGCGGCGGATGCCGCTGGCGATAATCCAGTGCAGGTCGAATACATCCTGACGACCGCCGCACGCATGGCGGTTGGATACGCGCTTGCTTTCAGGCAGGCGCTGCCCGTTTCCAGCGCCGCCTTCGCTGCTTTCGAACGGCGCCAGAAAACCATGGGGGACTATGAGGCCGGTCAGGAAGCAGTCCGGCGCGAACACCGCCGCTTTCTCGAAACCCATATCGGCGTGCTTTACGAAACCTCACATGCAAGATGACGTCCGGGGCGGCGTCGATCCTGAAAGAGCCGAGCCATGAGCCCGACAGGCGTCGTTAAAATAGCATTCGAGAAGCCAGCAAACCGGGCGCAAGCCGGCCGGCCAGTTTTCAACTTAAGGGAAAGTGGCGCATCATGGTTGCACCAATTGGCTGCCGGACGCGAAACGACCTCTTCATGGATTGAGGGTAATGGTTTCGCCGATCGAGATCAGCATGGGCTTGGGCTTGCCAGGCGCTGCTGCGCCAAGGAAACGGGCGTGCGCCTCAGCTGGAGAATCGGCGCTGAGCGCGAAGGTGCCCCAGTGCATCCCTATGGCGCGCTTGGCCCGCACCGCCGCTGCAATGGCGAGCGCGCATTCAGGCGAGGCATGAAGATCGCCGACTGCATTCTCCGGCTTGAAGGCGCCGATGGGCACGAGTGCGAGATCGAATGGGCCGAGCCTTTCCCCGATCTCATTGTGAACGGGGCCGCGCGCCGTATCCCCTGCATGGAAGACCGCGCGAGCCCCCACACGCAGCGCCCACCCCACCGCGGGATGCGGCGTGAAACCGAGAACGTCGCGCCGCCCATAATGAACTGCCGGGGTCGCGGTGATCTTGAGGCGACCGAGCGTCACGCTGTCCCATTGCGACAGGGTGATCACCCGCGCAAAGCCCAGCCTAGCGGGGTCGGGCCGGATCTCGGGTGGCACCAGCAACGACGCATGCGGAAAAGCGCGGGCGATGCCGCGCAGCGTCGGCAGGTCGTAGTGATCGTGATCCTCGTGGCTGACGAGGACGGCATCCACCCGGTCGAGAGCAGCAATGTCGGGCGCCGCAGCAATGCGGCGCGGCGACAATGGGATTTGAAACATGTCGGATAGGATCGGGTCGATCATGACGGACTGCCCGCCGAGCCGGACGAGGAAACCCGAATGGCCGAGCCAGGTCACGCTGTCCTCGCGCAGAGCTTCAGGACCGAGTGCGCGGGTTGATGGTGCGCCCTTCCTGTCATGTGCACCCAGAACGCTGAGCAAAGCGTCCCTAGCCACACAGGCTGCACGTATCGGATCAGGTAGTTGCGGCGTGAGAGGTGTCGCAGGCCCCATTTCGCGGGGCAAACCACAGGCGGAGGTTATTATCAGCACGAATATCACGCACAAATATCCGGTTGCAATCCGCCTCAACGAACCCGGAGGACTTATCCCAAATGGAGATAAGGTGGTCATAAAATTCAAAAATTGCATTACGAATCAATATTCATAAATATATATTATTTAATGGAGAATAATCTTTATCTAAATCCGCAAATTTAACTAAATTATAGAATGCGCCATAAACATTTAATCAGGTAGGGCCTGAAAACGCTTTCTGGTGTGCCAATGCGCGGTAGACGGTCATTCTGCATACCTTCGGTTAACGAGCAACCTCAGCTTACCTGCTCCGTCGGCTGCACGGCATCGAACCTCGTCATTAACGACATTTTTTCCTTCGACCGCTGTAGCTCCTTCGGCTCTTGCCGCTCGATCCTGGCGAACTGACGGTTCCGGATAAATTTCAACCCCATATCGGCAACCATAGCGAGGATCGTGATCACGATGCTGGAGCTGATCTCAATATCATAGTACATACGTACTAGTGGGTTGCCTTCAGTCGTTCGGATATTAGGGAATGCCGTGCGAACTAGCCTTTGGAAATTGATAATGAGAAAGCCTCGTCTTGCCGTCGCCGGCGTCATTGCTGCCGCCTGCGTCATGCTCCTTGCTCCGGCCGCCGCGGCTGGAGATTGCACCGGTCGCGTTGTCGGCGTGCGGCCCATCAGCCAATATGACCATGCTGCAGGAAGAGGCTATCTCGCTGTGCGCAACGGGCCCGGCGGCTCCTACCGGCAGATCGGCGAGCTTTATGCTGACGATGAAGTTTCCGTTTATGATAGGCGAGGCAACTGGTACGCCGTGACCTGCATGTCGGGGCGGTGCGAGCGGCCGCTATGGGGGCAGCCGACCCCTTCCGGCTGGGCGCACCGCAGCTACATACGTGTCGGCGGCGTCTGTCCGTAAGAGAACCAACGGGACCAGCGTCCTTCCTCGCCTCTTCCGTCGTGGTGAAGACCGCGCTCTCCGTCGAACCGCCCCCTATCGCTAACGGATGTCGGGGTGAGGGCGTGATTGTCAATCACACGAACAACTGGGAATCTGCGATGCTCCAACCATCCGACAAGGTGTGTGGCATGGCGGCATCAAAACCGGTGCAGGTCAGCTTGGGTGCTGGGCTGTCCCAATCGTCGATACGGCGCTAGAAACGCTGGCGCCTATGCAAAGTCCGGCCGTTGACTTGGCCCTTCTGTTAATAATAGCTGAGGCATAAAGCGCGGCGTCGCGCGGAGACCGATGCCGGAGCCGTTTGAGATTGCGCAGCCCAGTATCGCGCGGATAGAGGAGCAGAAAGAAAAATGAGAAGGTGATAGACTGAATCTGGCTGGCAGGCCATCACCGCCTCGCGCAACGACACATTGTCTGGACGGGTGCTGGTATGGCGCATCGTCGAGCGGCCGATTCTCAGCATCGGGCAAACCCGATGCTGCTTCATTCATGTGCCTTGCAGGCATAAGCTATCGCCTTCCGCTTCGTATCGGACGTCACCATTTTGCGGCGACATCCTTCAGAACCGCGTTGTCCAGCACCTGCTCAATCTGGAGGAAGAGCAGGGTCTCAGATCACACTCAGAAAAGATATATTGAAAGCCGAACTTAACTGCCGCACTCTGTTCCGGCATTCATAAACGAAAAGGCGTGGCGGCGATGAAACCGAGGCTCGATTATTTTCCGAAGGCGCCGGAGATCATGCAAGCGCAACTGGCGCTGAACAAGGCGGTTCAGGACAGCGGACTGGAACGCAGCCTGCTGCATCTCGTCAAGCTGCGGGCATCGCAGATCAATGGCTGCTCCTATTGTGTCGACATGCACGCCCATGAGGCGCGCGCAGATGGCGAAAGCGAACAGCGCCTGTATCTCGTGGCGGCCTGGAAGGAATCGCCGCTGTTCAGCGAACGCGAGCGGGCTGCGCTGGCATGGACCGAGGCGGTGACGTTGATTTCGCATGGCGGCGTGCCAGACGAGCTCTATGCCTCCGTGCTGAAGGCATTTTCCGAAGAGGATCTGGTCAAGCTGACGATGGCGGTCGCCGTGATCAACACCTGGAACCGGCTAAGCGTATCGTTCCACACGATCCACCCCCTCCGCGAGAGCAAGGCGGCGTAGAGGCTGCCGCCTCGAGCGGCCGACGCGGCCCCGTTTATGGAACGTCGCATCCCAGGCTTTTCCCGCCGCGAAACCTGAGCGGACAGCTGTATCGAGCGCGCGGGAGGCACGGCATCCTAAGGCATCTGTGCTAATTGCAATCGTCGTTCACTTGCCGAAGCATGGGAGTGGCGGAACGGTCCAAAACGGCGATGAGTTCCACGATGAAGGGCTCCGCAGCGGCCGGTGCGGCGATGTGGCAGCCATGCTGGAAGTGATCCGGCATCGATGAGGTGGATATCACTCCGCCCCGAGATCAGTTCAAAAGGAGCGCAGGTCATGAAGCAAATCATCATCGCCGCGTCGATTATGCTGATGGGAGCGACATTCGCTGGCCCAACGCTTGCCCAAGACTATTATGTGGAAAAACGTTTCCACCAGTCAGCAGCACATAATCGCGAAGAATCCGACATCACGGTGATTCGGTGTGACAACGGCAATCAATACTATATATACGGATACTATCGCGCCAGCGGGCCTCGTTACAGAGCCATCATTCCGCCTTACTGGGGTAACCCTGTTGGCGGGCAGGATCATTATACTTTTGAGGAAGCGATCCGAGCAGCCTGTTATTGATGCCATCGTGGCTTTACAGCCGTGCGCGCCAATCCGCAGCGGTTCGGTAACGGCATCAGCGGTTCGATCAATGACCCTTCCGCGTCTGCCAGGTCGCTTGCGTAGCGCGGGCAACGGCGCTCATGATGCGCGCACGTATTTTCGGCCCAGAGCATCGTGATCTCCGTATCTCTGCATCCGTTGGAATCATAACCTGCGGAAATCATCCGATCCTTTCTGGAACGACACTGCTGTCTTGGTCCGCCACCATCGCTGAATTGCGAACAATGCATGCAGCGCTTCGATCCAGCAATCTGGTGTCAGGCGGATCACGGAAAGCACGGCATCCTTAAGGCATCTGTGCTAATTGCTTCGGTGCCCCGCCGGTAGGAGCATCTGCGGAGCGGAACAGGGGTTGCGCCTGGCGCGTGTGGGCGGATCGCGCCCGACGCGGGAAGGTGGGGCTCCCGTTCCGCCTCGCACATGCCCGAACACTCGAAACGGCGAAGATCACCATGATGAAAACTCCGGCGATACTGGTCGCTCTTGGAATTGCCACCGCGGGAATGGCGAATGGCGTCCATCCCGCCGCCGCGCAGGCTACCGAAACGGTTTACGACTGCAAGTTCGAGCGGGGTGCTTCCCCCCTTACCTGGGCGAAAATCCGCCACGACGATTTCACCGGACGCATCAGCGTCGAAGCCTCCCATATCGAAGCCGGAAGCCGGATAGCCAAGGCCTCGATGAACAAGGTCCTGGACGAAACCCAGTTTCAGCACGACGTGCGCAATGCGAACGGCCTCGAGAATATCACCAGCTACCGGATCAACACGGCGAGCGGCATGGCGATAGGCAGTGTCGACCTCTACGACGACGACCGCAACTATATTCGCGGCGGGCCGCTGCCGGTTGACGGGCGTTGCACGATTGTCACGGCACAGGCGGGAAGCTCGATCGGGCTTGCCTCGCCCGCGAAGCACGAAGTCTGCCACATGGGCTACGGCGCGACCCAGTTCTTCGACAGCCTGTACCATTGCGTCAGCTCCGTCCTGTCGCCACAGGCCGGCAATACCTATGGACCGCAGAATCTCTCTGGGGGTCCCGAAGGAGCGGCCTGGTGCGAAGGGGTTGCCGGAAACGGCGAAGGCGAGACGATCCGCATCGAAACCAGTCCCACGGTTACCGCCTACGCGATCAGCATTCGCAATGGCTACCAGAAATCCGCAGCGGTCTTCTCGAACAACGGCCGCGTGAAGACGGTCGAGATCGAGGCGGCCGGCCGCGTGGAACGTTTCACCCTCCGGGACGCCGCGGGCGAGCAGCGTCTCGAATTCAGGAAACCGATCGAGGCGAACACATTCACGGCGCGCATCGTCTCGGTCTATCCCGGCGTCCGCTATGCCGACACCTGCATTTCGGGCCTGTCGCTAGATCTCGAAGGCTTCTAGGCCCGGTCAGCGCCGCGGATCTCGAAGCTTGCGCGCATGGCGGACGGAAAGGGCCGGTTGCCGGGCCGCATGCGTGACGGCGCGAAAAGCCGCCGCCTTGACTAGCACATCTGACCGAATGGTTTTTTTCCGGCTGGTGGACTGAACTTCATTCGCGTCGATCGGCGGCTCTCGCCGCAACTGACGCCGAATGGCAAACATGGGAGAAAACGATGCAGAAATCCAATCCTCGGCGGCATTACGCGACACGGCCAATGTTGAAGCCGAATATCCGTTCCGTAATGATTGCGCTGGCGACCAGCACCATTGCTTTCGTGCCTATTGCGAATGCGCAAGGAATATGCGGTGCAAATCCCCCGGTCCATGTTTATACAAATTGGGAGGTGTGCGACGTCTTTTGTCCTAACGATACAAGAAGGCTGACTTTTCGTTGTGCGGCTCCAAGGACAGGTTATGACGGTATTTTAGTACAGACGCGATCGAACGCATATTACGTCATATTGCGCGCGAATGGAAAAAGGCAAACGAACAACTACGCAAATGGCTGTGAAGCCTTGAGTACTTTCTGCAATCGTTGACCATACAGCCAATAGTTCCTTTTATCCGAATAATTCAATTTAATACTGATGGCAAGATTTTCTACTCCAAGGATTTTGGAAAAGATCATGAGAGAAAACCCGGATAGCGACTGGCGATTTGTCATTGCGCCCAACCGGGGCGGTGCGTTGGGTGCGGTCGTCGGGGTGTGGGTGTTCTGTGGGATTGCGGCATGGCTCTTTTCGCATGCGGCACCCGAATGGGGGGCGTGGGCGCTTGTCGTCCCGCTCCCGTTCGCGCTGCTCATCACCTGGTTCGGCCTGAGAACCTGGCTTTACGGCGCCGGGACCATCACGCTGTTCCGACAAGGCTTCAGCATCAGCGACGGACAGCATGAACGCCTGCGCCGGACATGGGATCAGGTTGGAGAGTTCTTCGTCGGGAAGGCTTTCAGATCGCCGATCTATCAGGGCAGGGAATCGCCGCATGTCCGCTTCGTGGACGGCGCGGTCGACTGGCTGCCGCAAAATGCCGGCTACGACGCGGCCGGCATCGTCGCCATCATGGAAGGCGCGCGCCGCCTCGCGGCGGCTGGATGGCCGCATCTGCCGGAGACGGCGGAAGCCCTGGGCGCCTGGTCGCGGCATCGGCCCGAGGGGGACGACGTGGGCTGAGCCGCCCTCAGTCCCCGCCGTCGCCGTCGTCGCCGCCATCATCCTCGTCGGCCGCCGGGTCGCGGGCGGCATGGGGGCCGAGACCGTCCCCCGCGCTGTCGGCGGCGACGTTTCTCCTGGCGCCGCTATAGAGGATAAACCCCACGGCGATCACCCCGATCAGCAGCATTTCGATCATGAACCGGCTCCGTCTTCGAAATATCCGGGGCAGTCTATCGATGGACCGGCTTGCAGAATATTAGCACACCCGGCCTAAGGGAGGCGGAATGGCCATGACGGACAGGAGAAGAATAGCCGCGAGATCGAGGCTGCCGCCTGTGGAATATGGCTGGCTGCTTCTGCCGCCGCTCTTCGCCTTTCTCGTCTTTCCGCTGGCGCGCGTGGCGTTGACGGGGATCGCGTTCGTATCGGTGGCGCTGCTGCTGTTCCAGCGGCGCAGACGGGTTCCCTATCTTCTGGCCGCGCCGCTGACGAGTCTGGCGATGGTCGCGTGGCTGGCGACGTGCGCGCTTCTGACCTTTCTCGCGGACGATGCGTTCCGCTGGGCGGGGGAACGGTTCGCCGAAGAAGGGACGATGGTGGTCGTCACGCTGATGTTCACCTTCGCCGTCTTCGCGGCCGCGGCCGCCATCGTGACGGTGCTGCTGCGCATCGGCGGACGGGGCGAAGCCGCCATCCTGTTCGCCGGCCTGATGTGCATGGCAAGCGGCGCCGTTTTCTCGGGCATGGTCGATTCCGTGTGGGCCTTTCCGATCTGCGCGCTCGCCGCATGCGGCCTGACGGCGCTGTTCCTCGCATGGCCGCCACGCGGGAGCGGAGGCCGTACGGCGAGCGGCGAATAGCACGTCCGTGCTAATGCCAAATCGGTGATCGTGCGGCTACAATGACGATGGCAATTGACAGGTCATAAACACAGGCAGGTATCGCGCGACATGGCCGAACGCATCATAATCGCCGACGACCATCCAATCTTTCGCGATGGCATGCGCCGCATCCTGCAAAGGGCGGTTCCCGAGGCCGTGCTTTCCGAGGTCGGCACGGCGGAGGAACTCATGCGCGCCGCAGCCGACGGGGAGCCGGCGGGCATGCTCGTGCTCGACCTCGTCTTCCCCGGCTTCGAGGGGCCGGACAGCATCCGCGCCCTGCGCCGCCGCTTTCCTACGACATCGTTGCTGGTGGTCTCGATGACCGATGACCCTGGCATGGTCGAGGAGGTGATGCGAGCCGGCGCGGACGGCTTCATCGCCAAGGGTGTCTCATCGAGTGAGATGGCCTCCGGTATCGCCGCATTACTGGCAGGCGACGTGGTGGTGAAGATGAGCTCGGCCCTCGGCGAAAGCGATCTTATCCCCTCGGACCGGATGGCGCGTCTTTCGCCGCGCCAGCGCGAAGTGCTTCGCCTCATCGCGCTCGGGCGCTCGAACAAGGAGATCGCCCGCGACCTCGGCATCTCGCACTATACGGTGCGCGTTCACGTCTCGGCGCTTCTACGCTCGCTCGGCGTGGCCAGCCGCTCGGCCGCGGCCGGCATGGCCTCCGAGTTCGGCATCGTCTGATCCCGTCAAGGCCGTGACGCCCGAAAGCAGGACCGACCGCAATTGCGTCGACCGGACGGGCTTGGCGAGGATGGCGATCCCTTCCGCAAGACATTCCTCCGCGATAAGATCGGTGCGGCCGCCGGTGATGATGGTCGCCGCCACCGGCCGGGCGGACGCCGCCCGGATGCGGCGGATGATGGAAAGCCCGTCCTCCTCCCCAGCCAGTTCCTGGTCGCTCAGCACGAAATCGAACCCCTCTGAACAAATTGTCTCCGAAACGCGGTCCGTCGCGCGCACCAGGCATCCCCATCGCGTCAATAGCTGGACTGTGCTGTCGCGCACGGCCCGGTCGTCGTCGACAACGAGAACGCGCACGCCTTCCAGCAACCGGACCTGGCCGGCGGGAGCCGGCCGGCGCGGAACGGCGCCGGACGAGGTTTCGACGAGCCCGCCGATCGAAAAAGTCGATCCGCGCCCCAAGTGCGAGATCAGCCCCAGGCGCAGGTCCATCATGTCGGCCAGCCTGCGCACGATGGACAGACCGAGCCCGAGACCGTCCGCCGCGACGCCTGGCGATTCGATCTGGACGAATTCCTTGAATATCCGGTCCTGGTCCTTTCTGGCGATGCCGGGCCCCGTGTCGGTCACGACGATAGTGAACGTCCCTTTGCGTCGCCGCACGCCGATCAGGAGCTGCGCTCCCGGCGCGTATTTGATCGCGTTGGAAACGAGGTTCTGCACCATGGTGTGAAGCAGTGCCGGATCGCTGCGCACCCATCGTCGCGACGGCCGGAAGCGAATCGTGACATTGCGCGCCCGCGCCGCCTCGTTGGCCTGTCGCACGACCTCGCCCAGCACCTCGCCCAGCGACACCGGGCCGATCTCCGGCTTGACGCGCCCGACGTCGAGCGCCGAAAGATCGAGCAGCGAACGGCACAGCCGCGTGAGCGATTCAAGGGAAAGGTCGATATTGTGCAGGACTTCGCGCCCGTCGCGCCCCATGCGCACGCCATGGAGATATTCCACGAACAGTCCGATGGCATGGATCGGCTGGCGCAAATCGTGGCTGGCCTGCGCGAGAAAGCGCGACTTTTCTTCCTGCGCCTCGGCGAGCTCGGCGCTCGTGCGCAGCAGGACTGCATTGCGGGCCGCCAGTTCCTCAGCCAGCATGACGTTCTGCACGAGGAAGTCGTTCAGCCTGATGGCGAGAACCGTCAGCATGACGCCGAACAGCATCATCATTGCAGCCGTCGCCGGCGATCCGGAAAAAACCCCGTTGACCAGCCAGGCGAGCGCCAGCAACGGCACGGAGGTCCAGATCGAAAGCAGGCAGCTTCGCATGAGGACGTGCTGGGAGCTGACTGCCCCAAGCGCCGTTCCGCCGAGCACGAGCGAGTAGAAGGTCAGCATCTGGGCCGAGGACGACCGCGCACACAATATCGCGCCCGCCCCCCAAGCGAGACCCGCGGCGGCGGTCAGGCACGAATGGATCAGGCCATACGTCTCCGCCGGAGAGTCGTTCCCCCGGCGGCGATAGGCAACCGCCAGTGCCGCCATCGCCACGGACAGGAACGCCATGACAGCGACCCATGCCGCAACCCAGCCACCAAAGCCAGCCTGCATCAGCACGAGCCCGGCCAGCGCCGTGACGCATAGATGCACCACCCAGCTTACGGCGCCGATCGAGAACAGATAGTCGAGACGCCAGTTTACGCCACGCTCCGCGTCCTGGCTGACATCCGGACCCAGCACGCCGAGCCACCGGCCGAGATGTCTGGTTTTCGCCTGAGCCCGCCCCGTCATGTCCCTCTCCCGTCATCCGCCCCTGTCCGCTTCTAGCATAAAAGTCGGCATTTCGGGGCGAGTCGGGCTTTACCATGACCGCGGGTACGTCGGCGTGCGCGGATTGCCGCCTGTCAGGCCCTTCCTCACGGCCACGCTTGCGGCGGTGCTTCGTCCAGGCAGGCGCTGAAGCGGAAGACGCCGCGTGGCATCGGGTCGCGCTCGGCGGAAGGATCTTCGCTCACCACGGCCGGGTCGTACCAGAGCGTAGCGCCGAGCTCCGGCATCATGACGAAGGCGGGAGCCGGCTCCTCGCTGGCCGGCGGCTCATCGATGAAGCTCAACCTCTCATCCAGCGCATAAAAGCGCAGATTAGACAACGTCTCTCCATAGGTTTCCGCGTCCACGTCCTCCGCGTCGAGAAGGTTACGCGGGCCGTCTTCCCGCGCGGTTTCATGATAGGGGTCGCTGACGGGCAACAGCGTCGTGCCGCCGTAACCGTTCGACATCGCCAGCGTGAACCAGTACGGGCGCTGCGGCGTCGTCAGACGCAGATAAAGATCCGACGCCATGCTGGCATAGGACCTCGCCGGAACGAACGAGACCGAGAACGTGCCTTCCTCAACCTCCATGGCGTAGGTGGCCCGTTCGGCCGGGCAACTTGTATCGGCGCGCGCCGGGCCGGCGGGAAACGTCGCCAAAGCCACGGTTCCCGCAATCGTCACGATTCGAAAGCGTCCACGCATTCCCACCTCCCGCTGTCCCGTTAATGGCCATTCTCGCCGAGAAGACAGCAGCCATATCCGCCCGTCAATTAGTGCATCTGGCCGGGTGTCCGGATGCAACCGATTGCGGCAAGCTGGACCCAAACGGGTGGAGATGGATATGGGAAATTTCCTGAGAACGGCTGCAATTTCGGCAGCGCTCCTGTCACTTGGCGCGGTCGGTTTGCAGGAGGCGCGAGCCGAATCCGATTCGTGGAGCGTCGATGCGCCATTCGAAGGCGGCTGGGCCGCGGCCTATGGATCGGGAAACGATGAAAATTCCACCTTGGCCATCCATTGCTCTCACGACAGGGCCGGTGTCGGTTTCACTCTGGGAAGTTTCTGGGGCTCGGCGCTCGGACGGGTAAATGGCGAACGTTATCCGGTTCTCATCGTCATCCGCGATCGCAACGGCAATCGTTCTGAATTCTATATCGGACTGCGCTACGACGCGCCCGAGAAGGAATGGAACACGGATGGGCTCGATACGCCACGCTCCTTTCTCGATGCCTTCGCAAAAGGCGTCGCCATGCGCTTCGAGGCCGATGAGGTAATCGTCGCCTATGGTCTGAAGGGATCGGCGGCAGCGGCCAGAGCGATGCGCGAGGCGTGCTGGCCGCGATCCGGCAGCTGATGCCGGCTAGCACATCCGCCTTAATCGACAGCGGCATTCTCGCTGACGAAAATCGGGCAGATCCGGGAAGGAGGCAGAAATGGAAACCCATCTGGGCGGCACGCGACGCATATCGACGTTCAAAAAGGCGACAGCGCTCGCGGCGATCATATTCGCCGGCATGGCCGGATCGGCTTCTGCGCAAGGCATCGACGGCCAGGTGCAGCGGGGAACGAAAACTTATTACTGCACGGTCTGGAACGGCGCGATGGTGCGCGCTCACGTCCTTTTCATCGAATACTGGTATCGGCAGAACGGCCAGTGGTACAACATGTCGCGTGGATGCGATACCAGCGTTTCCGAAGCGAGCTGTGAGATCGATTCAGGTTCGGAGCGATCTTTCGATTCGCGCATCCCGATCGGTCAGTACCCGATCTCGAGGTGTCGCGCGCATTTCGGTCCCGGCCGTTGGTAGGCAGCGGGATAGCCCGCCGCACCGGCAATCATGGCCCGCGACCTACCGCCCGGCATTTCACTTCGATATCGAGGAGCCTGCATTCCGTTCGTCCTGGGGCTTGTGGTTCTGACGAGCTGCGCCGGACAATATGGACGAGAACACGATCCTCCCGCGTTCTCGCGTGCAGTTCCGGCCATCGCCAAGCCCATGGCGCAGCTTGCGGGAGCCATCAAGTTAAGGCGGGGGCGTCTTACGGGGCGTGACGA
>Ga0172382_10009980_pt1 | contig 12835 bp, 9 predicted proteins | sample Leawel138RmetaG_FD_122245 | JGI IMG/M metagenome (GOLD analysis project Ga0172382, IMG submission 122245) | Leachate microbial communities from a municipal landfill in Southern Ontario, Canada - Leachate well 138R metaG | ecosystem: Engineered > Solid waste > Landfill > Unclassified | place...
GCATTTTAAAAGTAGAGGAGGTAAACGCATGTTAACCCCTGCCCAATCGGAAAAGTATGCAGACGTCCTGCTCTGGGGTCTCCTGACCGCCAGAAAAGGACGATTTAAAAAAGGTGACATTATCCTGATTCAATTCGATAGACCTGCTGCGGGGCTGGCGGAAATCCTCCAGGGGAGAATCCTCGACATGAAAATGCATCCCGTGCTCCGCGCCGTTGCGACATACGGCATGGATAAAATTTTCTATCAGAAGTCGGATATGCGCCAGCTCACGTTTCTCGTGCCGGGCGACCGGGAGCTTTACGGGAGTCTTAACGGGAGAATATTCCTGAGGGCGCCCGAGTCCCTGACCCATCTGAGCGATGTGGATCCTGCAAAAATCGGGAAGGCGCTCGTTTCCCGAAAAGTATATCGCGAGATAATGGATAAAAGGGAGGAGAAGGGCGTTTACAGCTGGACTCTCTGCACGCTGCCGACTCCGGAACCGGCCCGTCAGGCCGGGCTGAGCCTGAGGCAGTACACGGAGCAGATCGTCAAGGCATGCTATCTTGACTTTGACGAGCCGGTTGCTGAATGGAACAGGATCTACAAAGAGGTGGGATCGATCAAGAAATGGCTGAACGGCCTGGAGATCCGGTACATTCAGGTGCAGTCCGGAAATACCGATCTGAGAATAACTCCCGGAGAGCAGAGAAGATGGCTCGGCATTTCCGGCCATAATATTCCCAGCTTCGAGATATTCATCTCGCCCGACTGGAGGGGCACGGAAGGGGTATATTACGCTGATCAGCCTTCTTTCCGCACCGGCAATTACGTCGAAGGCGTCCGCCTCTTTTTCAAAAAGGGAACAGCCGTGAAAGCGGAAGCCGAAAAAGGGGAGGAGTTCGTCCGCAAACAGATAGCCATGGACCGCGGAGCTTCCAGGGTGGGGGAATTCTCTCTCACGGACAGGCGCTTTTCGAGAATCAACCGTTTCATGGCGGATACCTTGTTTGATGAAAACTACGGAGGGAAATTCGGCAACTGCCATCTCGCCGTCGGCTCGTCCTACTCCGATACCTTTTCAGGAAACCCTGCAAAACTGACGAAAGAGAAGAAAAAAGCGATGGGGTTTAACGACTCGGCCCTCCACTGGGATCTGGTCAACACCGAAGACAAGACGGTAACGGCCCGGCTCGCTTCCGGCAAAAACCTCGTAATTTATGAAAAGGGCGTTTTCAAAATCTGAATTGTCAATATTCCCACATGAGACGCGCAGGAATAAAAAAGATAATTCAAATTGCCATTAGTCTCTGCGTCTTTGTGTGAGATAAACAGGAGCATCCAAGGAGGTTCAGAGTGGGAAGCCCTGATGCGCCGGGAATCAGATCGCCAAAGCTGAAGCAGATTTGCTGGCTTGTTTTTGCTGCTGTTTTGTGGAGCGGCGCATGTCCGGCGGAGAATTATACACTCCAGGGCGAAATGGGCTCCGATATCCGGTTCGAGATCCGGAAGAACGTGGAGGTCACCGACGGCGTTCAGAAGCTCACCTTGAGTTTCGTCGTGCCGCCGGGTTTCCGCTCTCCCACCTATTCCCAGGCGATCAATAATTTCGACATCCGGTTCAGTCCCCCTCCCCAGGACCGCACGGAAGCGGCGGGCAACCGCGGATCGCGGGTGATCACGGCCGTCTGGCAGCGGCCGCCGAGAACGGTGGAGGCCAGGCTTTCCTTCTCCGCGTCGAACCGGACCAGCCTGCAGGTGCTGAATACAAAGGCGCCCTTCCCGGTGAGGGACATTCCGGAAGACGGCCGGGATTATCTGAAATCAACGGAGCAGGTGCAGGCCGGTGATTCCCGCATCCAGCGGCTCGCGGCTGAACTTTGTTCCGGCGTCAAAACTGAATTCGACGCCGTGCAGAAGATCCTCACCTGGGTGGTGGACCATGTCAGGTATGTCACTCCTCCCGAGCGCTACGATGCATCGTACTCGTTTGAATCGGGCAAGGGGAACTGCCAGAATTTCTCCCATCTCAGCGCCGCGCTGATGAGGGCTTCCGGAATCCCGGTCCGGATCGTGAACGGGATAACCCTGAACAAGCCGTTCGACGTGGTGCGCCAGGGCGGGACGCTTACCTTCAAAATGGGCCAGGGGCGGCATTCCTGGATCGAGGTATGGTTTCCCGATCTGGGGTGGGTTCCCCTTGATCCCCAGCAGACCGCCATGTTCGTTCCCAACCGCTTCATCCGGATCGAAACGGGCGTCGACAACAACGAAACTATCCAGGACGGCCTGATGAAATGGGCGCAGACGAGGGGCAGCGAGGATCCCCGTGATCAGGAGATCATTCAGGCGGATTTCGCCGCCGACAAGGTAAAGATAGCGGGAAAGCGTGAATCGTACGGTCCAAGGAATCTCCTACTCTGCCCCGGCGTCAACGCCGCTTTTACCAGGAAGGAAAAAATTACCCCCCCGCCCCCGCCCGTTATCACCGATGCCGAACTGGCGCGGCTCCGGTTCGATTCCCCGTTCCTTTTCGGAAATCTCGAGTTTCCCGAGGGTATAGACTTCGCATTCCCGCCGTCCCGGCCCGGAATGCGAAAAGGCATGAAAGTTAAAAGCTTTGTAGTGGAAACGGCTGAGTACGTCACCACCGGGATGACCCAGTACGCCCAGGTATTTATCCTGAGCCGGCCGATCCGGCTGAAGAAAATCGGGCTCGCGCTCCACAAGTTCGGCGGCGACGGACAGCTCTGGATCGATCTTTACAGAGACAATAAAGGCAAGCCGGGCGATCCACTGGCCGCAAGCGATATTGCGGACCTTGAATCCATTTCGGGCAAGCCCGGATACCGCTGGGCTGATTTCAATTTCAAGGGCAATCCGGTCCTGGCCCCCGGAGCGTATTGGATCGGGCTCGGGTTCACGGGAAGCCCCATCGTGAACTGGTTCTATACCTATGGCAAGCCGGTAGGTCCTCTTGAGGGCACCCGTTATAAGGGTGTTTACGAAGAAGACTGGAGCGGCGCCCTGGGCTATGAATTCAATTACCGCGTGATCGGTCTGGCTTCGGGAAAGAGCGCTGCGAGAAAAACCGCCGCTTCCGCAAAAAGAAAAAAATAAAAAAGTGTAAATGCTTTCAGGGTGTGATCATGGCGGCGAAGGTTTTCTTCTCACAGCGCTTCGATGCGGAATCGATAAGGACCCTTTTTGAAAGGGCCTGTTCGGCCGCGGCGGTGAATATAAAGGCGGGCGACAGGACGGCAGTAAAGGTGCACTTCGGCGAGGAGGGCAATACCCGCTTTGTCCCCCCGTCCTCGATCAGGCCTGTAATAGAGGCGCTGGAGGCGGTCAAAGCCGCCCCTTTCCTGACCGATGCGAACACGCTGTACCGCGGGATGAGGGTGAACGCAACCGACCACATGGAGATAGCCGCCAGGCACGGATTTAAAGCGCTCGGCGTCCCGATCATCATAGCCGACGGAGAGCGCGGGGAAGAAGAAACTGAAATAGAGATCGAAAAAAGAATTTTCCGGAAAGTCAGGATTGCGGCCAGGGTCGCCGAAGCGGATGCAATAGTGCCGGTATCGCATTTCAAGGGGCATATCCTCTGCGGGTTCGGCGGAGCGATCAAGAACCTGGGAATGGGGTGCGGCTCCCGGGCAGGCAAACTGGAAATGCATTCGAAAATCCGGCCTTCCATCGGGGCGGGGTGTCTGGCGTGCGGCAAATGCGTGGAGAACTGCCCGGCGGACGCCATTTCACTGGAGGGGGACCAGGCGGAGATTATTCACGAACGCTGCATCGGCTGCGCCGAGTGCATCTCGGTCTGCGAAACCGGCGCCGTGGAAGTCCCCTGGGCGGGCGCAACCAGCCGCGAGGTGCAGGAGCGCTGCGCCGAATATGCCTTCGGGGCGCTGTCCGGAAAGAAGTGCGTTTGCGTTACTTTCATCAACAATATTACCAGTGATTGCGACTGTATGGCGGACTCGCGGCTTATCGGCAAAGATGTCGGGATCGTTTCTTCACCCGATCCCGTTTCCTGCGAGCAGGCCGCCTACGATCTGGTCGTAAAGGCTAACGGGCGGGACATCTTCCGGGAAGCAACCGGCACGGACGGACGGCACATCCTGGAATACTCTGAAAAAATCGGCCTCGGGACCCGTGACTACGAACTGGTCCGCATCTAATCTAAACAACAAACACCAAATTCCAAATACCAAATCCCAAACAAATCACAAACTCGAAATTCCAAATTCAAAACTCCGGAAAGAACGCTGGTGAAGGGGAAGTGCCCTTCCAATGCTTTGAATTTTTATTTCGGAATTTGAATTTACTTGGGATTTAAAAGCATTTTATAGAGTTCTCCGCCGTCGGTGATTTCCAGCGCCAGCGTTTCCATTGGGCACGGGCCTGACCCGGTTTTATCCAGGATCACATCGACCAGCAGATCGTAATTAACGCCGATTCCGAATTGCGACAGGATCTGGAGGGCCGGGCGGGAGCATGTCCCGGCATGAACGGAAGAAATGAATCCTGAATAGATAATCAGCCTGGCCGCAGCCATGCCGACTACTTTATCGTAGAGGACGCATCCGTGAATTGTGCCCCGGAATTTTCGGATACACTCGACCAGAGGGGCCAGGCGGGACTGGGTGGATTCAAAAATAATCTGATTGTCTATACTCAGCGCCAGCGCGTACCGGCTGAAATCGAGTCTCAAGTCGAAATCATTCTCCTTACAAAACCCGTCAGGCTCCAGGCCGCCGTGCCCCAGGCAAGGTTACTGAGGGCAAGGGATACGGCAAGGGCGCTTATGTAATCAGGCGACAGCCCCATGAAGAAATAATCGGTCGATACGAGCCAGGGGAGCTGGACAAGAAAGGCAAGAGCGGCGGCGCCGACCGGGTGAATTCCCCGGGCGGCCATCCATCCAGCCGAAAAGCCGAGAATGGCATTGCCGGCGGGGATAAAAGGATTCTGGAGAAGAAACGCCGTATAGACGGATCCCGCCAGACCGGAAAATAGTCCCCCCAGCGGTCCGAAGGTGAATGCCGCCAGAAAGACAGCGAGCTGGAAGAAATGAATTTTAAATCCCCAAACGGTCGGGAGGTTTATCGCTCCCAGGATATTCGGCGCTATAAGAAGGAAGGTGAAGCATGCCGCCCTTCGGCTGTCTCCTATATTCTCCAGGACCAAAGACTTCATATATCAGTCCTCCATTCACTCGGAACTGTTTTTCAATTTACCACGTCCGGGCAGGGGGAGGCAAGGAGACAATCCGGGGCGGCTAGAAGATAGAAGGTGAGAGGGTGAGAGGGTGAGAACCGAAGATGCGAGGTTGTGAGGATAGGCCGCTTGTCATAATGAGCCCTTCGACAGGCTCAGGGTGACGCTTCCGTGTCATGGTGAGCCTGTCGAACCATGACCGCCTATCGCTTTAAGCCCAAAAAAGAGGATGCGAAGGTGCGAGGTTGCGGGGATAGGCGGGCTTGTCACTGAAGTTTCGAATTTCTGATTTTGATATTGAGTATTGTTTGTGATTTGGAATTTGGAGTTTGGAATTTATCAATGCAAGGATAGGATTTTGCACGTTTCCTGGCCCAAAGCCCATATTATTTTACGGCTTTGGCTGCGAGTTCTCTGATGGATTTCATGTATCCCGCGGGATCGTGGAAGAGGATGTCATTGTGGCCGGCGCCTCGCACCTCCAGCATCTTTTTGTCGGGGGAGGGCGAGGCTTCATAAAGGTCCCGGCCGTCCTGTATAGGAAGGATTTCGTCGTGCTCGGCGTGGATGATGAGAAGCGGCTTGCCGAATGTCCGGATTTTATCGAGATTGCGGAACCCGTCCTCTTCTGAAAGCCCGAAATGGCTCAGCTTGGCTCCGACGAGACGAAGCAGGGTATCCGAATGTGCAAAACCGCTTTCGATAACGGCAGCGTCGATCTTATCCCCGCGGCTTGCCAGCAGCTCGAGGGCGGGAGCGCTGCCCAGCGAGCGCCCCATAACGATCATGGGCCCGGTATGAGCTTCCGCCTGGAGCACGCCCCTGAAGAAATCGAATTCCGCATGGGCGTCCGTCAGCATGGAGGAGATGGAAGGCGTTCCTGTCGAGCGGCCGTAACCGCGGTAATCCACAACGAAGAGATTGAGCCCGGCGCCCAGGAAGAGGTCCGCGATATCGTCGTAGTCAGCGGCAATCTCGCCGTTTCCGTGGAAAAAGATGATGTTGGGCGAAGCCTTGTCTTTTTTGTGGAAACGCGCGCCGATCACGGCTCCTTCTACCGGGATCAGCACCGAATTATCCGGCGCTCCCCCGGCATATTCATCCTCCGGGCGTGGGTAGAAAAGGAATCTCGATGACCCGATCGCGTCGAGCTTCGATAGGTCTTTATGGTCCATCATGAATCCCTCCTCTTCAGCCCCTTTGCCTCACGCGAAGCGTAACAACAACCGAGGGCATTTTGTCCCCGGGGAAGCGGACATCCGTCGGCACAATGAGCTCGGGCGTAAGGACCACGGTGGAGGTGATGTTTCTCATATCTATGGCCCTGGTCCGGAGCCTGATATTGTTCTTGTATTGGCGGGGCGAAACAAGCACCGTCACGGATGAAGGCATGACTTCGATCTTCTGGAGAGAAAACCCGGCGGGCAGGCTGCCCGACGTCTTTACGTCCACCGGGGCGCTTAAGGGAACAAGCTTGTATGCGTTTATATATATGCGGTCGGGCTTCAGTCCGACAATGGAAATATTCGCCGGCGTTCTCATCATCGACTTGGAGAGTGCGATTTCCTGTCCGCCCTGCCGGACCTGGGCAAGATCGAGCGAAATTTTCAGGGAAGACGGATTATAGAGCTGGAACGCCTGCGCCGGGCCGGTGAGCATGACCCTGGCCTCGGTGGCCTTGGGCTCCTCGATGATCCATTCCGGAGACAGGTTGCGGTACTCGATGGGAACCGTCACTTCCCGTTGCACCGTTTCCCGCTGATAACCGAGGCCGAGCCAGAGAACTACCGCCAGGCCGACCGCGGTAATCTTTTCTCCGGCGTTTTCCCTGATCCAGGAAACGGCAGCCCGCGGCTTTTCCTTCGGAAAACGTTCCGCATAGAAATTCTCAAGGATGGCTCTTAACGCGGCGGCTTTTTCCAGGACCTCTATTTTCTTGTCCAGGGCTACGGAGATGGTTCCTTTTTCTTCGGAGATAACAATGCACAGCGCATCGGATCTCTCCGAAAGCCCGAGCGCGGCGGTATGGCGAAGCCCGAGGTTGCCGAATTCGGCCGAATTGGAGGACAGGGGAAGATGGCAGCCGAACTGGACTACCCGTCCCTGGCTGATAATGACCGCCCCGTCGTGGCCCATTGAATTCGGGTCGAAGATGCTCTCCAGCAGCGGCTGGCTGAGGACGCCTTCCAGCCGGATGCCCCCCTCAAGATGACGGTCGAGCAGCTCCTCTCCCTGAAGAACCAGAAGCCCGCCTGTTTTTCTCTTTGCCATATTGGCTGCGGTCTGGATGATGACCTCGATTTCATGCTCAAACGAGGCGGAATAGGTCCTTTTGCGAATCCTTCCCCAGAGCGCGATCCGCTCAAAAAAACGGCGGAGCTCTTCCTGGAAAATAACGATGAGCGCAAAGAAAAGTACGGCGAAGAATCCCTGGAGGATAACGGCGGTCATGTACAACTGGAAAAATCTCGACATCACGTAGATGAGTCCCATCAGGAGGATGCCTGCCAGGACAAAACGGGAGGCGGTTTTCTTGAACCAGATAAGAAAACCGTAAATCATCAGCGCGATGATCAGGATGTCGAAAACATCCTGAATTCTGAAAGTATTCCAGATAGATGTGAATTCGTTCATAGTCGCATCCTGAACGGTTCCGGGCAGAGGCGGCCCAAGCATCCTTCTTGCGTTCAGCCGGCGGAATCCGGAGTTTCAGGCCAGCTCTATAGCCGTGTCTCCCGCAACGGCGAAACATTCGAGCAGTGAATTTCTCTTTTTGACAGTTTCCCGGCAGTGCTCGACGATCCGGTCCACTTCGGCGTCTTCCCGGTCCTGGTTCAAATGGTACAGTCCGAACCGGCCGACTCCGGAATCCAGCGCGAGCTCCAGGGCGCTGGTATAAGCCGAATGCCCCCATTGGCGGTATCTCCGGTATTCGGCCTCCGTATATTCGGCGTCGTGGAAAAGGACGTCGGCTCCCGCGCTGAAATCCCGGTATTGCGCGGCCGACAGCCCCCCGGGATGCATGAATTCAAGTTCGTTGTCGGTGAGAAAGACGAAAGTCCGCCCTTTCTCGACGAACTTGTACCCGTTACCGCCGTTGGGATGGCTCAGGGGAATCGGAAAAACGGATACCGAGCCTATTTCGAAATTCTCGGGGCACACGGTCGTGTACTGGATCGAGGCCCTTACATCCGCATAGCTGACCGGAAAATTGGGTGGCGACATGATCCGCGTAAGCATCGTGTGCACGAAATCGAGCGCGACGGGGCATCCGTGGATCCGGATTTCCGACCCTTCCGAATACAAGGGCCGGAAAAAGGGGAATCCCATCAGATGATCCCAGTGCGCATGCGTGAAAATGAGATCGCAGCTCCGCCGATCCTCTTCGACAAGAATTTTTCCGAGGCGGCGGATTCCCGTCCCCGCGTCGACGATGATAGTCCGGTCGTCTTCCGTCCGGATTTCCAGGCAGGTCGTATCTCCGCCGTACTTGAGATATTCCTTTCCTGATACGGGTATTGAGCCCCTTGATCCCCAGCAGCGGATAAGCATAGGCGACCTGGCGGTTGATTTTGCGCAAAGGATGCGTATTGATAATGTATAAACCGGCAGTAAGTCAAGCAGGAAGCGCACTGCGGGGAAGTAAATCGGCACACGGTCAGCATTTTTCCGCTATTGCGGGAAAGAGTCCGTCCGCTGCGGCGCGGGCGGATTCGTCCGGAGAGAGTATGTCTTCCTCGCGCTTGAGAATGCGGGTCACTCTCAGGACCTCCTCCAGGGACGTTTTTCCTTCCAGGACCTTTCTCGCGCCGTCCTCGACCAGGGAAATCATCCCCCTTCTTCCCGCCTCTTCTTGGATCTGGTTGGCGTCGGAGGTTTTCAGGACGAGCCTCTTCAGATGCTCATCCATGATCAGGACTTCGAAGATAGCCGTCCTCCCGCGGTAGCCCGTATGCATGCAGGCGGGACACCCTTTTTTTGTGTAGATTTTTTTCGGTCCCGTCAGATCCGGATCGATGCCGATATTGGCCAGGGATTCGCGATCGGGAATGGCCGCCTGCCGGCAGCGCGGGCAGAGCACCCGGACGAGCCTCTGCGCGATGATAGCGATGACGGAGGACGTGATCAGGAAAGGCTCGATGCCCATGTCGATGAGCCGGGTAACGGCGCTGGCCGCGTCGTTGGTGTGGAGCGTGGAAAATACGAGATGGCCCGTGAGCGAGGACTGGATGGCGATCTCGGCGGTCTCCTTGTCGCGGATTTCTCCCACCAGGATGACGTCCGGGTCCTGGCGGACAATCGACCTGAGCCCGGCGGCGAACGTCAGGTCGATTTTGGGGTTGACCTGGATCTGTCCGATCCCTTCGATCTGGTATTCGATAGGGTCTTCGATCGTGATGATGTTGATATCCGCGCGGTTGATGCTGGAAAGGGCCGCATAGAGCGTGGTCGTTTTGCCGCTGCCGGTCGGGCCGGTAACCAGGACGATCCCGTAAGGCGACTTGATCAGATTGTCGAAAAGCCGGCCCCTTTTTTCGTCAAGTCCGAGGTCTTTCATCTGCAGAAGCGCCGTCGTCTTGTCGAGGAGGCGCAAAACGACGCGCTCTCCGAACGCGGTCGGAATTATGGAGACCCTGATATCCGCGCTCCGGTCTCCGATCTTGATGTCGATTCTTCCGTCCTGGGGGAGCCTTTTCTCGGCTATGTTGAGCCTGGACATGATCTTTATGCGGGAGACGAGCGGAGATTGCACTTTCCGGGGCAGGGTGAGGACATTGTACAGTATCCCGTCTATCCGGTACCGGACTTTCAGGGAGTTCTGATAAGGCTCGATATGTATGTCGCTGGCGCGGTCCTTGACCGCCTGCGAAAGCATTAGATTCACGAGGCGGATCATCGGCGCGTCGCTCGTGTCGTCGAGCAGGTCGCCTGTTTCTTCAATTTCGGAGATGAGGCTGTCCGGGGATTCCCCGCTCATGCTGTCCAGGAACTCCTGGGCGGAATTCTGCCCGAGGTCGTACGCCAGATTGATCGCCGACATGATTGCTTCTTCGGTCGAGATGGCGATGCGAAAATCCTTTTTTCCCAGGATCCTCAGCAGGTCGTCGAGCGCCTGGTAATCGGATGGATCGTTCACGGCGATCAGCGCCTCGGCCGGCGTCTCGATCGGAACCATTTTGTGCTTCCGGAGATACTGGATGGGAACCGATCTGGTGAAATCGGTTTTAATGTGCCCAAGCGGCAGATCCGGACGGAAAGGGATGCCGAGGTCCCTCCCGAGACTCTCCAGCGCCCTCCGTTCCGCGGCGGCTTTCTGCTCGGCCTTTCTCTTCGCGGGCGTGAATTCCGGGGAATGAAAATCAGGCCTGTTATAGGCAAGGGATTTGGTCACGGTACCTTCTCCTTCGAAAAGCTGTCTGGATCATGAAATTGAAAGATAAAAAGCAGAACGTTTCAGTAACGCTGATCACCGACTGCTTACTTTGTTTTTCCGCTCTGCGCCTCTTTTTCCTCCTTATTGCCGCCGTGGAGACGGATGATTCCTTCCTCGACATGGCCCATTTTGCCCCGCTTTTCCTGATAGACGTTTGAGGCTTCCGACTGGGTCCGGACGACGCGCGGCGTCAGGAAAATAAAGAGATTGGTCTTCTCGCGGGTGCTCGCTTTCGTCCTGAACAGGGCGCCAAGCCCGGGAATGCCGCCCAGGCAGGGCACCTGGTACTTGTCCAAGGTTGTGCTCTCGCCGATTATGCCGCCGATAACGACCGTGTGGCTGTCTTTCACCATAACGGTGGTATTAGCCGTCCGCTTGAGGGTTGTCGGCGCGGATACGCCGGAGATCCCCGAGCTCTGCGAGACTATTTGCGTGACTTCCTGGCCGATTTTAAGCCTGACGAAGCCGTCTTCATTGATATGGGGGGTGACCTTCAACATGACTCCCACATCCCGGTACTCATAGGTATTGTAGGCGACGCCGGTAGTAGCGGTGACGGTGTCCTGACGCGTCAGGTAAGGGACGTTCTGCCCTACCCGGATCTCGGCGTCTTCGTTGTCCATGGTCATGATCTGCGGCGTGGACAGGATATGAATGTCCTGGTCCTGCTGCAGCGCCTGGACCACGGCGCCGATGCTCGGGAAGGTGACTCCGCCGATCGTGATTCCCGGGCCGAGTATCCCCAGGGAGAATCCCGACGGGAAATTCGGTGTTGCGCCCGGAGCGGGGAAGATCGAATACCCGCCGGGATTCTGCCTTGAGCCCAGGCCCCCGGAGCCGATAAACGCCCCTGCGCCGGCGCCGGCGATCCCGCCGGCGGTTCCGATGTCCTTCATGGACCGCCACTCGACGCCCAGCCGGAAATCCTTGTTGACGGTGACTTCCATGATCAGCGCCTCCAGGTAAACCATCGCCTTCGGAACATCCAGGCTCCTGATAATGCCCTCGAGCACCTTATAGTCGTCCCTGGCCGCGGTGATTACCAGCGTGTTGGTCGATTTGTCCGCCTGGACCTGTACCTCCTTGGAAATGACCGGGGCCTTGCCCTTCTCCTGGCTGGGCGTTTTCCCGTCCCTGGTGGGAAGGTTCATGAGGACCTTCGCCAGATCTTCAGCGTTGGCGTTCTGCAGACGGTAAACGTGCATGGTCGACTCGCCCTTCGGGACCTCCCGGTCGAGAAGCGAGACGAGCTGCTTTATCCTGGCCGTATAGTATTCGCTTGCCAGGATGATGATGGTGTTTGTCCGGTCGTCGGAGAGAATGCGGATGGCCTGGGACCCTTTCCGCTGGCCCTGCTCGGCATGGAATACGGACGTGAGGGACTTCGCGATGTCCCCCGCATGGGCGTTCCGCAGGGGAACCACGGAAATCAGCTCGCCCGCCCCCGAGACGTCGAGGGCGGAGATGATCCGGAGAAGCCGCTTGATATTGGAGAGGACGTCCGTAATGACCAGCATGCCTGTCGGCGGATACGAGAGAATAATGCTGTTTCTGGAGATCAGCGGATCAAGCACCCGCTTGATCTCATCGGGGTTGGCGTGCTTGAGGGTGATGATCTGGGTGGCGATCTTGTCCCCCGGTGCGGTGAGATCGGCTTTGAGCCTCGTCTCGATATTCTTTTCCTTCGCATCCTTCGACGGAACGACTTTAACGACATCGCCGGAGGGAATCGTGGCGTAGCCGTGCACTTCGAGAATGGACTCGAATACCTTGTACGCCTCCGCCACCGAGATCTTCCGGGGCGAATAAACGGAGACGTTGCCCTTTACCTGCGGGTCGACGACGAAATTCTTTCCCATCATCTCTCCCACGGTCTTGATGAACACCTGTATGTCGACGTTGTCGAAATCCATGGTGACGTATTTGCCTTCGGCTGCGGCGGGGATCTCCGCGCCCTTTTTCTTCGCCGCGGCCGAAGGCCGGCGCGTGATCTTCTTTTTGACCGAGTCAGGCTTTCCGTTGCGCATTTCCGTTTTACGGCCGGCAGCGTTCTGTTTTGCCGGGCTGTTCTGCGGCTTTTCATCCGCCGCCGCCGCTGCCGGCGCGGCCTGGACCGAATGCTGCGGGTCGGAGGACGAGACGGGGCGGTCGTCGCCTGCGATCCGCGCACCAATGGATACTCCGCTCAGCAGC